>ERZ1023189.15-NODE-15-length-106366-cov-790.627188_pt1 | contig 106366 bp, 99 predicted proteins | sample MGYA00380439_ERZ1023189 | MGnify/ENA primary metagenome ERZ1023189 (study PRJEB33173, sample SAMEA4830404) | metagenome | study: EMG produced TPA metagenomics assembly of the PRJEB25223 data set... | reverse complement strand
CCTTGATGGGCGGCTTTGGTGTACCACTCCACCGCTTTTTGATAATCTTGGCGTACGCCCAGGCCTTGGGCATACATCACACCCAGATTATATTGAGCACCTGCATGCCCTTGACCTACGGCTTTGGTGGTCCATTCCACCGCTTTTTGATAATCTTGGCGTACGCCTTGACCTTGTCTATACATCCACCCCAAACCATATTGAGCACCTGCATGCCCTTGACCTGCGGCTTTGGTAATCCATTCCACCGCTTTGGCATGGTTACCTTGCTGATAATACTCACGAGCCAAATCAACCTGAGCCACTGCATCACCACTTTGGGCTTGGCGTGTCAAAGTTGCCATATCATCCGCCGTCGCCATATCCACCGCCATTGCCGATACCGATAACAACACACCCATGGCTAATGCTGTGAATTTTGTTAACATGACTTTATCCTTATAAAAAATAAAATAAAAAATCCATCTTAGTTGTAAGCTTTAAAATCACCTGCTTGTCGTTGTCCTGCCATCGCCAACGCCATGACCGCCATACGCACCGCAATGCCGTTATTGACTTGTTTTAAAATCACCGACTGACTGCCGTCTGCCACGCTTGATGCAATCTCCACACCACGGTTCATAGGGCCTGGGTGCATGACCAATGCATTGGGCTTGGCAAGTTTTAGCCGTTGTTCGGTGATGCCATACATTTTAAAATATTCAGAAGTTGATGGCAAAAGTGGTGAGCCGATGCGTTCATTTTGGATGCGTAAGCCAATAATCACATCAGCATCTGCCACGCCTTTATCAATGTCATCAAATACTAAGACGCCATAGCGTTCTATGCCTTTTGGTAACAAAGTCTTGGGGGCGATGACACGAATATCACGCACCCCCAAAGTCGTCAAAGCCGAAATGTCCGAACGAGCCACACGGCTGTGCTTGATGTCGCCAACAATCGCCACAGAAAGTTCATCAAAGGGCTTATCTGCTTCACGGTAAATGGTGAGCATGTCAAGCATTGCCTGCGTTGGGTGGGCGTGCCAGCCGTCGCCTGCGTTGATGATGGCAACATTGGGGGTAACCTCGGTCGCCATATAATGGGCCGCCCCACTGGCAGAATGACGCACCACAAACATATCGGCACTCATCGCCTCCAAATTCCAAAGGGTATCACGCAAAGTCTCGCCTTTGTTGGTGCTTGAACGCGCGATGTCAAGGTTTAGCACATTAGCACCCAAGCGTTTTTGGGCGGCCTCAAAGGTGGTGCGAGTGCGTGTGGAATTTTCAAAAAACAGATTCATCACCGTCTTGCCTGACAGCTCTGTGGTGTTAATCAGCTTGCCATCTTCATCAAAATAACCCATCGCCTTATCAATGATACTTTCAAGCTGGCTTTTATTTAACCCCTCCACACCGATAAAATGGCGGATGCCAGTATTGTCATTGGGGATAAGCTGTGGGCGGACAAGGGTTTGATTTAGGCGGGCGGTGGTGGCGGTCATGGGTTTTCCTTAGGTGCATGCTTGTGATGCGTGCTTGTGCCGTGGCAAAATAAAATTAAGTCATTTTAACAAATTTTTCCCATTCAAAACAATATTGTTTTACAAAATAAACCCACAAAAATCCATACCAACAAGGCAACACACAGACCATCAGATTTATGGTAAAATATGCCAAAAAATTATCACGGTCTGATTGGCTTAGTCTGCTGATTTGATGATGATAATTCTCAAGATATTTTTAAGGATATTTTATGATGACATTAACCCAATATTTACAATCACACGCAAGTGATGAGCTTGCCAGCACGCTCGGCACTTTGGCAAACAGCAGTATCGCCATCAGTGCCTTACTTGATAAAGGGGCGTTGGCAGGCATCCACGGCGAAGCAGGTAACCAAAATATTCAAGGCGAAGCCCAAAAAAAACTCGATGTCATCGCCAATAATTTACTCCTTGATGCCCTAACCAAGAACCCACACTGTGCAGGCGTTGCCTCCGAAGAGCTGGATGAAATTAGCCCTGCTCATGATGATGGAACATTACTGGTCACTTTTGACCCATTAGATGGCTCATCAAATATTGATATTAATATGACTGTGGGTACGATTTTTTCTATTTTGCCGTATCAGCGTGTGGGTAGCCAAGCCACCGAAGCCGACTTTTTACAAAAAGGTACTTCACAATTGGCAGCAGGCTATTTTATTTATGGTACCAGTACCATGCTGGCAATGACGCTGGGGCAAGGTGTTGTCATGTTTAGTCTTGACCCAACAACACAAGAATACCTACGCATTGATAATCAAGTAAAAATTGATGAAAGTGCAACAGAATACGCCATTAATGCGTCAAATTATCGCTACTGGCTAGACCCCATCAAAGAATATATCAATGGCTTGGTTGCAGGTGATATGGGTATCCGCAATAAAGATTATAATATGCGTTGGGTGGCAGCGATGATTGCAGATGTGCATCGTATTTTGATTCGTGGTGGGGTGTTTATGTATCCTTTTGACACCAAAATTGCAGGTAAAGCAGGTAAGCTACGCTTGATGTATGAAGCCAATCCCATGAGTTTTATCATTGAGCAAGCAGGCGGTGCAAGTACTGATGGCGTGGTACGCATTATGGACATTCAGCCCAGCCACATTCATCAGCGTATTCCTGTGGTACTTGGTGCCAAAGAAGAGGTTGATTATGTCAAAAATTTACATGCCAAAGCAGGTATCTTGGCAAATGGTGAGATGGCATAATTCTCCAAAAAGTCGCCATCAAGGCGGCTTTTGATTTATTAGCTTTATGTTATCACTATCAATTATCATTCATGATCACACACAATTATGACCATCACTTCTAAAGACAACCCCATCATCAAACACACTCACGCCCTACTTGGCCATCATCGCACTCGCAAAAAAAGCAGGCAAACGGTTATCGAGGGCGTGCATTTGGTAGAAGCCTATCTTAAACAAACGCCAGCCGTCCACAGGCTTATTGTCTCAGAGTCTGCCACGGCTCATGATGAGGTTTTACCGTTATTATCCCAAATTGACCCCAAACAAATCACCATCATCAGCGATACTTTATACCCACAAATACGCACGCTGGGCGATAGTGTCAGTGTCATGGCTGTGATTGATATTCCCCATCGGTCATTACCAACGATCAGCGGTGATTGCTTAATTCTTGATGGCTTGCAGGATTTGGGTAATATCGGCACACTATTACGAACTGCTTCGGCGGTTGGCATTCAGACGGTCATCACCTCGCCTAATACCGCTCATTTGTGGTCACCCAAATGCCTGCGTGCAGGGATGGGCGCTCATTTTTCAATGTCAATTTATGAACATATCGCTGTTGATGAGATTTTACAAAAGCTAAAAACGCCTTTATATGCGACAAGTTCACATACAAATAAAGTGATCTATGACCATGATTTAACCGGCCCCATCGCTTGGGTGCTAGGGCATGAAGGTCAAGGTGTGCGTGATGAATTTTTAAACAATGCAATACCCATCGCCTTACCACAACCAGGCGGACAAGAAAGCCTAAATGTTGGTATCGCAGGTTCGGTATGTTTTTATGAAATGTTGCGTCAGCGTCATTATCTTGTATGATGGTTAAACGCCATAGCCATGCTTAATCACATTGTTTAAACGATGATAAAACTTAATAATTGATTTAATTTTCATCTAAAAACAACCCTTTTATTTTTATAAATTTTTAATAAACTTTTTAAAGTATTAATCGATTATCAAGCGTAGCATGCCCCAAAAACTTATGCATCAAAAAAAAGCACCCAATCAATTTGGATGCTTTTTTGGACACAAGTCATCAACTGTGTATATCAATAATTGATGGCTTAGCTTATAGCTTTTCAATCAGTTCAGGCACGACATGAAACAAATCACCTTCTAAGAAATAATCAGCCACCGATGCAATGGGTGACTCTGGGTCGTTGTTGATCGCCACGATGGTTTTTGAATCCTTCATGCCTGCCAAATGCTGAATCGCCCCTGAAATACCGATGGCAATGTACAAATTAGGTGCAACGATTTTACCAGTTTGTCCCACTTGCATATCATTGGGTACAAAACCTGCATCAACAGCAGCACGACTGGCACCAACCGCAGCACCCAGCTTATCAGCCAAAGGTTCAATGTATTTGGTGAAATTCTCACCACTTGCCAATGCACGACCCCCTGAAACGACAATGTTGGCTGAGGTCAGCTCTGGACGATCAGTTTTGGCAAGCTCTTCTTTCACAAAACTTGATTTATCAGCATCTTCGGCGATATCTACCGATTCAATAGAAGCGCTGCCCGTCAATTCTGCTGGCTCAAATGCTGTACCACGCACTGACACCACAACCACATTTTCACTTGATTTGACTGTGGCGATTGCGTTACCAGCATAAATTGGACGCTCAAAAGTATTGGCATCTATAACGGCGGTGATGTCTGATACCATGCTCACATCTAACAGTGCCGCCACTCGTGGCAAAAAGTTCTTGCCAGTGGTAGTTGCAGGGGCAACAACATGGCTATAATCAGTTGCCAAAGCCTTGACCAACAACGAGACATTTTCTGCCAGCTGATTGGCATAAGCGGCATTATCTGCCACCAAAACCTTGCTCACGCCTGCCACTTTGGCGGCTTCTTGTGCCACAGCTTGGCAATCAGCACCTGCTACCAAAAGATGTACATCACTGCCCATTTGCACAGCTGCGGTAACAGTTGCAAGTGTTGCTGGCTTTAATTCTTTATTATCATGTTCTGCATATACTAAAATTGTCATAATTTTTATCCTTAAGCTTTATCGGTTTATCATGGGTATTAAATAACACGTGCTTCATTTTTTAGCTTGTCAATCAACTCATCAACGGATGACACTTTAACGCCTGCCGAACGCTCTTTTGGTGCAGATACTTTAATGGTCTCAAGCTTAGCGTTCATTTCCACCCCAAAATCTGCAGGAGATTTGGTATCAAGGGGTTTTTTCTTGGCTGCCATGATATTTGGCAACTTAGGAAAACGAGGTTCATTCAAACGCAAGTCAGTTGTAATCACTGCAGGCAATGGTAATGCCACCGTTTGTAAACCGCCATCAATTTCACGAGTCACATGCACTTTATCGCCTTCAACAACCACCTCTGATGCAAATGTGCCTTGACCCACACCCATTAAGGCGGCAAGCATTTGCCCTGTTTGGTTATTATCATCATCAATGGCCTGTTTACCCAGTAGTACAATCTGCACACCTTCAGCTTCTGCCACGCCTTTTAGGATTTTGGCGACTTGTAATGGCTGTGCTTTGGCGTCTGTTTCAACCAAAATACCACGGTCAGCACCCAATGCCAATGCTGAGCGAATTTGCTCTGATGATTGGCTCGTGCCAATAGAAACTGCAATAATCTCACTGGCGACACCTTTTTCTTTTAGGCGAACCGCCTCTTCAATGGCGATTTCACAAAATGGATTAACGCTCATCTTAGCATTAGCAAGCTCAACGCCTGATTCATCGGCTTTGACACGCACTTTAACATTATGGTCAACAACACGCTTGACTGCGACTAATATTTTCATAAAATCCTCTTTTTTATCACTTGTTTTGGGTAAATAAAATAGTTTTGGGTAAATAAAATAAAAACATACTCCCCAATACAATACACATTCCACGCAGGTTTGTAAACCATAGAACGCAAATTTTCACTCAAAAAATATCAACTTTGACCAATGGGTCATTTTTGTAACAATATTTTACCCATTTCACCATCACACCAACATATTTTTAGGCATTCATTGCTTAGGTTCGGGGATTTACATGATACAATGACCTTTTTGTCTGTGCGGTTGGTTATGGCTGTATTTCATTGCTTATCTGATAAACAACAAGGCTATCTGTTTACCTTTATCACCATGTGCATTTGGGGTGCTTTTGGGCTAATGGCTCGCATGAATGCCTATTGGCATATTCAGATTTGGGATGTGTTGCTTTTGCGATTTGGTATCGCTGCTGCTGTACTTTTACCCATTTTATGGTGGAAAAAAGACTATCAATTTTTGTTTGATTTTAAACTGCTGATATTGGCTCTAGTGGGCAGTATTGGGTATTGTATCTTTGTTTATAGCGGATTTTTTTATGCCCCTGTGGCACATGGCGTGGTTTTCTTAAATGGTACATTTCCACTATTTGCCGCTCTCATTGGCTATATAATGCTAAGGTCGCCCATCGACCGACAAATAGGCATCGGCTTATCAATCATCGTGATGACTTTACTTTTAATGACCATCAGCATCATCATTGGCGATGGGTATTTTGGGCGTGGCGATTTGATGTTTATTGCCAGTGGTTTATGCTGGGGCTTGTTTTCGGTATTGCTTCGTAAGTGGAGCTTTTCGGCATGGCATATCATGTGCGGCGTTGCGATTTGGTCGGCAGTCATCTATTCGCTGATTTATGCCATATTTATCACGCCTGCTTTTCATACCGCCACACCTACGCATTTGGCAATTCAGGGTATTTTTCATGGCATCTTTGTGGTCATTATTGCCACATTAACTTATGCCAAAGCTGTCGCAAAAATTGGCATCTTCAAGGCAGGTAGTATCGCCAACTTAGCGCCCTTTATTGCCAGTATCATTGCAGTACCACTACTTGGCGAGATGCTAAATACGACCTTAGTTATGGGCTTAATTGGCATGGCAATCGGTGCGTTACAGCCTTGGCGTTGGTTTATTGGGCGTTAATTGCATAAATCTGACCACCCACCAAAAAAGCTTGCAAGGTATTTTGCCCAATCAAATAACTTAAATCCGCAGGACGCTCAATATCCCAAAGGGCAATGTCCGCATCATAACCAATGGCAATTTTGCCTTTACTGTCTTGCAATCCCAACGCTTTGGCGGCGTTTAATGTTGTGCCTGCCAGCGCCTCTTCTGGCGTGAGTTTAAATAAAGTACACGCCATGTTCATCGCCAGCAAAATAGAAGTAGACGGCGATGTTCCGGGGTTGCAGTCGGTGGATATTGCCATAGATACGCCTTGCTGTCGCATTTTGTCAATCGGAGGTAATTGCGTTTCTTTTAACACATAAAATGCCGTTGGCAGTAGCACGCCCACCGTACCTGATTGTGCCATGCGTTGAATGCTATCATCGCTTAGGTATTCAATATGGTCAGCAGACAAACCATCAAAACTTGCCACCAACGCCCCACCACTCATATCGCTTAATTGTTCGGCGTGTAATTTGACAGGCAATCCCAACGATTGAGCAACCTCAAAGACTTTTTTTACCTGCTGTTTGTTAAAGGCGATGTTTTCACAAAACGCATCTACCGCATCGACCAAACCCTCTTGATGCAAAATTGGCAACCACTCACAGACTTTATCAATATAAGCATCGTTTTGGGCATTGCCGTCATCGTCTTTATACTCCGGCGGTGTGGCGTGAGCTGCCAAATAGGTGGTTTTGACCGTGATGCCATAATCTTGTCCAAGCTTGCGAGCAACTTGCAACATTTTGCGTTCGTTTTGCAAATCCAGCCCATAGCCTGATTTGATTTCAATGGTTTTTACCCCTTCAGCAAGCAATGCTTTTAGGCGTTTTTCACTTTGGGCGTATAATTCATCAAAGCTGGCTTGGCGTGTGGCATTGACGGTTGAGATGATGCCACCGCCATTTTTGGCGATTTGTTCATAACTTACCCCTGTTAGCCGTGCTTCAAACTCATCACTGCGGTTGCCTGCATACACCAAATGGGTGTGGCAATCAATCAAGGCTGGGGTAAGCCATTTGCCTTGAGCGTCAATCAACCTATCAGCGGTGAATGACGATGCATCATCATGATGGCCTATCCATGTAATTTTGCCATCATTGATGCCAATGGCGTGATTGGTCAGTTGCCCATAGGGCGTTGCCGTCTTGGTTGTTTGATTGCTTTGATTATCAAGATGAAAGCCAAAATCGCTGTTCATGGTGGCGATATTGGCATGGATGATTAATAAGTCAAAATGTGTTTTCATCATGGTATTTTTCATGGTTTTATCATACATAACAAATGGTTGAATTTAACATTGTGTTAACACTGTGCTTGATTTAAAACACTGTGCTAGAAATGTGCTTGATTTGGCAATTAGGTCTGATTTATCTAGACAATGATTTGAATGATGATAAAACCGCTTCAACCATCACCGCCAATAAACGACCAGCAACTTTTAACCCACGCCCATCAATGTCATATTTTGGTGACACTTCTGCCATGTCAATCACCTTAACTTTGCCTGTATTGATAATCAGCAAAACACAACGCTCAACAAAATCAAGGCTTAAACCTTTAGCCGCCACCGCACTCACCGCAGGCATGACAGAACCTGCCAAACAGTCCATATCAATGGTCAAATAAATCACATCAAGCGGCGCAATAAACGCCAAAATTTTTTGTTCAATCGCTTGCCAATCAAGGCGATGGCAATCATCATCACCAATCACACTCACCCCCAAATCAAAGGCTTGCTCATATAAACTGGCGGTGTTGCTAAACTGACTGATGCCTATGCACAAATAATGAAATGGCTGCTCTTTTATGTCCAAATGCTCAGCAATTTGGCGAAACGGTGTGCCAGAAGTGGCGTATTGGTCTTGACGCAAATCAAAATGGGCATCTAAATTGATGATGCCAATGTTTGCCAAAGGCGTGGGGGCGACTGCCATGTGTTGCCACAAGCCTAAAAACGACCCCCAAGCGATTTCATGCCCACCGCCCAAACCAATCGGCAAGGCATTGGCGTTTAGCACCGTGCTGATTTTATCAGCATAATCTTGTTGAGCAATTTCTAACAAATTGGGGCAAATTGTGTCATCATCATCACAGACAACATTGCCTGCATCGGTCACGATGCCCGCCATTGATTGAAAGGCTTGTTGTGTTTGATATGAAATTGGTAATTTGGCAAAACTGCTTTTAATGGCATCAGGGGCATGCTTAGCCCCAATGCGTCCTTGGTTGCGGTTCACCCCTTGGTCGCAAGCAAATCCAATTAGGGCAATTTTTGGCTGGTTTTTTTGATTGTTTTTTCGATTAAGAGCATCATCAAACGCTTGAATGTACTGATACCAATAGCAAGCTTTGTCATTTTCAAAAGGTTCTGCCCTGCCTGTGTATGCCTTAAAATCAGGGGCTTGATGATAAACATTGGGGGGTGTCATAATGATTTCCTAACCTATAAAGCTTGAATGGTTCTTTCATAAAAGGACATTGAATCATTTCCCTTTATGAAAAAACACAGACATGACAACATGACAGACACACATTGATGTTATTTTGCCAAAAACCAATCCGTACGCAACTCCCGCCAGCTGTCAATCAGCTTGCCATCAATCACCAGCTGTTTGGCGTTTTCGATGTCTGGGGCAAAGTAGCGGTCTTTGTCATAATGGGCGACGCTTTGGCGTAATGTTTGATGAACACTGGCAAGTTTTGGTGAGGTGTGTAAACCCTCTTCCAGATGAAAATCCACGCCTTGAGCCGCTGCCAAAAGCTCAATGCCCACAATGGTGGCGGTATTACAAGCCATGTCATATAAACGCCTGCCTGCATAAGTCGCCATTGACACATGGTCTTCTTGGTTGGCAGAGGTTGGAATGCTGTCGACAGATGCTGGGTGAGCGTGTGATTTATTTTCAGAGGCCAAAGCGGCGGCGGTCACATGGGCTATCATAAATCCTGAGTTCACCCCTGGATTTTTGACCAAAAAGGCAGGCAAGCCCGATAAAGTGGCATCAATGAGCAAAGCGATACGCCGTTCACTCATTGAACCAATCTCACTGATGGCAAGTGCCAACATGTCAGCAGCAAATGCCACAGGTTCGGCATGAAAGTTACCGCCTGAGATTGCCACAGGGCCATCATTGTCATTAAAAATCAAGGGGTTATCAGTAACGGCATTGGCTTCAATCAACAAAGTTTTGCCCGCTTGGTTAATCACATCCAAACACGCCCCCATCACTTGTGGCTGACAACGCAAACAATAAGGGTCTTGTACTCTTTCATCATCTTCTTTGTGTGATGCACGGATTTGGCTGTCAGCGATTAACTGGCGATGAGCACTGGCGATTTGTGCCTGACCATGATGCCCACGAGCGTCATGAATGCGAGCGTCAAATGGGGCATCTGAACCTTTGGCAGCGTCAATGGACATGCTGCCAACCACCGTGGCGGCCGCCAGCAAATCTTGTGCCATAAAATAGCCACGCAAAGCCAAGGCGGTCGATGTTTGCGTGCCGTTAATCAGTGCCAATCCTTCTTTGGCCGCCAACACAATCGGAGTTAACCCTGCGTCATCAAGGGCCTTTTTTGCTGACATTTTTTCGCCATTCACAGACACATCGCCAAATCCCAACATGGCAAGCGTCATGTGCGATAAGGGAGCCAAATCCCCTGACGCCCCAACCGAGCCTTTGGCAGGAATGTGGGGAATGATGTTGTGATTGATTAAGCCCAAAAGGCTGTCCACCACTTCACGGCGAACGCCTGACACGCCTTGAGCCAAGCTTGATACTTTCATCACCATAATCAGTCGTACCACCTCATCAGGCAATCTGTCGCCTGTGCCAACCGAATGCGATAAAATCAAATTGCGTTGAAGCAGCTCAAGCTCATCATCACTGATGCGTTTTTTGGCAAGCAACCCAAAGCCAGTGTTAATGCCATAGGCGGGCTTATCTTTGGCAATGATGGCTTGCACCGCTTGACGAGATGCGTCAATCGCTTCATACGCTGTTGGGTCAAGGCTGATTTTGACAGGGCCATCGTACACTTGGCGAAGCTGGGCAAAGGTGAGGTTTCGTGGGGTTAATATGAGCGAATTCATGGTTTCTCCAAACAATAATTTGTTTTAAGTTTATTAAGTTTGTTGATTTGGGTTTATTGGCGACAACTGAACATTTTTTAAAACCATCATTGACAACTTATTTCACCATCGGCAGATTTAAGCCATAGTTTTTGGCAGTTTCAATCGCCAATTCATAGCCTGCATCAGCATGACGCATGACGCCACTGCCACAGTCATTGACCAGCACATTGGCAAGGCGTTTGGCGGCCGCTTCTGTGCCATCGGCGACAATCACCATGCCAGAATGCTGGCTATAACCCATGCCCACACCACCGCCATGGTGCAGGCTTACCCAGGTTGCCCCGCCTGCCACATTGAGCATGCCATTTAATAATGCCCAGTCGGACACCGCATCGGTGCCATCTTTCATGGATTCACTTTCTCGGTTGGGGCTGGCAACCGACCCTGTGTCTAGGTGGTCTCGTCCGATGACAATCGGGCCTTTTAGTTCGCCATTTTTCACCATCTCATTAAATGCCAGACCTGCCTTGTCTCGCTCACCCAAACCCAGCCAGCAAATGCGGGCAGGCAGACCTTGAAAGTGAATGCGGTCTTTTGCCATGTCCAGCCAATTATGTACATGTGTGTTCTCTGGGAACAGCTCTTTGATTTTTTGGTCGGTTTTATAAATGTCCTCAGGGTCGCCAGAGAGTGCCACCCAACGAAACGGGCCCTTGCCTTGACAAAATAGCGGACGAATATAAGCAGGCACAAAGCCTGGAAAATCAAAGGCATTTTTCACCCCAGCGTCAAAGGCAACTTGACGGATATTATTGCCATAATCGGTGGCAGGCACGCCCATCTCTTGCAAATCAAGCATGGCTTGCACATGAATGGCACACGATTTGGCAGCCTCTTGGGTCAATTTGGCATGTTGGCTTGGGTCTTGTTGGGCAGCCCTCCAATCATCTACCGTCCAGCCAATGGGCAGGTAACCATGAATTAAGTCATGGGCTGATGTTTGGTCGGTAACAAAATCAGGCTTGATGTCGCCATTTTTGGCACGCTGAACAATCTGTGGCAAAATTTGAGCGGCATTGCCCAAAAGAGCGATGGATACCGCCTCACCTTTACTGGTGTGTTCTTTGATAAGTTCATAAGCGTGGCCTAAGTCGTTTGCCTGCTTATCCACATAGCCTGTACGCAAACGAAAATCAATGCTTGACTGTTGGCATTCAATGTTAAGCGATGTCGCCCCTGCAAAAGTCGCTGCCAGTGGCTGAGCCCCACCCATGCCACCAAGCCCTGCGGTCAAAATCCAACGCCCTTTCCAGTTATCGGTGCTTTTGTCGCCTTTTTTTGTGCCAAAGTGCTGCCGCCCTGCTTCGGCAAAGGTCTCATAAGTACCCTGCACAATGCCTTGTGTGCCAATGTAAATCCAGCTGCCTGCGGTCATCTGCCCATACATGAACAAATCTTTGCGGTCAAGCTCGTTAAAATGCTCCCAAGTTGCCCAGCGTGGCACAAGGTTGGAGTTGGCAATTAACACTCTGGGGGCATTTTCGTGAGTGTTGAACACGCCAACGGGTTTGCCTGATTGAATGAGCAGTGTTTGGTCATCTTCTAGCTGTTTTAGACTTGCCAAAATTTGGTCATAACATTCCCAGTTGCGTGCCGCCCGCCCAATTCCGCCATAGACCACAAGGCTTTGGGGGTTTTCGGCGACATCAGGGTGTAGGTTATTTTGTATCATGCGGTAAGGGGCTTCGCTAAGCCAGCTTTTACAGGTCAATGCTGTGCCTGTTGGGGCTTTGATGACACGGCTTGTGTCAGTGCGAGTAAATTGGTTCATAAAAATGTCCTTTTTGCTAAAATTTAAATTATTAAAGATCGTAATAAATTGTATATACTAATAATAGCAAAAAATAATTATCTGTACAAATGATTTTTCAATCTTAAACAAAAAATACCGTCATCATCAGATAACGGTATTTTGAATAAAGATGATATCTTAGTTCAGCTGTGCAACATCAATTCTATCAGCTCTGCCAGTATATTCACCCATTTGGTCAAAGTTTAGGTAGTTATAAACTTCCGCCTCCATGGATTCTAGTTTACCTGCATACCCCATATACTCTTCAACAGTTGGCAGTCTGCCCAGTACAGATGCCACAGAGGCAAGTTCAGCAGATGCCAGATAGACATTTGCCCCTTGACCTAAGCGATTTGGGAAATTACGGGTGGATGTTGAAACGGCGGTACAGTTGGGTGCGATGCGTGCTTGGTTGCCCATGCACAGTGAACAGCCGGGCATTTCGGTTCTTGCTCCTGCCTGGGCATAAGTGTTGTAATAACCCTCATCCATCAGTTGGCGTTCATCCATTTTAGTGGGTGGTGCAATCCACAAGCGAGTGGTTAGGCTGCCCGCTGGTACTTCTTGCAACAGCTTACCTGCGGCACGAAAATGCCCAATGTTGGTCATGCACGAACCGATGAATACCTCATCAATCTTATCGCCTGCAACCTCTGAGAGCAGTTTGGCATCATCAGGGTCATTTGGACAGCATAGGATTGGCTCTTTGATGTCAGCAAGGTCAATCTCATATACTTTGGCGTACTCAGCATCAGCATCTGCTTTTAGTAGGCTTGGGTTGTCAAGCCATTTTTGCATATTTTCAGCACGGCGAGCCAGTGTACGAGCATCGCCATAACCTTCGGCAATCATCCATTTTAGCATGACGATGTTAGAGCGTAAGTATTCTGCCACTTTTTCTTCTGATACCGTGATGGCACAGCCTGCGGCAGAGCGTTCAGCAGAAGCGTCGGATAACTCAAACGCTTGTTCAACGGTCAAGTCGTTTTCCATCTCAGTCAAATCAATCTCTAAGATGCGACCAGAGAAGATATTTTTCTTGCCCTTTTTCTCAACCGTCAAATCACCCGCTTGGATGGCATAGTAAGGAATGGCATGAACCAAATCACGCAAAGTAATACCAGGTTGCATTTTGCCTTTGAATTTGACAAGTACAGACTCTGGCATGTCAAGTGGCATCACACCAGTGGCAGCAGCGAATGCCACAAGGCCTGAACCTGCCGGAAATGAGATGCCAATAGGAAAGCGAGTATGACTGTCGCCACCGGTACCAACGGTGTCAGGCAGCAACATGCGGTTTAGCCATGAATGAATCACCCCATCGCCTGGGCGTAAGCTGACACCGCCACGGTTCATGATAAAATCAGGTAGGGTGTGATGCGTTACCACATCAATCGGCTTTGGATAAGCGGCGGTATGACAAAACGACTGCATGACAAGGTCAGATGAGAAGCCCAGACATGCCAAATCTTTGAGTTCATCACGAGTCATCGGGCCTGTAGTGTCTTGTGAGCCTACGGTTGTCATCTTCGGTTCACAGTAGGTATCTGGACGAATGCCTTGCCCCTCTGGCAGACCACAGGCACGACCCACCATTTTTTGGGCTAAGGTAAAGCCTTTGCCAGTATCGGCAGGTTGCTCTGGGGTGCGAAATAGAGTGGATGGTTCAAGACCCAAGGATTCACGAGCCTTGCTTGTTAAGTTGCGACCGATGATAAGGTTAATGCGACCACCAGCACGCACCTCATCTAGCAGTACAGGGGTTTTTAGTTTAGATTTGGCAATTTGTGTGCCATCTTTAAAGGCGGCAACAGTTGCATTTGCGTGGTCAATTTTTAGGGTAATCTCATCACCCATGTTCATCTCGGTTACATCAATCTCAACAGGCAACGCCCCAGCATCTTCCATGGTATTAAAGAAAATGGGGGCAATTTTACCGCCCAAACACACACCGCCATCTTTTTTGTTTGGAATGTGGGGAATCTCTTCACCAAAGAACCACAATACAGAGTTAGTTGCTGATTTACGGCTAGAACCTGTACCAACAACATCACCCACATAGGCAACAGGATGACCTCTGTCAAGCAGCTCTTGGATTTGGGTCAAAGGACCAACCTCACCATTTTTTTCTGGATGAATGCCCTCACGCTCATTTTTTAGCATGGCGTTAGCGTGTAGCGGAATGTCAGGGCGACTCCACGCATCTTGGGCAGGTGATAGGTCATCTGTGTTGGTCTCGCCAGTGACTTTAAATACGGTGATGGTCATCTCTTCTGGCACTTTGGGACGACTTGTAAACCACTCGCCTTCTGCCCAAGATTCTAGCACGGCTTTGGCATTGGCATTGCCCGCTTTGGCTTTTTCTTCTATATCATGAAAAGCATCAAAGACCAAAAGGGTTTTTTTGAGTGCTTTGGCAGCCATCTCACCCAGTTCATCATCATCAAGCAGTTCAACCAAAGGTGCAACATTATAGCCACCTAACATGGTACCTAATAGATATACCGCACGCTCTTTGCTCACAAGCGGAGAAGTGGCATTGCCTTTGACGATGGCATTTAAAAAGGCGGCTTTGACATAAGCGGCTTGGTCAACCCCTGCTGGCACACGGTTTTCAAGCAAGTCTATCAAGTACTCTTCTTCGCCTTGTGGAGGGTTTTTTAGGAGTTCAATCAAATCGGCAGTTTGGACATCAGTTAATGGTTGTGGTGGCACGCCTAAGACTTCACGCTCAGCGACATGGGCTCTGTATTCGGTTAGCATTTGCGACATAGCATATCCTCTTTTAAACTAAATAATCTTAATCGGTGCTTGCAAATCAAGAATAATTGATAAACTTACAAGTGCCTAAAGATAACCTTACCTGTTTTGAATACAAACAAGCGTTACTTCTCCACTGATAATAATAGCCCAAAACTGCAATAATTACAAAAAATATCCAAAGATACTCAATATTTATTTAAAAAATATCCTATTAAATTAATAAATATATCTAAATGGCTAATAACTATTAAAAATTTACCAATTTTGTCTTTTAAATTGATGTGATTAATATTCGCACGATGATTAAAGATACAATACAACGCTTGTTTTAATAATTTTTTATTGTATATTTATAAACGGTATGGCAAAATGAGAATTTTAATTGTTTGGATAATCGTATGAAAGCACAACAAGGATTTACTCTCATAGAGCTGATGATTGTCATGTTAATCATCGGTGTTTTGGCGATGTTTGCCATACCTCAATACCAAAAACGCGTCGTTACCGCCCAAGTAAATCGTGTCATGATGGAAACCAGCCAACTGCGTACGGCTGTTGAGATGTGCTTGCTTCAAGGTCTTAAAACTGAAGGTTGTAAAGCAGATACGATAAATAGTGACTTGATGCAAGACAACAAGCCAACTGTTACTTTACCAAATGAAGGCAATACTGAAAGCACCATTAAAGCTGTTTTTAGTGGCAATGCCGCCAGCGTCCTACATAATAAACATTTAACCTGGAAGCATATCCCCAAAGATGGTTGGGAATGTGAAACCGATGTAGATGATGATTTTAGACCAAAAGGCTGCAAATCAAGCACCACGACATCCCAAGCAACTCCAAAAACTTAACTAAGATAATAAAAAATCCCCAAGCCTGAACTTGGGGATTTTTTTGGATTGGGCAAATGGCAGAATTATTCTGCAGTTTTGCGAACACCCAACTTTTCTTTAATACGCGCAGATTTACCTGAACGCTCACGCAAATAGTAAAGTTTGGCACGGCGAACATCACCACGACGCTTCACTTCAATACTAGCAATCAATGGTGAATGTAATTGGAATGCACGCTCAACGCCAACACCGCTTGAGATTTTACGAACAGTGAATGCTGAGTTTAGTCCACGGTTACGCTTAGCGATAACCACACCTTCAAAGGCCTGTTGACGCTCACGGTCACCTTCACGAACTTTAACTTGAACAACAACCGTATCACCTGGTGCAAATGATGGATGGTCTTTTAGTTGTGCATTTTCAACAACTTGAACTAATGGATGTTTATTACTCACAAGATTTCTCCTGATAATCATGGCAGAGGCTAAAACTTTCTTGCAAAACACAAAGTTAGGCAATGGTTAAAAAGTCGCATACCATCGTTAATAAAGCGGCATCACGCACGCTACATCTGAACCATACAGATTTTAATGAATTTAAATCAATCTTCCAAGTCTTTTAGCCACTTGGCTTGCTGTTTATTTGGTATAAAATTTTGCCAAAGCTCTGGGCGGCGGGCTTTGGTGCGTTTAACTTGCTCTAAAAAACGCCATTTATTAATATTGGTATGATGTCCTGAAAGTAAAACTGGCGGTACAGTTTGACCATGAAAATCAAGTGGCTTGGTATAGTGCGGACAATCCAAAAGGCCATCAACAAACGAATCTTGCTCGGCAGACAGATCGTCGCCCATAATCTGGGGCAATCGCCGAATGACGCTATCCATCAATACCATCGCAGGCAATTCACCACCTGTCAGAACATAATCTCCAATAGATATCTCTTGGTCAACATAGCAAGTAATCAATCGCTCATCAATGCCTTCATATCGACCACATAGTAGTATCATGCCATCAAGATTTGGTATGGTGGCAACCAAAGGCTCGCTTAAAGTTTTGCCTTGTGGCGACAGATATACCACAGGGCATCTGCCATTTTGGATATCACAACCTGCCCTGCCAGCTAATTTTTTAGCATATAAAATTGCCTTTTCAAGCGGTTCTGCCATCATCACCATGCCAGGACCACCACCAAAAGGACGCTCATCTATGCGTCTATAATTATCTGTCGTAAAATCTCTTGGGTTGATGACTTGGATATTGACTTGACCATTTTTAACCGCACGGCCCACGATGCCATATTCTTTAATAGCACTAAACATCTCTGGCAAAATGCTGATGACCGCAAAAAACACTCAAATTACCCTAAATGATGATTAATAATCAGATTGCCAAGCCACAAGCATCGTCCCAGCACTCAAATCAACCGCAAGCACCACATCGCTATGCCATGGGATCAAGCGAGGTTCATTATCAATGCTCTGTGCTGTTGGCTTTAGCGAGATAATTTCGTGCGCACCCGTCTCAAACATCTCTTTGATGATGCCAAGATTTTCACCTTGTTCATTAATGACGGTAAGCCCGATCAAATCTGACCAATAATATTCATCATCAGCAAGCTTAGGTAAATGGTCTTTACAAACCCAAATGCTCGCACCATTCATCGTTTCAGCAACATTGCGATCAGGCACTTCATTAAAGCAAGCAACCAAACCCTGACCTTGGATACGCCAATCTTTCACGGTTAACGGCTTAAACCCTGTTGCTGTTTTCATCCACCAAGGTTGCATCTGAAAAATGCTGGCTCTTTCGTCGGTCTGGCTAAAAACCCAGAGCCAACCTTTGATGCCGTAAGGTTTTTTTAAGGTAGCAATCTTAATCATCTCAGAAGCATCAGGTACCAGATTTGTTTTACAAAGGTTTGGCTTGGTCATATGCAAGTTAATAACCGCTTAAATGTCGATTAATGATCTAAAAATACCCAAAAATGGGATCTTTGATACATCAATATAATAGTAAATCAAATAGCACAAAACGGTTTACGCTCAATTTGAACGCAAACCGTACTTAATAAGAATGATTAAGCAGCTTTATTCAAAGCTTTGACTAAAGAAGCAACACGCTCTGTTGGCTGTGCACCTTTGGCAATCCAAGCATTATAAGCTTCTAAATCAATGCGGGTTTCAACTTCTTGACCTCGTGCCATTGGGTTAAAAAAGCCGATTTTCTCGATAAAACGACCATCACGAGATGCGCGCTTATCAGCAACAACAACTTGATAAAATGGACGCTTTTTTGAACCGCCACGAGCTAGACGAATAACTACCATGATAACTCTCTTTTATAAAATAAAAATCTAAAAATCATTTGCAAGAATTAGAGCATGGTACAGATTCGATATTAATGAGGATGAGCCGTTCGAACCTGAACCACTAAAAGACTAATTATAACAAGAAATTACTCAAGTTAAAAGCAAAAAATGAATTTTTATCAAAATTTGCTTAAAAAGCTCGGTTCAAGCTGTGTTAAAATACGCTTGGGCAAATCATAGGCAGCTGGTCATGAATAAAAACACGAATAAAAAATTTCGAATTTTTTTAGCAAAACTTAATTATAAACTGTATTCGAATACGCTACAAACATTGCTCATGGTATGCTTTATTGTCTTTGTTAGTGTTGCATTATCCATATCATTATTTTGGAGAAGCCTTTATTTGCCTGAGCTTAGAAACCATGCCAGTTATTTATCCACGGAAATTAAACTATTAACCTCAGTGGGCGATAAATGGCATGATAATCCTGAATTTATGCAATGGCTAACAGACAATACGCACATTGAAATCATCACCAATCCCCAAGATTTTCCAAGCATCACCGATAAACCTGTAGTTGTTTATCTTACCCAAATTATGGCAGAAGAAATATCGCAATCACTTGGTCGTGAGGTGGAAGTGTATTTTAAATTCAAACCCACCCCCAAACTTTGGATTCATGACAGCGCTCATCCTGATATCTGGATTCGTGAGCCGATGATGTATTATTCACAGTACAGCACAGGCGTTATTTACGGATTTTTATTTGGCTTGCCACTACTGACCATTATGACTATTTTAGTTTTGGTACGAGGACTAAACCGTCCTTTAAAAAAATTAGAGCGTGCTGCAAACAATTATATCCTTCATGGTCACGCAACCACCTTACCCACCCAAACAGGGCCCAATGAAATTCGCAAAGCCAATACAGCATTTAATCGGCTCTTTACAACCCTCAATCAAGCCCAAAAAGAACGCACTATTATGCTTGCAGGTATCAGTCATGATTTGCGAACACCTTTAACTCGTATGCGGCTGACTGCCGAGATGCTGCCTGATGAATTTTTCCGTGAGGGTTTGGTCTATGACATTGAAGATATGGATGCCATTTTAGAACAATTCATCTCTTTTATGAAAGATGGTTCTGATGAGCCTGTTAAACCAACCAATTTGGATGCAATATTTAAAGAAATTTTGGTTCAGTTTGATGGTATTCAGTTTATTTACAACTCAACCATTACTCAACCTGTGCCTGTCCGAACTTTATCAATAAAGCGGTTAATTGTCAATTTGGTCAATAACGCCATTCGCTATGGAGAGCAGCCAATACATTTGATCGCAAAAATCATACCCCCAGCTCAGAACACACAAAATGATCATATCTTTGATCACTACCCAACACTGGTTTTATGCGTCAAAGATGAAGGTGAAGGCGTTGCTGAAGACCAATTGGAGCGAATTATGCAGCCGTTTGAGCGTGGTGAGTCTGCTCGTACCACACAAGGTAGCGGACTGGGTCTTGCCATCGTCAGTCGCATTGCTCATCTGCATCAAGGTGTCGTTGAGGCCATCAATCATCCCAATGGCGGGCTACAAGTTTGTATCAAAATCCCGTTAATGACCCAGATTAATGATACGCCAAATGATGATTTTGACACTACGCCAGCTAATCTGGCTTAATACTGCCTTTTTGATGGATGGTTTTTTCAACTCTGTCTTGAGTCAACTCATCGGCTGCAACCACAACGCCCACTTGCTTTGCAGGCCATTTCATAATGAACCTTGCACCATGCAGCGTTGGGCTTTCATCTACCGATAGCTTGGCATTAAACCAAAATGCAATTCGACTAACAATAGACAACCCCAAACCATAACCACCCGACGCCCGAGTTCTGCTATCATCTAATCTGGCAAATGGGATAAAAACTTTTTCACGATTTTCCTCAGAAATACCATGCCCATCATCTTCAACACTGATAAACGCCTCACCCTTAACAACGCCAGCACTTAGCATGATGGTTGATTGTGCATAACGCAGTGCATTACCAACCAAATTTTGAACCACACGGTGTAGATACCGCCTATCTGCCATCGCCACAGCTTTAGCAGGTGGTAATTTACAAATCAGTTGAATGGGCTTGCCTAATGCATTGGTTTCACGCTCAATTTGCTCGGTCAGGTCACACAAATTCACCATCTCCCAATCAAGCTTCGGAGAACCCTCCTCAAGCTTTGCGTAAGTCAAAATCTCATCAATCAATTCATTGAGCGACTCAATATCTTCATCAATAAACTGTCTTTGCAGCTGCCGAGAGTCTTCATCGTCTGTATCAGCAAGCATATCGACCGCAAAGCGAATGCGTGCAACAGGTGTTCGCAGTTCGTGTGATACCGCTCGAGTAAGCTCTCTTTGTGATTCAATCAAGCGTTTGATGTGTTCTGTCATGGCATTAAATGTCATTGACAATCTGGCAATGTCATCTTGTCCCACTACTTGAACTTTGGTATCAAGATTACCCTGAGCCACACGATTAACACCAAGTTGTAGCAACTGAAGACGCCTTTCTAAAGGAAAAATCAAAGCATACACGCCAAGTGCAATCAATAAAACACAAATCAGTGCAACACTTGCCAAAAGATTCAGCGGAAACCAATTAAATAAAGTCACAGGACCGACTACAATTACCATATCTTCTACCTCTGAGGCAACAATGAACGACATGGTAGAATTTTGACCTCGAATCCCATCTTGATAAGAAATGACCAATTCATCCCGTTTTAGTCTGGCAATTTGATCATGGTCAAGATGCAAATTATTGATAGACTGTTGATAAATCGGATAACTGAATTTTTCACTCAAATATTCAAGGCGAGCCTGTTTTTGCTCATAACCATGAAAATACGATAAATCATCTAACAAAAAAATGGTCATGGCACGCACTTGACGCTCACCAACCTGAGCCAATTTGACCGTCAAAATCTCATCAGTACCCTCAAGACGATGGTAAAATGTTGATTGATTGGTGTAAGGATCGTACCGTACAACAGTTTTTGCCTCTTCAATGCGACGCATTTCTCTGGCTTTAAATTCGATAGCATCCATGGGAATAATTTCAAAATTACTCCCAAATAACGCACTGATATCATTTAACCAATAATTTTTTTGGGCGTTGGTTTCTTGATGAATGGCACCTTGACCAATCAAATAAAAAACGCCCGTTGCCACTGTTTCTCGATAAGACTGAGCCCGTTCTTGGTTAATGGTATCTACCAATAGATACGCAAAAAAAGCAACAGATAAGCAGACAAGCAAAAGTCCTGCATAAATTCTAAAAAAGATACTTCTTTCTGTAAAACTAACCAAAGTCATATCAAACAGCGCCTGATAAAATGAAAGCCAGCAATAGCTGGCTTCACACGTATCACTTTGTCGAAACAAAATGCCGTGAATTAATTGCCTTCTTTAACAAATAGATAGCCTTTACTGCGTACGGTTTTGATGCGTTTTGGGTTTTCTGAGTCATCGCCAATTTTGGGGCGAATGCGAGAAATACGTACATCAATGGAACGGTCTTGACCATCATATTCAATACCACGGAGTCTTTCAAAAATATCTTCACGAGATAAAATTCGACCTGCATTTGATGCCAGCAACCACAACAAATCATATTCAGCGCTGGTAAAGTCTACCAATTCGTCATTAAGCGTAACCGAACGACCACCATTATCAATGACCAAATCACCAAACTCTAAGCGTTGTGGAGAGGTATCAGATGGCACAGTATCAGAGCGACGCAATAAAGCACGAATGCGAGCTAATAGCACACGGGGCTGAACGGGTTTTGCCACATAATCATCCGCCCCCATTTCAAGCCCTAATACTTGATCCATATCATCTGTTCGTGCAGTCAACATCAAGATAGGCTGCTGATAATGTGCACGAACTTCACGACAAACCGCCAAACCATCACTTCCAGGCAGCATGACATCAAGCACAACCAAATCAGGCTGCTCACCGATAATGCGACGAATGGCACGAGCACCATCAGTCTCAATAGCCACATCAAGCCCATTTTTTCGTAAATAATCTTGTGTCAGCATTGCCAATCTTTCATCATCTTCGACGATTAAGATTCTAGGCATGTTTTCTTTTTCAGTAGTCATAATTATCCTAAAGTGATGTGATCGCCACAATAACCTAAACTGATTTTATTTTATCATGATTTAATCATGTCAATCATCTTAAGCACGATTTTTGTATTTTTGAATGGTTTGTAACTGTGCTAATGATTCTGCCAATGCGGTTAGAGCAGCAGTTGTGTCAATATTGGCACTTTGATTTGCCAAAGCCTGCTCAGCATTGCGACGAGCTTCGGCAATTTTTGCTTCATCCAAATCATATGCTCGTTCGGCAGAATCAGCCAAAACTGTCACAACATGAGGCTGTACCTCGAGTACGCCACCTGACACATAAACCACCTCTTCGCTTGATCCATCGGCAGATTTCATACGCATAGGACCTGGTTTTAGCAAAGTAATCAATGGTGTATGACCCGCCAGAATGCCAATTTCGCCAGAGTGACCATTTGCAATCAACATACTAATATCACCGACATATATCTCTTCTCTAGCACTTACCACTCGGCACTTAAAAGTTGCCATATCATTCTCCCAATAGACCAGCAGTCGTTAGATCATGCCACAGCCAAATCCCTACCTGACTGTGGCTGCGTCAGTTTATGCTTTTAATTTTTCAGCTTTAGCAACAACTTCGTCAATACCGCCAACCATATAGAATGCTTGCTCTGGTAGATCGTCATACTCACCATTGATGATTGCTTTAAAGCCAGCGATGGTATCACGCAATGCCACATATTTACCAGGTGCCCCTGTGAACACTTCTGCCACATGGAATGGCTGAGACAAGAAACGCTGGATTTTACGAGCACGATAAACCACCAGTTTATCCTCTTCTGACAATTCATCCATACCCAAGATGGCGATGATGTCTTTTAGCTCTTTGTAGCGTTGTAGCACCTCTTGCACGCCACGCGCTACGCTGTAATGCTCCTCACCAATAACCTGTGGGTCTAACTGACGAGATGTTGAGTCTAGTGGGTCAACCGCAGGATAAATGCCTTGTGATGCAATATCACGGCTTAGTACAACCGTTGCATCTAAGTGAGCGAAAGTCGTTGCAGGTGATGGGTCAGTCAAGTCATCTGCTGGTACATAAACCGCCTGCACAGATGTAATTGAGCCTGATTGGGTGGAGGTGATACGCTCTTGTAGCAAGCCCATCTCTTCGGCCAAAGTCGGCTGATAACCTACCGCAGATGGCATACGACCTAAAAGTGCTGATACCTCAGTACCTGCCAATGTGTAACGATAAATATTATCAACGAACAGCAGAACATCACGGCCTTTGCCCGTTGCTTCGTCTTTTTCATCACGGAAATACTCTGCCATGGTCAAACCAGTTAAGGCAACACGCAGACGGTTTCCTGGTGGCTCATTCATCTGACCATAAACCATGGCAACTTTTGACTGAGTAAAATCTTCGGTATTAACAACGCCTGCTTCTTGCATTTCATGGTAGAAGTCATTACCCTCACGAGTACGCTCACCCACACCAGCAAAAACCGACAGACCTGAGTGTTTTAGGGCGATATTATTGATAAGCTCCATCATGTTAACGGTCTTACCAACACCAGCACCACCGAACAGACCGACTTTACCACCTTTGGCAAATGGACAAAGCAAATCAATCACTTTGATGCCTGTTTCTAAAAGTTCTGTACTATTTGACTGTTCATCATAACTTGGTGCTTCACGATGAATGGACCATTTTTGTTCAGCATTTACCGGACCTGCTTCATCGATTGGGCGACCTAGGACATCCATAATGCGACCCAGTGTTGCTTGACCGACTGGTACCGAAATGGGTGCACCTGAATTAGAGACAGGCAAGCCACGCTTTAAGCCTTCGGTAGAACCCATGGCAATGGTACGCACCACACCATCACCTAACTGTTGTTGGACTTCAAGGGTGGTTTCAGTACCATCAACATGAAGTGCATCAAAGATTTGGGGGACATCGCCACGGCTAAACTCAACATCAATTACCGCACCAATAATCTGTACAATACGACCGCTCATTGCGTTCTCCTGCTTGCTTATCTTGTTTTTTATTCTGCCAAACCAGCTTTGGATTGGTTGGCGGTTTCTCTAAAAGTATAATTTGAAACTATGCCTTTGCTGTCAAATAAAATGACAAGTTCTTTGGTCTGTATGGTTTCACCCAAAGAAAAGAAATTATAAGGGATAAAATTTCTTGCCATCGGTTTGGAGCGAGTATGGCGGTATGTCCAAATTTTATTACCACTATCATAAAAGAGATGCTATCAGCAGAACCAAATCTACTAGAAATCTCTTGCTTATTGGTCTTGCCCTTAATGATGGTCTGCTCAATGGTTTGTTGGTTTTGCTCTTTCATTGCAACATTACCAGTAGAAACACAACCTGTTACCAAAAGTGCCGTCAGTAAAGCGGAAATAGTCAGGCGAATATGATGATTTAACATATTAAACGCCTTAAATGATTCCCTAAGAAACAGCGGCAGCACCACCAACGATTTCCGAGATTTCTCGTGTAATCGCTGCCTGTCTGAGCTTATTATAAACCAATTGTAAATCTTTAATTAAGTTACCAGCATTATCTGTCGCTGCTTTCATCGCCACCATACGGGCTGACTGTTCAGAGGCAATATTCTCTCGAACGGATTGGTAGACTACAGATTCAATGTAACGCAATAGTAGGCTATCAATGAGCGTTTTGGTGTCTGGCTCATAAATATAATCCCAACTGTGTGCCTGAAGCTCAGTGTCATCAAACTCACTCTCTGCCAATGGTACAATCTGTTCAACCACGGGTTTTTGAGCCATAGCATTGATAAACTGGTTATACACCAAGTAAATGCGATCTAATTTTCCATTGAGATAATCATCAAGCATGGTTTGAACTGGTGTATTAATTTGCTCAAGTGCAGGGTTATCGCCATAATCAGTGACAGCTGAGGTTACTCTACCGCCAAAGTTCTTAAAAAAGCCCACGCCTTTTGCACCTATTACTGCAAATTCAATTTCAACTGACTGCTCTTGATAGCTTTTGACTGTTTTTAACAAGTTTTTGAATAGATTGATGTTCAAACCACCTGCCAAACCACGGTCAGAAGTTACAACCACAAAACCAACACGATTGACCGGACGGTTAATCATATAGGGATGCTTATAATCTGATTGCGCTTGCACCAAATGTGAAATGACACGGCGTATACCATCTGAATAAGGACGACCCAATTCCATTCTCTCTTGGGCACGACGCATCTTACTGGCAGCCACCATCTGCATTGCACGCGTAATCTTTTGCGTACTTTTAATGCTGGTTACTTTAGCACGAATTTCTTTTAAGCTTGCCATAATTATTCCAATACTGGACTTATTATAAAAGGGTTTATGGTGCATTAAAACCAACGCTTAACACACCATATTTCTTTGCTACAATCAGTAGCTTGCTGATGCTTTAAATGACTCAACTGCAGCTTTTAGACGACTTTCGATGTCATCATTATAGTTGGCAGTTTCATCAATTTCACTCATCAATGCAGCATGATCGTTGCGTAGGTAGCGTAAGAAAGCCTCTTCAAATGCACCAATTTTTTCTACAGGTACATCAGACAAATAGCCTTCATTTGAGGCGTAGATAACTGCCGCTTGATCAGCAATAGACATCGGTGCGTATTGCTTTTGCTTCATCAGCTCAGTCACACGCACACCATGTTCCAACTGTTGTTTGGTTGCATCATCCAAATCAGAGGCAAACTGGGCAAACGCAGCAAGTTCACGATACTGAGCAAGTGCTGTACGGATACCACCTGAGAGCTTTTTGATGATTTTGGTCTGAGCTGCACCACCCACACGAGATACTGAGATACCAGCGTTTACCGCAGGGCGAATACCTGAGTTAAATAGATTAGACTCTAAGAAAATCTGACCATCGGTAATTGAGATCACATTAGTAGGTACGAATGCTGATACATCCCCTGCTTGAGTCTCAATGATGGGCAATGCTGTCAAAGATCCAGTTTTACCTTTAACCTCGCCATTGGTAAATGCTTCTACATAGTCAGCATTGACACGAGATGCACGCTCTAACAGGCGTGAGTGTAGATAAAATACATCACCAGGGTATGCTTCACGCCCTGGTGGACGGCGTAATAGCAAGGAAATCTGACGATAAGCGACAGCTTGTTTTGATAGGTCGTCATAAACAATCAAGGCATCTTCACCACGATCACGGAAGTACTCACCCATCGTACAACCAGAATATGGAGCGATATATTGTAATGCTGCTGGCTCAGAGGCAGACGCAACAACAACAGTCGTATAAGCCAATGCGCCTGTTTCTTCTAATTTACGCACCACATTTGCAATGGTTGAGCGTTTTTGACCAATAGCAACATACACGCACTTAATGCCTGAGTTTTTCTGAGCAATAATCGCATCGATTGCCAAAGCGGTTTTACCAGTTTGACGGTCGCCAATGATAAGCTCACGCTGACCACGCCCAATAGGAATCATGGTATCAACTGCTTTATAACCAGTCATGACAGGCTCATCAACAGACTGACGAGCGATAACACCAGGAGCGATTTTTTCAACTTTATCGGTCAACTTGGCATTAATAGGACCTTTGCCATCGATTGGGTTACCCAATGCATCGACGACACGACCAAGTAGTTCAGGACCTACGGGTACTTCCAAAATACGACCTGTGCAATATGCTTTTTGACCTTCTTGTAGGGACAGATATTCACCCAGTACAACTGCACCGACTGAATCTTGTTCAAGGTTTAGTGCCATACCATACACACCGCCTTCAAACTCGATCATCTCGCCATACATAGCTTCTTCTAGGCCATGGATTTGCACAATACCATCAGAGACACTGACGATAACGCCTTCAGTTTTTGCAGTTGCGCTTACGTCAAGGTCTTGAATACGCTGCTTAATCAGATTGCTGATTTCGGCTGGATTCAATTGTTGCATTGCCTTGTTTCCTTTGATTTAGACAGCTGACTACTTACGCAGTTAGCTGAGTCTTTAATTGTTTTAACTTGCCACGCACTGAGCCATCAGTAAACTTGTCACCCACCTTGATCGTAGCTCCACCCAACAAATTTGGGTCTACAGATTCGTGCAAAATCACGATAGAACCTGTTGAAAGTGCTAATCGCTCTTGAAGCTTTTTACTTTGAGCTTCGGTTAGTGGAAAGGCTGAAGTTACATAAGCATCAACCTGTTTAAGCTCTTGTGATTTTAGCTTGGTGTAATGAGCAGTGATTTCAGGCATAAGCGCCAATCTGTCATGCTCTGCCAACTGTTTTATAAAGTTGGTTAACGCTTGTGATGCTTGCTCTGCTGTTAATTTGCCATAGGCATCCATCAGAATATCTGCTTTTTGTTGTGCAGAAATGGCTGGATTGTTCAGCAGTGAAGCAAAATCTTCATTGCGTACAACATCGCTTGCAATCAACAAAAAAGCTTCCCAATTGCTGATCGCATTATGCTCTTTAGCGTAATCAAATGCTGCTTTGGCATATGGTCTAGCTAAGGTAGTAAGTTCAGCCATGATATCCTCTAATTACAGCTTAGCCGCCAACTGTTCAAGCATGCTGGCGTGTTCTTGTTCATTGATTTTGTCTTGCAAAATCTTTTCGGCACCCAGTACAGCAAGACTGGCAACCTGTGAGCGAAGTTGTTCACGAGTTTGGGCAGCTTCTTGCTCTACAGCTGCATGAGCTGCAACGATGATGCGTTCGCCTTCAAGGCGAGCTTGTTCTTTAGCATCTTCAATCATTTGGTTAGCGGTTTTATTCGCACGCTCAATGATAGATGCAGCTTCGGTTTTAGCAGCTGCAAATTCTGCCTCTACTTGCTTTTCAGCAGAAACCAAATCCGCTTTTGCTTTTTCTGCGGCATTTAAGCCTTCTTCGATTTTGCGTTGACGCTCATTAATCGCGCCGATCAGTGGTGGCCATACAAACTTCATGCAAAATAGCACAAAGATTGCAAAAGCAATCAGCTGACCGAAAATGGTTAAATTGATCATCCAATCACCTCGTTGTTAGTGAAAGTCAGGTGATGCCCACCTTTGTTTCTAAGACCCAAAGGTGGTCGTTAAACTGACGGTTTCAGCTTATGCGAATGGGTTGGCGAACAATAGAAGCATTGCGATACCAACACCAATCATTGGTACAGCGTCAAGCAGACCTGCAACGATGAACATTTTGGTCTGTAGTTGTGAACCAAGCTCAGGTTGACGAGCGGTACTTTCTAGGAATTTACCGCCTAGGATAGCAAAACCAATACCTGTTGCTAGTGCACCTGCACCGATTAGTAGAGCTACTGCAAGTAGTGTGTACTGTGCGATTACTGGATCCATGATGTCTCCTTATGACCTAAAATCAAGGGTTATTAAAAAAGGTTCAAATTAATGTTCGGATTCTGCTGAGATTAACGACAAGTATACAATCGTCAACATCATAAACACGAACGCCTGAAGAGTAATAACTAGAATATGGAAGATTGCCCAAGGCACGCTCAGTGCCCACTGAATCCAAAATGGCATCAGTGCAATCAAGATGAAAATAAGCTCACCTGCGTACATGTTACCAAATAGACGCAGTCCCAATGAGATTGGTTTTGCTAATAAGGTAACAATTTCAAGTACTAGGTTAATTGGGATTAAGATAGCTTGCAAAATTGGATTTTTTGCACTAAAAGGATGCAATGTAAATTCTGCAATAAAGCCACCAACGCCTTTATATTTCAAACCAAAACCAATGATTAAGAAAAATACGCCAATCGCCATACCCAAAGTAATATTTGGGTCTGTGGTTGGTACAATTTTGAAATATACATGATGTGGATCATGACCCATTAATGAACCTACCCATTGAGCCAGGCTTGGTATCCAGTCAATAGGCACCAAATCCATTAAGTTCATCAAAAAAATCCACACAAAAATCGTCAATGACAGCGGTGCTATCAGCTTTGATGGACCATTGTAAGACTCACGAACACTGTTGTCTACGAAATCAACAATCATCTCAACAAAAGCTTGTAGCTTAGTTGGAACGCCTGAAGTCGCTTTACGACCAACCGCCCAAAAAAGCGCCAAAAAGAAAATACCCAAACCAATTGACCAAAGCATGGAGTCCACATGGATCGCCATAAATCCCATCTGCTGAGCTTCAGCGGCATCATGAGCCACTTTCCAGCCCAATTCAGGGTGGTGTCCAAATGTCCAATTGGTCAAATGGTGAGCAATATATTCTGTAGATGTCTGTTCGGCTGCCATAAATAAGCTTCTTATTTTAACTCAAAAAAGAAAAATTGGTGATAAACGCCAAATCAAAAAACGAAGTTACCATTTAACTCTTTTCAATCCATTGTTAGCAGCTTGGCTGATTAATATTTTATCAACCGTACTTCCCTTGTCCATTAATTTCGACAAAATCCATACTTTTGCATTGATTTAAAAAATCAATGAATTTCATAAATACTTATGAAATTCATAACAATAAATTGTACTTGTAACTAATAGAGTATCTTACTTTAGTGTTGGCAATATGTAAAGACCAAATCACCATTTTATTGCCGAAATTTTACAAATTTATGGGAAAATTGCATAATTTTATGATTTTCTTAAGAGCAAACAATTTGTTATCAAACTATTTTCAAGAGTTTTATCAATGATAGCTAATATTACTAATATTTTAAAATAATCTAATGTTTCACAAAAGCTACTGATACATTACTCGATTTTCTATCTAAGATACATGGTCTTTATGGGTTGATTGATTGATAATTCTGATACAAATGATGCAAGTGGGGATTTTATGGGCAAATTATTTCATCTTGATCAAGACCAAATTTTGGCTGATAATCAAGATGATATATCCTATGATAACCGAAACTGTGCTGATTGGTTGAATCTTTAAGAACACAAAAGCAAATAAAGCTAAGGTCGTCGCCCATTTGATCACAAAGCCCAAATAAGTATTCAGCATGATTTGACGAGCATGCTTAGCACCCACAGTGTGGTAAGCGATGCGAGTAAAAATCAACTGTCCAATAAAGGCAATCAAAGCACCAATCGACAAACCTTTGGCAATCAGCCTATCGCCATCTGCCATCACATAACTGAGTACCAAGCCAAATATCATGACGCCCAAAACGACCCAAATTTGACGCATTTGGACTTGATAGATGGCAGATTTTTTATTACGCTGGGCAGGACGGCTCATAAGCTTCATGATTTTGATTTTGATTAAAAGGCTTGATTATAAAGAGCCATCTGACACGAAGCAAGAATTATTTGATGCCAGCACATGTTTGCAGTGCATTCACCTGTGCCACCCATGCACTGATAAAATCTTCACCCATGCCACTCATGTCCTCTTGAATAATAGTCACATTGACATTACCAAGTTTATTTTTAATGCCGTCTGAGACCACCCCTTGAGACGCAAGGCACATAAATGGCTGCGGTCTTGTTTGATTCAGTCGCTTAAATTGGCTGGCTTTTGGGTTTAAGTGATGATCAGGCGTCAAAGCCCCTGCAAATTTCAGTCCTGCCGCCTGTTCGATATACTGAAAAGCATCATGATACGCCCAATATGGTGTCATGCCATTGACCTGTACGCTTTGGACGGCTTTATCCATACGCCGCTCAAAATCTGTGGCATTTTGGGCATATTTGGCTTTATGCTCTGGATTGGCATGACCATGCACCACAGACAACGCACGCACAATGGCTTTAGCATTTTCTGGATCAAGCCAAATATGTGCATCTTCTGAATCTGGTTTTTGGCTGCCATCAATATGCCTTAAAGGCAGGCGGTTGAAGGCGTTAAACTGTAATAATGAAATTGCATTCGGTGCATCTGCCAATGTTTTGACCAAATTTTGTTCAAGCGATTCACCAAACCAAATGACATAATCACTGTCTTCAACCAATTTGACTTTACTTGGTGAGAGTGAGCCATGATGCCCAACATCTCCAGCGGTAAGCAGCACTTTGGCATCATGCTGACCTTGGGTAACTTCATGGCTTAAAAGTGCAAGCGGATAATTACTAACGCTGACCATGCCAGCCATCGCAGATACTGAAAAAATCGTGGTGATGGGTAATAGGATCACAGCTTTTAAAGATTGATACAAAACAGAGCTTTTAAAAAGCGTTCGTAATGCAAATGTTGTCATTGATAAGTACCCTGATGTCTAAAAATGATTAAAATTATAGCACAGCTGTCATAAAAATGTTATTTTATAACATAAGACTTGCCATAAAAATTGGATAATAACTTGGTTTTGTTTGTAATATAACTTAAAATGATGGTCTTGATTGATAATTACTGCTACTGCTATAATATAACTGATAAAAATAAAGTCAATCGTCAATCAACGGTTAAATTTATCAATGTATGGACTAAATCAATCTCCCACAGTGATTGGATTATTGGATACCCATAATCGGATATCACTGATAATTATTGATTAATTACCCAATTTTAAAAGGTTGTTATGCATTCAGCTCATCATCACTGCCATAGCTATCATCATGATAGTTATCATCAAAATCCCGAGCAGCGCTTGGCTGATGCAAAAGCCTACTGTGCCAAACGAGGCGCCAGATTTACGCCACTGCGTGAAGAGGTCTTTCAGCTAATTTTGCAAGCAGAAAAACCCATGGGTGCATATGACTTAATCAGCGCACTTCAACAAAGCCGCTTATCTGATGCAAATGCAAAAAAAACCAATATCGCACCGCCAACCGTGTACCGCTCATTGGAATTTTTGATTGAAGAAGGGTTGATTCACCAGTTAAGTTCCATGAATGCTTATGTCCCTTGTTGCCACCCCAGAGATCGGCACGCAGCCGCATTTTTAATCTGCCGATGCTGTCAAAAAGTGGAAGAATGTAGCAATCTTCCTGTTGATAGTATGATGAATTTTGCCGCCAAAGATGCAAACTTTTTGGTTGAGCGTAGCACCATAGAGCTTAAAGGCGTGTGCCGTGATTGCCACCAAAAGCCATAATACGCCTATCATCCTACAATTAGACCAAGTCAGCTATCGTGTGAGCGATGGCGATTTGGTGAGTGGTGTCAGCCTGAATATTCATGCAGGCGAGATGATTAGCTTAATCGGTCCAAATGGTGCAGGCAAGTCCACCTTAGTTAAGCTTATCTTGGGCTTATTAACTCCAACTCACGGTAAAATCACCAAAAAAGTGCGACATATCAGCTATGTGCCTCAACGCTTTAACATACCAACCATATTGCCCTTGCGTGCCATAGATTTGCTCAGACAGGCCAATCCAAAGCGATTAAATCAAGCTCAAAAAGATGATATTTTTGACAAGTTATCGATAACATCGTTATTATCCAAACAGATGCATCATTTATCAGGTGGCGAGACGCAGCGTGTGCTACTTGTGCGCGCCTTATTAGATAAACCTGAACTATTAATCCTTGATGAACCCATGCAAGGGCTAGATCCAGAAAGTGAAAGCTGGTTGTATCAGTTTTTAGATCAGCTGCCTGAGTTTTTACAATGTGCGATGCTTGTGGTATCACACGATTTGCATTGGGTCATGAAAGGCTCTCGCCGTGTCATCTGCTTAAATAAACACATCTGCTGTCAAGGTGTGCCAAGTCAAATTGCAATCGCACCTGAATTTGTACAACTTTTTGGCTATCAAGCACCTTACATCCATCAACATACACACTGCGATCATCATCTGGATCATGAGCATCTTGAGAGCAACCATAGACATCGAGACACCGCATGAGTGACTGGCTACCAATTATCGCACCTGCTTGGATTGCTGGTGTCTTGATTGCATTATTATCTGCACCCTTAGGATGCCTAGTCTTGTGGCGGCGTATGGCTTTTTTTTCGGATACTTTGGCACATGGTGCATTGCTCGGTATAGCGTTTGCCGTATGGCTAAACCTGCCTGCTGATTTGGGCATTGGTATGATTAGCATTGCCGTCATCATCGCTTTAACCTTGCTCAAAGATAAAAGATTGCCCAATGATGCCACCTTGGCAGTGTTAGCGTCTACGCTACTTTGTTTGGGGTTACTGACACTCACTCAGCTAACCCAGCAACAAGCAAATGTGCTTGGATTTTTGTTTGGTAGCTTGCTTGATATGGATTGGTCGGATTTACCAAGACTGGGTATACTAATTGCAATGGGCTTGGTCATTTTAAAACGCATTTGGCAATCTCAGGTTAAGCTGGCAACCTCTGAAGCACTTGCCCAAATTCAGGGCATTAACCCATTACACCAACACCTATTTTTTATGGGGCTTTTGGCGGGATTTTGTGCTGTGGCACTTCAGGCGGTTGGCAGTCTATTAATCAGCGGACTTCTCATATTACCTGCCTTGATTGCCCGTTTGTTTGCACAATCGCCAACGATGATGGTATTTTTATCCATCATATTTGCCCAAATGGCTGTTACCGCAGGGGTTTGGGGGAGTGTGTGGCTTGACATTCAAACAGGCTTATCCATCGTACTCATGCTTGCCATTGGTTTTTTTATTACCTTTGCCTGCAAAAAAATCCTAAGCAAATATGCCTAACATCACCAACAACCATACCTTTAATATCGTTCAATTATCCGATCTACACCTGACGGGGGACATTGGTCAAGCCCCCAGTTATCAGCGATTTTTGGCAGTTTTTCAGACAGCAAAGCATCTAAACCCAGATTTATGGCTTTTGACAGGTGATTTGGTGAATGATGGTAATAGCGATGCTTATGATTGGTTATTTAATCAGCTACAAGCAACCAAAATACCCTATTTGGCTGTCGCTGGCAATCATGATGTGACACACGAAATTGGCATTCATTTGGCACACCAAGAGCGGATACACGTGCCGATTTTACCCGATCGACGCCTAAAAAATTGCTTTCGGTATACTTTTCAAGCAGGGCATGATTGGCAAATTTTATTACTAAATTCCAGTGTATCAGGCGAAATATTTGGGTTATTAACTCATGAAACACTACTTTGGCTTGATCAAACTTTAACCACTCACTTTGAACAAACCATCATCGCCCTACACCACCACCCCACAAAGGTCAGTTCAGATTGGATAGATGCTCATCTACTCAAAAATCATCAAGATTTTTGGTGCGTGATTAAAAAACACGCTCATGTTCACACGATTTTGTGCGGACATGTACATCAAGTACATACGCTGCATCCACTACCAGCACATCAGGTTCAGTTGCTAAGCTGCCCTTCAACAGACCGTCAATTCATGCCTTTTGTGGATAATTTTCAAATTGCTGACACGCCTGCTGGCTGCCGTATGATACAGATTGACAACAAAGGCATCGTATCAAGTTACATACAAATTGTGCAAAATACGCATTCATTTTGTCTTAATAATGCAAATTAATATTAGCTATTTTAATCATCTTTTGATATAGTAACCGCAATTTTTTTTGCCGAAAGGCAGTTTAATAGCCTGCAAGCTTTGTTTTATCATGAATACTTGCACCCATAAGGATGAACGGGATGATGAACGCAGCCACCTTTACCCCTTATCAACCTACTGAAGGCGAAGACTATATGTCTGATGCACAGTTAGCACATTTTCGCACCATCTTAAAAAACTGGCGTGAAGAATTAATTACAGAAGCTGAACGCACAAAGACTTATATTCACGAAGAAACCAATACCATGCCAGATATTAACGACCGAGCGACTCAAGAAGAGGAGTTTGCATTGGCACTGCGTACCCGTGACCGTGAGCGTAAGCTTATCCGCAAAATTGACAAATCTTTGGCTGACATTGAGACCTTAGATTATGGCTATTGTGAGACATGTGGTACAGAAATTGGTCTGCGTCGCCTAGAAGCACGCCCAACGGCGACACAATGCATCGACTGTAAGACACTGTCTGAAATTAAAGAAAGACAAAATCACGGTCAATAGCCCATTGATATCTAGACCCATTGGGCGATTTGCACCCTCGCCTACACACCATCTGCATTTAGGCTCGCTGACCACGGCGGTAGCGAGCTTTTGTCATATCAAATCATTAGGTGGTGATTGGCTGTTACGCATCGAAGATGTGGATTTTGAGCGTTGTCAGCCTAAGTATACAGACAGTATTTTACATGATTTGGATAAGCTTGGGTTACATTGGGACAAAGAAGTTACCTACCAATCTAAACGCACAGATATTTATGATGAGATTTTATCCAATCGATTATCTGACATCACTTATGCCTGCCAATGCTCAAGAAAACAACTTGAGGCACACCGAAATCAAAACGCTAAGCCCCACGCACTCAACCAGCCAACCCTCTACCCACGCTTTTGCCTACATAAAGATTTGGATAAATCTCACCCCAAAAGTAAAATTCGCTTACAGCTGCCCAATGTTGAGACAGCATTTGTAGATGAGCTACAAGGCGTGATTTGGGATAATCCTGCGTTAAGCCTTGGTGATGTTGTGGTCAAACGCCAAAACCAAATGATTAATTATATTTTGGCTTGTGCCATTGATGATGGTTTGCAAAATATCACTCACATCATGCGTGGACTGGATATTATGCCCATGACAGTCGCTCAAATTAATATTTTACATAAATGTCGCCTACCAATACCGAGCTATTTTTATCATTTGCCATTATTGATGAATACAGATGGGCAAAAGCTATCCAAACAAAATCTTGCCACACCAATCAATACAACCAAGCCCAGTGAAATGCTTTTATACGCACTAAAGCTATTAGGTCAACACACCGTCAAACAAATGCATGCCGCCAAACCGCATGAGATTCTTCGCCATGCCATTGAGCATTGGGATAACACCCCTTTAAAACATCGCCACACTTTGGCCATCATTTAAGCAAAGATAATTTATCATGATGGCTTATCTTACGGATAAACTGACCAATAAAAAAGACCCTCAATTCGAGGATCTTTTTTATGTTGTTCAAGCAATTGGCAATTAGAAAGCCAAATGAGCGCCCAAACTAATTGCATTGGCATCTTCTGATAGATAGTTGTAGCTTGCTTCAACGCCCACATTTGCTAATGGTTTAAAGCCAACACCAACACCGCCTGCTAGGCTGGTTTTGTCGCTTTTGTTTGAGTATGTAGTTGCATTACGGCTGGTAACATCTACTTTAGTCTTAGCAATGCCCAATTTGCCCTTGGCATAAAATGGGGTATTGATGAAGTTATAGCGATATGTGCCATAAGCACCAAAAGACTTCACATCACCTTTTACAGGACTCATACCTGCATTAAATTCTTTGGCGTCTGAACCAACAAATTCGGCTTCTACGCCAAAATTTTGGTCAAAGTTATAACCTGCATAAATACCATAAGCGGTATTTTTACCGTTGATTTGCTTGGCATCTACTTGACCAATTTTGGCACCAACATAAGGTTGGGCATCAGCAGAATTGCCATAGCTGATGGCAGCGTTAGCACTCATCGCCAATAACGAAGAAGCTGATACTGCCAATAGTGTTTTTAAAGTTTTCATTGTTTTTCTCCTAGTTAATCACTGAAACAAACGCTGTTCTGTCTTTTAGCCGTCTTTTGCAAATAACTATTTACAAATAACTGTCTTGTTCCAAATGACGCCCCTATAGTAACAAAATATTTCTTATTAACTGTGCAAGTTTTATAGGTACTGTGTAAAGTTTTGCAACCAATGACCAGTTTTCATAAAACTTCGCCAAAAAATGCACTAAAATATTGCTAAATTTGTACTTTGTCATTATATGACAAATGGTAAAAATTGACTGATTTAAAAAATACCAAACAGCCGCCAAATTTTTAAGAACAAGGGAAAATTATGCAAACACTGTCAATGACCGACAAAAAACTGATTATATTTGATTTGGATGGTACGCTTATCGATAGTGCCCCTGATTTGGCGGCAGCGGTCAATGGCATGTATGCCAAGCTTAACTTACCGACTATGCCAATTGATATCATCAAAAGCTGGGTGGGCAATGGTTCGCTAAAATTGGTTGAGCGGGCAATGCTGACACAGCATATCCATGATGATGCTATGATTCATCATGCCCATGAGTTATTTTTGGCAGAATATGCCCATAAAACAATTGAAAATACGCAAAGCTATGCAGGGGTTATACAAGGGCTTGAACGATTAAAAGCAGCGGGGTTTTATTTGGCAATTTGTACCAATAAGCCTGAGCGTTATTTGCCTAAAATTTTATCACATTTTGGATGGCTGACACTGTTTGACCAAGTGATTGGCGGTGATACGCTCAGCGTCAAAAAGCCCGACCCAACGCCTTTATTATACCTGTGTCAATCACTGGGCATCGCACCGACTGATGCCATTATGGTTGGTGATTCCAAAAATGATATTTTATCAGGGCAAGCCGCTGGCATAACTACGCTTGCTGTGCGTTATGGCTATAATTATGGTGAAAAAATTGATTTAGCAAACCCTGATGCTGCGTTTGATGATTTTGATACTTTAATGAATCATATTTTACAATAAAGTTCACTCAATCCCGCTTTATCTTAACGCTCTTTTTATTTTAAGCTTCTTAATGTTATTCATTACTTAAATTGATATTCATATCATGACAACAACACACCCCCAAGCTGAAAGCCCAACACAAAAAAGACAGCGACTAAAACAACACGCCAACGCCCTACCCAATCGTCCAGGCATTTATAAAATGCTGGGTAAATCAGGCGAAATTTTATATGTTGGTAAAGCAAAATCACTAAAAAATCGTGTTGGTAGCTATTTTGCCAAAACCATCGAACACCCAAAAACCCAAGCACTGGTACAACGCATTGAACAGATTGAGATTATCATCACCCGTGGCGAAACCGAAGCGTTATTACTCGAGCAAAATCTCATCAAAAACCATCGACCGCCTTATAATGTCCTACTAAGAGATGATAAATCTTATCTATACATCTATATCAGTACGGATAAATTTCCCAGACTGTCCATTGGTCGTGGTAAAGGTCGGTATACTCAAGGGCGTTTTTTTGGTCCTTATCCATCGGCACGCAATGCCAAAGAATCAGTACAGCTGATGCAGCGATTATTTATGATTAGAAGCTGTACGAACAGTTTTTTTGCACAAAGGCAGCGTCCTTGTCTAGAATACCAAATTAAACGGTGTAAAGCGCCCTGCGTTGGTATGGTTTCTGCCGAACAATACCAGTCCGATGTGCGTGCTGCTTTGGCATTTTTACAGGGGCATTCTCATGAAGTGCAAGCCATTTTGGTCAAAAAAATGGAGGAAGCTGCTGCGGCATTAAACTTTGAACAAGCCGCCTTTTATCGAGATCGGCTTGCCATGATTAGCGATTTACAAGCCAAACAGGCAGTATTTCGCCTACAGGGTGAAGCGGATGTCTTTGCCATTGCTGCTGATGCTGGTGCGGTTGCCGTGTGTGTTTTGACGGTGCGAGGCGGTCAGGTATTGGGGGTAAAAAACTATTTTCCTGATGATATCGAACCAGCCATTAAGAGCAACCAAGAGCGTTTAAAAGAATTTTTATTGTCGTTTTATTTTCAGGTGAGTGATGATTTGCCTGATGAAATTATCAGCTCTGTTGCTATTGAAGAGGCATCTATATTGGCAGATATTTTGCAAGTACAGTTTGGCAAACGCACCACGATTAAGCACAAAGTAACCACACACCGTGATGATTGGTTATCCATCGCAAACTTAAATGCCAATAATGCGTTATCAGCCAAGCTCAAAGACAGTCGGGAGCTACAAGCACGATTTGAGCAGTTAAAACAAGTGCTTGCCCCCATCACCACTTGCACCATTGACCGTATTGAATGTTTTGACATCAGCCACACCATGGGCGAAGCTGCCATCGGCTCATGTGTGGTGTTTGACCAAAATGGCCCAAAAAAGCGTGATTATCGTCAATATGCCATTCATGATATTACCGCAGGCGATGATTATGCGGCCATGCGTCAGGTCTTAATGCGTCGCTATACCAAACATCCGTTACCTGATTTATTATTGATTGATGGTGGTAAGGGTCAATTAAATGTTGCCATCGAAGTATTAAGCGAGCTTGGCAAATTAACCGATACTTTGCTTGTCGGTGTGGCAAAAGGTGAGGGGCGTAAAGCTGGTCTTGAGGTACTACATTTTGTGACACATGAGCCGATAGATTTGCCCGCTGATAGCAAGGCTTTGCATCTCATCATGCAAATTCGAGATGAAGCGCATCGATTTGCCATCACCGCCCACCGCAAAAAAAGAGATAAAAAACGCTCAAGCTCAGTGCTTGAGGTTATCCCAGGACTTGGGCAAGTCCGCAGGCGTGATTTATTAAATCATTTTGGCGGTATACAACAGCTGCTTGGTGCATCACAAGATGAGATCGCACAGGTCAAAGGCATTGGGCCCATGCTGGCTGGTACGATTTATAAGGCATTGCATGAATAATGAATAATAAAAAGCCGCTGATTGATCAAAGCGGCTTTTGTTTACTTTTATTCATTCAAAACAAAAACACCCAACTCACCCAATGGGCGGCGTATAAGACCTCAAACGCTGATCTTCACGACCGCACAGCCCAACTCACCCAATGGGCGGCGTATAAGTGCCGTCTTTGATGGCATCGCCAATTCTGTGTGCCTCTGCTAATACTTGATCCAGCAAGGCTTTGACATCTTCAAGCGTTGCGATGGGGCTAAGTGTCGTCATCTTTAACGACTGCACATCTTGGCGGCTGTCAATGACACGAGTTACGCCAATGTTCGCTTCCCCTCGGGCAAATAACTCATCTGCCACATTTTGGTTTAGGCTGTCCAAATACTCATCAGGATAACCCTTTGGCACGACACGAAACAGCACAGAAGCAAACTGCGGTTCAACGAGCAATTCTAGCCCATCAGCATGACGGATATAATCCGCCACTTGTTTTGTTAAGTTTACCCCATGGTCAATCATAGAGCCGTACAGCTCTTCGCCCAACGCCTCTATCGTCAGCCACAGTTTTAGGGCATCAAATCGGCGTGTGGTTTGCAAGGATTTTGAGACCAGATTTGGCACGCCATGCTCTTCATCATAGGCTGAGTTGAGATACTCCGCCTCATAGTGCATAAAGCGGTAATTTTGCTCATCTTTTAGCAAGAACGCCCCACAAGAGATGCTTTGAAAATAGTGCTTATGAAAATCCAGCGTCACCGAATCGGTCAGATGAATGCCGTCCAGCATAGAACGATAATCATTAGACAGTAATAACGCCCCGCCCCACGCCGCATCTACATGTAACCACGCACCGAATTTATCGCACAAGGCACGGATGGCTTTAATGTCGTCAATCGCCCCTGCGTCGGTTGTCCCTGCCGTTGCCACAACACACGCCACGATGTTACCCTTGGCGTGCAAATCTGCCATGATATCGGCTAAGGCTTGGGTATCCATTTGGGCGTTGTCATTGACAGGGACGCTTACAACCGAAGCAAAACCCATGCCCATCATCGCCATGTTTTTTTGTACGCTAAAATGGGCATTTTGGGAGCACAGTACTTTGACATTTTGCATGGCATCAGGGGGGATACCATCACGCTGTACCGACCACGGTTTGCCGTCTTTATCGGTATAATGTTTGGCAATACACCAATCACGAGCCAAAAGCACGCCCATCAGGTTAGACTGCGTACCGCCTGATGTGAACACGCCTGCCTGCCCTGCCCCATAGCCCACTTTTTGGCGTAACCAGTCAATGAGCAAAACCTCCATGAGCGAGCCTGCTGGCGACTGGTCCCATGAGTCCATTGATTGGTTGGTAGCGTTAATGAGTATCTCGGCGATTTGTGATGTTACCATGGTTGGGCAATGCAAATGAGCAAGCGAATGCGGATGATGTACTTTTAGGCTGTTGTTTAAAAACAGATTTATCGCACGCTCTAACGCCCCATCAATGCCTAAGCCGTCTTTGGTTGGGTTAAAAGCAATCTGTGAACGCAACTGGCTGATACTGCCACCTGTATACATGTTATCATCTTGTAGCCATGTCTTGACCGCTTGGACGGCGTGCGTCATCGTGCGTTCATAATCGGCGATGGATTGTGGGTCGTTGCACAGTAGGGCTTGTTTGTGTTTGGATAGATGGGATGTGCTTGACATAAAGGCAGGCTCTCAATGTTAAATAAAACTTTGATTCTAACACATTTTTTAAAAATTGGCACGCCATCAGTCGCCCAAAACAGGTACGCTAAAACCCAAGCAGTACATTGCGATAATACTCATATTGCCTTTGACGCAGCTGTATTTCTTTGGGCAGACCGTTGCTGATGGAATTGACCAGCGTGTCAAATGTGTCCAAAATGGTGACAATTCGGGCTTGTTCAGATAGGGGCGGGATTGGGATTTTAAGTTTTGCCATATCATTTGTAGAGACATCAATAACCTTTGTACCTTTGGCATATTTTCTTTTTTGTGTGGCAAAATTATCAGTTTGGGTAAAATAAGCAAAATACTTACCCAAAATGATTTGTTTATTAGGTTTAAAAATAGTCGCATGCCCACCTGTTACCGCTTGCTCTTTGCCCAAATATACCAATGATTTGCCAACATCGGCTAAATTTTCACTGGTATTGGTGATGACAACATCGCCTGTATCCACTTTTCTTAATCTTTTGGCTAATTCTGTTGAAACAAAAGAAAGTGTTTTTTCTGTACTTAGTCCGTAGCGTGTATAAATTTGCCCATAATGAATGGCAGGCACACCATCATCTGTTAAATCTTTTTTGGTTAAGCCATTACCACGAATAAGCTCACCCACCTCACCCAAAGTCTTCCATACCAGTGCCATCCGCTGTCGCTCGCTGTCGCTCGCTGTCGCTCGCTGTCGCTCGCTGTCGCTCGCTGTCGCCAAGGATTGTACGGCTTCAAAATCAAATGTCAATAGTTTATTACGATAATATTGATATTGCTTTTGTCTCATGCCAAGCTCGGCGGTCAGCTGTTCAGTCAGCTCGGTAAATGTATCTAAAATCTGCACGATTTTGGCTTGAACGGATAGGGGTGGGATTGGGATTAGAAACTTTTCTAACATCGGCTTTCTAATTGATGTGGCAGTTGCACCCACACTTTTTGATAATATATATTGTTTAAAACTATTACGCATAACATGATATAAGAATTTAGTATTAATATCCCCATCATGAATGCAAATTCTGTACGCTCTTTGATGTAAGGCATACTTGCCCTCCACATAATGAAAAATATCACCAACGCCCCCTTCCCCTGGAATAACAATGGCGGTTTCATCAAACTGATAACTATCAGAGCGTAAAACATTTTTTGAACGAACATAAAATGGATAATCTCCATTTTCACTTTCATCTTGGCGATTTGAGTTTCCTGTGCCTATAACAGCCACTTCCCCCAAAGTTTTCCACTCAACCGCCTGCCCTTGTAACAGATTTTGTAAAAATGAATGTTGTGCCATCAGTTGTGTTCCTTATTTAATAACCCAGCCAAATCACCAATGCCCTTAAACTTTTCCACAAAATGGGCGATTTTTTGGAATACGCTTTGTTTTTTGGTCAGATAGTTGGGGTTTAGCGGACTCATTTTGGGTAACATGTCATTTAACCCTGTGCCGTTTTCGCTGGCGTATCCTCGTTTTAACGATGCGGCGATATAACGCAAGGCGGCATCTTGGTTTAGATTTTCATCCGTGATGAGCCCATCTGCCTCTTTTTTCTGCCTATCTTGGGCGAATTGATAAAAGGACTCTATCACGCCTGCTTTATCAGGCAACTCATCAAAGTCGGTTTGATTGATAAAATCCACAATCAGACTTTCTTTGGCACGGTGCGCCAAACTTGAACGAATCAGGCGGCGAATCTCATCGACGATGGCGGTTTTATCTTGGGCTTGTTGATTATGCTCAAAAATCAGCCCCAAAATATAATCTAAATTAATCTCTTGGGATTTTAACAAATCCACCTCAAAGACCACATCATCCCAACTGATGGTAGAATCTGCCTGTGTTTGGGCGTGTTTGTTATGAGAGATCCAATCACAAATGTCGTTATAAGTAGAACGATAATCCTGTATCATCCGCTCACTTGGCAAAGCGATGGCGTCCAATCTGCCCAAAGTGTCATCATCAAGTTGGTATTTATTTTGAATCTCTTGAATGCTTTGGGCAATTTGGGCTGCCGTCGCCTCGTCCATCTCATCGCTGATTGCTGGCAGGCGGTTTAGCTCCATCATCGCTTGATATTCATCAAAGTTTTTTAGGGCGTTTTCGGTGCGTAGATATTCACCGAACAGTTTGGCAAAGTCTTTTTTGTCTGTTTCGCTGATGATATTATCAGGCTCGCCAAAGCGTTCGTTTAGCTCATTGATGATGGCAATAAACCCACGATGGGCATCGCCTGACAATACATCGGTATAGCCATCTAAATAGTCATCTAAGGGCTTCTCTAGCACGACATGGCGGGTATTTTTATCGCCAAATAATTTAATGGCTTCAATGGTCGGCTCTTCTAGGTTACGAAAGGTAACGATGTTCCCAAAGGTCTTGGTGGCGTTATAAATGCGGTTGGTGCGAGAATACGCCTGTATCAAGCCATGATAACGCAAATTTTTATCCACAAATAAGGTGTTTAGCGTTGGGGCGTCAAACCCTGTCAAAAACATGCCCACAACAATCAACAAATCTATCTCTTGGTTTTTGACCCGCTTGCTGAGATTCCTATAATAATTCTCAAACTCTTTGCTACTGACGCCAAAATTTTCCTTAAAATAAGCGTTATAATCGTTAATGGCAGACTGCAAAAACTCCTTGGCGGTGCTGTTCATCGCTGACACTTCAAAACTCTCATCTTCAATCTCACCGATGGCGTCTTGTGCTTCGTTGGCAGCATAAGAAAAAATGGTGGCAATTTTTAATGGCTTGGCATGGTCTTTTTGAAGGTTATTTAGCGTTTTGTAATACAGCTTGGCAGCATTAACGCTACTGACCGCCAGCATGGCATTAAAGCCCTTGCCTGTGGCGTTGTTACGGTGGGTTTTTTGGTGAAATCTGTCCAAAATATAGCGGCTGATCTCACGAATGCGTTCAGGGTGCATGAGTGCCTTACGGTTTTCGGCGGCGGAGAGTTTTGCCAAATCTTGCTCGTTTTCATCGGTTTTAAACTTGGGCAAAACATTATGATAATCCACCTTAAATTTAAGCACCTTTTCATCACGAATGGCATCGGTGATGACATAAGAATGTAGCTGCTGACCAAACACATCGGCGGTTGTTTGGGCATCGCTGGCATTGTCAGGGAAAATCGGCGTGCCTGTAAAGCCAAATTGATAGAACTTTTTGAACTTTTTTTGGATATTTTTTTGGGCTTCACCGAACTGACTGCGATGGCATTCATCAAAGATAAACACCACCTGCTTATCATAAATGGGCAGGTTATTTTCAGATTTGATTAAGTTATTGAGTTTTTGAATGGTGGTCACGATGATTTTATTATCATCTTGCTCTAAATTTTGTTTTAGCTGGGTGGTGCTGGTTGAGCCATTGACGCTGTCAGGGCTAAACCGCTTATACTCTTTTATGGTTTGCTCGTCCAAATCCTTACGGTCCACCACAAAAAACACTTTATCAATAAAATCAAGCTCTGTGGCAAGTCTTGCTGCCTTAAAGCTCGTCAGCGTCTTGCCTGAACCTGTGGTGTGCCAAATATAGCCGCCGCTAGTTGGGTTTGACCAGTTTTTGGCGTGGTATGAACTGGCAATTTTCCACAAAATCCGCTCGGTCGCCGCAATCTGATACGGTCGCATGATAAGCAGGGTTTGGCGGATATCAAATACACTATAATTGATGAGTACATTTAATAGGGTTTTCTTTTCAAAAAATGTGGCACTAAAATCCTTTAAATCCTTAATCGGCGTATTATCCGCCCTTGCCCAATTCATCGTAAAATCAAAGCTGTTTTTGTCTCGTTTGGTGGTATTGGCAAAATAGCGGGTATCGGTGCCGTTTGAGATGATAAAGATTTGTAAGTATTTAAACAGCGAATTGTCTTTATTAAAGCTCTCTTTGCTATAGCGGTGGATTTGGTTAAAGGCTTCACGAATGGCAACGCCTCGTTTTTTTAGCTCAATTTGCACCAATGGCAAGCCATTGACCAAAATGGTGACATCATAGCGGTTGGCGTGTGTGCCTGTTTGCTCAAATTGTGAAATGAGCTGTACTTTATTGCCAATTAGGTGCTTTTTATCAAGCAAATAAATGTTTTGAATACGCCCATCATCAAAGACAAAATCATAAGCACTGTCATCATGCAGCTTACGAGTTTTTTCTATCATATGCTCACTGGGCTTATCCAAATATTCAGCCACGAAGCGATGCCATTCTGAATCAGTGAAAGTTGTATTATTCAGCTTCTGTAACTGTGCACGCACATTGGCAAGTAATTTATCATGCGTATTTAGATCGGTGCGATATTCGTAGCCTTGAGCCACAAGGTCGGCGATCAACTCCTTTTCCATTTCACTCTCGGTCTGATAGCTACCGACCTGCTCGATTTTGTCATATTTATCCAGTACGATAAAATGATTGGTTTCAGTGATGGGGGTGGTTTGGGTTGTCATGAGTTATCTCCAAAAAATTTCTGAAAATGTGCTATAGCATTATTTTCTTCAAAACAACTTTTAAATAACGCAACAATCTCTTGTTTTAATTTTCCATTTAATTCGGCTTCTAAATCATCTATAGAATGAGAATTCACATTGAATAACTTTCTTGCACCTGGTGTATTGACAAAAAAATCACTTTGATTCAATCCATTAAATTTAGTATAAGTTTCAATAATCCTTCTAATAGGATTTAAAAGCATGTTTGGGCTAGCATTATCCTGACTCAAAAGAAACTGTAACTCCTGCCAAAGTGCAGCATAGTTTGTTTTAAAATCTTTTTCTGCACTAACTATTCTAAATATATCAACGCTATTTTTAACCTTTCTTAAATGATAAAAATTACACTTATCATATTTGCAACCATATTTTACATTTAAATAGAAATGAATATTGTGTGTTAATAAAATAAATATATCATTATCACAAAGATGCTTATCTTTTAATCTCTGCAATTCTTCAATAATTAAATACTGAACCGCATCATCATTGGAATTCATTGGATCGTCAAAAACAATACATCTTTGATTTAAATTAGAGTTATCAATCAATTCATCTAATTTTTCAATAAAATATAAAAAAGCAATCAGATTTTTCTCTCCAGTAGATAGCTCTTGAACGCTTCTTATATTTAAATTTCTTAAGCACTTGACTTTATAATCATTGCTTGTCTCTTGATGAATCAGCTCAAAACTGGCATAAAGTTTTAATTTCTTATTTATTCTTTCAACTAGAATTTTTTCATTTTTTGCACTTTCCAATAATTGCTTGATATTTTCTTCAATTCCGTTAATTTGATTTTCTAATGCTTTGATATTTGATTTTTCATCATCAACTTTATTTTTTAAAGCTTGAAGCAGTCTTTGGTGTAGTTCCAAGTTATACTTTTTCGATTCATATTTGAATTCATCACAATACTCTTTCACAAAATGATAACGCAGGGCTTCACGAGCATCTGTTTGTTTTTTTATTAAGTCGCTACTATTATTGTCATTCACAATCTGATTATAATGATCAATCATAAAATCAATATTATCAGGACAAGTCAGAGTGAGTTTTTTACACTCTTCAAATAAATAAGCCAACTTATTAGTTAATTCGGAAATTAATTCATTTAAAAATTTTTGATATTCATTTTTTAATTTTTCTATATCATGGTTGATTTCATCAATTTTAGATTGATAATCGGCATAAAAATTTGAGCTATCTATACTGATATTTTGAATATCGGTGATATAAGATTTTAATTTTTCAATTTTATTTTTTATCTCGTATCTAAAATTTTTCACCTCATTTGCCGAAAAATAACTCTCTAGTTCTGCCAATGTTTCTTCTGAAACAATATGATTACAAAAGGCACACTGCTCTCCTGCTTGATGTAGAGCCAGTCCTTTTTCAGCAAAATCTCTTTTTTGAGCGTTGTCATCCAAACGACTTAACCTCGTTTGTTCTACAACTTTTCGTTGAAGCAATGTATTTACATCCATTAATTCATTGTTTAGGTTGATATTTAGCTTCTTTAATATTTGTGCTGATTTAACTTCAGACCTCAGTAATGATTCAAGTTTTTCAATCTCTTGTATCTCCAAGCCTTTAGCATATAATATATCTTTTTTAAATGCTCCGATATCATATGATGTTGAAGAAATTTTCAAATCACGATTTTTTATCTCTCTTGCTTTATTTCTGCAAAAATCATCAATCTCATTTTGAATATTTTCTAATTCTTTTTGTTTTGCCTCATACTCTTTCCATAAATTTTCCGTTCCATTATTGATGATATTCTTTCGAATGGATTCTATATCCTTTCTAATGCCCTCTATTTGGTTTTCCTTTTTAGATATTTCTTGATTAATCTCAGTATTTTCTTCTCCTAGAATAACGGTATCTAGAGTATTATTTTCACTAATAACGCTCTCAAATCCTTGAAATACCCTAACATCATAGTTATTGCATTGATCTTTTACCAATTTAGTGATTGTAGACTTCCCACAACCATTTTTACCAAAAATAAAATTAACTTTTTTATCAAATATAATTTCATTGTGTATGAATAAATCATTACCAGTAAGATCAATATGCATCGCAACTCCCTTCTATAAGTTTAGAATGTTTATCAGTTATTTTTTGGAATCTCATCTTAAATCATTGGGAACCCAAGCAGCAGCTCACGGTAATACTCATATTGCTTTTGGCGTAGCTGTATTTCTTTGGGCAGACCATCGCTTATGGATTGGGTCAGCACGTCAAATGTATCCAAAATGGCAACGATTTGACTTTGAACGGATAGGGGCGGGATTGGGATTTTTATATTTTCAACGGAATTTCTACCAAGTCTTGGAATGCTTGCTTTACGAACTTGTGAAAAAATCTTATTCTGTTGCTTTTTTAAACTGTGATACAAAAATCTATTATCTAAAACATCTTTGGGGCAATCAAAATAATAGCAATCATCTGCCGACCAAAAGGCACAGTTGCTATAACCAATTTCACCAGCAGCACCAGCGGTAATCATGAAAGTTGTGTTTGCTTTAACATTAAATTTATCAAAATACCCCAAAGGTTGTAAACTGTTTTGATAAACTGGATAACTACCCTCTGTTGTTAACTGATTTTTTATCACTCTTTTACCACGATTTATTATTCCTAATTCCCCCAAACTCTTCCACTCAAATCCCACTTTTGCCAATTCATGTTCTGACAATAAAAAATCCCGATAATACTGATATTGCTTTTGTCTCATGCTAAGCTCGGCGGTCAGCTCGGCGGTCAGCTCGGCGGTCAGCTCGGTAAATGTGTCTAAAATCTGCACGATTTGACTTTGGACGGATAGGGGCGGGATTGGGATTTGGATTTTTTCCATTTGATTACTCATTAACTTCGGATTTCCCATTCCTGAATAAACATGTTTTTTAGCTTGGATTGACAGCCAATAAAATAAAAACTTATAAGTTAAATAATCGTATTTCAATGTAATCAAACCACAAACATTGGTAATAGAAAATTTTTCATTTCTATAAAAAACTGTTCCTGCATTTGCTCCATCGGTTGTCCAAGTAATAAATTCTCCTTCAAAATCAAATGTATTAATTTTGCCAATTTCTCCATTATTTGCCGTTTGAGAACTATAAACAGGGTATTCCCCAATGTTATCAGCCAAATAGGTTTTTGACATCACTCTACCACGATTTAAGTTTGCAACCTCCCCCAAAGTTTTCCACTCTACCGCTTGCCCTTGTAATAATTGTTGTAAAAATGGGTGCATGATTTAATTCTCCCAACCTTGCATTGAGCAGATAAGTTCGTATTTTAATTCTTCAGAGTACTCATCTTCATAATTAATAATAGAGCCTATCAATTTACATAATACTTCTTTGGATATTTTACTTTCAGCCAGCCAAACGACAATATTTTCCATCTCCAAAGTAAATTTTTTGACACAATAATCATAGCCATTTAATTCCAAAAAATACGCACCCAAAACCAAACTTGAACGCTTATTACCATCACAAAAAGCATGAAGTTTATTGATAGAATACACCAAATGTGTTAATTTATCTTCAAAACTGGGATAATAAAAATCGTTTTGGATATGTTCTAGCACACTTTCAATCTTACCATAGCCATCAGGGTATACACCTGACAATCCGCCTGATTGCTCAATAATCCAGTCATGAGTAGCTATTGCGTAATTTACATCAAAATAAAATATCGTAAGCTCCATCATCTATCCTTTAAGCGTTTTAATACCGCCAAAGTTTCAGGGTCGGATAGCTGTTCTTGGAGCGAGCGACTTTTTTCACCCAAAAATTTCTCAAAATCACCTTGTGGCACTACTTGAACATATTGTTGTAATTTATAATGTAAAGCATCTCTAAAACATAAATCACGGCTAGACATTTTTATTCTAGCATCCAAAATATAAGGTTTTATAAAAGGACTATTCTCGGCTTGTTTAATCAATTCATCCAGTTCTTTTGGATACAATTTCCTACCTAATTTTTCAGATAATTCTTTCATTTGGGTTGCCAAGCCATTTTCAAAACTACCGATAATTTGCAACACTTCAGTATACATGGTATCTCTGACTCTATCTTTTTTGGCAAGGTCTAAGATTTTTTTGTACTCCTGAGCATTTCCACAAAAAATTGCTTTATAAATTTTATTGGTATAAACAATATATTTATGCCTATCCATTTCTAGATAGTTTTTTAAAGCGTCTGTAAACTGTCGCCGATAGTTTTCTTCCGTAAAAGCACTAGAAAGATAGTTTTCATCTCTTTGGTTGATGTATTTGGTTGAGCCACCTGCTTTTTGATTGATGACATCAATCACGATATCTAGCATTTTTGAGCGGATAAACTTAGCTCGCTCGCTCTCTGTAACCAGCATCGCAAGATTTAGCACCGCCCGAAAACTAAAAATACCCAGTGCTGGTGTTTTTGCACTGATGTCTCCGACATTTGTGTCGGAGACATATAATAAAATTATGTTTTTTAAAGATTTTCCTTTTAAAACACGATAACCATTTTGTTGCAATTCATCTATATAATCACTCAAATATCTTTCAATCGTTCGAATATCAATTTCCAAAATCTGAGCAACTTGAGCTTTGGTAAAAACGGTTTCACCCTCAAATGACAACCCACCCAATTGCAAATGTGTTTCAAGTTCATTAATGGCATATTGATTGTTTAAAATATTATTTCTAGCAACCAAAGAAGTCGTTAATTCACTCATCTTACGCCCCCTCAATCTGCCCGACTATCTCATCAATCTGACGGCGTAGCGTATCAATCTTGGTAACGGTGCTTTTAATCTCATCATTTAGCACATCAATATCAATCACTTCTCTGGTATCTTTGGCTTCTACATAAGAGCTCACCGCCAAATTATAATCGCTCGCTTTGATGGTGTCATAATCCACCATCGCCACTTGATGGGGGATATCGGTCTTGTTGGCGAACAGCGTTAAAATCTGATTGATATGCTCATCGGTCAGTATGTTGTTGTTGGTTTCTTTTTTAAAAATATCACTGGCATCAATAAACTGGGTTTGGTTATCGTGTTTGCTTTTACTCAGTACCAAAATATTGACCGCAATCGATGTCCCAAAAAATAAATTGGGGGCAAGAGCGATGACAGATTCCACAAAGTTATTATCTATCAGATATTGGCGTATTTTGGCTTCTGCCCCACCACGGTAAAAAATCCCCGGAAAGGTAACAATCGCCGCTCTACCCTTGGCAGTCAGATAATGCAAAGTGTGCAAAATAAAGGCAAAATCCGCCTTGGATTTTGGGGCAAGCACACCAGCTGGGGCAAAGCGGTCATCATTGATCAAAGTAGGGTCATCAGAGCCTACCCATTTGATAGAATAAGGTGGGTTTGAGACGATGGCATCAAAGGGCTTGTCATCGCCAAGTTTTGGTTCGGTTAAGGTGTCGCCCAGCTCAATATGAAAGTTATTGTAATTGACATTGTGCAAAAACATGTTCATGCGAGCTAAGTTATAAGTGGTGTGGTTAATTTCTTGCCCAAAAAAACCCTCATCGATGAGATGTTCATCAAAGTGTTTTTTGGCTTGTAGCAGCAGCGAACCTGAACCACAAGCAGGGTCATAGATTTTATTGACTGTTTTTTGACCATATAGGGCTAATTGGGCGATTAATTTGGAGACGCTTTGTGGGGTGAAAAACTCACCGCCTGATTTGCCTGCGTTGGCGGCATAGTTTGAAATTAAAAATTCATAGGCATCACCAAACAGGTCAATTTGATTTTCGCTAAAACGACCAAAATCAAGCTCTGATACGCCTTTTAGTACGGCGGTTAGGCGTTTGTTTTTATCGGCGACGGTGTTGCCCAGACGGTTGGATGTGGTGTCAAAATCAGCAAATAAGCCTTTGATGTCATGCTCAGATGGGTAGCCGTTGGCAGAGGCTTCAATGGCGGTAAAAATCTCTTTTAACTGTGTATTTAGGTTGTCGTTATTGTGGGCATTTTTGGCGACATTGGCAAATAATTGGCTTGGGTAGATAAAGTAGCCTTTGGTTTTGATGGCGTCATCTTTGATTTCGTCTGTGATGATGTCATCGCTAAGTGCTGTATAATCGGTCTGTTCATCATTAAAAAGCTCTGCAAAATGCTCACTGATAAAGCGATAAAACAACGCCCCCAAAACATACTGCTTAAAATCCCAACCATCTACCGACCCCCTGACATCGTTGGCGATTTGCCAGATACGGCGGTGTAGTTCGGCTCGTTGTTGTTGGCTTGTCATGGTACTCTCCATCTGTCAATATAAACTAAATTATTAATAAACAAAATCATAAAAAATGATGCCATCACATTATAGCACAAAAAAACAAGACCCAAATTACTGGGTCTTGTTAAAATGCCTTGTTAAAATCATCAGCGTCAGAGCGGTTGGCATTCACCACTTAACCGCTAAGCGTCAGCCACGCACTGCTTTCACCGCTTCGCCCACCGCCTTTTTAAAGCGAGTGATGACCTGTTCACACTCGTCGGTAGTGATGGTAATCGGACACAAAAGACGCACGACCGTACCGCCACGACCACCACGCTCCAACAGCAGTTTATTATCAAAACAGGCTTTTTGGATGGCGGCGGCAAGCTCACCGTCGGCAGGATATGAACCCATATGGTCAGCTTCTTGGCGTTCATCCACAATCTCAATGCCCATCATCAGACCACACCCACGCACATGACCGATACAAGGGTACTGGCTCGCGATTTTTTGGAGTTCTGTGCGCAAAAACTCACCTTGAATGCGTGCATTGTCTGCCAAATTGTTTTGGCTGATTTGGGTTAATACATTATAGCCTGCTGCCATGGCAAGCTGATTGCCACGGAATGTGCCTGTATGTCCTGCTGGCGACCATGCGTCAAATTTTTTGTTAATGGCAAGCACAGCAAGGGGTAGGCCGCCGCCCACCGCTTTTGACATGACGACCACATCAGGGACAATCTCAGCATGCTCAAAGGCGAACATTTTACCAGAGCGGGCAAATCCTGCTTGTACCTCATCTAGGATAAGCACAATGTCGTGGCGGGCGGTAACTTCACGCACCTTTTGCAGCCATTTTTTGGGAGCAGGGACGACACCGCCCTCGCCTTGGATGGCCTCTAAGATGACAGCGGCAGGCTTAACCACGCCACTTTCAACATCTTCAATGAAGTTTTCAAAATAATAAGTCAAGGCATCCACACCAGCCTCACCGCCCAGCCCCAACGGACAACGATACTCATGCGGATAAGGCAAAAACTGTACGCCTGCCATGAGATTGCCAACCTTTTGTTTGGCGGATAAGTTACCTGTCATGGCAAGAGCGCCATGTGTCATGCCATGATAACCGCCGCTAAATGCGATGACATTATCACGCCCTGTATAAGTTTTGGCAAGTTTAATGGCAGCTTCTGTACCATCTGCCCCTGTCGGGCCACAAAATTGTAGCACAAAATCCTTGGGGAAAAATGACAACAGTTTTTCGGTAAACGCATCTTTAATTGGCGTGGTGATATCAAGGGTGTGTAATGGCAAACCGCTGTCTAACACATCTTTGATAGCGTTTATGGTAGCAGGATGATTATGACCTAATGCCAATGTGCCAGCACCTGCCAAACAGTCAAGATACTCATTACCCTCCACATCGGTTACCCAACAGCCTTGGGCTTTGGCGATGGCTAGGGGGAGTTTTCTGGGGTAGCTTCTGACATTAGACTCCATCTGATTTTGACGGGTCAAGTAGTAGTCATTGGTTGCACCATCTTTGGGGGCTGTGGGGGCATGATTTATAGAGTGAACGCTCATATCGGATTACCATCTCAGATAAGGGTTGAAAGAACAAGCATAATTGCTTGACGAAAAAACCCATACTTTTTGTATAGGTTTTGATATATGGGTTTTGGTTGATAACACGGCTTAGGTACTTATTTTAATATTTTAATAACTTGGCAATTCAAATAAGCCCTAAACACAAAATAACCACCAAATAACTATCACTTGGTACGGTTATTTTGCTAAATATGATACACGCTTATAAAAAAATGTAAAGCCTTTTGTTTTTAATGGCGATCATTTGGGCGTGGCTGGCTTTGATATTTGTCATAACAATGCTTGTTTAAATTAAATAGCAAGACAATGATAATTTTTTAAAATGCAGATGATAACTTTTCTATCAAGCCAGTTTTTACCATTTAAGCAGCATGCATCATTGATAATCCATTCGCCATTTATGTAGAGGTTTGGTACAATATCGCATTTTATCACCACTTGACACTTAAAAAGCCAAACATCGTGACCAAAGACACCCTTAGAAATACCAAAATCCCAACCACCGATCCGCAAGCAGGTCTGAAGCTGACAGAGATTTTTTATTCTCTACAAGGTGAAGCGCTGACGGCTGGGCTACCAACAATTTTTATTCGCCTAACAGGCTGTCCTTTGCGTTGTCATTATTGTGATACGACCTATTCTTTTTCAGGCGGTGAGCGTTGGGGGCTTGATGATATCATGACGCATATTGCCCAATATCCTTGCTGGCGTGTCTGCGTAACAGGCGGCGAGCCTTTGGCTCAGCCAAATGCCATTGCATTAATGCATAAACTGATACAGTCGGGTTATGAGGTTAGCCTTGAGACAGCGGGTGCTTTATCGGTTGCTAATGTACCGCCATTGGTCTCAAAAGTCATGGATCTAAAATCACCATCATCAGGCGAGGCTGATAAAAACTTATGGGAAAATTTAGCCCATCTTACCTTGCACGACCAAATTAAAATCGTCATTGCCAACCGCACAGATTATGAATGGGCAAAAAATATCATTACCAAACACGCTTTAGATGATAAAGTTGGCACGATTTGGCTATCACCCATGTTTAACATCCAAGAAAACACAAGCCACGCACCGAAACTGGCAACCGATTTGGCAGAATGGATTTTAAAAGACGCTCTGCCCGTTCGGTTTGGCTTACAGCTACATAAAATCATTTGGGCAGATGCTAAGGGCAAATAAACGGTAATATGAGCTGTATGATACCGTTAATCACCTTGCCATCTGCCAATCTGTAACGCACGCACGCCCCATTAATTAACCTAGCACCAAATACACCCTCTGACAAACTATGGATATCTTAACCAACTTTCCCACCCAACTGCTCATTTACTCACTTGATATGATTGGTATCAGTGCCTGTGCCATCGCTGCGACAACTTTGGCAATGTATAAGCGGTTTGATTTATTTGGCTGTATCTTAGTTTCAATGGTCAATGCCATTGGTGGCGGTAGCCTGCGTGATATCATACTAGACCGTCATCCGCTGTTTTGGATGACTGATTTAACTTATGTCATACTCATTACAACAACATCCATTATCTGCCAACTGTTTTTTCATCGCCTTGGACACATTGACCGTGCTTTAAAATTTTTTGATGCCATTGGTCTTGCTGTGTTTAGTGTGATTGGCTTAACGGTGGCGTTATCGTTTGATGCCCATCCACTGATTGCCGTGATGATGGCGGTGATGACAAGCATCGCAGGTGGTATCATGCGTGATATGATTTGTAACGAAATTCCTTTGGTTTTACAAAAAGAAATTTATATCAGTGCCAGCATTATCGGTTCTGCTTTGTATTTAGTTTTACAAATGTGGGGATTTGCTGACTGGATAAAACAAGGTCTGGCATTAGTCAGTATCTTTGGGATACGCATGTTGGCACTAAAATTTGATTGGCACTTACCTTCAATTGAGCTTAAAAAATCTTGATAAGATTTGCCCTTTATCCCAAAGATATCCATTTTATGCTAAACAGACAATGCCGCCACACTCATCACCGCCAAGTCCTTAATCACCAGCTGCAGACTTTGGCTGCCTTGCCACTCATTAATATCCAAAGTATACAAAATATGCACGCCAAACGCTCGATAATCCCAACTGTCCGCTTGATAATTAAACCAAATCGCATCAATCGGATATTGCACCCCTGCCATTTTTAGGCTAAGTTTTAGATGTTTATCTTTTAAGATACGATGGTTAATCACCTCAAACTTGCCATCAAAAACAGGCGGTACAAAACCATTGCCCCAAACGCTGATGTTTTTTAATCTATCCACAAAACTTAGGCTAAACTCGTCAGGCAATAACGCTCCATCGGTGAATTTTTGTTCATAAAATACATCATCATCAAAACCCAACAGCACCTCTTGGAGTGCTTGATTAAATCGTTCAAAATCAGCCTTTTGAATGGTCAAGCCTGCTGCCATTGCATGACCGCCAAAATGCTTGATCAAATCAGGATGAGCCAGTGCCACGCTTTCAATGACATCACGAATATGTATGCCTGCAATAGAACGAGCTGAGCCTTTGATATCATCTGACTTGCCAACCAATGCGGTATCTGCTGGTGCAAAAACGATGCTTGGACGGTACAATTTTTCTTTTAGGCGACCTGCAACAATACCGATAACCCCTTGGTGCCAGTCATCTTGATAAAGCACAATGCCTTTAGGCGGCGTCTCATCAAACTCAGATAAACTCTGGACAATGGCAATGGCATCATCTTTCATGCTCATCTCAACATGGCGGCGTGCTTGATTAAGCTGGTTTAGCTTACTTGCCAATCGGTGTGCCTCTCCCCAATCATCAGTAAGTAGACACTCCACACCAATACGCATATTATCCATCCGTCCAGCGGCATTAATCCTAGGTGCGATGGCAAATCCAAAATCATCACTGGTGATGGTCTGATGTTGCCTACCTGCCTGCTCTAAGATGGCTAAAATGCCCACGACGCATCGACCTTGACGGATCAGCTGCAGCCCATGCGTGACCAAAATGCGGTTATTTTTATCCAGCACACCAAGGTCTGCGACTGTGCCTAGAGCAACCAAATCTAAATACTTAGCCACGCTGGCACTGGATTTGCCCAGTTGGCGACGATGCTTGGCAAGCCTGCCCATCACATAAAACGCCACACCCACACCAACAAGATAGCGACTACCAAAATGACAACCCAACTGATTGGGATTGACCACAGCATCGGCAGGCGGTGATGGTTTGGTGGTCAAATGATGGTCGGTAATCACCACCTTGATCCCCATCTGATGGGCAGTGGCCACACCATCATGGCTTGAGATGCCATTATCCACCGTGATGATTAAGTTTGGGCGATACAATGCAGCACCATGCTCAACAATTTGCGGTGTCAGTCCATAGCCGAACTTAAATCGGTCAGGCACCAAAAAATCCACCAAAGCGCCCATTTGTCGCAGGACACGCACCATCAATGCCGTACTGGTTGCCCCATCACAATCAAAATCACCGACAATTAAAATACGCTCACCTTGGTCAATGGCGGTATCAATGAGCGTAACCGCTGTATCAATACCCATCAAATCTGCTGCCGCAAGCAGCTGGCAGATGTGCGTATCTATTTGGCTGATATCGTGTACACCCCTAGCCTGTAAAACTCGTGCAAGTGTTGATGAGTCCAGCTGATCACGCAGTGCCTGATTGAGTGGCTCGGTCAATCTTGGGCTAAGTGTGAGTGTTTTTTGGGAATCTTGACGCACCATCAAACTGCCTTAGTCAGTGATTTTGGCAAACTAAAAGTAACATTTTCTTCGATGCCTGATAGCTCAGTAGGCATATCAGCCCCCCATAATTGCAGTGTATCAAGCACTTCTTGAATGAGTATCTCAGGTGCTGATGCCCCTGCTGTTACACCAACATATGTCACGCCCTCAAACCATGCTTGGCTCATCTGACCAGCATTATCAATCAAATACGCCCGCCTGCCCATTCGCTCGGCAAGCTCACGCAGGCGATTAGAATTTGACGAGTTTGGGCTGCCCACAACCAGCACAACCTCACAATGACGAGAAAGCAATTTAACCGCATCTTGGCGATTTTGGGTGGCATAACAAATGTCATCTTTTCTGGGGGCGTTGATGGCGGGAAATCGGTCTTTGAGTGCATCAATGACATTGGCAGTATCATCCATTGATAGCGTTGTTTGTGTGACAAATGCCAATGACTTATCACGCTCAAAGTCAAGCTTAGCCACATCCTCAACATCTTCAACCAAATGAATGCGACCGCCAAAACTGGTATCAAAACGCCCCATTGTCCCTTCTACCTCGGGGTGTCCTGCATGCCCAATAAGAATGGCGTCCATGCCCCCTTTGGCAAATTTACCCACCTCAATATGCACTTTGGTAACCAGTGGACAAGTTGCGTCAAATACCGTCAAATCACGGCGTTTTGCTTCATCTTCAACCGCCTTTGAAACCCCATGTGCCGAAAAAATGACAATCGCCCCATCAGGTACTTCATCGAGCTCTTCAACAAACACCGCACCTCGGCGTGCCAAATCCTCAACCACAAATTTATTATGAACAACTTCATGACGGACATAAATGGGCGGATTAAAACGGCGTAGTGCTTCATTGACAATCGCAATCGCTCTGTCCACACCTGCACAAAATCCACGAGGATTGGCTAATAATATTTTCATCGTGTTACTCGGTATTTCCCAAAATATCCGCCCATTTTAGCAAATTTTAGCCAATAAACCTAGCCGTTACCCCAAATACATTCGCTGATAAGCTGCCCATCAAAGCGATTATTTTATCCCAAAAATATGCTAAAATAGGGTAATTTATCACTGATAAGGTCATATCATGGCAGGCACGCTTTTTATCATCACCGCCGCATCAGGCACAGGCAAAACCTCACTGGTCAAAGAACTGCTCAAATGTACCAAGGGCTTATGTGTGAGCATCTCGCATACCACACGCCAACCTCGCCCAGGCGAAATTAACGGTATACACTATCATTTTATTGACACCGCAAGCTTTCAGTCATTAATTCAAGCATCTGAGTTTTTAGAATATGCCCAAGTATTTGACCATTATTATGGCACATCAAAACAAGCCGTCATAGATTTATTAGCCCAAGGGATTGATGTCATCTTGGAAATTGATTGGCAAGGTGCATTACAGGTCAAAGCACAATTTGACCAAGCGGTGATGATTTTTATCCTACCGCCCACTCGCCAAGCGTTGGCAGAGCGATTATCAAACCGTGGTCAAGACAGCCAAGAGGTCATCAAAAAACGCTTGGCAGGCTCACTGGATGAAATACGCCAATACGATCAATTTGATTATGTGGTGATTAATGATCGCTTTGAGATGGCGTTAGATGATTTACAAACGATTATTAAGAGCCACCGCCTGACGCTACATGCACAGCAGGCTCGCCATGCTGCTTTGATTGCTGCATTATTTGATGATACGCCAACCTATCCATGAATTGATAAAAATCATCAAAAGGCACTTAAAAAACCCAAAAAAACTTGATATAATACAAAATTCACCATTTAGTTTAAGAGAATATCCATGGCACGAGTAACCATCGAAGACTGTCTAGAAAATGTCGATAATCGTTTTGAGTTGATTTTGGTGGCAAGCAAGCGCGCCCGCCAACTTGCCAATGGTAAAGTTGAGCCAACGGTCGCCGTTGATAACGACAAGCCAACTGTACTTGCATTGCGTGAAATCTCAGCAGGTCATGTCAGCCGTGCGATCTTAGATGAGCCTGATGAGGACTTATTTCCAAAGTCAAATCAATCCTACGAAATCACACCTGAGCAGTTGGGCAATACCCTATAATCTGCTTAAGTTCCCAAAGCCATGAGCCATATTTGTTCATGGCTTTTTTTAGTTCATATTGATTTATATTGATTTGTCATCTGATTTTAGAGATATCATATCCGCCATATTTATTCATAACAACTTATTCATTTATAAAAATCTTAAAATTAATCAATTCAATGGTAAAGATATTGACAACACCCCTACAAAGTGCTTTATTATAGAGCGTAAGTTACGGGGTTAACCCAAATAAGCCAAGTCATTTTTTAGCCATTGATCAAAGTGAATTTGTACGAGCCATCTATGCCAGACAGCCAAGACCTTACAACACCGACCAATCTTAGCCACCCGCTTGTGGATGAAGCTCGTGACAGCCTGATGCGTGCCGTCGCCTATCTAAAGCCTGATGAGCGTGCCGATGTTTTGCGTGCCTGCCATTTTGGGGATGTCGCCCACATCAAAGACAAACGAAAATCTGGCGAGCCTTATATCACACACCCCATCGCTGTGGCGGAGATTTTGGCAGGCTTTCGCTTAGATCGTGACACCATCGTTGCTGCCATTTTACATGACACCATCGAAGATACCGAGGTGACCGATGAGATGGTCACACAAGAATTTGGTCAAATGGTCGCTCAACTTGTTGATGGCGTGACGAAGCTTAAATCCTCAGGCATGAGCAAGCAACAAAGCCAAGCCGCCACTTTTCATAAAATCTTGACAGCCACCTTATCCGACCCACGGGTTTTGATTATCAAGCTATCCGACCGCTTGCATAATATGTCCACGCTCGATGCTGTCAGCGAAGAAAAACAAAAACGCACCGCCAAAGAAACACTGGATTTTTATATTCCTTTTGCACGCCTGATGGGGCTTAACAGCATTGCAGATTATATTGAGCTATTATGCTATCGCAATTTAAACCCTGATATGTACAACAAATTTACAGATAAATTATTACAGCATGGATTGGGGCGTAATTTTCAAAAAACCGAAATTAGCACTTATCTACAAAGTCTGCTGTCGCATCTGAATTTGGACGGTCATGTACAAGTCCTTGATAACCGTACTGCAATGTATCGGCAGTTTTTTAAAAATCGTGGTCAAATCAGCCAATTAATTCGCCAATATGATTTTGAGGTTATCTTAAAAGATATTGAAGCTTGCGACACGCTGGCCACTTATTTGATTCAAAAATACCAAATTGGCAATCACCAAATCCATGATAACATTCGCAAACCCTTGGCAGGTGGCAATCAGTCTTTAACCTTATTTTATGACCGTGATTATAATCACATTAAAATTACATTAATGACACGCCGCATGCAAGAGGCTGCTCGGCTGGGTATCATCAGTAATGACCGAGCTGGCGTCAGTCAGTCAGTCATTCAAGCCAGTCTTCGGAATATGCAAGATTTGGCAAATGCTGGTAAAGCAGAGGGTGATGATGCCCATGTTGTCATCATTGAGGAGTTAATTAGCTATCTGCACGAGCGAAAAATTGTCTGTTACAGCCCAAAGGGTCGTGCCTATGAGCTACCTCGTGGCTCAACGGCGTTGGATTTTGCCTATGCGGTTGGACCTGCCATCGGGAACATTGCTACGGGTGCTGACATTAATCATAAGCATGGTAAGCTTGGGCTAGTGCTGGCTGATGGTGATATTGTGAGCATTGACACGGATAAAAATGCCACACCACGCGCCGAATGGCTCGGCTTTGTCGCTACCAACAAAGCCCGAAATGAGATTTTAAAATTTCTAAAGCATCTGCCTGAAGACCAAAAGATTCATTATGGCAAGCAAGCACTAGACCGTGCCTTAAGCACTTATGGCAAAAGTATCACTGATTTAACAGATGATGATTGGACTGATATTCTAAAATGGCGTGGTATCAGTACGCCTGATGAGCTATTTATGCAACTATCAACAGGCATGCTATTGCCACAGCTTGTGGTTTCTCGTTTATTTAGTGAAGAGATTGATACGGCTGATGACCATGAAATTACTCGCTCTAAACATCTGCTGGCAGGCATCAAAGGCGTGGAGGTGGATTTTGCACGCTGCTGCAATCCGATTTATGGCGATACCATTGTTGGGCATTTGTCTCGCCAAGGTTTGGTTGTGCATCGTCATAAGTGCTATTCTTTACAAGCAATACGCACCGATACACCTTACCAAATCATTCACCTAGATTGGAAATCTGATCAATCTTTACAAAATCAACCTGATGCGCTGCGATTCCCTGCCATGCTGCGTATTTATGCCAGTTTAAACGAAGAGCAAATCAGCCAAGTCATTTATGAAATGCGTGTGCTGAATATCGGTGTTGAGCAAACACACATCAAAACAGATACCAAGTCAGACCAAAGCAGTAAAGTCGGCACAACAACGCTGCACATTGTGGTACGCTCACGCTCTCATTTGGCAGAGGGCATCGAAAAATTACGCACATTGCTTGGCTATCCAAACATCATGCGACTGTATCAATGATGATTAAGCTACCTAAAACGCTTGAATTTTGATGGTAAAATGGTCTATTATAATAGGCATAATAATAGTCACTTCAGTCAAAATAAGGATGTCTTATGTGCTGTAAAATCGACCTTAATAGCCAAAAAGACGCTGCACATTTTCTTGGTAAAGTTGAACCAACCCTATTGCCAAAAACAGCGGACAATGTCGCACCTTCGAACACCGTCTATACTGGCGAAGCGATGAGCCTATTTGATAAACTTGTTGCCTATTTTCGCACCAAGCACATCTAATGCATCTATTTTGGGATTTTTAAATATCATGAGCAAACAAATCATTCATACAGACGACGCACCTGCCGCTGTTGGTACCTATTCTCAAGCGGTCAAGGTTGGCGATACCATCTATATCTCTGGACAATTAGGTCTTGACCCAAAAACCATGACGCTCAAAGAAGGCTTTAAGGCACAAGCCGAGCAGGCTATGGATAATTTACAAGCCATTGCCAAGGCAGCAGGTGGCAGCTTGTCTGATGTGGTCAAATTCAATGTCTCGCTGACTGATTTGTCGGATTTTGCGACACTTAATGAAGTTTTTGATGCCTGTTTAAATGCCCCATATCCTGCCCGTGCTGCTGTTCAGGTTGCTGCACTGCCTAAAGGTGGCGTGGTTGAGATTGAAGCTATCTTACATTTGTCATAAGCGGTATGTTAGTCTTTGGTCAACAAGCCTTTGGACATCCAAGGGCTTTGTGTTTTAGCACCCAAAAGTGCCGCCCCATCTGAAATAAGCACCAAATTTTACATTCATTATTAATTCAGTATTAATTCATTCATAGTTAATTAATTGACTTAAAAAATGAATGAAATTGTTTAAAAATTCATTGATATCATATAAGGTCATCTATGTCTAAAACGCCACAATCTGCCATCATTCCCGACCATTGCCGTGCTGGCATCTTTATGGAGGGCGATTTTATCACCAACAACACGGCAACCATCGCAGATGCCTGCCGCCAAGCTTTGCACACTTTAAATGAGCTACAAGCCAAATTTACTGGCGAATCTTTAGGTCTGACTATTGGCTTTGGTGCACAAGCTTGGCAACGCTTTGGCTATACCAAAGAAGGCGGTCAAATCAAACCATTTCGCCCATTGGGTAATGGTCTGGCACCTGCCACGCAGCATGATGTGATGTTTCATATTCAGTCAATGCGTCATGATATTAATTTTAGCCTAGCAAAAGAATTGGTAGCGATATTTAAGGATATCGTCCAAATTCAATCAGAAACGCATGGCTTTCGCTGGGTAGAAAACCGTGGCTTAGAAGGCTTTGTAGATGGCACTGAAAACCCCCAAGATGATGCCGTGAGTGGCGTGGCTGCCATCGCTGATGGTGATGATGCTGGCGGTAGCTATGTGCTTTTACAAAAATACCGCCACGACTTGAATAAATGGGATAAGTTACCTGTGTGCGACCAAGAAAATTCTATTGGCCGCTCAAAAGTTGATAATATTGAATTTGATAAAGCCAAACGCTTATCAGATTCTCATTTGGGTCGCACCAATCTTAAGGAAGATGGTAAGACTTTGGAAGTGGTACGCAGGAGTCTGCCTTTTGGCACAGTGACTGGCGAACATGGCTTAATGTATATCGCTTATGCAGCACGGCTATGGAATATTGAAGCTCAGCTACTTAGTATGTTTGGCGAGACCGATGGTAAGATTGATTTGCTGCTTAAGCATGTCAGTACGGCGGTTTCGGGTGCTTATTATTACGCACCTTCGGTTGAACGCTTAGAAAATCTATAACTTGCCGACCATGACCACAAGCCCACAGCAGACGCCAAAATTAGTTGCCCAAGTGGCACTGGCAGTACCTGTGGCTGATTTTTTTGATTATTTATGCCCCAGTCATCTGCCCTTGCCCAAAATCGGTGCCAGAGTGCTGGTTTATTTTGGGGCTAGGCGGCTGATTGGTGTTGTCATTGGACTGATTGACGCATCCGACAGTCTTATCGCACCTCATAAGCTTAGACCTATCAAACAATTGATTGATGATGACGCTATCATTGATGATGAATTGCTCAAACTGGCGAGCTGGCTGTCTTCTTATTATCATCACCCCTTAGGCGATGTCTATTGTGTGATGCTGCCGACACTCATCAACCAAGGCAAGCCCATATACGCCAAGCAGCGATATTACAAGGCCATCTGTGATGATACGGCCATCGATCAGTTGCCAAAAACTGCCAAAAAACAACGACAAATTTTAACACATCTGATGGCATATCCAGCAGGTCTTGGGACTGACAAACTTCGCCAAATCGGTGCAACACGCTCTGCACTTGATGGTCTTATCAATAAAGGTCTTGTCATCACTGATGAGCATATACCGCCCAACAAACAGCCACCACCAGTACAACTCAAAGAACCTAAGCTTGATGCCAATGACGAACAACAGATTGCCTTAGATGCCATTAAGACCGCCAGTGATTTGGGGCAGTATCAAGGGTTTTTGTTGGATGGCGTGACAGGTTCGGGTAAAACGGAAGTTTATCTACAAGCCATGCACCATGTGCTAGACCAAGGCAAACAGGTGCTGATACTCGTACCTGAAATTGGGCTAACGCCCCAAACCAAGGGCAGATTTGCCTCACGCTTTCATGCCAATATCTGCGTATTGCATTCCAAGATGAATGACACCGAACGCCTTCAAGGTTGGCAGGCGTGTCGTTTGGGTCACGCACAAATCATCATCGGTACACGCTCAGGTATCTTATATCCTTTTGCAAATCTTGGCATGATCATTATTGATGAAGCGCACGATGCGTCATATAAGCAACAAGATCATCTTCGCTATCATGCCTGCGATGTGGCGATGATGCGTGCTTTATTTGCCAAGATTCCAATCATTTTAGGAACTGCCACGCCAAGTCTTGAGCAGCTCAAACTCATCCAAGATGGCAAATTAACACCACTCACCCTAAAAAATCGTGCAGGCGGTGCTCAGGCGGTTCGTATGCATTTGGTGGATATGCGATTGGGTCGCTCTCATGCTCAGCATCTCGATGGGACAATCAGCGATACCGCTTTTGTACCCAAGACAATTCAGGCGATGCGTCATTGCTTGGCCAAAGGTGAACAGGTGCTTGTTTTCTTAAATCGTCGAGGTTATGCACCGATTTTAATTTGCCGAAGTTGTGGTCATCAAGCCAATTGCCCCAATTGCGATGCACATTTGACCGTTCACAAAAAAAGCGTACAGCCCATGCATGGTGAACTACGCTGCCATCACTGCGGCTATCGTGCGTCCATACCGATAACCTGCCCTGAATGCCACAGCCCTAATATGGACAGTTTTGGTGCAGGCACGACCCGCCTAGTTGAGCAACTACACGCATTATTTGCCAATCCACAAGTCAGCCACACAACCTATCCGATTTATCAGATCGATAAAGATACCATGCAAAAAAAAGATGCATGGACTCAGATGACCAAAAATATCAATACTAACAGACCTGCTATTTTGGTGGGGACACAAATGATTGCCAAAGGTCATCATTTTGAAAATGTTACGCTTGTGGTCATTGCCAATGCTGATTTGGGATTTTTATCGGCTGATTTTCGCTCACCTGAGCATACCGCACAGCGTATCATACAGGTAGCAGGTCGAGCAGGTCGTGCCAAAAAGCCAGGCAAAGTCCTAATCCAAACCTTACAGCCTGATAATACCCTACTCACTCAGCTTGTGCGTCAAGGTTATCACGCCTTTGCCCACGAACTATTACACGAACGATCGCAGTTGGGATTACCGCCTTTTAGCCATGCCGTACTCATTCGTGCCGAAAGTTTACACCATCAGCAAGCAAAAGATGCCATCATCACCGCCAAAGGATTGATACCAGCCAATCACCCTTTTGCCATCAATGCACCCATCGATGCACCCATGACCAAAAAAAATAACCGCTATCAGGTACAGATGCTCATCTTGGCAAAAACTCGCCCGCCCTTGCATGAATTTTTGCAGACATGGTGGCCATCAGTACAGTCACTACCAAGCAGTAAAGCGGTACGCATGAGTATCGACATTGACCCAATGGGCTGGTGATTGCAAAATTTTGTACAATCAGACAGTCTGGGCCAAACAAACAAGCATCAATAAATGTATGGGATAAAAAAGATAGAAAAAATATCGGCCACCCAGCCTGCGCCCCTGCTGGCCTGTGTGATAATAAATCAGTGGTAACGCAAAAAACATACCCACATTCATCCACCCAAGACCGACCGTCAACGCCCACCCATAAATCAAATAATGTGCCAAAGGGACGCTTAGGGCATAAGCGGTAAGTTGTAAGAGTTTGTCATGTTTAAAAATTTCAAACACCATCACCCACATCACCATCGCCGCCCCATACTCCCCAATCTCTGCAATCATCGCCATCGCCAGCACACCAAGCACCCGAAGCGTCATAGGTACGCTCATCTGCCAGATCATTAATGCCGCCAAGCTGGCAGCTAAGCTAAACAGTACATTACCCCAAAGCACTTGCGTGATAATATCGACACTGCCAATGACATATTGAAACGCCATAAAAATCGGCTGCGAGAGAACAGCAAAAGCCAAAAGACGCCCCAAGTACGCCCATTGATTCTGCGTATGACATAGCCCCATCACCAAAAAATACGCCATCATCGGTGCAACCAAACGCCCCACCGTGTGCATGATCTCAGCGGTCATGCTGTAAGTTGCCACAAACACCCAACCGATGTGGTCAATGAGCATGGCGATAAGCGTGATGAGTTTTAGGTGAAAAGTTGTCAGCTGCAGCTGATTGGTAGCGGTATCATCTGCCATATTCGGTTCATTGTTCACTGATTTGATCTTGGTCATACAAGGTTAATGATTAGCCAATACACCGTTTGGGGGTTTGTTTTTTTGATAAAGAGGTTTGGCATCGCCATACCAATCCATGTTGGGTAGGCGTACTGTATATTGTCAAAGTTCGCCCTTTTAGATAGCTAAGTGGATAAGATGCCTTTAAAACGGTCGCAACGACAGCACATTTGGTATTAATACCATCTGCTTGTGTCACCACTTGGATATCAGCACGATGATGTGTGCTGGTGACAGGTAAATTGACTGGGCATTGACCTGTGTTCGCCATAATCACATCCACACGCTTAACCACCGCATTGGCTTCGCTATAGACATCAAACAAAAGCTTTTGCTCAGCTTGTTTGATATACATCGGTACAAACTGCCCGACGATGATTGATAAAATTAGCCCAAACATCGCAAATGCCACCGACAAACCAAGCAAGCTTACACCACCTTCACGCCTAAGATGCTGTTTTTGTGCAGCTTCGTCTCGAGGGTATAGCTCTAGAGCATCTGCAATTTCTCGGCGAGCCGTGCGATAATAATACGCATCCGCCCAGCGTGCGACCATGCCCGACCAAAATACCCAAACCGCAAGACCAATCAAAATACGCACAGGCCACTGCATGCCATCTGCCAAAAATCCAATCAATGCATATTCTGCCACTGCCAAGATAATGACAATATTAACCTTAATAAATGACCAGCCTGCCACACAATACACCACGCAATCTAAGTAACGCTTACGATACAGCAGCCAGCCAAATGTCATAAAAAATGCCGCCCAATGCCATTTTGCGTGTAACCGACCCACTCGATCAAACTCAGCAAATCGTCTCAAATAGTACGCTTGGGAGCGATGACCAATAAACCATCGATCCAATCGGGTGCGTTCATCATCACTCAAATGACTTTGATAAAATGGTGGTGGCGTTGTATCTTCTAAAAAAGGTAGGCGAAACATGGCAACTCTTTGGTTAAATGCGATGAACAGCGACTAAAAAACCAAGCTGTTAGCTTGTGGTTGGGTCAGTTATTCTTTATAATGACCGTTTTTAATATTAGCTATTGTACGCCCTTTTATGACAAATTCAACACCCCAAGATGCCCAAAATGTCTTGGCAGACGCTCAATCTCTACAAGCCATTGACAAAGACGAAATCAGCACCCGCCTTGCCAAATTGGCACAAACACCTGAGCAGTTTCGTAAAATTAATACCTTTATGAAGCGTCGCTCACACATGAGCCAATATCATGAACACGCCTTATTAGACGCTCATTTTCGGTATCTTTATGTCAATCCAACCGATGAGCTTGGCAAGCTTGGCGATATCTCAGCAATCAGAGATTTACGAGTTTTATTTACAGATACGCCCAATGGCAGTGATGCGTCTTTGGTGCTTGAAATTGGCTTTGGCATGGGCGATAGCTTGTTTGAGATGGCTAAAAATGCCCCTGAAACCAATTTTGTTGGCGTTGAAGTTCATGAACCTGGTATTGGGCGTTTGGTGGCGTTGGCAGATGAAGCAAAACTTCACAACCTAAAAATCATCAATGGTGATGCTGTGGCGTTACTGGATAATCTACCCCCGCAACATTTGGACACCGTTCAGTTGTATTTTCCTGACCCTTGGCAAAAAAAACGACATTATAAACGCCGCTTTGTGACGCATGACCGCATGGCAAAAGTCGCTCGTGTGCTAAAATCTGGGGGTAAGTTTCATGCGGCAACCGACTGGGAGCATTATGCGTTTTGGATGCTTGAGGTGCTAGATGGTATGCCTGAATTTATCAACAGTTGTGAAAAGGGTAACTTTACGCCACGCCCTGACTTTCGCCCTTTGACCAAATTTGAAAAGCGTGGCATCACCCATGGTCATGGCGTTTGGGATTTGATTTATCTAAAAACCTAAAAAGTGGGGCAATCAAACGATATCAATCAAGCAGCTAAGTTTTGGCTGCTTTATGCTGATGACTGTGGTGGTATTGGGGTGCGTTATTGCATATGTTTTATTCAATAAAGAACGCTACCCTTGATCATCTCGCCACGCAAGCAGAGCCGCCACATCGTTGGTAATGCCTGCCTTTAGAGCATCAACACCATCATAATGCCGTTCACCATGCAAAAAATGCGTAAACACCACCCAAAGCGTCACGCCATATAGTTCACCGTTAAAATCAGGTAAATGCACCTCAAGTCGCCACTGTTTACCGCCCACACTGGGGCGTAATCCAATGCTAACGGCACCAAATAAACTGCCCTGTTTTAGACCCATTACACCACCTTGACCCAGCGATGCCCAATCCAAACGCACGCCATTTTGATAGGCGATGACATCGGCAGCAAAAATGCCATGTAGTGCAGGCTTTAGACGCCCCAAAGACACATTTGCTGTTGGAAAATCCAATGTTCGCCCAATCTTATCGCCATGCTCGACCACGCCAGTTATGCCATAAGAGCGACCCAACATAGATTTGGCAGCGTTTAAATCACCGACCGCCAAAGCTTGACGCACCAAAGATGAGCTGATGCGTACGCCATTTTGGGTGATGCTGGGCAAATTATCTACGCTAAATCCTGCAGCTTGCAAAAATGCTTTGTCGCCAACACGATCTTGACCAAAACGAAAATCATCACCAAGCACAAGATGGCTCACATTTAAGCTGTGCAAAAGATCAACAAACGCCGCCGCTGATAATGAACGAAACGCATCATCAAAACTTGCCACAATCAGATATTGAACGCCCAATTGCGTGATTTGCTCTGCTTTTTCGGTCAAATTGGTCAATCGAGCTGGTGGATTATCAGGCGAAAAATATTCTCTAGGCTGTGGCTCAAATACCATCACCGCAGGTAACAAACCCATCGCTTTGGCATCATCAGCCAGTACTGACAATAACGCTTGATGACCCAAATGAACGCCGTCATAATTACCGATGGTCAAGGCAAGTGGTGGCAGTGTCGGTAAATGATGGCTGTCTAAAAAAATGATTTGCATGAAAAATATATCGCCTATTGCTTGCTTGCCATCACATCAATGACTGGCACCGCCAACTTTTCTGATGCAAGCTCATTGGCTGTCTTCGCTTCAGGCGGCAGACCTTTTAATAATGCCAAGTTTTTGACATCTTGACGCTGACGAACAGCCAAGCTGACAGGCACCATGCGAGCAAACTCAAATAACTGTAGCCACATCTCCTCACCGCCCTCTAGACTTTCTTCATCATCCAAGCGAATGGCGGCAATCTCCATCAAAGTACCAATCAGCTCGTTTTCATCTGCACTTAATGTCACACCCGCCACACCGATGCCAGTGATATAACCGCCCGCCCAGTCTTTGAGTGCCAAAACACGCTCATACAACTCATGCTCATCATCAGGTACTAAGGGTTCATAGCCATATGCGTCATCTTTATCTTTGAGTGCAAAGCTGACATCTTCGGCATAGTCAGTCAACAGCTCAAGTGCCGATTCACTAGGTATCCCAAAGCTCATTTCTTCTAATAAACGCACCCAACCATCGGTATCGGGTGCATGACACACAGTCATGATGCCAGTCATAATGCCATGCAACTCGCTGATCGATATGTCTGTCCAGTCACCAAATGCTGACACCCAATCATCCCAACCTGATAAATAATCTGTTGCCATAGTTTGCCTTTATTCGTGTGTTGTTGACATCAGTTAACCCTTAAGGCTCATCAAACCTTTGTCAAAAATTGTTAAAATTTACCTTTAAATAATCGCTCAAAAAAACAGAGTATTATAACACAGACATGCCAGTTTATGCGCGTGTTTTGATTAAACCATGATGATATCTAAAAACTTTTTAATATCATAATGACCAACTTTTATGTAATTTTTACAAAAAATTTGACAACACAATCCAAAGCCATGCTAAGATAAGCTTAGCTAAATTTTGTTTGATCAACTTAGGATATCTTATGTTAGCTCAATTACAAGCCTTAGAGCAGACGATCATCGCCATGAAAAAGCAATATGCGGTTACCGCAACCGAACTTGCCAATCTCAAACAACGCATCGCCAATGACGATAGTGCCAAACAAATCGAAACACTACAAGCCAAGCTTAATCAGGCATTGGTTGATATTGATCATCATAATAACCGTGTGGATGACCTGCAACAAACCCAAAATGCCCTAGAACAGCAAGTTGATGAGCTTTATCAAGCCAATCGAGCGTTAATCACCCAAAATCAAGATTTAAAAGACAAAAACGCCTTGGCCATCTCACGCGCTGAGGTGATTCGTGATTGGCTGTCAAAAATTGATCGCTCCAACTAGATGCGTTCATTCAACAGTTTTGTTAAGGAATCATTATGAGTCAAGACACCCAAAATTCACCATCATCGGCCATCATCGCCAAAGAAGAATTTCGCCCAATTGATATCAGTATCGCAGGTACGCCGCATCGGATTGTCTGCCCAGTCGACGAAATTAAAAACCTAGAGCATGGGGCTGAATACATCAACCACAAAATCCGTGATCTACGCCGTGAAATCAAACACAAAACACCGACCAATGAAGAGTTTTTGGTGCTGGTTTGTTTGGAGCTGTATGATGAAGTACAAGCCCTAAAAACTCAAATCACCAAGACCGATGACGAAAAAGCCAAAGTCGCCGCCATGATAGATAAAATCAATCAACAAGCACGCTCGATGCTTTGAGTCAAACGCATCAAAAACGGTAGCATAAAAACTACCGTTTTTGATGTTAACCCAAAAGCTATCAATCGTTAATCATTGGTAAATTTTCTTTTGGATGAGTATCGGCATAAGATTTGAGATGGTCAGCATTACAAAAAAACCGTTCATTAGGCTGATTTTCGTTCAATAAAATACCACGATAGGTTGCCAACGCATGCCCACAGTAGTGGCAATGCCGCACGCTTGTATCATCGCCTTCTTTGGGGAAGAACGCTTTGGGTGGCTTAGGATACATAAATTTCAAAAACAGCCACATGACCACACTGATGATGATAATATTTAAAATAAAAGCAAACATAAACGCCAATTCACCACTAATTTTTAGAAACCTAAGATTACTATACCACAAAGTTTGGGGGTTTATGCTATACTATTTGCAGGTTTGTCAACGATTTTGATAAGCCAGAATGTTTGGCGTATTTGCCACTTTTACAAAATTTGTTTATGAAATTTGCGACGACAGTGAGGTCATTGCATTTTTTATGACATCAATTTAAACGCACTTGGTATGATGCCCAATGCTCACAAATTTCAAGGATATTACAAATGCCAAAAGCCAAAACCGATGCTACCGATAGCACACAAACCAGTTTTCATACCGCAGATACCACGACAGGTCAAATGACTTTTGCGATCATTCAGACCAATTTTTGGGTGGGGGACATCGCAGGTAATGTCAAAAAAATGCACGCTTTAACCCTAGACGCCAAAGCTCGTGGTGCAGATATCGTTATCTTTCCTGAGCTTGCTTTGGTAGGTTATCCGCCCGAAGATTTGCTATTACGCCCAACATTGGGTGAACGGGTGCGTGAAGCGATGGCAAAACTTGCCGAAATCGAAGGCATCGTCGTGATTTTGGGTTATCCGCACATTGATCATCATGGCACATTCAATTCGGCCGCCATCTTACAAGATGGTAGCCAAAAAGGCTTTTATCATAAGCAATGCCTACCAAACTACGGCATCTTTGATGAACAGCGATATTTCCAAAAAGGTCTTAATCAAGTCTTGTTTGATTATAAAGGCGTAACGATTGGTCTTTTGATTTGTGAGGACATTTGGCATGATGAACCCATTCAGGCACTGAAACAAGCAGGGGCTGATTTGGTCATCGTCATCAATGCGTCACCTTTTGAAATTGGTAAACAAACCGCCCGCAAATCACTGTTAACCCGACACTCCTCCACCCATCATTTGCCCATCATTTATGTCAATACCGTTGGCGCCCAAGATGACATTGTCTTTGATGGTGGCTCTTTAATCACACAATCAGATGGCCGTGTGGCACACGAAGGCGTGAGATTCTTAAATCAGCTTTTGATGGCACGGTTTGACACCCAAAACAAAACCTTTGATACACAAGCTAAAGCACCTTTGGTACTGTCTGAAGAGTCTGAGATGTATCAAGCTTTGGTCGTGGGCCTAAGAGATTATGTCAATCGCTCAGGCTTTAAGGGCGTGATTGTTGGCCTATCAGGCGGTATTGACAGTGCACTCACCCTTTGTATTGCGGTTGATGCGTTGGGTTGTGATCGGGTGTATGCCGTGATGATGCCGTATGAATACACCGCTCAAATCAGCCTAGAAGATGCCGAAGCCCAAGCAGCACGCTTAAATGTGTCTTATACTGTCTGCCCCATTCATGATGCTGTGGCAGGCTTACGCTCAGCCTTGGCACCACTGCTTGCCAATAGCGAGCCTGATGTCACCGAAGAAAACTTACAAGCGCGCGCTCGTGGCACGATCTTGATGGCACTGTCTAATAAATTTGGGCATATGGTCATCTCAACAGGCAATAAGTCTGAAAATGCCGTTGGCTACTCAACACTTTATGGCGATATGGTTGGCGGATTTGATGTCCTAAAAGATGTGTATAAAACCGATGTCTATCGCTTGGCAAACTATCGCAATCGCTTGGAGGATAATCCTGTTATCCCTGAACGAGTGATCACTCGCCCGCCCAGTGCTGAGCTGCGTCCCAACCAAAAAGACCAAGACAGTCTAGGTGATTATGATACGCTTGATAGCATCCTAAAAATGTATATTGATGACGATTTGGGCTATAAGGCAATTGTGGCGGCAGGATTTGAACCAAAAACTGTCGAAAAAATCCTAGGCATGGTGGATCGTGCTGAGTACAAACGCAGACAAGGTGCTATCGGTACCAAAATTACCAAAAAATCGTTTGGTCGTGAACGCCGTTACCCATTGGTGAATGGCTGGTCAATCAAAGGCTAAATGATACAAAACGCTTACATCAGTGAGCGTTTTGTATCATTTATGATGGCAAACTACCGATGGTCTCGCTCACCAAAAATCGCTGTTCCCACACGCACCATGGTTGAACCGTGTGCTACCGCCTGTGTCATATCGCCACTCATGCCCATGCTGATGGTATCCCAGTTTGGCAAGTCAAAACGCCTTGCCATCGCATCAAATAGTACTTTTGTGCGGGCAAACGCATCTACGGTTTGCTGACTTGGAATGACCATCACACCACGCAAGTTTAGGTTTTTGTAGTTGATGATTTGTTCTATGAGCGTGGGCAGTTCGGTTGGTTTACAGCCTGATTTACTGCTTTCATCATCAATATTGATTTGTATCAACACATTAAGCGGCTGCATGCCTGCACGCTGCTCATTGAGACGCTGGGCAATGATTTCACGCTCTAAGGTATGCACCCAATCAAAGTGCTTGGCAATATCTCGGGTTTTGTTACGCTGAATGCTACCAATATAATGCCAAATGATGGGTAATTGTGATAATTGACTGATTTTGCCCAGTGCTTCTTGCAGATAATTTTCACCAAAATCCTGTTGACCCTGATGAAATAAGGTTTGTATCATCGCAACAGGCTTGGTCTTAGAAACTGCAATCAGTTTGGCAGGACGATGAGTTGGATTCATCTGCACAGCTTGATCATTGGCGGTATTCAGTGCCTGCTTAATCAAGCGGTAATTGGTCAGCAACTGATTATCATCAATAGTTATCATAGCGTCCATTACGCACCTTCTTTTAGGGTTTAAAATCGGCTAATTTTTGATTTTGGATTAATAAAAAATTAATAAAACCTAGGCGGCTGTTACCCAGTCCTTCACCATCACAACCAAGCGATTATTCCGATAGCTTGGTCATTGGGCATCACTTAACACTTAACCGCTTGGCTGGTCATGCATTATTAACATGAGTCATTCAATATCGCCTAACTGGTATTGTAACACAGTTTGAAGTAACACCGTTTAAACCACCACTTAACTGCGGTCGCCGCTTTATTGCGGCTGCATTTGGAGTACGCCATGAATACGCCTGATTTGATGGGGTTATTAAGATTTGCCCATCAAAAAAACGCTTCAGATTTACATTTATCCGCCCAACAGCCCATTATGCTGCGTATTGATGGCAATCTTTTGCCCATGGACATCACGCCCATTGATACAGATGGTATCATGCAGATGCTACGCCTTGTGATGGATGACACAGATTATCATCAATGGCAACACAATCTTGAACATGATTTTGTACTTTCGCTTGATGGTATCGCTCGCTTTCGGGTGAATGTATTTTTTCAGGCACACGGTGCAGCGGCTGTTTTTCGGGTGATAAAAACACACATTCCCAGCCTACAACAGTTAAGCTATGATGAATATATTTATGATAGTATGCTAAAAATAGCTAAGCTTCAGGCAGGCTTGGTACTCATCACAGGAGCAACAGGCTCAGGCAAATCAACGACACTTGCCAGTTTTATCGACCACATCAACCAACACCAAAAAAAGCACATTATCACCATTGAAGACCCCATTGAATATGAGCATAGCTCCAAGCTTTCGCTGATTAATCAAAGGCAAGTCGGTAAAGATACCCGAAGCTTTCAAAATGCCCTACGCTCAGCATTGCGTGAAGATCCTGATGTGATCTTAGTTGGCGAACTTCGTGATCTTGAGACCATTCGCTTGGCACTGACAGCTGCCGAAACTGGGCATTTGGTGCTGGCAACCTTGCACACGGTCAATGCCCCAAAGAGTATTGACCGTATCATTGAGGTGTTTGATGCTGGCGAAAAACACATGATTCGCACGATGCTTGCCGACTCACTAAAGGCAGTGGTCGCCCAACGGCTATTGCCTGCCCAAGGCGGTGGTCGTGTGGCAGCGTTTGAGATTCTCACGCATACGCCTGCGGTTGCCCATTTGATTCGTGAAAATAAAATTTCTCAGCTGCCTTCTGTCATTCAGACCAGTTTGACCCAAGGTATGATTGATTTGACGCAATCTTTATCACGCTTGGCTGAAACAGGCAAAATTACGCCAGCCACTGCCAACGAACAAATCAATATGCTGCGATAACCCATAATCTGCCACCCAAATTATGATAATCAATGGCTTAAGATACGCCGCCCAACTGATGAGCTTTTGGATTTTTTGACCTTTGGGTGGATTTGATGGACATGCAACGGATGTTAATAGAGCTGCACTTAACAGAATTGCACTTAACAGAGCTGCACTCAGATTTATTGGGTTTCATCGCTTGATTTTAGGCACTCTGGGCTATCACATACGCCGTATAGTATCAGCGAATGCCCTGATAGCTTAAAATTATGCGCTTTGGCAACCTTAAACTGCTCTTCTTCGATGACTGAATTATGAAATTCAACAATCTTACCGCACACATCACAGACCAGATGATCGTGATGTTCATCTTGGACAATCTCAAAGACCGATAAATTATTCTCAAAATTATGTCGCTCAACGATGCCTGCTTGCTCAAACTGGGTCAAAACACGATACACCGTTGCCAAACCCACATCTTCGCCCTGTGCTGCTAATGCACGATAGACATCTTCAGCACTCATATGATGATGCTCAGCATTTTCAAGCAGTTCTAATATTTTGATACGAGGCAAAGTAACCTTTAAGCCAGCTTTACGCAAATCTTTATTTGTAAAAGCCATATATTATCCATCCTAACTTGATGATATTCAATCATATAAATTAATTAATAATGTATCATAAAATCGCCCTGCTTGCACCCCAAAATCATCACCATATGCCAAAAGCTTATGATTGATTTATCCAATCATCAAAACTTATCATCATCAAAACTGCCCAAATCGCAAAAGATACTTGCATAATGATAAGTCTTTGGTTTAATATGATCACATTTCATCACCATATGGGAATCATAATGCAAAAGATGACTTACAAAGCTGTCGGCTTAGGCTTGGTGCTTGCTTTGACTGGCTGCAGTGCCTTTCGGGTGTATACCATCGACTTACCTCAAGGCACGCCACTATCTGCCGCCCAAGCCAATCAAATACAAGTGGGCATGAATGCCAACCAAGTGCTATATTTACTTGGCTCGCCTGCCTTGCGTGACACCCTAGCACCAAACCGCTGGGATTATATTTATGACCATACCGCAGGCACGGATGGCAAACGCCAAAAAAAATCCGACATTAAAAACGCATCGCAATACTTGAGCATTCATTTTAATAACCAAGGCATCGTGACACGCATTGACGGTCGTGACAGCTTGCCTGATACTCGCCATTAATACTGGTGTGGTCGTATGAACCATACAGCCGTATTAACTATACATAAGCCGCTTATACATCCGCTAAGCGGCTTTATTAAGCTTTTGTTTAATAAAACTAAAAATAACTGGCAAGATGCTAAAAATAATAATACCAAAAATCACATAAGTAAAATTATCTTTAATGGCAGGCTGATTCCCAAAAAAATAGCCCAATAGCACAAATGACATAATCCATAAACACCCACCGATGATATTATAGCTTAAAAAATAGCGATAATGCATACTGCCCGCGCCTGCCACAAATGGTGCAAAGGTACGAGCAAACGGGATAAAGCGTGCAAGAATAATCGTCTTTTTGCCATGCGTTGCAAAAAATTTTTGTGTATTAACCAAATGCTGATGATTGATCCAGCGGGAATTTGTGACAAATACTTTAGGTCCGATATATTTACCGATGTGATAATTGAGTGTATCGCCCAACACCGCCGCCAAAGACAGCAGTATGATCAATAAGATCGGATTTATCACACCTGTCACAGCGGCCAACGCACCTGCAGCAAATAACAGACTATCTCCAGGTAAAAACGGCATCACCACAAGCCCAGTTTCAACAAAAATAATCAAAAATAAGATGCCATAAATCCACATGCCATAATCTTGTAAAAATATTGCCAAATGCTGATCAATGGTCAAAATAAAGTCCATCAGCTGCATCATCATGCCCATAATTCCCCACTTTTTACTCAAACTTTTTACTCAAAACATGCCTATGTTATCAAAAAACACTCTTAATAAATTTTGGATTGCTCAGATATTCGATACACAAATACAGATTAATATCCCAAAAACTAAAGCCATCATATTGGTTATTAAGACAACATGAATGTTGTTTGATATTATGATAAAATGCTGCTCATATACAATTTCAAATTTCATGTCAATGTAAACAATACCAACAAATGGCTTTATTATGCTAGAGATTCGCCACCTACAGATGATGCACGCCCTAAAACGCCATGGGTCGCTTGCCACCACCGCCGATGAGATGAACCTAACGGCCTCAGCCATCAGTCATCAGCTCAAAGAGCTTGAAAACTATTATGACATTACGATGGTCAATCGGCGTACTCGCCCCATCAGCTTCACCCCAGCAGGCTTGATGGTACTTGAGTTGGCAGAGCGTATTTTACCACAGGTGGCACGCACCCAATCCGACATTAAACGCCTCGCACATGGTCAAGCAGGTAGGCTGCGTTTGGCGAGTGAATGCCATAGCTGTTTTGATTGGCTGATGCCGATTTTAAACACCTATCGTGGGCAATATGCTGATGTTGAGCTTGATTTTTCAACAGGGTTTGACCCTGAGCCGCACCAAATGCTGGTAGATGGCGAGATTGATTTACTCATCACCTCAAGCGATTTGCCCATTGATGGCATTGACTATTTACCGCTATTTACTTATGAAAGCCGATTGGTGGTCGCACCAACCCACCCTTTGGCAAGCCAATCAGTCATCACCCCCCAAGATTTGTGCGACCAAACGCTGATCGCCTATCCTGTTGAAGAAAGCCATTTGGACATCATTGCCCAATTTTTGACGCCCAATGGGGTAGCACCTGCCAACATCCGCACAACTGAGCTGACCGCCATGCTCATTCAGCTGGTCGCCTCCGAACATGGCGTTGCCGCTCTGCCTGATTGGGTTGTCCTAGAATACGAACGCAAAGGCTGGGTGGTCTCACGCCCCCTAGGCACAGGCGTGCATTGCCAGTTGTATGCCGCTACTCGCAGCTCTGATGCCCAGCTTTATTTTATGCAGGGGTTTTTAAACTTATTAAAAGATATCCAAAAACCCTAAACCACTTTATTGATATTTACCAATCATTTATTGATATTCATCAATCGCTTGATAAGCTTTTATCCATCACTCACAACCAAAAGCCACAAAAACCCATAAAAAAGCAGCCAGTAAACTGACTGCTTTTTTTGGTGATGATAGACAATTAGAACTCGTAATTCACACCGATGTTATAAGAGCCTTTTTTATTGCCACTGGTATTAATCGCCGCACCAGCTTTAAACGCCAGATTTGGATTCACACGATAGCCAGCACCGATAGCAACCGCAGATTTTGAGCCATAGCCACCAAGTGCAGCGGTCGCATTAAACTTACCAACGCTATAAGGCTGGAATAGACCACTTAGGGCAGCTTGGGCAGCCATACCGTTTTCAACTTTACTGTCTAAAGCTGTGATACGACCATCAAAGGCATTGACTTTGGTGTCTAAGGCATTGACTTTGGTGTCTAATGCAGTTACACGACCGTCAAAGGCATCCACTTTAGTGCCCAAATCAGTGATAGATTTTGCGTTTTTAGTGATAGCATTTCCATTTTTGGTAATGGCGTCTGCTGTCGCTGCAAACTTGGTATCCGCAGATGCTTTATTGGCATCAATCGCAGTTTTGTTTGCAGTAATTAATTTGTCATGCTCTTTATCTTTTTCAATCAAAGTATTTTGATTTTTGGTGAGCGTTTCAAAACTTGCATCAGCATCGGCTTTGTTTTTAGCAATACGATCAGTATTGGCAGCACTTGCTTTTGCCAAGGTTTTGATATCAGAGCTATGCTGATCTTGCTGTTGTGCCAGCTCATAGATATTGTTGATGTTATTAGCAATATCCGCTTGGTTTTTAGCAATGTTTTGTGTATTCTCAGAACTTGCTTTGTTTAGAGCGTCAATCGCTTCGGTTTGCTGTTTGGCATAGGCATCTTGTAGCTCGTTGTAAGCAGCCAGATCTTGGATGTTAGCTTGGTTTTGAGCAATGTCAGCTTGGTTTTGAGCAATGTCAGCTTTTTGATCAATGAGGTGACCGCTTAGCTCCAACAAACCTTCTTCGACATTGCTTTCAAGTGTTTTGATGTCTTTTGTAAGATCCGCTTTTTGATCAATTAGGCGACCGCTTAGATTGAATAGTTCTTCTACGACATTGTTTTCAAGTGCTTGGATGTCAGCTTTGTTTTTGGTAATATTATCAGTATTCTTAACACTGTTTGTTATCAAGTCTTTAAGAGTTTCATTTTGCGCTTCATTATGAGCATGTATCTCGCCTATACTTTTTGCAACCTCATGACCAAAATCATAAAGATCTTCGATAGACTCATTGTTTTGAGCAATGTCAGCTTGATTTTGAGCAACATCATCATGAAGTGAACCAATGTCTCGGCTTAATACACCCACCTCCTTATCAAGCTCTTTCACCCCCTTCTTAAGACCTTTGATGGCATCTTGGTTGTTAAAAATTTCACCCTCAAGTGAGTTAATCTCTTTGCTTAATAAACCCACCTCATCATCAAGATCTTTGATATTACCTAGGATACCTCGTGAATATGCACTCTTGACATCAGCTCGGGTAGCGGTTTTGGTGGTGACAGAATAAACTTTTTTTTGTTTACCACCCTCTACTTTCTTATCCGATTTATAAACAGGTTTACCATTCTTATCCAAAGGAATGATTGTGTCACCTTCTTGAAAACCATTAAGTAGCTGATCATGAAGTATTTTATTAAAGAACAAGCTATCAGGAACTTCAGATATAGCATCAGCATAAAATTTGTATTGATCATCTTGTGTAATAGCAGTATCGCCTAAGATCATATTATGGTATAAACCATCTAATTCAATATGTTCATTATCCAAGAAATTCGGCAAAAATGTTTCTGCTTGTTGTTGCTGTGCATTCGCAGTAGATGCCGCACCCAAGCCAATAATCATGGCACTGGTTACAGCGATTTTTAGGGGGAGAAGTTTCATGGTTTTCATTTAGCACTCTCTTTTGGTAGTTAAGTCATCACATCAGTCATCACGGTGAAACAACTGATGCCTAAAAAGCAGATAAATGATATCATCGGTGGCAGGCAGAAAGCATCAGCGGACAGATAAAAGACAGAGTTTTATCTATCTATCTATCTATCTATCTATCTATCTATCTATCTATCTATCTATCTATCTCTTTTGCTGGCATAAATGGAAAAATCTCTATCATATCCATTTAGGTTACAGTATAGCAAGGCTTTATCAAAGTATCAACACCAAATTAGATATAAGTTACATAAATAATACCCAAACCCTACTTTCAATATGGTATTTTTGGCATGTATCAATTTGGTATATACCAATATCGTTGGTATGATTTGGTTGGTATGATTGATGTGGCTATCTATGAGCCGATACGCCAAGCGTCGTCATATCCCATCGGGGAATACAGCGAACCGCCAAGTCATCCGACTGTCCACGGCTTAGCCGACAAAAGCCAGCATAGGCGATCATCGCACCATTATCCGTGCATAGCTCGGTCGGGGCATAGTACACCGACGCATCGATTTGGCGGAGCGTCTCGGTCAGGGTGCGGCGTAGCGTCTGATTGGCAGAGACGCCCCCTGCGACCACCAGCTGGCGAATGCCTGTCATCTGTAGTGCCTTGGTGCATTTTTTGACCAAAGTATCCACCACCGCATACTCAAAGCTTGCGGCGATGTCTGCTCGTGTGGCAGGGTCGCTTTGGGCGTTTGGCGTGTCTTTGATGAGATTATGAATGGCGGTTTTCATGCCACTGAACGAAAAATCCAGCCCTTTATGCTGCATGGGTCTTGGCAGCTCATAGGCGTGTGGGTTGCCGTTTTTGGCTAATTTTTCGATATTTGGACCACCAGGATAGGGCAGTTTGAGCATTTTTGCCGTTTTATCAAAGCATTCACCCACCGCATCATCGATGGACTCGCCCAATATCTGATACACGCCCACACCATCGGCACGCACCAGCATGGTATGACCGCCCGACACCAGCAGGCACACAAACGGAAAGCTTGGGGGGTCATCACTGGCCAATAGCGGTGCTAACAGATGTCCCTCCATATGATGCACCCCAACCGCTGGCACGCCCAGCCCATACGCCAGCGTCCGCCCAAATAATGCCCCTGTCATCAATGCCCCAATCAGCCCGGGGCCTTTGGTATACGCCACCGCATCAATGTCGGATTTGGTGATATTTGCCTGATCCAACAGCTCATTAAATAACGGCACAAGCTTACGAATGTGGTCTCGACTGGCAAGCTCAGGCACGACACCGCCATAGGTGGCATGTAGATTAATTTGGCTATATAAAACCTGAGACAGCACGCCGCCCCTGCCACCATTCATCGTACTATCATAGATGGCAAGCCCTGTTTCATCACAAGATGTCTCCAATCCCAATACTTTCATGACGCATTCTCAATGATCATTATTTACTGACTATTTATATGACTTACTATTATAGCACATATCGGCTATCGCACCTATCGGCAGACGCCACAAAAAACACGGCTGTGAGCATTGTCATGACACTATTGTCATTACATATTATCATTAACATAGTGTAGTTATCATATGATTTTTATCATTTAAGTGAATTATTCAAACAAACTTGATACACAACCGTATTTTTATCCAAACTATTAAAATGATCTGATAATCTTATCATCTTTTATCATGAATACGCCACTTTTGTTTTTGTACTTTTGTTTTTGTAAAGTAGGCAAAACAAGCAAAGTATGGCATAATACCGACGATTGTAACCAAATCTTATATTGACATTCAAGGAGTTTATATGAATAAATCTACCATTATCTACACCCATACCGATGAAGCCCCAGCCCTTGCCACGCATTCGCTACTTCCCATCATTCGTGCGTTTGGTGCAACCGCTGGCGTGGATTTTGTGACCAGCGATATCTCTTTGGCAGGTCGTATTTTGGCGGCTTTTCCAGAGTATCTCACCCAAGAGCAGCAAACCCCTGATGCTCTAGCCCAACTTGCCGAACTGGTCACCCAGCCTAAGGCCAATATCATTAAACTGCCCAATATTTCGGCATCCATGCCCCAGCTGCTGGCTGCCATCAAAGAGCTTCAGGCTAAAGGCTATCAGCTGCCAGACTATCCAACCAACCCCCAAACCGACCAAGAAAAAGACATTCAAAAACGCTACGATAAAATCAAAGGCAGTGCGGTCAATCCTGTTTTGCGTGAGGGCAACTCTGACAGACGCGCCCCAAAAGCGGTCAAAAACTTCGCCAAAAAATATCCGCACAGCATGGGGCAATGGAGTAAAGACAGCCAATCACATGTGGCAACGATGAATGGCGGTGATTTTTTTGCTAACGAGCAATCCAAAACTGTGGCGGATGCCACAACAGTTTCTTTTATATTTACAGACACCCAAGGCAACCAAAGCCAGCTTCGCAAGCCTCTGGCACTAAAAGCAGGTGAGATCATCGATGCGACCATGATGAGCAAAAAAGCCTTGCTAAGCTTTTTAAAAGAGCAAGTCCAAGACGCCAAACAAAAAGATGTGCTATTTTCCCTACACATGAAAGCTACGATGATGAAAGTGTCTGACCCCATCATCTTTGGTCATGCGGTGCGTGTGTTCTTTGCCCCTGTATTTGAGCAATATGGCGATAAGCTGGCAGAAGCTGGTATTAATGTAAATAACGGCTTTGGCCATCTTTTGGCAAATCTTGATAAATTAGACGCTGATACACGCACAGGTGTCACAGATGCCATCGCACAAGCCTATGCGACCAATCCAGATATCGCCATGGTAGACAGCGATAAAGGCATCACCAACTTACATGTACCAAGCGATGTGATCGTCGATGCGTCGATGCCTGCGATGATTCGTAATTCAGGTCGTATGTGGGATAAAAATGGCAACGCCAAAGACACCAAGGCCGTCATTCCTGATAGCAGCTACGCCCATGTTTATCAAGCGGTGATCGATTTTTGTCGTGAGCATGGTGCGTTTGACCCAACCACGATGGGCAGTGTCCCTAATGTGGGGCTGATGGCACAAAAGGCAGAAGAATACGGCTCGCATGATAAGACTTTTGAGATTGAGCATGATGGTACAGTTGAGCTGATTGATGATCATGGCACGGTGCTTAGCTCTCATACCGTAGAAGCAGGCGATATTTGGCGTGCTTGCCAAACCAAAGATGCCGCTGTCAAAGATTGGGTAAGCTTGGCGGTGAATCGTGCTCGCCTAAGTGGCACGCCTGCCATTTTTTGGCTGGATAAAAACCGTGCCCACGATGCTGAGCTAATCAAAAAAGTTCATCACTATTTGGGCGATTTGGATACCGATGGCTTAGACATTCAAATTCTACCGCCTGCCGATGCGTGCTTGGCAAGTCTTGAGCGTATGAAACAAGGTCTAGACACCATTTCGGTAACGGGTAATGTGTTGCGTGATTATAATACCGACCTATTCCCAATCCTAGAGCTTGGTACTTCTGCTAAGATGCTATCTATTGTACCTTTGATGAATGGTGGCGGTATGTTTGAAACGGGTGCTGGTGGCTCAGCACCCAAGCATGTACAGCAGTTTAACGAAGAAAATCATTTGCGTTGGGACAGCTTGGGCGAATTTTTGGCGTTGGCGGTATCATTTGAGCATTTGGCACAGACCACGAACAACGCCAAAGCACAAGTCCTAGCAGAAACGCTTGACCGTGCAACCGAAAAACTGCTACTCAATGACAAATCGCCAAAACGCAAAGTCGGCGAGCTTGACAATCGTGGCAGTCATTTTTATTTAGCCATGTATTGGTCACAAGAGCTGGCAGCCCAAAACAGCGATACCGCCATGGCGGATAAATTTGCCCCCATCGCCAAAGCCCTAAGCGATAATGAAGACACCATCGTCGCCGAGCTTAATCAAGTTCAAGGGCAATCTGTTGATATCGGTGGCTATTATGCCCCTGATTTTGCCAAGACTGCAGCGGCAATGCGTCCAAGCCAAACGCTTGAGCAAATCCTAGCACAGCTTCACTAAGATTAGTCGCCATGAAAAATATCCCAGTTTTGGGATATTTTTTTGGGTTTATTAGATTAATAGTCGTAGATTAAATAGATTAAATAGATTAAATAGGTTGAATAGATTCAACAGATTATGATGGCATTAAAAAATCCCCATATCACATGGGGATTTTTCACATGGGGATTTTTAAGCAGTTTAGCAACTTAGCCAATCGGTCATCGATTAGTAACGAGTCATCAAAGCAATCGGCTCTTTTTCGTTCATTTGCTCACGAGGTACAAAGACGACCTCACCGCCATTATGATCAACCAATTCGATGATTTCGGCAACGGCATCATCATTTACGCCATCATCGGTTGCATCTTCGGCAACCAATAAAGTTGCGTTTTGTTCATCGATGGTTGCAGGTACGCTATAACCTTGGCGAACAAGTAAGGTAACCGCATTACCCTCAACGGCAGAACGATAGATTTGTTGTAGGTCTGTGCGAACCATTTTTTCGTTACGAGCTTTTTCAAGTTCACCTTGGGCAGTTTCGTAACGAGTTTTACGCTGATTTTCAACCAGCTTTTGAACGCCATCGATGATCTCTTGGGCATTGCCATCTTTAAGATGTGGCAGGTTATCAACCTTACCCAAAATGATTGATGAATTATCGCACACTTGCTCATAAAATCCCAAAGTGCGTGAATCACCCACCAAAATGACAGGCAGTGGCGATGCGTTGTAGATACGCTGTAAGCTTTTATCCACACGATTCATAAACTCTTTGAGATAGCTGTGGTCATCTGATGAGCCTGTACGGTCTGATTTACTGCCTGTTGGTAATGTGGTATTTTTGATGGGGAATGCCAACTCATCATGGACTTCTTGGCGTGGACTGTCGCCCACCACTTCTTTAATCAAAGTGCCGTTCGTGCCAACCAATAGGCGAGCGTTTTCGCTGGTAACAACCAGCACATAATAATTCACTGCCTCTGATAAATCACGCATCAAATCACGAGTAGCGAACTTATTCCCCAAAATCACACGCTCTTTGGCATCAAAAGGCAGACGAAGTACGGTCGCTTCTGACTCAGTTGCAAAAATTGCCAGCGTACTAGATTATAGTTGTGGTCAAGCTCATCTGTCTGAGCGGTAATATTCACCAAGATGGCATCAGCGGTGCGTTTATCATGCTCTTCGGTAATACGGTCTTCGGCAACTTTGAGCTGATTTTTTAGAGCAATGGCATCTTGTTCATTTTCAGGGTGAGTGCGGTGCGTTTTGACAAAAATACTTACCGCAGGATTGGCTTAGGTTTGTTTGAGCTGTTTTAGTGTTGCTTTCATTATGATGTTCTTCTATTTGATAAAAGCTTAGATTAAACAAATTAAACTAAACAAATTAAACCAAATATATCCATAAACTATCTTAATATCAGATAATTTTTAGTATAATAACTTTTTAAAATCAATTCAAAGTCAAGCCTGCTTGGTTTTGTGAGATTTTTACCATCGGTGCGTTATTTTATGTTATCTAATCCTGTTCCTTAAAACCTATCTAAACCTACCCAAAGGCAAATTTAGCGTTTAATTTCTACTTCAATGTTGTTTACCTTATTCATTTAAACTTGGACTTACATCAACTCCATAGACTAACACGGTAGAACCTACCGCTTGTTTATATTAAGATTTGATTAGATATTTTGAAACCCTTTTTGGTTTGTTGCAATTGCCCAATACCCTTGCTTATGTTTTTAATAAGCCCTAACTGTAGGGCATAATCAAGCATTATATTATGAAAATATCCAAAAAGTTTATAAGTTATTGATTTTTATTAATATTATAATGATTACGCAGTATGTCTTTAATAAAAGCGTTAAAAGATTTAGTTTCATTCTGCAACGCTTGAATGATGTCAGCATCTTTTTCATTATGAAGTTGCAATGATTTAGTTGTTGTGTGCTTTTTTCGATAATTTGCGTTTGCACGCAATACATAATCGGGGGTTTTATTTTTGCTCATTTTATACTCCAATCCAATCTTTAGCCTAGTATGATAGATGCTTGATATATAAGATACTTTATATATATTGTTTGACAAGCTCTGCCATCATTTGGATATGCAGCTCATCGGTGTTTAGTGCTGGAATATAGTCATACGCCCGCCCACCTGCTTGCAAAAAATTGCCTTTATTTTCAACCGCAAGCTCCTCAAGTGTCTCAAGGCAATCGGCTGAAAATGCTGGGCTGATGACTTGTACCGAAAGTCTGGCCGCTCCCCATTCACCAAGCAGCTCATCGGTATAAGGTTTTAGCCACTCTTGGGCACCAAAACGAGACTGAAAACTCATCGCCCACTCATTGATAGACAGCCCCAAGCGATCCGCCAAAAGAACGGCAGTTGTACGGCATTGTTCAGGGTACGGATCACCCTTATCGGCATATGGCTTAGGAATGCCATGAAAGCTCATCAAAAGCTTATCGGCACGCCCATGCACCGCCCAATAACGCTCAACAGACTGTGCCAATGCCTCAATATATGTCGGGTGATTGTGATATTCTGTGATGAAATGAAGCTCAGGCAGCTGTCTTTTGTGCAATAACAGTTTGGCAATCTTATCAAAGGCAGCGGCAGTTGATGTGGCAGAATATTGCGGAAACAGTGGCAATACAATCAAAGATGATACCCCGTCGGCCAGCAAATCCTCTATCACCGATTTAATCGAAGGATTGCCATAAGTGGTTGCAGGATAAACAGGGGTTTTTATGCCTTGCTGGCTTAATAAATCCTGCAAATCTTTGGCTTGATTTTTGAGTATGACCAATAACGGTGAGCCATCATCCATCCAAATGCTGGCATAAGCATGTGCCACACGCTTAGGTCTGGTGGTTAGCACAAAACCAGTTAAAATCACCTGCCAGATTAATTTGGGGATTTCAATCACACGAGTGTCGCTTAAAAATTCTTTTAAATAGCGGCGTACCGATTTGGGCGTTGGGGCGTCTGGTGTGCCCAGATTCACTAAAATAATGGCGGTTTTTTTCATAAATCAAGATACCATTCATCAATCAAGGATAAGTCTTCAAAGCAAGCGTTTTGAGTGTTTTGAGCATTTAATCACTCAATCAAAACCGCCCAATGAAAACTCTGATAATTACATCTGATAATTAAACATTCTAGGATAATTAAATATGCTAATTTAAGTCATCATACCGCTTGATTTTATCACCTTTAACACAAAAAATCTTGATACATTTTAAAAACCGTGATTGAATGAATATATCACAGATGTTTAAAATATTGGTTGAAATACCTGTTTTGGCATATTTATTTAAGATATCTTTTTAAAATACTGGTTTAAAATGGTTCTGCTTGAATTTATGGTCAACCAGACTCATTAACGAGCCTGGGTGCGATTTAACTTTACGCTTAACAAGTACCTGAATTTGGCGTATAATAGGCATATCATACAAGTATTATCCCCAAAATAGATATCAAAATTGGGTCAATAAAAGCACCAAATACGCACCAACAACCGAACCATAACAATAGATATCATTAATCATTAGGCAAACCATGACCGTCCAAACCTATACCCCAAGCCCAAAACCTACCCCCAAAAAAGCCGTACAAGGCGAAAAATTGCGTGGCTATGACAAAGTCGCTCGCATTCCCATCAAGGTCATTCCCACTGTTGAAGCCCCCAAAAAGCCCGACTGGATTCGTGTTAAATTATCCAGTCCTGCCGAGGTGGAACGCATCAAAGGCACACTGCGTAAGCAAAAACTCTACACCGTCTGCGAAGAAGCTGCCTGCCCCAATCTGCCCCAGTGTTTTGGGGACGGTACCGCCACTTTTATGATTATGGGGGATATTTGTACACGCCGTTGCCCATTTTGTGAAGTGGCACACGGACGCCCAAACCCACTGGACAAAGATGAGCCAAAACACACCGCCGAGACGATACTTGGGCTTGGGCTAAAATATGCGGTCATCACAAGCGTGGACAGAGACGATTTAAAAGATGGCGGTGCTGGGCATTTTGTGGATGTCATTAACGAATCAAAAGCCCTTAGCCCAAATTGCTTGATTGAGATTTTGGTGCCTGACTTTCGTGGGCGTGAACAGGTTGCACTGGATTTATTAACCCAAACCGCCCCTGATGTTTTTAATCATAATATTGAGACCGTGCCACGCCTTTATAAGGCATTTCGCCCAGGCTCAGACTATGAGCATTCTTTGAGCTTATTAAAACAATACAAGGCACGCCGACCCGATGTCGCCACCAAATGTGGATTTATGGTTGGGCTTGGCGAGACCGAAGATGAGGTTTATGCCTTGCTTGACGACCTAAAAGCCCATGATGTGGACATCATCACCATTGGGCAGTACCTTGCCCCCAGTAAAAACCACGCTCCTGTGGACAGATATGTACATCCTGATGAGTTCGCCCGTTATACCGAATATGGCAAAAAGCTGGGCTTTTTTAACATTTGGGCAAATCCGATGGTGCGTTCAAGCTACTTTGCCGACCGTCAGTATTATGGTGAAGATTGCCCGCCGCCTGTGCGTAGCTCAAAAGTCCTTGCCGAAGAGAAATTGGCAAAGGCAGAGCGTGGCGAAAAAGTTGGGTGTTTTTGATTGTCATAAAATTGGGGTTTAATGCCAATTTTTATCCATGCTTTAAAGATGAGATGGCAGCTTTTTTACAATTTTTGTCAAACAAATCATGTTATAAGTCAAAATAAGTCAAAAGCCAAAAACTCATCAATCACCAATTTAGTATTAGCCAACATCACCATGACCCAAATTATCCTATCATCCAACCAAATCCACCGCCTGCATCATGCGTTTTTTGTGCCACAAGGTGAAATAAAAGCCACTTTGCTTATCGTGCATGGCATGAGTGAGCATGGCGGTCGTTATGCTGATTTTGCAAGGTTTTTGGCGGATAATGGTGTACTTGTGGCAACTTATGACCAGCTTGGGCATGGGCAGACGGTCAAGGACAAATACGAGCTTGGTTTTTTTGACGAAAAACACCCCGTCCAAACCCTGTGTAAAGATGTCATCATCATGGCGGATAAATTAAAAGACAAGGCACGCACGCTCACCTCCCGCCCAGTCCCCCATTATATCATGGGGCATTCGATGGGGTCATTTATTGTGCGAACGGTACTGACCCATCACAGTACACGCTTTGATGGCGTGATACTCATGGGGACAGCAGACAGTTTTGGACTGCTCAATCGCATGAGTTTGGTGAGCTTTGGGCTATTAAATCAGCTGTTTGCCAAACAGGTGAACCAAAAGGCTGCTCATCTGATGAATCATGTTTTACTCTCCCAGCTTCGCTCGCCCATCAGTGCCTCACCATTTGCTTGGCTTAGTGAAAATATTGATGCCGTCAGAGCCTTTGAAACAGATCCGCTGACAGGATTTGCCTTTACCAATAATGGCTGGATGACTTTATTTGCTTTGATGCAGCGTGCCATGCGTCCTGATTGGTATACCAATATGCCAAGCAATTACCCAATTTTATTAATCAGTGGCAATAATGACCCCGTAGGCAATATGGGTCAAGACATTCAAACACTACAAGAAAAACTGATACATGCCAACTGCTCGGTCAGTGTTCAACTTTATCCTAATATGCGTCATGAGCCACTGCATGAAAAACAAGCACAAAAAGTCTTTGTGGACATCTTAGCTTGGATTGAGCGTCATCTAAGAGTTTAGTCGGTCATCATGTATTTTTATGACTGATTTTAACCCCTAATTTAACCCATACCCTAATTTAACCCATAAATGTCGGCTTAAGCGTTTTTTGTGCTTTAAATATGCTAAAATAAGCAAACCATTTATGATGAATTTTTGAGGAGTGATTATGTCAACACTTGCAACTATCATTGAAACGGCTTTTGATGACCGTGCCAATTTCACCGCCCAAACCGTCAGCCCAGAAATTCGTGCGGCTGTTGATGAGGTGATTGAAGCGTTGGATAATGGCTCTTTGCGTGTTGCCCAAAAAATTGATGGCGAGTGGGTTGTTCACCAATGGGTCAAAAAAGCGGTATTACTGTCCTTTAAAATCAATGACAACAAACCCATGAATGCAGGTGAATTGGGTTTTTATGACAAAGTGGACACCAAATTTAATGGCTGGACAGAAGAAGATTTCAAAAATGCAGGCGTGCGTGTCGTTCCCCCTGCGGTCGCTCGCAAAGGTTCATTCATCGCCAAAGATGTGATACTCATGCCATCTTATACCAACATCGGTGCTTATGTGGATGAGGGGACGATGGTAGACACTTGGGCAACCGTTGGCTCATGTGCCCAAATTGGCAAAAATGTTCATCTATCAGGCGGTGTGGGTATTGGCGGTGTATTAGAGCCACTGCAAGCAAACCCTACCATCATCGAAGATAACTGCTTTATCGGTGCTAGAAGTGAAATCGTGGAAGGCGTGATTGTTGAGGAAGGTTCAGTCATCTCCATGGGCGTGTATATCGGTCAATCCACACGCATTTATGACCGTGAAACTGGCGAGATTTTTTATGGCCGTGTGCCAGCAGGTTCGGTTGTGGTACCAGGCAATTTGCCAAGCCCCTGTGGAAAATATAGTCTATATGCCGCCATCATCGTCAAAAAGGTGGACGCCCAAACACGAGCCAAAACCAGCCTAAATGACTTATTACGCACCGAGTAACTTTGGTTTTATCCAGTGATTGTTATGTTGGTTTTAATCAAAACCAACATAACTTAGGCGTGATACACTTATTATAGCTGATTATTTATGACTGATTATGGTCAATACTATATCAGCCAACGCCATGGATTTGACCTTAAAAAACAACGCTTGGCTGATTTTATTTGATTATCAGCGTCTGCTTTGATGATAACACTTAGTATCTTTTTAGCATTGTTTAGTGAGTACTGATGATTTTTAGTGCTTCACCAACCATCAGCATACCCACAGTTGCAGTGATTACCACAGCAGAGCCAAATCCCCCACAATTTAGATGGGTTTGGCAAAGGTTATTGGTTAGCTTTGGTGGCTCATCAGAATATACACAGCGTAACCCAAACTTTTCTTTATGGCTTGTGCCGATGCCTTTTTCTCGCAATTTTGAGCGTAATCTGGCCAATAGCGGATCTTGAGTAGTATCCCTTAAATCAGCCACACCAATTCTGGTTGGGTCAATTTTTGCACCTGCACCGCCTGCAATGACGCATTTAATTTTATTAAACCGACAATGTAAGGCAATGGCAAGCTTAGCAGACATATCATCCACACAATCTAGCACGATGACCGCCCTACCTTCAGCTTTTAATGCTGCCACACGAGCACGATTGGGTAAGATGGTCTTGATATTATCGGTCGTCAAAAACTCATCAATACAGTCAAGTTGTACCCTTGGGTTAATGCCACGCAGGCGTTCTGCCATCACTTCAATTTTATTTTCGCCCAGTGTTTGGCTTAGTGCGGGCAATTGGCGATTGATATTACTTTCGACCAAGACATCCATATCAACCAAGACAATTTGCCCAATTGCTGTTCGTGCCAAACCCTCGGCCACCCACGAACCCACACCGCCCACACCAATGACATAAACAATGGCTTTGGCAAATTTATCATGATTTTGTTGCCCATACAGTGTACTTACCCCCATAAAGCGGCGGTCATAATCCATTTGTATCGTATCAGTCATATCTCCAATCCATACGCAGTGCATCACAGCTATTTTTCCAAAGCTGATTTGCTAATAATTGTTTATCATAATTAAATAATTCAGACAGCTCATCTAGCACACAATGCAAGTGAGCAGGTTCATTAAATTGTCCCAAATGCGAGCAAGGCAACGGCATCATATCAGGACAATCCGTCTCAATCACAAACGCCTCAATACCATACTTATCAAAAACCGCTTTCACAGACCGACGCAACTTTTTGGCATTTGGATTGGTAATCTGACCTGTAATACCAAGCTTAAATCCGTGTTTTACAAAAGCCAATGCCTCTTGTTCTCCGCCGCTAAAACTATGGGCAATGCCACCCCTGTCATGAGCATGATAATTTTGCTCAGCCAAAATTTTTAAAACATCGGCATGATTTTTACGGATGTGTAGCAAAATGGGCAAGTCATACGCTTTGGCAAGCTGAATTTGCTCAACAAAAAATCGTTTTTGTTTTTGAAAAATGTCGGGTTGTTTTAGTGGCTTAGCATAAGTATCCAACCCAATTTCACCCATAGCGATGGTCGGATAATTATTAAGATAATCTTCTAAAATACCCAAATCATCATCATGCTGTTCATTGATATACAACGGATGCAGTCCAAAAGCCAAATGTGATCTTGGTGCGTGTTTGAGTGCATTAATGGCTTGATTGACCAAAACCATGCGTTCAAAATATTTTGCCAAATAGCCAATTAATAGCAAATGCCGTACGCCATTTTTATCAGCGTTTTGGGTAAATTGCACGCGCTTATCATCGTATTCTGGGATATCAAAATGCGTATGTGTATCAATCAGATTTATCATAATATTTTGGTAAAATTGTCTTATTAGTAGTAGGCTTAGTACTTTGTCGTAGTAACATAGTCATCGTAGCGATGATGGCAAGCTTAATTAAAAGATGTTGATATGACTTTGTCATGACGATGTCTTGGGTTTTTTGGGTTTAATGGGAGTAAATGCCCGATCTTCCATATCAGGGATTGCTTGAGGTGCTAGAATATTTAGCTGAGATTCAGAATGATAAGGCACAAGTGCTGATGGTACAACTGAGCGTGCAGCATCAATATGCTTGATCGAATCATCAAAAAAGATATGCGGTGCAAATGTTTTTAGCACATTGGTCTTATCAAGACCACCCAAAAAAAATGCCATATCCACCGTGACACCCCACTGCCTTAGGGTTTTGATGGCACGCATATCAGCAGGTGCATTGCGTGCTGTTACCAGTGCGATGCGAATTGGATTGTGTGGCGCATCGGTCGATTGGTTGGGTAATTTGGCTTGTAATTTGGATAATTTGATCAAAAAATCAGCATACGGCCCTTTTTCAATCGGCAAATCTGCCATTTCGGTTTCTCGTGCATGAAAAGCATACAAACCTTCTTGCTTAAAAACCAGCTCGCCTGAATCATCAAACAATACTGCATCGCCATCAAAAGCAATGCGAAGCTGATGACTGTCGAGCTTATCAATACTGATCGGTGTTGCATCAAGTACCGCACACGCACAAATTTTGGCATCTACAACTTGCTGAGCGTCTTTATGATTGGTCGTCAAAAACAAATCAACATTAAAATCCTTGATATAATCTGCAACCAAATCACCTGAAATAAATGCCGAGCGAGTAATCCCGAGACCATAGGCACGAATCGAATTAAGCACTTGAATGCCAATATCAGGTGATGATTTGGAGACAATCACCACCTCAACGTAGGGCGACTCAATGTGATATTCCATCGGTGGCTGATGTTTATTAAGATTGAGCAGTGCTTCAATCAAAGGATAGCCTGAGCCTTTATCTAAGATCTCATTTTCACGCACCTGCTGGTATGCTTGAAATTTACGCGCGGCGGTATCTTTATCTTTGGCAACCAATTCAGCCAGCTTGGCTTCATTTTTTGCCAAATCAAACAAAGCTGTCGCCGAAATTGCGACAATTAGGGTATTTGAAAAATCGACCGCCATAAATTGCCTTCTTGGTTACTATTTCTCTGCCATTTTAGCACAGCTTTGTTTGGGAGTTGATGAATGATTGTATGTCTTAAGCTAGCAGCCGAGCTTGGTAACATCACCATTTTCGATTCTACTCAAACCATGCATATTAATCGTTGTTTGGTGACTCAATGCAGCATCGCCATTAAGCGAACAATAACGCACATTACCCATGTATCCACGAGGCTTTGCATTATCGCCCATGAACTTAATATAATGCCGATGTAGTGCCACAGTCATTGATAACATGCCATATTTTAGCTCAAATGATTCTTTTAACACCAAAGCATCACTGTCATCTTTGCGATTGTTTTTATTTTTGTCAATAAACACCATCAAACCAGACTGCCCAAATCTATCGCACACACCCAAGGTGTTAATTGGGCAAATGATGACATCTTTTTGGTGCAAAGCCGACTCAATCTTGGCTCGTCGGAGTGCTTCTTGAACATACCGACCCACCATTTGAGACTCATAACGACGCATGAGCGAGTCATAGGCTGGTATAGCAATCATGCCAATGATTACCAAGATACTAAGAACAACCAATGTCTCAATCAGTGTGAAACCTTGCTGAGTGTTAGGCCTTTGATTCATTAGTGGATATAGTATTATCGCCAAGGTCAAACCAAATCTTACCAGGATTCATGATGCCTCGAGGGTCAATGGCTTGCTTAATCGCCTGCATGACACCGATGGCAGCACCATGTTCTTTTTGCATATATTTACGCTTGCCTTGTCCGATCCCGTGCTCACCTGTGCAAGTACCGCCCATTTCAATTGCACGCACCGCCAAACGCTCAAGGATTTCTTCAGCCTTTTGTCGCTCTTCATCATTGTTTGTATCAACAAGCAGTAGCACATGAAAATTACCATCACCCACATGACCGACAATTGGTGCAAGCATACCTGACTTTTGGATATCGGCTTGGGTTTGTGTCACACATTCTGCCAGTCGAGAAATTGGCACACATGCATCGGTTGACAGTCCACGCGCCGTCGGTCTAAGCGCACAGGCAGCATAATACGCATGATGGCGAGCACTCCACAGTTTTTTGCGTACTGCTTCATCACTGCCCCACTCAAAATCACTGCCGCCAAAGTCTTCGATGATTTGCTCAAATAAAGTCGCCTGCTCTGCCACGCTCTGCTTAGTACCATGAAATTCTACAAATAAGGTGGCTTTTTCGGGCAATGATAAGCCTGAATACTGATTACATGCACGAATCTGAATCGGGTCAAGCAGCTCAATACGAGCAATTGGCAAACACATCTGAATGGTGGCAATGGTCGCCTGACAAGCCGTATCAATGCTTGGAAAATGACAAGTACCACTCCCAATCACTTCAGGTTGCCCAAATAGCTTAACCGTCACCTCTGTGACAATGCCAAGCGTCCCTTCAGAACCAACAATCAAACGCGTCAAATCATAACCAGCCGATGACTTTTTGGCTCGTGTGCCTGTTTTGATGATTTCACCCGTTGGTAATACCACCTCCAGCGATAAAACCACCTCTTTCATTGTCCCATAGCGAACAGCATTTGTGCCTGATGCTCGAGTAGCGACCATACCACCAATGGTTGCATTCGCTCCAGGGTCAAGCGGAAAGAATAACCCTGTTGCACGCAAATAGTCATTGAGTACTTCTCTGGTCATGCCTGCTTGCACGGTCGCCGTCAGATCCTCTTCATTAATCGCAACAATTTCATCCATCTGCGACATATCAATACAAAGTCCGCCATACGGTGCATTTAGCTGACCCTCCAATGATGAGCCGATACCAAATGCGATAACAGGCATATGGTGTTCATAACAAATCTTGACCGCATCTGCCACATCGTACTTATGCTTGGCAGTCAAGACCGCATCAGCAGGCTGATTAAGCAGCCAAGTCGTCGTATGTGCGTGCTGCTCACGGGTGGTCATATTGGTTGAAAGCTGATCACCAAATCGTGATTGAAGTTTGCTTATTGCTTCTGAAAATCTTATCTGCGTCATCGAGTCCATCCCATGTTGCAAGCGTGTCTTATCAAATGCTCTTAATTGTTATCAAAAATTTACAATCATTGTACCACATTTTTAATTTTATAAGACCAGTTCATTTGGTTCAATTTTGGTTGAATGGATAAAATTGAACCACATTAATCCCTTAAAATCAGCCCAATAATACTGATAAAAACTTGTGAAACTTATCGACTTGTCAAACAATATTCTAAAAATTTTCTTAATAAATATGACGATAAGTTGTTTATCAAATCCCCAAAAATTTTCCAAGTCTGCCAAATCTGACCTTCATAAACCCAAAAAACTTTTCCACAAAAGCTGTGGATAACTTTCAAAAATACTTGATAGATCGCAGCGATAAGCATGTATTTACAATGCCTTTATAGGAATTGATTAAAATTTGAACAATGCCAATTTTAGATATTTTTATAATATCAATCAATGGCTTATACACATGATATGATAGATAAAATCACAATCACAAAAATCAGGCACATTGTTTGTATTGATGTGCTGGCTTTGATGTTTCACAATGATTTGACATATTTCATGGATAAGATGGCAGATGGTTTTTTATCAGGTCAAATTTTGGATAAAAAATATTTTTGCGGTCGCTTTTTTATCGAAAGTTTAATTAAAATAAACCCCCAAGCTCACAACCATGATTGTTAAACAATTCATTTAAAATGACACAACTGACACACAAAATATTTTTAGGATAAACCACCATAAAAAAGGCAGTTATGCTATAATTAGCGATAAATTTAGTAACATGATTGTCAAGCTTGTCAGCGTAATTTTTTCAGCGAAATTGCAACAGGGCAATCATATTAATTCTAGGAATATCTATGGACGAAAATAAAGAAAAAGCACTCAAAGCCGCCTTGGCTCAAATTGAAAAACAGTTTGGTAAAAATACCATCATGCATTTGGGTGATGAAACAGCCAAGCTTGATGTGGATGTGGTCTCAACAGGTTCGCTTGGGCTTGATATTGCATTGGGTATCGGTGGCTTGCCAAAAGGTCGAATTATTGAGATTTTTGGGCCTGAAAGCTCTGGTAAAACCACACTGACCTTACAAACCATTGCCGAGTGCCAAAAGCAAGGCGGTACTTGTGCCTTTATTGATGCTGAACATGCACTTGATCCGATTTATGCCAAAAAGCTTGGCGTCAATATTGATGATTTGCTTGTCTCGCAGCCTGACAATGGCGAACAGGCACTTGAGATTGCCGATATGCTCGTACGCTCAGGTGCCATTGATCTGATTGTCGTAGACTCGGTGGCTGCTTTGACTCCAAAAGCTGAAATTGAAGGTGAAATGGGCGACAGCCACATGGGTCTGCAAGCACGCTTGATGAGCCAAGCACTGCGTAAAATTACTGGCAACGCCAAGCGTTCAAATTGCATGGTGATTTTTATTAACCAAATCCGTATGAAAATTGGCGTCATGTTTGGCAGTCCAGAAACGACCACAGGTGGTAATGCCCTAAAATTCTATGCCTCTGTGCGTCTTGATATTCGACGCATTGGCTCTGTCAAAGATGGCGATGAGATTATTGGTTCAGAAACACGCGTCAAAGTCATCAAAAATAAGATGGCACCGCCATTTCGCCAAACCGAATTTCAAATTATGTACGGTGAGGGCATTAACCGCCTAGGCGAGGTGATCGATTTGGGTGTTGATATTGGTGCTGTTGGTAAGTCAGGTGCTTGGTACAGTTATGGTGATGGTAAAATTGGTCAAGGTAAAGCCAATACGGTCAAATATCTGCAAGAAAATCCTGCCATTGCCAGCGAAATCGAAGCCAAAGTTCGTGAGAGTAAATTAGCCACAGTCACACCCATCGTAGAATCAGATGAGCCTGAAGAGCATTTAGAAGATGATAATTTCTAATCACTCATCATGACAATCAAGACCTTATCCGAAGTTCTAGCAGAAATGGGCGAATCGCCTGTTTCTGCTGATAATCATCAAATCCAGGCACTTGATGAAACCAATTTTTATCAACTCACCACAACCAAGCCGCCAAAGCTTAACCGTTTGCCAAAAAATAATACCTTAAAAAAACCAAGCCAACCAAAATCTTTAGTGACCGCATCAAGTCATGACACAGCCCCAATCAGTCATACGCCCACAGATAAAACACAACCACCAAAAGCCCTAAAAAACCAAAAACCCAAATCTTTATCCAAATCCCAAATTGGCGAATTATTAAAACATGCTCAAGGCGGTCAAGATTCTATTGCCATGCCTAAAAAACTTGCTGACAGCCTTAGTGATGTTGCCATTGAACCATTAATACAAACTGACAAGGCAACCAATTATTTACGCTGGCTTGCGTTTTATTATTTATCACGGCGAGAAATGTCACAGCATGAATTACAAAAAAAACTGCTTGCCAAAGGCTGCGAACCTCAAGCGGTGGAGGATTTGTTACAAGAATTTGCTCACAAAGGCTATCAATCAGATGAACGCTTTGCTATGATGCTCGTTCGTGAAAGTATCCGAAAAGGTCGTGGAAAAAACCACATTCTACAAGTTTTAAAGTCTGCCAAAGTCAACTTGCCTGAGAGTGTTGATAGCATTGACCAACTGATCCAGCAAGCTGGAGCAGACTCATTGACCGATGGCACTATTCTTACTTGTGATGAATCAGAGACGGTCAATTGGCTTAAGCTGGCTGTTGAGGTGCGTACACGCAAATATGGAGATACTATCCCAACAACACCTAAGGATAAAGCCAAGCAGCTGAGATTCTTGCAGTATCGAGGTTTTGAGTTTTGGGTTTGCCTTGAGGCACTGAAATTATCTTTAGCGGATTTTCAAGAAGCTTAAAGCCTATAATAGATGGTCATCATAATCTATCAGTATATTTCACCAAACCGCTCCCAAATGCCTATTTGGTTATCGCTCTTCACTGCCGTTGAGCCAAGCTTTCGCCATGGCATCGTGTCGCCATGAAAATCGCTACCAAGTGATATTGCCAAACCATGTTTAGCAATTGTACGGCCAACCATCTCAATACAACTTAATGGCTCATGATTTGGCAATTCACAGCCATCGCCACCATATTGAGCAAAATCACTGATGAGCCTTTGCGTGCGTGTTGCAGATAGTTTATATCGTGTTGGATGAGCAAGCACAGCCAAGCCGTCACACTCATGAATAAGTGCAATCGTATCTGCCATGCTGATGGTTTGTATGGGTACATAAGCTGGTTTATTGTCTGCTAAATATTTATCAAAGGCAGCCTGCACACTAGACACATAGCCCAATTCATACAAAACTTGACCAATGTGTGCACGCCCAACAGCACGAGCATTACCATCTGCTTTGACTAGCACCTTTTGCCACAAATGCTCAAAAAGTACAGGCTCTTCATCAGGATGATTCATCAATAAACTGGCAAGTTTTTGGGTCATTCGTCGTCCACGCAGATGTCGGCTGTCTTGTAGTGATTGCAGTGCTTCATTCATCTTGAGTGTATCCGAAAAATTCAGTGCAACAACATGGATAATTTTATCAATTTCTTGATGCTTACCATAGCCCCCAGATAAGGTATGGGTGCAACTGACTTCTACCCCTCGAATCAGCTCCACGCCGACCATTTTAGCAGTCTGTTTGGCTTCATCCAATCCTTTGATTGTATCATGATCGGTTAATGCCGCCATCTGAATGCCTGCCAAAGCGACTTTTTTAATCAATTCTGTTGGTGTATTAGTACCATCAGAGCAAGTACTGTGCATGTGCAGGTCTATTTTTTTCATAATCCAAATTCCCAATTCATCATCAACTGGCATCATTAACATTAAAAAAGCCCCGCCATATGGGCAGGACTTTGGTTCTATCATAAATCAACTATTTTTTTGTTGCTCTCTTTGCAAAAAAGTACCAACACTGATCGGCTTTGGTACACCTTGGCGTGGAATGGAGGCTTGCTGATTTTCTTCTGCCAATGCACTTGTATGCGTTCTTAATGTTTCTTGCTTATTTCCTGATAATTTGACTGGTACTGCCCGCTCATTAACCGTCAGACCTGTCGCAACGACCGTCACATGAATCTCATCTTCCATATCAGGATCTTCTACCAAACCATAAAATACATGTGCATCTTCATCCATCATGCCCTCACCAATGGCAACGATAGACATCACCTCATCCATACTCACACCAGAACCGATGATATTAATAATCAAGCCTTGGGCATTTCTTAGATTGAGATCATCAAGTAAAGGAGAGCGAATGGCTTTTTCCATCGCTTCAGAGGCACGATTAGTACCGCTAGCACGGCCGATACCCATCATCGCATGACCTTTGGCACTCATTGCAGTACGCACATCCTCAAAGTCGATGTTAATCATACCTGGGTTTACGATGGTTTCAGTCAAACCATTTACCGCATGTAATAAAACATCATCCGCCTTTTTAAAAGCATCTACCATCGTCAAATTGCGATATGCTTGAGTCAGCTTATCATTAGGAATGGTAATGATTGAGTCTACATGTTGGGTCAAAGCATCAATGCCGTTACGAGCAGCAGCAGCTCGGCGTTTGCCCTCAAAACTAAACGGTGTTGTGACAACTGCAACCGTCAAAATGCCCATTTCTTTTGCAATGCGAGCAACCACAGGGGCTGCACCTGTACCTGTACCACCGCCCATACCTGCGGTGATGAATGCCATATTATAACCCTCGAGCATGGCACGGATTTCATCTTCATTGCTCTCAGCGGCATTACGACCAACTTCAGGGTTAGCGCCAGCACCCAAGCCGCGAGTTGCGTCCGCACCGATTTGGATTTTATTTGGTGCTGATAATTTATTTAGTGCTTGTAAGTCAGTATTGGCACAAACAAAAGTAATGCCCAAAACATTTTGGCGAACCATATGCTCAACAGCATTACCGCCACCGCCGCCAACACCAAAGACAATGATTCGTGCTTGACCATTGGTTTCTGGTTGAAATTCATCAGCCATTCCGTATTTCATAACCTAACTCCAAAAAATTGTTTTCAATAAAAGTATAGCACCATTGTACGCACAATCAGTACTTTTGGCAAGCTGTGCAAGCTGGTATTAGTAAATTTCACTAAAAAAGCCTAGAAAAAGCCTAGAGGTTTTTGTGTTAAATTTAGACCAATATTGCAATCAATTGATTGATCATATCGGTCTAAAACTTTAAAAAACTCGCTTAATCCACGCAGTAAATTGTCCAAAAAGCTGGCTGATCATACTCACACGCTCAGTCATCCAAGAATCATCCAGTTCATCAGCTTCTTGGGTCTGCTGATCACGAGCATATTGAGCGCTACCCATAAATAAAAGTGCACCGATCGCAGTATGTAGCGTATTATCGCACAGGTGCTTATTAAGTAGCTTAATATTATCGTCAGATAGACGCTCAGGATCCAATTTCACCCTTGGATTATTCGTAATTAGCCGTACTTTCATGCCGATATGGTTTCTTGTAAAATCAAGTAATCCATCCATAGACGAACCACCGCCTGCCAAGATAATTCCAGCATCCAAACTAACCAATAAAGATGCATCAATTTCATCAATGACTTTATCAAATAGCTTGCGATAGCGTGCCTCTATGACCTGATTTAGCTCTCGTCTGAGCATGGTTTTTTCGTGTTTGGTATGTCGTTTATAGGTCACCACAGCACCTGACGAATATTTATGACGATTCAATGTTCCTTCTTGTCTCTTAAAGCTGTCCGCGTCTGCAAGTAAAATACCGCACTCTTTGGCAATGTCCATATCCACGGTCACACCGCCCATATCCAAGCAATGGCTATAAATCAAAATACCATCTTTATAGATACACACCTTAGTCATGCCCGCACCAATATCAATAAAACAAACCCCCGCTTGTTTTTCATCCTCAGATAAGGCGTATTCAGCACCAGCAATCCCATCAAACAGACATGATGCAACCTGCAAATCATCTTGTTCAACCAAGCTGATCATCTGTTTTAACTGATTGGTTGGCATATCAATTACATGACTTGCCACACAAATTTTATCCGTCATCAACCCTTTGGCATCTTGGACATGATAATCTTCTAAAAAAATCAATTGGCGATTCATCTGAAACGGTGCACGGTCTTGGCTTATGATTTGATCAGACATCGCTTGAGTTGCTTGACGAATATGCTCTGGGGTTACCATACGATCAGCTGTATCGATATTAACCTCATTACTCATATTCTGCATATTCATCATGGCAGATGCCATGCACAAGACGGGTGAAATGATTTGTAAACCCGCCATATCGCTGGCCTCACGAACAGATTTATGAATTGCCGATAAAAGATATTCACGATGATCAACGCGACCACCAAAAAAAGCATCTGTGTGCGCCAAGCCGACAGCCGAAACCCTAAGGTGTTTTTCCAAACCTTTGGTTTCAAAATACCCAACCACTGTACAGACAGCCGTAGAGCTAATATGTATTACCGCTTGAAGAGTCACACGATTTCCTTAAACCACTTCAAAAAATGCCCAAATTGGTCAATGAGCATCAATTTATCAATAAAATATTAAGCTTGGTTACGCCAAGCGATTGCAAAACCATTCTTATATCTAAGATCCACAGAGTCAATGCGTCCAAAATCATTTGCCAAAGCACTTTGCAACTGTATGGCTAAATTGTACAATTTTTGCTCTGCATCTTCATGATCAACCATGATACGCATGCCATTATTAAATCGTATAATCCAAGTTTGACGAGGTGTCAAAATCAAATCCTGAACCTGAACATCTAAAGGCGCATACCAAGTATTGATCCGCTTAAGCTTTTGCATGATCTGCTGAGATTCGGTATCTTGCCCATGCAAATTAACCAAATTAGGATTCATCAGCTGACTGCTTTCGGCAGGCTCATACACGACGCCATCGGCATCAAGCAATCTATCACTACCAAAGTTAGCAATAGGTTTGCGTGCAATGACCGAAACAACCACGCCATTATTCCAATCACGCCGCACATTAGCAGATTCCACCCAAGTCAGCTGGCTGATAGTTTGGTGGATTTTTACCAAATCTGCCCCAAAAAATTGTACTTTACCAATCGGTTCAATAGCCTGCTGCAGTGCACCAAACTGCGATTTGGTTAGCTGATTTGGTTCTATAACAATGGGTTTAACTGTTTCATTATTTAATAAGTAGTTGGTCAACAACCCAAAAATTGCAATCAATACAATTATCATCAATGCAGAATGCCATGGCTTTACAGTCATTGTCTTCATAGAGATTTTAGTCACAAATTACGCCATTGATTATTAAATTTTTATCATCAATGAATTTTTGAATATTCTATTAATGCCTTATAGACAATTATGACGATCAGATTTTTGGTGGCAATAATGCTTTTGAATATATACGATCGTTGATAGAGTCATATTGAGATAAATTAGCGTATGTTAACGCATTTTATCGATAAGTGAAAGTAATAAATTCAAAAATATCCTAAAAATCTCATGATATTACATATAGTTACAATTTTTTACAAAAAAGCAAATAAGCAAAGAATACACACAAATCAAGCAACCCTTTATTGCACAACCCAACAACATCATCATGGAAAAAATGTTAAAATTTAAATATTTTAATATTTGTGAACGAGTACTATGGAACAAGTGAGTGAGTGGGTTTTGGTCATCATGGACAAGCTAGATTTGGTTGGTGTCAGTTTAATGATGTTTTTAGAAAATATATTTCCACCCATCCCATCAGAGCTTATTATGCCCGCTGCTGGATTTGCTGCAGCCACAGGTCAGATGAATTTATTTGCCGTCATCATTGCTGGCACAATTGGCTCAATCATTGGTGCCCTACCTTTATATTATATCGGTACAAAGCTAGACAAAGCGCGTTTGATACATTTGACAAATCGCTATGGTAAGTATTTTTTGATTACCGCCAATGATGTAAGCAATGCCCAAAAATGGTTCGATCGGCACGGTAAATCTGTCATATTTTTTGGACGAATGATCCCTGCGATACGCTCACTGATATCCATTCCAGCAGGTATGGCACACATGCCCTTATTGCCTTTTTTGATATTAACTGGATTGGGTTCCTTAATTTGGAGTGCGATTTTGGCATACGCAGGCTTTGTATTAGGAGCTAACTACCATAAAGTAGCCAACTATGTCAGTACCATCAGCCATTATATCATCATAGGTGCTGGGCTTATTATTTTATTTGTCAGTTATAAACGCATCAAAAAATTTTGGGGTACTCATGCTAAGTAAGTCTTATTCTTTACCTAAAATTATTTTCCTTGATATTGATGATACTTTATATATCAAAGACGAACAACGCATCCCGCAGAGTGTCAAACCTGCTTTACTCGCTCTAAAAAATCAAGGTGTACTGCTTGCAATTGCCACAGGTCACACTTGGGATTATACCCATCGAAGTACGCAAGCTGATTGATGAGGTTGGTATTGACTACCTATTAACCATGAATGGTCAATACAATGAATTCGCTGGTAAAAAATTATTCGATTTTCCATTGCAATATCAGCAAGTTAAAAAGATATTAGAAGTATTTGAGCATCATAACATTGCCACTGCATTTATGACAAGGGCTGAAATCTTTTGTTTCAATCAGAATCACAATTTGAAAACTGCTTTAGGTGCATTGGACATCACACCACAACCAGCTAATAAAGAAACTTTTGATTTTTATCAACCCATTTATCAAATCTTAGCATTTTATGAAGATCATGAAGCCGAGAAAATCATTCTACCACCTGACATTAAAACAACTCGTTGGCATCGGTACGCTGTAGATGTATTGGATTATCAAAGTTCAAAAGCACGCTCAATAGCAAGACTATTAAATCAGCTAAATATCTCCAAATCAGGGGCGGTAGCTTTTGGAGATGACTTAAATGATATGGAAATGTTTAAGTTGGTGGGAACAGCCATCGCTATGGGTAACGCACATCCCATGTTAAAACAACATGCTCATATTATTTGCCCACGCCATGATCAAGATGGCATTGAAAAAAATTTTAAAAGCGCTAAACTGGACTTAATCAACCCCCAAACAAAACCCCCCTTTGCTTCTGCAAAGAGGGGTTTAAAATAAGG
>ERZ1023189.14-NODE-14-length-106824-cov-33.948206_pt1 | contig 106824 bp, 106 predicted proteins | sample MGYA00380439_ERZ1023189 | MGnify/ENA primary metagenome ERZ1023189 (study PRJEB33173, sample SAMEA4830404) | metagenome | study: EMG produced TPA metagenomics assembly of the PRJEB25223 data set... | reverse complement strand
AACATCTAATTCTTGACTAAGGTAAGGTGGCTAACTTCATTATAGAACTTTCAATTTTTAATTTTTTTTGACTTTTTTCGTCATTTTCGTACTTTTTTCTTGACAAACAACTAAATGACTATCAACTCTTTTGGAGCTAGGGTCAATAATTCACAACCTGTCTCTGTAATCAGGATATCATCCTCGATACGAACGCCATATTTGCCTTCGATATAGATACCTGGTTCATCGGTCAAGGCCATACCTGTCTTAATAGTTTCTGTAGAAGTCTGGCTAAAGTAGGGTTCCTCATGGATATCCAGACCAATACCGTGGCCAATGCCGTGAGTAAAGTAGTCGCCATAACCTGCCTCAATGATAATATCACGAGGGATTTTGTCAAAGTCACGGAAACCTAAGCCTGCCTTAGCTTGGTCAATCAAGGCTTGGTTAGCTTTTAGAACCGTATTGTAAATCTCTGCCTGCTCATCGCTAACATGCCCTAGATAGATAGTCCGGGTCATATCACTGACATAGTGGTCATAGAGACAGCCGAAGTCCATGGTAATGGCTTCTCCCAACTCCACTGGTTTGTGCATTGGATGGGCATGGGGTTTAGAAGAATTGATACCGCTAGCTAGGATCGTATCAAAAGATAAGCTAGATGCTCCCAACTCACGCATGCGGAAATCAAGGAAGTTGGCAATTTCAATTTCAGTTTTTCCTGGTTTGATAAAGTCAAGCGCATCGCGGAAAGCTTGGTCTGAGATAGAACAAGCCTTGCGAATCGCTGCAATCTCTGCCTCATCCTTAATCATACGAAGACCTTCCACAAATTGAGTTTGTGGAAGCAAGTCCAAACCTGCAAAAGCTGCCTGCATACGGTGGTAATAAGATACTGAAATCTCATCTTCAAAACCGATACGAGTCAAGCCCATGTCCTTAACAATTCCTGCAATGACAGCCAATTCATCACGATCAGCCACAATCTCAAAACCACTGGTTTCTTGCTTAGCTGCGATGATATAGCGAGAGTCTGTCACTAAGACCTGACGGTCACGGCTGATAAAGACTGTTCCGTTTGAGCCCCAAAAACCAGTCAAATAATAGACGTTTTTAAGATTGTTGATGATGATACCATCTAGTTCTTTTTCTTGCATTTTAGCTAGAAATGCTTGTACGCGTTTATTCATGATGTAACTTTCCTTTCAAATAGTGTCCTGTATAGCTGGCTTCATTGGCAGCTACTTCTTCTGGAGTTCCTGTTACGATGATGGTTCCACCACCGACACCGCCCTCAGGTCCCAAGTCAATGATATGGTCTGCCGTCTTGATAACATCCAGATTGTGCTCGATGACGAGGACTGTATTGCCATCGTCTACAAAGCGAGCTAAAACCTTGAGCAGGCGAGCAATGTCCTCTGTATGAAGCCCTGTCGTCGGCTCATCCAGAATGTAGAAAGATTTTCCTGTCGAGCGTTTGTGGAGTTCGCTAGCTAACTTCATACGTTGGGCTTCTCCCCCAGAAAGGGTGGTAGCTGGCTGTCCCAAGGTCACATAGCCTAGCCCTACATCCTTGATGGTCTGGAGTTTGCGTTGAATTTTCGGAATGTGTTGGAAAAATTCTACCGCATCGTTGACCGTCATATCCAAGACCTGCGAAATATTCTTTTCCTTGTAGTGAACTTCTAGGGTTTCACTGTTATAGCGGGTTCCGTGGCAAACTTCACAAGCCACATAAACATCTGGCAAGAAGTGCATCTCAATCTTGATAATCCCGTCACCTGAGCAAGCTTCACAGCGACCTCCCTTGACGTTGAAACTGAAGCGCCCCTTCTTGTAGCCTCGAATCTTGGCTTCATTTGTCTGAGCAAAAAGGTCACGTATATCGTCAAAAACTCCTGTATAGGTAGCTGGGTTAGACCTCGGCGTCCGTCCGATAGGGCTCTGGTCAATATCAATCAAACGGTCGACATGCTCAATCCCTGTAATAGTCTTAAACTTACCAGGTTTGTCTGAATTACGGTTGAGCTTCTGGGCAATGGCTTTTTTGAGAATGCTGTTGATTAGAGTCGATTTCCCTGAACCCGACACACCTGTCACTGCGATAAATTTTCCTAGTGGAAAGCGAGCCGTGACATTTTGCAAGTTGTTCTCACGCGCTCCTATCACTTCAATAAAACGACCATTTCCGACACGGCGCTCTTCTGGTACTGGGATGACACGTTTGCCTGACAAGTACTGACCTGTGATAGACTTGCTGTTGCGAGCCACTTGCTTAGGTGTACCTGCTGCAACAATCTCACCACCAAAAACACCGGCACCAGGACCAACGTCAATCAGATAATCAGCTTCACGCATGGTATCTTCGTCGTGTTCCACCACGATAAGAGTATTGCCCAAGTCACGCATCTTTTTCAGACTGGCAATCAGGCGGTCATTGTCTCTCTGGTGAAGACCGATTGACGGCTCGTCTAGGATATAGAGGACGCCTGATAGGTTGGAACCAATCTGGGTTGCCAAACGAATGCGCTGACTTTCCCCACCTGAAAGGGTTCCTGCTGAACGTGACAGGGTTAGATAGTTAAGACCCACATTATTAAGGAAGGTCAAACGATCCTTGATTTCCTTGAGAATGGGACGAGCAATGATGGCTTCATTTTCAGACAAAGTTAACTGGCTCACCAAGTCCAAGTGGTCAGCGATAGACAGGTCTGAGATTTCTCCAATATGTGGCCCTTGCTGGCCGCCCACACGGACAGACAAGGCCTGGTCATTGAGACGATAGCCTTGACAGGTTCCGCAGGTCAGCTCATTCATGTAGAGACGCATCTGAGTGCGAGTGTAATCGCTATTGGTTTCATGGTAACGACGTTTGATATTATTGATAACTCCCTCAAACGGAATGTCGATATCGCGCACGCCACCAAATTCATTCTCATAGTGGAAATGGAATTCCTTACCATCTGACCCATAGAGAATCAAGTTCTTATCTTCTTCTGACAGGTCCTCAAAAGGCTTATCCATAGCCACTCCAAAGACTTTCATGGCCTGCTCTAACATGTTTGGATAGTAGTTGGATGAGATAGGATTCCAAGGTGCTAACGCTCCCTCACGTAAGGTTTTGCTGGCATCTGGCACTACCAAATCAGTATCCACCTCCAGCTTGATGCCCAAGCCGTCACACTCACTACAAGAGCCAAAAGGAGCATTGAAAGAGAAGAGACGAGGCTCTAACTCTGGGACAGTAAAACCACAAACTGGACAGGCATAATGCTCAGAGAAGAGCAACTCCGAATCGTCCATGGTGTCGATAATGACATAACCTTCTGCAATACGAAGGGCAGCCTCAATGGAATCAAAGAGACGACTACGAATGCCCTCTTTGATAACAATACGGTCAACCACGACATCGATATTGTGTTGCTTGCTCTTAGACAACTCTGGCACTTCGGTCACATCATAGACTTCCCCATCCACACGGACACGAACATACCCGTCTTTCTGAACCTTCTCGATAACACTCTTATGTTGGCCTTTTTTCTTGCGGATGACAGGGGCCAAGATCTGCAAGCGCTGGCGTTCAGGTAACTCCAAAACCTTATTAACGATTTGCTCCACAGAAGAAGCATTGATAGCTCCATGTCCGTTGATACAGTAAGGCGTCCCCACACGTGCGTAGAGGAGACGCAGATAGTCATTGATTTCAGTCGTTGTTCCCACCGTCGAGCGAGGGTTTTTGCTAGTCGTTTTCTGGTCGATAGAAATAGCTGGACTGAGACCATCAATGGCATCCACATCCGCCTTCTCCATATTTCCTAAGAATTGACGAGCATAGGCTGACAAACTCTCTACATAGCGACGTTGTCCCTCCGCATAGAGGGTATCAAAGGCCAGACTGGATTTCCCTGAACCTGACAAACCTGTCACGACAACCAGCTTGTCTCGCGGAATCTCCACATCAATATTTTTTAAATTATGGGCACGTGCCCCATGAATGACAATTTTATCTTGCATCTTTGTTCTTTCTAGTCCATTATTGCTTACCATTATACCAAAAAAAGTGAGATTCTATTACCCAAAAGGCCGATTTTGTAGTATAATAGTACAGTGTGAAAAAATCTGAAAAATGAGAAAGGATAAGGGATATGAAACAAGTTTTTCTCTCTACAACAACTGAATTTAAAGAGATCGATACGCTTGAACCGGGTACTTGGATCAATCTCGTCAATCCGACTCAAAATGAATCACTCGAAATCGCCAACACCTTCGATATTGATATTGCCGACCTTCGAGCACCGCTCGATGCGGAAGAAATGTCTCGTATTACCATTGAAGACGAGTATACCCTGATTATCGTAGACGTGCCGGTCACGGAGGAAAGAAATAACCGCACCTACTACGTAACCATCCCGCTTGGTATTATCATCACTGAGGAAACCATTATCACTACGTGTTTGGAACCACTACCTGTCCTTGATGTCTTTATCAACCGTCGATTGCGTAATTTCTATACCTTCATGCGTTCACGTTTTATCTTTCAAATTCTTTATCGCAATGCAGAGCTTTACCTAACAGCCCTTCGTTCAATCGACCGCAAGAGTGAACAAATCGAAAGTCAACTGCATCAATCAACTCGTAATGAAGAATTGATTGAGCTCATGGAATTGGAAAAAACTATCGTCTATTTCAAGGCCTCCCTCAAAACAAATGAGCGCGTGATTAAGAAATTGACCAGTTCAACCAGCAATATCAAGAAATACCTTGAGGACGAAGACCTGCTTGAAGACACCCTGATTGAAACCCAACAGGCCATCGAGATGGCAGATATTTATGGAAACGTCTTGCATTCTATGACAGAGACCTTTGCCTCTATCATTTCTAACAACCAGAACAACATCATGAAAACCTTGGCCCTTGTGACCATCGTCATGTCCATCCCAACCATGGTCTTTTCTGCCTACGGGATGAACTTTAAGGATAATGAAATCCCCCTAAACGGAGAGCCAAATGCCTTCTGGTTAATCGTCTTTATCGCCTTTGCTATGAGTGTCTCGCTCACTCTCTATCTCATCCATAAAAAATGGTTCTAAGAGGAGTTCCTATGTCTCAAATTGATCTACAAAAATTAACTAAGAAAAACCAAGAGTTTGTCCACATTGCTACCCAACAATTCATCAAAGATGGGAAAACAGACGCTGAAATCCAGACTATTTTTGAGGAAGTCATTCCCCAAATCCTTGAGGAGCAATCTAAAGGTACAACTGCCCGTTCCCTATACGGCGCACCAACTCATTGGGCTCATAGCTTCACTGTCAAAGAGCAGTACGAAAAAGAGCATCCAAAAGAAAATGATGATCCAAAACTGATGATTATGGACTCAGCTCTTTTCATCACTAGCCTCTTTGCCCTTGTCAGCGCCCTCACAACCTTCTTTGCGGCAGATCAAGCTTTCGGCTATGGATTGATTACTCTTCTATTAGTTGGACTGGTTGGTGGATTTGCCTTCTACTTGATGTACTACTTTGTTTACCAATACTATGGACCAGATATGGATCGCAGTCAACGTCCACCTTTCTGGAAATCTGTACTAGTTATCCTAGCTTCTATGTTCCTTTGGTTGCTTGTCTTCTTTGCAACAAGCTTCCTACCAGCTAGCCTTAACCCAGTACTGGATCCATTGCCACTAGCTATTATTGGAGCAGCCCTCCTAGCCCTTCGCTTCTATCTCAAGAAACGCTTGAATATCCGTAGTGCAAGTGCAGGACCAACACGCTATCAAGAATAAGAAAACGATAAAAGCAACTGCAGGTGCGGTTGCTTTTTCACTTACTTTTTTGAGTTATATTCAATGAAAATCAAAGAGCAAACTAGGAAGCTAGCTGCAGGTTGCTCAAAGCACAGCTTTGAGGTTGCAGATAAAACTGACGTGGTTTGAAGAGATTTTCGAAGAGTATTAAAAGTATTCTTCTGAAATCCCACATAGCTTTCTCTTATATTTTGTGATAAAATAGGCTCAATCTATTTCTAGGAGGATGAGATATGGTTTCTACTATTGGTATTGTTAGTTTATCTAGTGGCATTATCGGAGAGGATTTTGTCAAACACGAAGTGGACTTGGGTATCCAACGTCTCAAGGATCTGGGACTCAATCCCATCTTTTTGCCCCATTCGTTAAAAGGATTAGACTTTATCAAGGACCATCCTGAAGCTCGTGCAGAGGATTTGATTCATGCCTTTTCTGATGATAGCATCGACATGATCCTATGTGCCATCGGTGGAGACGATACCTATCGCTTGCTACCTTATCTTTTTGAAAATGACCAACTCCAAAAGGTTATCAAGCAAAAAATTTTTCTTGGCTTCTCGGATACAACCATGAACCACCTCATGTTGCATAAATTAGGAATCAAGACTTTTTATGGTCAATCCTTTTTAGCAGACATTTGTGAATTAGACAAAGAAATGCTAGCCTATAGCCTTCACTACTTTAAAGAATTGATTGAGACGGGAAGAATTTCAGAAATCCGCCCTAGTGACGTTTGGTATGAGGAACGAACTGATTTTAGTCCCACGGCCCTGGGAACACCTCGTGTCAGTCATACAAATACAGGTTTTGACTTGTTGCAAGGAAGTGCTCAGTTCGAGGGGAAAATCCTCGGTGGTTGCCTAGAATCCCTCTACGATATCTTTGACAACTCTCGATACGCAGATAGCACGGAACTCTGCCCAAAATACAAACTTTTCCCTGACTTGTCAGACTGGGAAGGGAAAATCCTCTTGCTCGAAACAAGCGAAGAAAAGCCTAAGCCAGAAGACTTCAAAAAGATGTTGCTAACTTTAAAGGACACTGGCATATTCGCGGTCATCAATGGACTCTTGGTCGGAAAACCTATGGATGAAACTTTCCATGACGACTATAAAGAGGCACTATTAGATATCATTGACAGCAATATCCCGATTGTCTATAATCTGAATGTCGGCCACGCAACTCCAAGAGCAATTGTACCCTTTGGGGTCCATGCTCATGTAGATGCACAGGAACAAGTCATTCGCTTTGACTATAACAAATAAAGCTGGGAAAAGTTTCTCAGCTTTTTTCTCGGTATCATTACTGGCATTTTCATCACATGTTACAGTGTATTGAAACTAGAATAGTACACCTCTACTTCTAAAACATTGTTAGAAATCGATTTGACTGTCCTGATTGATTTGTCCTGTTCTTATTTCATTTTACTATACTGATAGCTAAAATGATTAAGGAGAGGCTGTTGCTTAACATGTGAACAAGTAGGGGATAGTAGATATTCTCTTTTTCTTTCACATAAATAATAGAAAAGGCAAGGCCTCCACCTAAGTAACCAACTGCACCAATCCACTCTGATAGAGCCAAACTGTGCATATGAGTCAAAGCAAAAACAAGTCCTACCAGAATAATGCTTAGTAAACCTGGCAACCGTTCCTGCAAGTAATGCAATAAGACCTGACGGAAAAATAATTCTTCTACCAGAGGTCCAATGACACAAGCAAAAACAGCTATCAGTAGTGGTTGTTCTTGAAAGGTACTTTGAATATTAGACTGATTTAGACCTTGTCCATCTAGTCTCACAAACTGCTTCAACATCTCTGATACAAATTCAAAGACAACAGTCATCAGAATGAGAAAGAGCCATCCTGTTAAGACGCCAAAGAAGAATTTTCTTTTAGTCTTTCTAATCTCCTTCCATTGTTGGATCAATCTATCCTTGAACAAGAAGGAGCCATATAAAGCTAAAACTACATAAACAAGATAATTTGCAATGACAGATGGCATTAAAGAAGCCAGCAATTTAACGCCATCAAACACAAAGAGGACTGTATAGAGAATCGCAAAAATCAGAATTCCCTTATTTTTGTTAGACATCATTTAAGACCTTTCCACTCACAATCATTCTCGTGGTCATCAACTAGCCCTGCAGCCTGTAGAAAAGACAATACGGCGACTGGGCCTGTGAACTTGAAGCCTCGTTTTTTGAGATCTTTGGCTAATTTCTCAGATAAGGGTGTTTTAGCTGGCGCTTGGCGATAATCAGGAACATCGTTAACGACAGTTTTCCCCTCAACAAAAGACCAAAGATAGGCATCAAAAGAGCCGTACTCTGCCTGTAACTGTAGAAAGACTTGGGCGTTAGCGCGTGTAGCAAAAAGCTTGGCTCTATTTCGAATGATAGCTGGATTCTCCAGCATGGCTTCCAATTCAGTGTCAGTCATCTCTGCGACTGAGTGAATTTGATAGCTATGAAAGACTTCTCGGAAAGCTTGGCGTTTGTTGAGTACCGTTTCCCAAGACAGGCCTGCCTGATAGGTTTCCATACACAACAACTCAAACAATACTTGGTCATCATGGAGGGGCTGGCCCCACTCCTCATCATGATAGGCGATGTAGAGCGGGTTGGTCATCTTGACCCACGAACAACGTTTTGTCATTCTCTGCTCCTATTTGACCAACATTTTAAGGGCCGACTTGATATAGTTCTCAGCTGTATCTGTCGTTCCTTCAAAGAATTTCTTGATTTTCTTGAGCTCTGTTGCCTTGTAGCCCAGAGCCAACATGGCTTCCATAGCTTCTTCCAATTCTTGGTTTTCAGCACTTGCTTGCACTGCGACCTTGGCAGGAAGGTCATCTCCTGCAACTACTACCTTGCCTTCCAAGTCCAGCACCATCTGCTGGGCTGTTTTCTTGCCAATTTTAGGGAACTTGGTCAAGTAGGTGATGTTCTTGGTTTCAATGGCTTGAACCAAGCCAGCATTGTCATCAGCAGCGATAATAGCAAGAGCTGATACAGGACCAATCCCAGAGACCGAAATCAGACTAAGAAAGAGCTTTTTCTCATCCTCTGAGCGAAATCCATAAAGCAAATGGGCGTCCTCACGCACAACCTGATGCACATAAATCTGAGCCTCCTGATTAACCTGACCTGAATAGGCATAAGGATTGGCCACATGCAGGATATAACCAATACCATTGGTTTCAAGAACAATGTATTTGGCAGTAATTTTGGTAATGATTCCTTTTAAATATGCGTACATAGTATTCCTTCTCTCTTATTTCGTTTATCTAGTATATCATATTTTCTTTATCCGAGGAGCGAGAATCGATTATCACAAATACAGTATATCAAAAACAATCGGTATTTATCTGTTGACATATTCAAAATTAAGTACTATAATCATCTGTAATTGAATAACTATCTTCAGGGCAGGGTGCAATTCCCTACCGGTGGTATAGCCCACGAGCCGAAAGGCATGATTTGGTGAAATTCCAAAGCCGACAGTATAGTCTGGATGAAAGAAGATAAAAGTATATTTGTGCTTTTTGCGTGCTCTGAAATGATTACTTGTCATTTCAGAGCATTTTTGTTAATCGCATAAGTTTTCTTTTGTATGCCTTGAGTAGTCCCCTATTCAAGGCATATTTTTTTGGAGGTAGTGAGATGAGCGATTCAAAATATATGAAATTAGCAATAAAACTGGCACAAAAAGGGGCTGGTTACGTCAATCCCAATCCTATGGTCGGCGCAGTTATTGTAAAAGATAATCACATTATCGGACAAGGTTATCATGAGTTTTTTGGTGGCCCACATGCTGAGAGAAATGCTCTTAAAAACTGTAGAGAATCCCCTGTCGGAGCGACGCTTTATGTAACACTTGAACCCTGTTGTCACTTCGGGAAAACACCTCCCTGTATAGATGCTATAATCGATAGTGGTATTACAAGAGTAGTCATTGGAAGCCTAGACTGTAATCCTATTGTATCTGGAAAAGGAGTAAAGATACTTGAGGAAAATAATCTTCAAGTTACTGTTGGAATTTTAGAAAATGAGTGTCTTAACTTAATAAAAAGTTTTAGAAAGTATATTACCCAGCATGTACCCTATGTTTTTATGAAATATGCAATGTCAATGGATGGAAAAATAGCCACTAAAACAAATCAATCCAAATGGATTACTGAAGAAGAAGCAAGAAAGCATGTGCATCAGTTACGACACCATGTTAGTGCAATTATGGTGGGAGTCAATACTGTTATTCAAGACGATCCTTTGCTGACATGTAGATTGGAGGAAGGGAAAAATCCTATCCGTATCATATGCGATACACATTTACGAACTCCTCTTACCTCTAAAATCGTAAAAACAGCAAATGATATTAAAACTTACATTGCCACTTCCTCTGAAGACAAAAATAAAATGAAGCTATATCAAAATCATGGCTGTGAAATACTTTCCATAAAGAAAAAAGGCAATCATATAGACTTATCGAGTTTAATGCAACATCTAGGAAACATGCAGATTGATAGCCTAGTTCTAGAAGGGGGCAGTCTAATGAATTGGAGTGCTTTGGAACAACAAATTGTTGATGAGCTGAAAATATATATTGCACCAAAAATTTTTGGAGGCAGTGCCAAGTTTCCTGTCGGAGGTGAAGGCATTTCTTTGCCAAATGACGCTATTAGATTGAAACCTTATGCTTTTTCTCAAATAGGAAATGACTATCTCATAGAAAGTGAAGTGATTTATCCATGTTCACAGGAATAATTGAAGAAATCGGAAAAGTTGAAAGAATACAGAAAGACTCTCGTAATTGTAAACTATCAATTAAAGCCTCAAAAATATTAACGGATATCCATTTAGGCGATAGTATAGCAGTAAATGGTATCTGTCTTACAGTTACTCATTTCAATCATCAATCCTTTACAGTTGATGTAATGAATGAAACATGGAGTCGAACAGCTCTTACTCTATTAAAACATGGAAGTGAGGTGAATCTAGAAAGAGCCTTATCTGTCAACGGTCGACTTGGGGGTCACGTCGTTACAGGACACATTGATGGTACAGGAAAAATCTCGTCAATAAAAAAAGATGATAATGCTGTATGGTATCAAATCAACACACAAAAAGAAATTTTAGATTTAATAGTTGAAAAAGGATCTATTACAATTGACGGCATTAGTCTGACTGTCGCTAAAGTCTCCAAAGTAAACTTTTCAGTATCTGTTATCCCTCATACCTTGGAACAAACCATTCTTAAGAGTAAACAAGTCGGGAGTACAGTAAATCTTGAAAATGATATCTTAGGTAAATATGTGCAAAAACTGATGGATAACTCTCCAAAATCAGAAATATCTAAGGAACTATTATATCAAAATGGATTTTAGCAGAAAGGATAATCAGTCAATGGAATATCGAAAAATACAAGAAGCATTAGAAGCATTGCAGAAGGGACGACTTGTTCTTGTTATAGACGACAAGGATAGAGAAAATGAAGGAGACTTAATTTGTTCTGCACAAGCAGCTACAACAGAAAATGTTAATTTTATGGCTACTTATGCCAAAGGATTAATTTGTATGCCTATGAGCGAAAGTTTAGCTAATCAATTAATGCTTTCACCTATGGTTGAAAACAATACAGATAATCATAAGACTGCTTTTACAGTTTCAATTGATTATAAAGAAACGACCACAGGTATTTCTGCCGAGGAAAGAGGACTGACCGCACGTATGTGTGTAGCTGAAGATATAACACCCTCTGATTTTCGCAGGCCAGGACACATGTTTCCTTTAATTGCAAAAAAAGGTGGTGTTCTAGAAAGAAGTGGACACACAGAAGCAACTGTTGATTTATTAAAATTAGCTGGACTAAAAGAGTGTGGCCTATGTTGTGAAATAATGAATCATGATGGCAAAATGATGAGAACAGATGATTTAATTCAGTTCTCGAAGAAACACAACATTCCACTAATTACCATCAAAGAATTACAAGAATATAGAAAAGTATATGATCAGCTGGTAGAACGAGTTTCAACTGTCAATATGCCTACTAGATACGGTAATTTCAAAGCAATTAGCTATATAGATAAACTAAATGGGGAACATCATCTTGCTCTTATTATGGGAAACATAGAGGATGAAGCCAATGTATTATGTCGGGTCCACTCCGAATGTTTAACAGGGGATGTTTTAGGCTCCTTACGTTGCGATTGTGGACAGCAATTCGATAAAGCTATGAAAATGATTGTTGAGAATGGTTCGGGTGTCTTACTTTACTTGCGACAGGAGGGACGAGGAATTGGACTTATCAATAAATTAAAAGCCTATCATTTACAAGATCAAGGCATGGATACGCTTGATGCCAATCTTGCATTAGGCTTTGAAGGTGATTTAAGAGAATATCATATTGGAGCACAAATGCTTAAAGATCTGGGACTTCAGTCACTTCATTTACTGACAAATAATCCTGACAAGGTTGAACAGTTAGAAAAATATGGAATTACCATTTCCAGTAGAATATCAATCGAAATAGAAGCCAATCCTTACGATAGTTTTTATTTAGAAACAAAGAAAAATCGAATGGGTCACATTTTAAATATGGAGGAAAAATAAATGAACACTTATGAAGGTAATTTAGTAGCAAACAATATTAAAATAGGTATTGTTGTAGCGAGATTTAATGAATTTATAACTTCAAAATTATTATCTGGAGCACTAGATAATCTCAAAAGAGAGAATGTAAACGAGAAAGATATCGAGGTAGCCTGGGTTCCAGGAGCTTTTGAAATACCACTGATTGCATCAAAAATGGCAAAAAGTAAAAAATATGATGCAATTATCTGCTTGGGAGCTGTCATTAGAGGGAATACAAGTCATTATGATTATGTATGTAGCGAGGTATCTAAGGGAATCGCCCAAATCAGTTTAAATAGCGAAATTCCTGTTATGTTTGGTGTGCTAACGACAGATACAATTGAACAAGCCATAGAACGAGCTGGCACTAAAGCAGGAAATAAGGGTTCTGAGTGTGCACAAGGAGCTATTGAAATGGTCAACCTAATTCGTACATTAGACGCATAGAACAGACTCTACTTTTAGACGAATAAAAAAACTTGGCAAAATCGCAATTTAATACTCTGTGAAAATCATAGAGCAAACTAGGAAACCAGTCGCAGAGTGGTAAAACACAACTTCGATGTTACAGACAAAACTGGCAAAATTAGCTCAAAACACTGTTTTGAGATTACTGATAAAACTGACGTCGTTTAAAAAGAGTTTCGAAAAGAATTAGGAAAACATGAAGTAAATATTTCTATGATAAAACGCATAAAATCAAGGTTTTTGAACACCTGATTTTATGCGTTTTTCTGATTTTGAAAATTTTTCCCAGACTTTTTTATACTTTTAATATTTCCCCAACTCACGGAGACTGGTGTGATTTTCCTGAATACGTCGGAACATCTTTTCCATATCCGACTTGGTAAAATGCACCAAAACAGGACGTCCGTGAGGACAGTTATAGGGATTGTCACATTGAGAAAGCTGATAGAGGAGTTGTCTAGCTGAATGATCATCAATACGATGATTGGCCTTGATAGATCGCTTGCAAGACATCATGATAGCCAGCTCTGCTCGGTATTTCTTGATAGAAACTTCCTTGGTCAAAAGGAGCATGTCGCACATCTCATAGATGCCTGATTCAATCTCTTCTTCTGCCATCCAAATAGGATGTTCACGTAGAATAAATTGATTTTCTCCGTACTCTGCTAGAAAGACGCCCACTTCCTCTAAGAGAGGCATTCTTTCCTTGAGACGCAGGGCATCATCCGCAGGAAATTCAAAGATATAGGGCACTAGGAGTTGCTGCTGGCTCTGGTCAACATTGCCAATGCTTTCACGGTACTCCTCGTACTTGACCCGTTCCTGAGCAGCGTGCTGATCTATGATGTAAAGTCCATCTCGCCCTTGGGCAAAGAGATAAGTCCCGTGCATTTGTCCGAAAAACTCCAACTCTGGGAAGCTGGATGCTTCTTCTCGCTCCAGTTTGTCATAAGCCTTATCGATGCTAGCAAGATCTAACTCTGGATGGTCTAGCTGGTCGTAGTTAGCAGGCTTTCTCTCTGCAAAATGCAGTTTTGCTGGCTTGGTCAATCGGTCCAAGGTTTCCTTGGCAAACAGGGTCAAATCCTGCCCTTCATCAGTCAATTCTACCTGATAATCAGCTACTTCAGTTTGACTAGGTCTTGACGGCTCAGTTTTCTCATAGTAGAGCGTATTTTCTTTGAGTGGGAGAATAGTTTGCTCCACCTTCTCACGATTGCGCACGGTCGATTTGGCAAGATTTTCCAAGGCATCTGGAATCAAGGTTTGTTCCTTGAGACTATTTGCAATAGCTTCTGAAACCAGAGTCATCAGTTCTTTTTCCTTGGAAATCCGCACCTCTTGCTTAGTTGGATGCACATTGACATCCGCTAGATAAGGGTCGATATGGATGTGAATGACAGCCAGTGGAAAACGTCCAACCATAAGCTTGCTTCCAAAACCATCCAAAATAGCACGATTGAGCAGGAAGTTCTTAATATAACGGCCATTGATGAAGAGGCTGATATAATTGCGGTTAGCCCGAGTCAACTCAGGCAAGGACACAAAACCTGAAATTTCGAAATCTAGGTCAGAGTTCTCAATTTCAATCATCTTCTTGGCACTGACCAAACCGTAAATCCCTGCGATTGCTTGGCGCAATTGACCAGTCCCTGCTGTCCGCGTCATTTCCTTGCCATCACTAATCAAGCTAAAAGAAATCTCAGGATGGGCCAAGCCCAGACGGTTGACAATATCAATGATATGAGACAACTCCGCTTGCTGGCTCTTCATATACTTGAGACGGGCAGGCGTGTTGAAAAAGAGATCCTCCACACAAACCTTGGTTCCCACAGGACTAGTCGCTGGGATGACTTCCTCAACTTCACCCCCACGCGCGACTAACTTGGTTCCATGACTAGCACCATCCACCGCCGTTAACAGAGTCAAGACACTAACAGACGCAATAGAAGGCAAGGCTTCACCACGAAAACCAAGCGTCCGAATCCGAAAGAGATCTGCTTGATTTTTTATCTTACTGGTCGCATGGCGACGCAGGGCCAACTCCACCTCATCGTGGGCAATTCCATGACCGTTATCCGTGATTTGAACCTTCTTGAGACCAGCTTCCTCAATCTCAATGATAATCTGACTAGAGCCCGCGTCAATGGCATTTTCTACCAACTCTTTGACCACACTGGCAGGACGTTCAATGACCTCTCCAGCCGCGATTTGGTTTGCCAGCATCTCTGGCAATTCAATAATATGAGACATCTTTCAGCCCCTTTCTGTATCTATTTTCCTAGAAATTGATTAGTGCTATTATACCATATTTCAGAAAGAACAGAAAAGCTCCACCACATAGGAGCCCAATCCCTCCACATAGACAAAGTCCCTTGCCAGAGGGAGTAAAATAGTGGTATACTCAATAAAAATCAAAGAACAAACTAGAAAGCTAGGCTCCTAAAAGGGAGAAAGTCTATGAAAAGATTAGCGGACGGCGTTTTGAGCAGACTTCAATTGTTGCAGGACAAGTAGACGGAGAGTTTATAGCCCCTATGATTTACAAGGAAAGTATGATGAGCAACTTCCCATACCGATTCCAAGAAGGTCGCTATCAGGAATATTCCGTTCGGTCAATTTATTTTTAATAGAACTGATGATGTCCGATATAATTTGAGAACCTTTCTCACTTGTATCTGTTGTAATACTCCACAAAGTTTCAATCTCACCGTCATTTGAAAGAACAGTAATCTTAATATTTGTACCACCTAGGTCAATACTAATCAACTTCTTATCTATTTCCAGATCCTTTATACAATCACCTGCGTATAAATTTCTAACTCTTCATAGTTTTGTTCAGTACTATCGTCTGTGATGACTGCTGTGACTTTTTTCAAGGAACAGATGAAGCAAAATCTTCTCCCCAAATCTTTGAAGAGTCAATGAGTAAGTCCGTTTCTGGGGAACGCTCCAAGGCTAGTTTTTTAGTAAAATACTCCTCGAAAGAAGAGGTTATTACACGTCCATCCACGATACCGTTACCACTAAAAACATCTTGCTAAAGTACATCCTATCCATCAAAGCATTGGTAATCTTTCCGACAAAAGCTTGGGTTGTCTCACGAATCTCACCACCAAGAAGAACAACCTTAAAGATATCACTTTTCTTTTTCAGTTATAGTCATTATGCTTTTGAATGAACATAAACATTTCTAATATATACTAAATTCTTTCAATCCATTATCCGTATAAAAAATATAAGAAAACAAAAAATAAGGTATGCTAATAGCAATTAACACTAATTCAATATTCAAATCAATAAGCGTTCCTGCAACTAAACTACCAATTGGCATTCCAAAAGAAATAATAGAATCAATGGTAGTATTTACCCTACCAAGAAGTTGATGTGGAGGTATTTGTTGGTACAACGAATTAAAAATAATATTGAAGACTCCTTTAGACATAAAACAAACGAAAAATAAAATAAGTGATAAAGTATAGTCTTTTATAACAATTGCTACTAACCAACTTGAGCCGTTCAAAAAAAGAAATACACCAACAATTTGATTCGATTTTAAATATTTTATTACGATTGGCGCTAGCATATTTCCCAATATACCACCCAAACCAGCAATAGTTAAAAAAATACCATAAAAAATCGGACCATCAAAATATCGAATAGAAAAAATCGGTACAACTACTGTCTGAAATGAATAAAAAAAGTTTATAAGCGTTAAAGAAATACTGGTTTTAAATAATAATTTATTATTTAAAATAAACTTTGTACCTTGCAACACTTCTCTCTTGTAATATTTGAAAGAGAAGTTTTCTATATTCGCATTGCTAGTTCTAAATTTTAACAACAACAATATAAATAGAGCAAGTAAAAATATGCCTATATCTATCTTAACCAATAAAATAAATCCTACTGCCACCTGTAAAAATGATGCGAATGAATTAAAAATAGAATCTAATACTTTATACGAAATACTAAAAAGAGAATTTGCAAATACAATCTTATCATATTCTACCACTTGAGGAATCAACACATCTTCTATCACGTAACTTATGGAGCTAGCCATTACTGAAATAAACACTAGACTCATTATCACCCAAAATGATATTTGGTTTAATAATAATAAAAATATTACAGCCACTGCTAATTGAACCAAAATTGATATTATAAGAATTTTTTGCGGATTTACTCTGTCAATAACTGGTCCAAAAAAGATTAGTAACAAATCCGGTAGATAATTTACTGCAATAAATATTCCTAAGAACATGCTCGAAGAATAATTATTGCTAACGTGCCACAATGCTACTATATAAAATACACTGTCTGCTAAGTTAACAATCAATCTAATTATTAGCAACTTTATCAAATTTTTCATCTATTAACCTCATCAGTAGTTTTTAAATATTCATTTGAAAAAGATTTTAATAAAAATTTCATCAAATAATAACTTAACCCTTTATAAACACCTGGACAAATCTTAAATATATATCTTTCTGTCCCAATAATTCCAAAATACTCTACTGTTAGATTCCGAAACCCAAAACTATTTCTAGCATACAATGTGATTCCAAGCTGTTTGTAAAAGAAGTTTAACCATTGAAAAAACATTTCATATTCTTTTTTACCTTCACCTATTAAATCTAAAAATACAAAAGGTACTCCCTCTTCATGGATGATTTCAATATCAGAATTTTCCATGAACAAGTCTTTTATATCAGCATAAAAATTACTCGTAAATTTCATAACTAAATCAGAATAGTTCCAATCATTTTTTAAAGTTAAAGAATTATCAAGCAAACAGTATTCATAGAGGCTTAGATTAGCTCCGTGAGAATTTCTAAATTTATTGAATTCCTCTTCAATAAAATTTTTCAACTTTCTCAAATGATTAGGAATAAACACTTCTATTATTCCCCCATTTGTCAATTCTAATCCCATTTGATCTAATTTTATCAAAGATCGTACCACAAAAATAATTACATTCGCAAATTTAAATTTCTCTAAAAATTCTACTAATTTAAAATTAGAACCTTGATATGAAATATCTAAAATAACGACTTTTATTGAATTATTTTTATACTTAACAAAATATTCTACTATCTTGAAATCAGTTTTTTGTAATGTTAAATCGGCTCGATTGGGTTCCATCATGAATACATTATAAAATTTATCTTTATCCAATTCACAATTACTTACCTCATAGCAACTAATACCTGATTTAGCAAGATTATTTAATAAAAATCTTGTTTCATAATATCCGGTTGAATATAATAAATCAATCTTCTTCTTGAAGAAAATAGAGTTTAATATCTCAAGACATAGTTTAATAGCAGACATACCATTAGCTGTTAAAGTATTGAAGGAAACAAAGCCATCAACCGCTCTATCGCCTATCGAACTTTTCGATAAATATCGCTCATATTTATATTCAATTTGGCTACTTCTCAATGTCTTCGTGTTAAGAAAATCATCTGTAATTATAGGTGAGCATAGAAAACGATAAGAATGATTAAAGCATTTTTTTCTCCATTCCTCTCTAATTCTACATGCATATTCGAATAAATAATTTTCGTTATTAATTAAATCATTAAATTCTTTACTCGTAAAATTAAAAGAATTGTTTAATACTTTTTCTGAAATACCAAACGCTCGCCTTATATCATTAAGTTTCAAAAATTCTTTATATTGATTATCCAGAATTTGAGTAGTTTTATTTCCTAAATATTCCTTAACTTTATCTAATATGTCAAGTTTTTTGTCCACAAATATACCTCCCGCATAAAATCATTACGATGTAAATTTGAATGATTGCTTTTTATATAAGCTCCTACAGGAAAAAACACTATACTGCTATTTTGAGTTAACCTTGGAAGCGAAACTTTCATTTTATACTTGTCATGTTCATAACAGGTATTACCATAGAGAATAGTACTATAACGCTCTTTACTACTTGAATTTAACGTTGTAATAATATGCGGAACAAACCATAATGTATTGGTGTATATTGATGTGTCTAACGTGATAACCTGCTGCTCATTCACCTCACTAACATTAACTGGGCTAGTAATCATATAGGCAGAAAATGAAGTAATTGCACTACCTGGTTCTATTATTGTAGTCACAGTACTATCAATATCGTACTTTTTATAGATTTCCATAAGTGATAGAAAAAATTCTTTCAAACGATTTTCCATAAATAATTTCATAAAACCGCCTCCAAGATTTATTTCTCTAACCTCTCTAAGTTTATTAATTTCTTGTAACTTAAATAATATTTTATCTAACTTAACAATAAATTTATCATCTTTTTCTCCAAAATGAAAATGCAGTCGTGTAATTAAAGGATTTTGTAAATTACTAGTCCAATTATCACTGCAAATATTTATTCCAAATCGACTCATACGATTATTAAGTTCATCTGGCTCCGTTACTCTTATTCCAACAGATTCTTTTGGGGAAAATTGTTGAAGATGTTCCAAAAAGTTAATATCAACTTTATATTGTTTTTTAATCAGATTATATAAAGTTTCATAAGAAAATGCGGGACCATTAACAGAAATTTGAGTTGGTGGGAAAAATTTTTTAGCCACATCTAATTCAGATAATGACGCCACATCAACTCCATCAATTTTATCTACTAAGAATTCAAGTATCTTCTCATTTGAATTTGCTTTAACGGCATAAAAAAGTTGGTAATTGAATGTTACAGGAATTTGATTTTTAAATTCATCAAGTACAGTTTCCAGCAAGCCAAAATCATAGACTACACAAGGCGAAATGAAGTTCCCATTCAAAAAATTCTGTAATGATTCCAAAACAACTTGTTGTATTTTTTTATTAATCATTGTATTATCCTTACTTTATCCATTTGTATATAATAAAAGGCTACTGCCTGCATAATTTAAAACATCCAGTAACCTTTCATATATTGCCATAAGTTTAAATTAACAGTCCTTATCAACAGCAACAACGACCATTGCTTCTTGTGTCAATTCTTCCAACAGCATATCTACATCGATTGATGAATTTTCCATTTTTTTCCCCTCCTTAATATTCTCAGTAGTTTTTAATGTCCCTCTTCAAGGACAATATTTTCTAATTTGATAAGTTCTTTTACTAACGACTGTGGTTGTAACATTGAACATGTTGAATCTATTGCTTTACGCAATCCTACCTCATATGTTTTTTTAGACTCAAATAAAAATATATGTCCCAACTCCTTTAGAATTGATACATTTCTTTGAACTATGTGATTGTCCCACATAGTAGAGTTCATATTGGGACAAAAAATTATTTTTTTATTAAAGTTTAAAACAGTTGCTGTAACTAAATCATCAGCAATACCATTAGCAATTTTGCCAATCACATTTGCCGTAGCTGGTAAAATAAGAAGTAAGTCAGATTCATATGGCAGAAAAACGTGCGGAACTACCTCTTCAACAAATATTTCATCATAAACTTTATCACAAAAATAACTAATTAATTCCTTACTTATAAATTTTTTAGAATTTTCAGAAAGTATCACTTTAACATTATAGAATTTTTTTATATAATATAAGTATGTATCTACATTACTGGCACCTACCGAACCAGTAACCAATACAAGTAAATTTTTCTTATCCATACAATCTTTTTACCCATTAATACTCAATTAGTAGAAATTGATTTCTAAATAAAATTCGCAGGACCAGGATCAATCCCTCTAGCCATCTTATGAACTTGAGGTGTTCTCGCAATTCCTAACAGAATTAAGCCAATAACTAATACAGCAACTATTTTCTTAAACAAACTTCTCATATACCTCTCCTTTTGTTTTTTTGCATTTATTTTATCACTTCAAAATTAGCTTGTCAATTGTTTTTATAATGTTTTTTTATTTTTTTTTGTTTGATACTTTTTTGTATCTGAACTAGGTTTGAAAAACGATGCTCACTTGAACACCGTATTCATTATTCTGTTATATCTGCAATGTAATGCTCAACTTTCAGAGTCATTGACATGTTCTCCTCAAGTTTGTATAGAAAATATGCCGTCTCAAAATATTCTTTCACCGAACTTTTAGAAGAAAAATTTTCACTTACATTTCCCATCAATAAGTACAAATCAGCCAAAAGATAATTCGTTCTGTAAGCCTTACATTGTTTTATAGTAGCTGTAATTTTAGTAATAGCTTCTTCAATATTTTTCTGTAACCATAGATAACGACAAACGTTGTAGTTAAACTTAATAGATAGTTCTAACTCTTCGATTGTACTCAAATTGAGGTGATTTACTTGATACTCTAGTTTTTCACGAATTTTATTGAAACGACCTAAATCTCCAATATCATAATAAAAATTGAATAGGGTGTTTGAAACTTGGAGATAGTTCAAATCAGATACACTTAACTGTGATAATACCCCCTCTAATCGTACAATCGCATCTTCTTTCTGTCCGTAAAAATAAAAATCTATCAGAGATTTTATCCATTCCATGTAGATTTTATCTGCTAAAGATAGGCGGTGAGCTTTTACATTCTCCAATTCATATATATATTTCAAAGACTCATAATTGCGATTTGTAATAAATGTCTGTGCTAATTTCTTAAATTCTGATAACTCCTCAACTTTCTCTACAACCTGCTCATCAAAAAAATAATCCATACTGACTTTTAACTTCTTAGCAAGGGCATTCAGGAAATCCGCTCCAGGGGTAAACTCTCCGCTCTCTAATCGACTGATTTGCCCCTGTTTACAGATACCTTCAGCTAGTTCTCGCTGAGACATTTTTAATTCTTTCCGTCTATTTTTTAATCTTGTTGCTAATAGTGTGCCCACGTTTGCATTTTCCTCTTCTATTTGATTTCAATTTTAATTGTAACATGATTAAATCTAAAATTCAAATCAATGATTTAAAAGATACAAATTGTAGATAAAATCTATTTTGTAATTCATCGTCAACTTATTTACTTTCCATTTCTTCATTCAAACGCTTTATAAACTTATTCAGCTTCAACGCCACTTTTCATACCTATCACTTTCTAATTCCAACTGTTCCCCTAGTTCTTTCAGCCCCTTTCCGTATCTATTTTCCTAGAAATTGATTAGTGCTATTATACCATATTTCAGAAAGAACAGAAAAGCTCCACCACATAGGAGCCCAATCCCTCCACATAGACAAGGTTCCTTGCCATGGGCTATAAAATAGTGTTTAATAAGGATATACAGGAAGTGATCACAACCTTGTATAACTGAAAAGGAGAGAAAACTATGAAAGTAGAACTACAGATTAGTGAGACTTACGAGGAGGAAAAGCTGATTGTCCAAGCACCTCAAGAAACCGAAAAAGTCCAGAAAGTCATCGAGTTCGCAGAAAATCTGGACCAAAGAGAAAAAATCAAAGGAAAAATCGATGATCAGGTCTATCTAGTTGAGATTGGCAAGATTCAGCGCTTCTATATCGAGAATCGGAAGGTTCTAGCAGAAACCGCGAGTCAGACCTACAGCATTGATTTGCGACTCTATCAGATTCTTAAACTCTTGCCAACCAATTTTATCCAAATTTCCCAATCAGAAATCATCAATATCGATTCCATCTCTCACCTCAAGCTCACGCCAAACGGTCTGGTAGAAATTTTCTTGAAAAACGAAAGCTTCACCTACTCTTCACGCCGTTATCTAAAAACCATCAAGGAGAAATTAGAACTATGAAAAAACAAGTATTTCACGATGCAGCTGCCGGTGTTCTTATCGGCCTCATCCTCTCCATCCTCTTTTCACTCATTTATGCACCAAATACCTACACACCACTAAATCCCTACTCTCTCATCGGCCAAGTGATGGATCAGCATCAGGTTCACGGTGCCCTGGTCTTGCTCTACTGCACACTTATCTGGGCAGCCATCGGTATGCTCTTCAACTTTGGCAACCGCTTATTCAGCCGTGACTGGAGCATGCTTCGTGCCACTCTGACTCATTTCTTCCTTATGCTGGCTGGCTTTGTCCCACTAGCAACTCTTGCTGGTTGGTTCCCTTTCCACTGGATTTTCTACCTCCAGCTCATTATCGAGTTTGCGATTGTCTATCTCATCATCTGGGCTATTCTCTATAAAAGAGAGGCTAAAAAAGTAGATCACATCAATCAACTCTTGGAGCATAGAAAATAGGAACCTCATAATAAGCAAATCCGAGAAAGAAACTTCTCGGTTTTGCTTTATCCTGCTGCACCTTACTATAGTGAAATGAAATAAGGACAGTCAAATCGATTTCTAACAATGTTTTAGAAGCAAAGGTGTACTATTCTAGTTTCAATCTGCTATATCATAACAGTTATTTCAGATTTTCTTTGTAAATTTTCTATCTTTTTTCAAAATATTCTTGCATTTTTCCAAAATTTTTTGTAGAATATAGATTACATATACAGATTATTCTGAAAATTCAAAAAGGAGTATTTATCATGTCGCAAGCTATTTCCTTAAATCAATCAACCTGGGCAAGCAAGCTAAAAGCAATGGGACCTGGAATCCTAATGGCAACTGCCGCTGTTGGAGGTTCCCACATTGTATCCTCAACTCAAGCTGGCGGTTCTTACGGTTGGTCTCTACTTCTCTTGGTCATCTTAGCCAATGTCTTTAAATATCCATTTTTCCGTTTTGGTGCTGAATACACAGCTGATACTGGAAAGACTTTGGTTGAAGGTTATGCCGAAAAAGGAAAACTCTATCTCTGGATTTTCTTTATCCTCAATGTCTTTTCGGCTATGGTCAACACGGCTGGTGTTGCCATTCTGTGCTCAGCTATCATCGCCAGTGCCTTCCCAATGATTGGACTTAGCATTACTCAGTGGTCCCTCATTCTCGTTGCAATCATTTGGGCTATGCTACTCTTTGGAGGCTACAAACTTTTAGACGGCATGGTCAAATGGATTATGTCTGCCTTAACCATTGCGACTGTTCTGGCAGTTATCATTGCGGCGGTCAAGCATCCAGAATACAGTTCTGATTTTGTCGAGAAGACACCTTGGCAAATGGCAGCTCTGCCCTTCATCGTCTCCCTCCTAGGATGGATGCCGGCTCCTATTGAAATTTCAGCCATCAATTCACTTTGGTCAGCTGAAAAGAGAAAGACCGTCAACTTTAACACAGAAGACGCTCTGTTTGACTTTAACACTGGTTATATTGGAACAGCTATCCTAGCCGTCTTCTTTGTGGCACTGGGAGCACTGATTCAGTATCCTACAGGGCAGGCGGTTGAAGCTGCTTCAGCCAAATACATCTCTCAATTCGTGGGCATGTATGCCTCTGTTCTTGGCGAATGGTCCCGTTACTTGATTACCTTTATTGCCTTCCTCTGTATCTTTGGAACAGTTATAACTGTTATCGATGGCTATTCTCGCGTTAATCAGGAATCTCTCCGACTGCTAATCAGTCAAAAAGAGGACAATCGTAAATCTTTGAACATCTGGATGACCATCACTGCTATCATCGGTATCGTCATTATCAAGTTCTTCGCTGGTCAGGTTTCAACCATGCTCCGCTTTGCCATGATTGGCTCTTTCCTGACAACACCTTTCTTTGCTCTTTTGAATTACGCCTTGGTAACGCGTGAAAACAAAAATCTTCCTTCTTGGCTCAAACACCTTGCCATTGCGGGATTGATTTTCCTCTTTGGCTTCGCCATCTTCTTTATCTACGCACTCGCAATCGGAAAAGCAGGGTAAGGGACAAGCGCGAGATGAAGATAAGGTTTCATTTCAAGAGAAAATTCAGCAAATATTTCTATGATAAAAAGCATAAGAACAAGGTTTTGAAGACCTGAACTTATGCTTTTTTACGTTCTTAAAGACTGTTTATACTCAAAAAACAGTTGAACAACTTCAACCACCTCTTATAAGAACTTTATACTATTCGAGAATCTCTTCAAACCACGTCAGCTCTATCTGCAACCTCAAAGCTGTGCTTTGAGCAACCTGCGACTAGCTTCCTAGTTTGCTCTTTGATTTTCATTGAGTATTAATTCTCCTTTTCCAACTCATACAAATCTGCGATAATAGCTGCGACATGTTTGATATCTTCCAGCATGCCTCGCATTTCAAAGTCAGCCAATACAGGGAAGCCAAAGCGTTGACTGTATTGCTTGGCTGTTAGGCAGTATTGGTTATTAAAGTTACGATTTCCTGACCCAACCACACCAAAACACTTACTAGCATTGTTACCATAGGCAATAAAATCTCCCACCGGTGTCGTCAAAATCTCAACATCTCCGTTATCCACGCCATTCCCACCTTCGAGATAGGTCGGCAAAAAAGCGACATAGGGATGGTCCATTTCATAGAAATTTTTGCCTTCCTTGACCAAATCCTTGATATGAATCTTTTGAACCTCAATCCCTTTGTACTGGGACAAGAGATAGTCTTTCAAGCGCGTCACAAAACTTTCAGTGTTGCCACTCAAACTAATATAAACTAAAGAAATTGTCTTCATATGTACCTCCATGATTTTATCTATAATCAAAAAACAACTACCAAGATTGTATCTTGATAGTTCTTTTTTGTCAATACTTAGGTAAGCTCTTCTGTTTCCTCTTCTTCTGCCAAGGCTTTCTGTTGTCGCCACATCTTATAGAAGACAAGGGCTAGGAAGAGAACATTGATGACGATATAGAAAATGCTAACAGCTTTTGAACCAATACTCACTGTCAAACGCATGCTCTCATCTTGAACCAACTGCACAGCGTCTTGTAAACCAACATAGCCATAAATCGAACCAATAATAGCTAACAAAACATAACCAACGTAAGTATAGTTTGCATATTGCAAATTTTTACGAACAAGGAAGACAATCGCTACGACCACTAAAATAGTAGATAGCACAATCAAAGCAACATTAAAAATAGAATGAGATGCTTCTGCTACTCTATAGGTATAATTAAGCTGGTCTTCTAATTGCTGAGCATTGACCCCTGCAACTTGTTTCTGAGCAGCACGAAGGGCTTCTTTACTAGGCAAGGGACTCACAATTCCAAACAGAGATGGAACTGAAATAAGGGCAGACAAGATTAGCAAGACCCATAGATAAATTGGTTTCTTTTTCATGATAGAACCTCCTGATAATATTATAGCACCTTTTGTAAAGGAATACAAATCTTATAGTATAGTTTCTACCTGTTTTCGGTAGGCTTTTGGCGATTTTCCGCACAATTTTCGAAAAACTTTATAGAAATATCCAAGGTTACTGTAACCAACAGCATAACAAATATCTTCGATGCTGTCACTAGTTGAAAGCAAAAGTTGTTGGGCAGCCTTAATACGTTGTTTGTTTAGTAACTCTGCAAAAGTCGAATCGGTTTCACGCTTAATCAACTGCCCTAGATAGACAGGATTGATAAAGAGAGCCTTACTGATATCCTTGAGGGAAAGCTCTTTTTGGTAATCACGACCAATGACTTCCAGCACACTGACCACATTTTCATTCATACGGTATTGACCGAAAAAGCTGCTCAGAGTTTCCTTGATATAAGGAACCAATTCATCGAAGGATTGAATAGCATGAATGGTTTTGACGATGTCTGTCAGGTCATCAGCTTTGAGATGTTCAAATAAATGGAAAACATCCATGACAAACTGAATAAAAAGCTGTTTAGTAATCGGAACACGCGGCGTATTTTCAAGAACTACCTTCTCCAAGAGATTTAACTCTTCTACGATTTGATTGAGATTTCCCTGAATGATAACCCTATAAATCGGTTCGTAATAGGCAAAGAGACTCTCAGACTGCTGCAGATTTACAGAACCGTAAAAGAGGGTTTTCTCAGCATTCAGCTTCCAGCGTTCAAAGTGTTCTTGATAAGGAGCTTCAAAAGGTGTAACGACTAAACCATCTAGGGGTTGGTCAGAAATGAAAATCTGCCAGTCTTGGCCCAAGACATAGTAGGGAATGGCGAAGGAACCTTGTTTTTCCTTGGATAGACCTATCCACCAATTCTCCTTATCCCCTAAATAACTAACAAATCCAGCCTCGTCTAATTCTTGACTAAGAGTCTGACTTTTCTTCCCTCTCTCGCCGAGCTGACCTGCAATCTTCTCCAGCAGATTTCCCAGCTCTACCTTATCAACAGGCTTGACCAAATAGTCCACCACACTAAGGTTCATTGCTCTTTTTACATAATCAAACTCCTGATAACCTGAGAGCAGGATATAGGCAGCATCTGGTAAGATCTCTTTCATCTCCCGAATCATATCAAGCCCTGTTTTGTCTGGCATATTGACATCGGAAATGATGACATCGACAGGATTTTCCTGAACATATTCTAGAGCTTCATCGGCATGACTGGCTGTTGCGACGACCTCCATATCCCACTTATCAAAGGGAATCAAACGCTTCAGACCTTCTGTCACCATGTACTCATCATCTACTAATAATACTTTATACATTTTCTCCCTTTCTACTCATCTTGAATTGTAATACGATACTGAACACCGGCTTGCTCTGCAGACTCTATAGTAATGGCATAGCGGTCTCCAAAATAGAGCACAAAACGCTCATGGACATTGACAATCCCGATAGACTGCCTTTGATCACTGTAGCTGGCTTGGTGTTCAAAATATTTCTGACTTAATTTTTCTCGGATATTTGCCAACTTTTCAGCCGACATTCCTCTACCATTATCGACCACCAAAATTTCCACAAAACCATCCTGTTTAAGAGCCTTGATGCTAATCACATTATCTGTCCGCCTGTGGTCAACACCATGCGCGAAATAGTTTTCTACCAGCGGTTGCAAGGTAAACTTGGGAATCTTCATATTCTCTAACTCTGGATCTATCTTGAAACCATAGGCAATGGACTTGGGATAGCGAACCATGCAGAGATAGCTGTATTTACGGCAAAATTCTAATTCCTGTTTGAGGAGGGTCTCTCTTTCGTCGGAAATATTGTTACGCAAGAGACTACTGAATTCATAAATGATATCTGCCAACTCATCTTGACTCTGCATAACTGCATACATGCGCAAGAACTCCAGCGTATTATACATAAAATGAGGATTGATTTGCGCCTGCAAGGCTCGCATATTGGCATCTTTTTGACTAAGCTCTAACTGGTAAATATCATGGATATTCTTTTCCAATCGATCCAACATATCATTGGTCGTCTCCGCGATTAGGAGTAATTCCTGATCTTTCTCGGAAATGTCAATCCGACGCCCCTCTTCGCCTTGAGCAATGACTTGAATGGATTCTACTAAATCCACTACCTGCTTTTGGTAATTAGCAAAAGTCTGCCTTAAAGTCAGATAAAGAATGACAATAAAGAGAAGGCTCAAACCCACAATCAAAGCAGAGCTAGTCACTGTTCCTTGTAAAACAAAGTTTTTAGGAACTGCCACCTGAACCTGATATCCATGAGAAGTTAAGCCAACTAGCCAATTTTCACTCTCCTTATCAACTGTCTCACCAATATGAAAAATCTCCGTATCAAAAGGTGAGGTCACTGTTACTGCCATCGGAGTATGACCTCTAGTATTATCAATGGCATGGTATAAAACAGCAGGATCCAAGGAGATGTAAATCACTCCTAAATCTTGATCTGACACTGGATCTGACACCGGAATGGCAAAACTATTTCCTGCTGGTTTGAAATCCTCAGCTCTGATTTTTTCTCCACTACGTTTGTCTTTAGTAGAAACATAGACTTCCTTGTAATCTTGAAAAGCAATGGCCACTCCAGTTACAAAATCATTTCGAACATAGAGGTCATCAACATTTTCATACAGAGAGACTGATATATAAGGCGAAGCTTTCCGCTCTAATTGCCAGTAAAAATAGTCTGGCATGCTAAGGCTAAAGTATTTATAGATTCCCTCAATACGAGCTTGATTTTCAACTAAAGCCTGAGCTATCTGGGTTGACTCTCTATGGTAATATTCAATTTCACTCACTGTTCTAGCAGTTACACGCTGGGCTACTCTCTGGGCTTCCTTTTCACGTGAATCCCAGTCAGCGTAAGAGAGTAAGATTGCAAAACTCGCAATGATAATGATCATCACTGAACTATAGGTTCTTAGAAGCGTATGTAGCCAAAACTGCTTCATTCTATTTTGTCGCCAATTTTTCATGGATGATTTCATAGACAGGTTCCAACATATCACTGATAAAGAAATGCCACATCCCAATTCCTACAAAAAATAGCAGGGCAGGCATATAGTAACCAATTGCTACAAGTAGCACAGTCCCAAGGAGAACCTTGGCAACAGCTGCTAGACTCATAAAGATGCCAATCAAGGATAATTTGAGACTATTTCGATAGGACAAGGCAAAATAAACTTGTAATTTTAAAGATACTGTATAAGCCAAAAAGATCAGGGCAACTACTAGGACATTCAAAAGGGTCGCAATCAAATGAACAATGGTCTGATGAGGCAATTGCACCAAGAGATACAAACCATAGGTCAAAACTAGACCCACACCTAAAAAGCTATAGAAAATCAGGTTGCTTGAGACAAAATTTTGCTTGTAAAGAGACCAAGCCTCCTTCAAACTGTATTCCCGAAAGCTATAACCATGTTCTGCATATAAGCTCATCAAGGTGGCACTAGCCGGCGCTAGACCAAGGATAATCCCTCCTACTAAAGTTAATAGCCAAAAGAAGGCTGTCGCAATCATCCCTAAAAAGAAACGATTAAAGACAAAGTCTAAAAATCTACCCATGATATTCCCCTAAAAATAACTATGAAACCATTATATCATATTTCAAGCGTTTTCAAAAACTTCTAGTATCCATTTACAATCCCACCAAACCGTGGTACAATGAGAATTGTGAAAAAATTATCAGGAGACAATTCATGAAGAAATCTATCTTAACTACACTGCTTTTTGCAGTTCTTTACTTCCTCTGCATGGGGATTGGTGTCCTTTTGGGCAATCTCTTTGACCAAACTGGAAACATGTTTTATGCGCCTGCCTTTACTGCCCTTGTCGGCGGTAGCGTCTATATGATCCTAGTCGCAAAAGTTCCGCGCTTTGGAGCCATTACCACTATCGGCCTTGTCATTGCCCTCTTTTTCTTGGGAACTAAACACGGTGCTGGTTCCTTCCTTCCTGGAATTATCTGTGGCCTCCTAGCAGATGAAGTAGCTCATTTAGGAAAATACAAGGACAAAACAAAGAACTTCCTTTCTTTCATTATTTTCGCCTTTAGTACAACAGGACCAATCTTGCTTATGTGGATTGCGCCCAAAGCCTATATGGCTACTCTTCTGGCAAGAGGAAAATCCCAAGAATATATCGACCGTATCATGGTCGCTCCAAACCCTGGAACTGTCCTTCTATTTATCGCAAGTATTGTCATCGGAGCCCTAGTGGGTGCCTTGATTGGACAAGCCTTGAGTAAAAAATTTGCACAGAAAATCTGATCAGTTAAAAAGAGCCACGCGGCTCTTTTTTATTTATGGCTCAATTTCTTAGTCAAGAAATCTCCCAAGAATTGGATTGCAAAGATAATCAAAATGATAATGATGGTTGCCAAGATGGTCACATCGTGATTGTAGCGGTTAAATCCATAAGCGATGGCTACGTTACCGATACCACCAGCTCCAACCGCACCGGCCATAGCTGTTTCCCCAACAAGGGAAATCAAGGTCACAGTCGTCACACGGATCAAATCTGGAAGACCTTCTGATAGGTAAACACCCACGATGTCCCAGAAAGTCGCTCCGCTCGCTTGAGCCGCCTCAATGACACCGCCATCCAATTCAGCCAAGACAACCTGCACCTGACGGGCAAAGAAGGCAAAGACTGCAAAAGAAAGTGGGACAAGGGCTGCATTTGGCCCGATACTTGTTTTAACAATCAAGTGAGAAAGTGGTGACAAGATTGCCAAGAGGATGATAAAGGGAACCGCACGAAAAATTGAGGTAATTTTGTCTAAAATCCAGAATACGACTTTATTCTCCAAGACACCACCTGGCGCTGTCAAGACGAGAAAGAGACCTGCCACTAGCCCCAAGAAGCCTCCGATAATGAAGGAAAGAACTGTCATATAAAGAGTTAAGTAGATAGCCGTTCCCCAGCCTGCCTGACCAGCCCAACCCATCTTATAGACATTTGGTAAATAGGTTTGAATCAATGATTCCATCTTACTGTACTCCCTTCAATACTTTTAGTTGTACACCTGCTTGACGAATGGCTTCTTGGGCACCTGCCAACGCTGCTTTTTCACCTGACAAAACCACCACCAATTCTCCAACAGGAGTACCATCGAGAATTTCGATATTCCCATAGAGAATATTAGCCATTACTTGGTAATGCTTGTACAATTCATTCAAAAGTGGCTCGTCTGTTGAAGATCCAGCGTACTTGAGTTGCACCAAGAGACTGTTTTCAGACAAGTGTTCCACGATTTCTTGCTTCTCGATTTTGACCATGGCTTCGTCAATACCTGTAGCTGTTGAGATAAAGTCTTGAGTCAAAGGTTGTTTAGGGTCTGAGAAGATTTCAAGCACACTACCCTCTTCAATCAAATGCCCATCCTGCATAACCGCCACACGGTTGGCAATGTCTTTGACAATCTGCATTTCATGCGTAATCAAGACAACAGTCAAGCCTAATTTTTGGTTCAAATCTTGCAACAAGGCCAAAATCTGCTTGGTTGTCTTCGGATCAAGGGCAGAAGTTGACTCGTCTGAAATCAAGATTTTTGGATCATTGGCCAAGGCACGCGCAATTGCCACACGCTGTTTTTGCCCTCCAGATAGTTGTGAAGGGTAGTTTTCAGCACGATCTGCCAAACCAACCAAGTCCAACAACTTAGCTACTTTAGCCTTCTTTTCTTCCTTGCTGAGTTCAGAGTGTTTAAGGGCAAAGGCTACATTCTCCTCTGCTGTCTTTTGGCTCATCAGGTTAAAATGCTGGAAAATCATTCCGATATCTTGACGTTTACGACGCAACTGCTCTGCCGTCAAGGTCACCTTGCCGTCAAAAATCACATCGTCGTCAATGGTAATTTTCCCTGCAGATGGTTTTTGCAAGAGATTAATCACCCGTACAAGGGTTGATTTTCCTGCTCCAGAATATCCAACGATTCCGTAGATATCCCCTTCTTGGATGTGAATGGTCACATCCTTAACCGCTGTGATGGTTCTCTTCTTTTGGTGAAAAGTCACATCGATCTGATCTAACTTGATAATATCTCTACTCATAGCTTCTAATCAGCTCCTCTACTAATTCGATATGGGTGTAATAATCAGCGATTCGCACATTTTCATCTCCACCGTGGTCTCGGCTATTGGCATTTCCTAGACCGAATGCAACCATTGGTACCTCTAGGGCATCAAAGACCGTATGCATAGGTCCTGTCCCCGCTGTCGTCGGCAAGACTGAAACGCCCTGTGGATAGAATTTCTTGGCCAACTCGATCACATTGAGAATGGCTGATGCGCTCATATCGCTTCGATAGCTCATCTCTCCCAAGGTATAGTATAATTCTACCTTATCAAAGCCATTTTTGTCTAGCTGTTTCCGAATTTTTTCCAGAACATCATGCGGTTCTAGGCCCGGAACCAGACGAACCTCTAGCTTGGCACTGGCTTCTGCAGGCAAAATAGTCTTAACACCCTGACCTTGATAACCAGACTGGATTCCTTCGATATTAAGCGCTGGCTCGAAAAAGAAACGTTTTAGAAAGGCCATCCGCTCCTCCTGTAAGAGAGGCAACTCCAATCCATAAATCCGACTAACTTCCTCTGGGTTTCGTTGACCATAAGTTTCTAGCAAGGCCATTTCTCGTTCATTGGGCTCTTGTACTTCTTCGTACAAGCCTTCAACCAAGATACGGCCATCCGCAGCACGAAGAGACTGTAAGGCTTGGAGGAGATACCAAGGAGCTGATTCCACAACACCACCATAACTCGAGTGGATATCCACATCAGCGCTTTTTACCTTGGCATCAAAGGTCACAATCCCCTTATTGCCACCAGAAATTTCCAGCTGTTCCAAGGCATTTTTGGTCCCTTGTTCCCAGACCAACAAATCCGCCCCACGGAGTTTGTCTGCATGCTTTTCCAAATACTTATCTAGGTCTGTTGAAGCCGATTCCTCCGCTCCCTCCATGATAAAGCTGATATTGACAGGTAAATCATCATGGTGCTGCATATATTTTCTCAAAGCACTCAAGCGAGCTGTGATATGACCCTTGTCGTCATCAACCCCACGCCCATACATGAAGCCATTGCGGACCGAAAGCGTAAAAGGATCCTCTGTCCAGACCTGATCCCCATCCGCTGGCACAGTGTCATAGTGGTTATAGAAAATCAAGGTCTTGGCATCTGGACGCGAACTCTTGAAATGTGCCATGACAAAGGGCGCTGTATAGCTCTCATCAATCTCCACTTCAGCTCCAACACGCTTGAAAATCTCACCCAGATAGTTTGCGACTTCCTTGAGTCCAACCTGCTGGGCAAAGACTGATTTCTTAGAAATCAAGGTACGCAAAACCTCAAAATAATGCTGGGCTACATGATCCTTTTCAAATTTTTCAATCTGTTCTTGTTCGCTAGGAAAAACCATATTCTCTCTACCTTTCTATGAACGAATAGTCTTCTTTACACTCCGTGCTCTATACAAAAGCAAGAGGTGGAATTCTCTCTCCCACCTCCCTGTTTCTTATTACCAAACTGGTTGATCCAAACCGTCTGATGTTTCTTCGATAACTTTTTTCACGTCATCTGTGTGGTAAGCTGCGATTACTTTCTTGATAGCATCAGCCTTAGGTGATGTTTCCCAATCTTTTTTCGCAACAATGATGTTGTACCATTGTTTTGAGTTTTCATCAGCTTGTTCTTTGAAAAGTGCTTTCTTGTAGTCCAATTTTGCTTCTGTAACGAAGGTATTGTTTACAACGGCAGCGTCAACTGATGACAATGAACGAGCTGTTTGGCTAGCGTCCAATTCAGTGATTTTCAAGTTCTTTGGATTTTCTTTGATGTTGGCAACTGTTGCAAGAGCAGTTCCAGAAACATCCAATTTAATCAAGCCAGCTGATTGAAGCAAGTAAAGCGCACGGCTTTCGTTTGTAGCGTCATTCGGTACAGCGATTTCTCCGTTTGCTGGGATGTCTTCTACTTTAGTGTACTTGTTGGCACTTCCATTCAAACCTGAGTAAAGGCGGATTGGAGAGATGTAAGTATCTGCAATCGCTACAAGGTCTTTTCCGTTTTCTTTGTTCCAGTTGTTCAAGAAGTTATAGTGTTGGAAAGCGTTCAAATCTACTTCGCCATCAGCAGTTGCTTTGTTTGGTTGTGAGTAGTCTGTGAACTCTGTAAATTCCAAGGTAATTCCGTCTTTTTTAACCAATTCTTGGATTTTGTCCCAACGTTTTTCTTCAGAACCGCTACGGTTAACAGTTGCGATTTTGATAGTTGTTGCATTGTCTGCTTTCTTTTCTGAGTTTCCGCAAGCTGCAAGAGCCAAACCTGCGACTGTAGCAAGGGCTGCTAGGCCAAGCCATTTTTTGATTTTCATGATTCTTTCTCCTTAAAAATAATACCGTACTAGTATCTCACAATTTGTTTGATTTCACAAATTGTTATTAGATAGTCAGATATATAGTTTAAAACTATATCCCTAAAAACTGAGAAACCACCCACCTTACTCAGAATGGATGATTTCAAGAAATTATTTAATATCAGCTTCTGCCGGTAGATAAGTGTCTCCGAAGAATTGTTTAGACAATTTTTCAAGCGTTCCGTCTTTGTAGAGTTCTTTAATGCGTTTGTCTACAAATGATTTCAACTCATCTTGACCCTGAGCAAGAAGTGGGTAAACGTACGGTTGTTGGTCGCTTGGAAGTTCGATAACTTTCAAGTTGTCCAAACCTTGGTTCTTGATCACTGTTTCAACACCGATTTTATCAAAAATCTTGTAGTCAAATTGTCCATCGCTCAAACGTACCATGATTTGTTGGAAATCTGCCTTAGTATAGTTAAGGATAGTTGGGTTGTCCGTGTGTTCAGCATTGTATGCTTCTAACTGCTTAGCTGATGTAGTGGCTTGAACGACTTCCGTCGATTTTCCACCGATATCATCGAGAGACTTGATACTAGAGTCATCTTTCTTCACGACAAGGACATTAGGATTTTGGGCAATTGGTGCGGCATAGAGGTATTTCTCCGCACGTTCTTTAGTGTAGCTAAGATTGTTGACAGCCATATTGTAACGGTCAGCGTCAAGACCAGCAAAGACACCTGACCATTCTGTCTTTTCAAACTTGACATCATATTTGTCAGAATCTTTAAAGATAGCGCGAACGACTTCAATCTCGTAACCAGTCAATTCGCCATTTTCTTCATAGATAAATGGCCTTGGTGATCCATTGGTTGCAACGATGATTTCTTTCTTGCTAGCTGCTTCTCCTTCTTTCTTAGCACCACCTGAGCAAGCCGCAAGCACACCTGCAGCAACAAGTCCTAGGGCAGCAAGAGATGAGTATTTAACGATTTTTTTCATGTCATTTCCTCCAAAATAGAATACCTTATAATCTTAACAGAAAAAGAGCATTTACGCCATTATATGATATCTATCTCTGTGATAAGTTTTTTTTATGGGTAATTTAAAAGACCAAACGCAAGATGGCAATCAAGACCACTCCAAAGAGAACTGTTCCGACTAGATTGCAGTAGCGAACTGAAAAATCACCCATCTTACTCAGAATGGATGATTTCAAGAAATTATTTAATATCAGCTTCTGCCGGTAGGTAAGTGTCTCCGAAGAATTGTTTAGACAATTTTTCAAGAGTTCCGTCTTTGTAGAGTTCTTGGATACGTTTGTCTACAAATGTTTTCAACTCATCTTGACCTTTAGCAAGAAGTGGGTAAACGTACGGTTGTTGGTCGCTTGGAAGATCGATGACTTTCAAGTTGTCCAAACCTTGGTTCTTGATGACTGTTTCAACAGTGATTTTATCAAAAATCTTGTAGTCAAACTGACCATCGCTCAAGTGGCCCATGATTTGTTGTAAGTTTGCTTTAGTATAGTTAAGGATAGTTGGATTATCTGAGTGTTGTTTGTTGTAGTCTTCTAACTGTTTAGCAGATGTTGTTCCTTGAACAACTTCTGTTGATTTTCCACCAACATCATCAAGCGATTTGATGCTAGAATCGTCTTTCTTGACTACAAGAACGTTAGGGTCTTTAACAGTTGGGGCTGCATAAAGGTATTTCTCCGCACGTTCTTTAGTGTAGCTGATATTGTTAACAGCCATTTGGTAACGGTCAGCGTCAAGACCCGCAAAGACACCTGACCACTCTGTCTTCTCAAACTTGACATCATACTTGTCAGAGTCTTTAAAGATAGCGCGAACGACTTCAATCTCGTAACCAGTCAATTCGCCATTTTCTTCATAGATAAATGGCCTTGGTGATCCATTGGTTGCAACGATGATTTCTTTCTTGCTAGCTGCTTCTCCTTCTTTCTTAGCACCACCTGAGCAAGCCGCAAGCACACCTGCAGCAACAAGTCCTAGGGCAGCAAGAGATGAGTATTTAACGATTTTTTTCATGTCATTTCCTCCAAAATAGAATACCTTATAATCTTAACAGAAAAAAATCATTTACACCATTATATGATATATATATCTGTGATAGGTTTTCTTTATGGCTGATTTAAAAGACCAAACGCAAGACGGCAATCAAGACTACTCCAAAGAGAACTGTTCCGACTAGATTGCGGTAGCGAAAGGCTACCCAAGCTGTTGGAAAGACGGCTAAGAAGTCTAGCCATTTAATTTGAGGAAGGCTCCCAACCTTACCTGTCACTACACTTGAAAGAATCAAGGCAAAGATTTCTGGATTTGGTAGCAGGCCACCCAGAGCCGTTCCGACTACTGTCCCCACAAACCAAGCCACATAGCTGTTAAGATTGTTTCCGTGCATCCACATAGGATTTACCTTGTCTGTATGGGCCAATTCACCCATCAAAACGCCATAGGTCTCATCTGTCAAGATACTAGACATACCGATATTGTACCAAAGACTGGTATGACGGAAATAAGTCGATGCGTGTAAACTCAACAAAAAGAGACGCAAGTTGATTAGAAAAACCGTCATAGCAATAGCTGCCACAGGAGCTTGAACCACAATCAGTGCCAACATGGCAAACTGGGCACTCCCAGCATAAACAAAGAGACTCATCAAGCCCATCTCAACAGGTGTCACATAGGGCGCACCGATAATTCCACAGGCCAGGCCGATACTGACATAGCCAAGAGCCGTTGGCATGGCTGCCTGCGCCCCCTCCTAAAATCCTTTTTCTTTCATCTTTCTCCTCATATTGTCTTAATAATACTCAATGAAAATCAAAGAGCAAACTAGGAAACTAGCCGCAGGTTGCTCAAAACACCGTTTTGAGGTTGTGGATAGAACTGATGAAGTCAGCTCAAAACACTGTTTTGAGGTTGTGGATAGAACTGACGAAGTCAGTAACCATACCTACGGCAAGGTGAAGCTGACGTGGTTTGAAGAGAGTTTCGAAGAGTATAAGTAGGCTGAAAAGAATCCAGCCACAGCATGGACTATTATATAGCAGATTGAAATAAGATGAGAACAAATCGATTGGGAAAGTAAAATTAATTTCTATAAATTTTTTAGCAATTGTTTCGTACTATTTTAGATTCAGTCTACTATAACACATTCAGAAAAGAGAAAAAGTCTGTTGATTTTGACCATCATAAAAAGACTGGCAATCCAGTCTCAAACATATATTATAGAAATTCTCCACTAAATACTTTCACGAATATTCAGAAGCATGACAAAGGCAACTAGAAGAAATAGCAATAAAACAAAGCTAACTGCCAGAGTTCCAAAGCTAGTAGCAATGGTTACCAAAGCTATTGTAAATAAGCTAGGTAAAACAACCGTAATGGCACCGATAGAAGATTGAACTGCTCCCATTGACTCCTCAGGTATTTGTTTAAAGACGAGTTCTTGCAATCTAGGAGAGAGAATACCCGCGAAAAAGGCATCCAAAAAGCTAAAGATGAGAATCAAGCCAAAATGAGCTGTCGCAAAGCCCACTAGGAGTAGTAATTGGAGTAGGAGTGAAGCATACAGGGCTATTTTTATGGAAATGGTATGTTGCAGATAGCCACTCATCAGACTTCCCAAAATAAGAGCTGACAATTCTAGTGTGGCTAACAAGGCAAGAGATTGACCTGTTTGTAAATTCAAAAAGGGCTGGTTCCTTAAAAATAGAGTGGAAATAGGAACCGTAACATTTATCACTGCTTGACTAGTAGAGATAATAAACAAAACCAAGAGCACCTTATTCATATTCCATATCAATTTCGATGATTGGAGCAAATGCTGGCAAAAGGATTTTACAGAGAGTCCTTCTTGATAGCTAATCGTTTTTTCTACTTTCAAGAGGTCAGTTTTTATGAAGAGGATACCTAAAAATGCGATTAAAAAGGTAAGAGCGTTCAGTAAGGAAATAAACTGGATGGATAGAATGCCTAGTAAGACTCCTCCTAGGATATTACTGATTGTTTTCACTAAACTAACAGTTGACTGTTTAAAGCCAATAGCTTCTGCCAGATGGTCTTGCCCAATAATTCTAATGAAAATCGGAGTGAGCATGGCGCCTGAAAAATAACTCAATGTGTCAGACAAGAGGTTAATCAGACAAATAAATGCTACTAGCAACAAGGAGAAAGACTGCCCTGAAAGTGATAAAGACACTATAGAGTAAAGCAAAAATTTTGCAAAACTAATGACTGTGTATTTCAAGACACGATGATGTTGAAAATCCGCCAAAACTCCCAGAAAGATTTGTAGAACTTGGGGCAGGGTTTCTGAAATCGTGATGAGTAAAATCGCCAAAGGGGCAAAAGATGCATCTGCCACATAATTCAGGAAGGCCAGATAAAAAATCGTATCCCCAAGCGTTGAAATCCACTGGTTGATGGTTAATTGTCTAAAATCTCTATTTTGAAGAAATACTTTCATCACAACTCCTTCTTAAATTCAAATGGGAAGCTTTCCCCAAGGATAGACCGCGATACTACTAACAACCAAAATTACAGTAACATCAAAAGCTGACCAATGCCATTGTAGACTATATGCAGTCCAATAGGCCAATAAATTGACTTTGTCATTCTAAATAAGACTGCAAATATAAGACCTCCACCCATATAGAAGACAAAGTCTGTCAAGACCCAACCGTGATTACTAATGTGCGAGACCCCAAATAAAACAGCGGAACCAAGTACATCTAGCCCCCATTTCTTTCCTTTTTCCAGAGCTGTCATCACCAATCCCCGATGGATTATCTCTTCAAAAATGGGACCTGCAATCACAGGATAGAAAAAATACATCAAAAATGCTGTAGCCCCTGTAAAAGTCGGAGCAGCATGTTGATAAGAAATTTCATTTCGAGTAGGTGGGAAAAGAAAAAAGGTAACGAAATTCCAAACAACAAAAGCAAGCAGAGCTAGGAAGGAATAGAAAAGATAGGATCCTTTAAACTTTCTACTATTGATTTTCTGCCATTTCCCCGACCAAATCATAGCAATAAGAGCAAATAAAACCACAAGAAAATTCAACATCATATCCGACAGATAATAGGCAAAGTCAGATAGCCCAGTAACAAGGTCACTGCGTAAAACTAGAGCACTGAACTTCTGGTCAGCAATAACTAGTAGAAAAACTATAATAAAGTAGCGGTGTGAGATTATCTTTTTCATATATCACCTTTCTAATATCCAAATACCAATAAAGTAACAATGAGTAAGAAACTATTCCATGAAGCATGCAGAGCTATAGCCCAATAGATGGATCGGGTGTAGCGAAACATCATACAAAATATCAAGCCCATTCCAAAATACTTTATGAAATCTGTCGTTATCCAACCATACTGCAAAACATGCATAGCGCCAAATATGGCAGCGGAAACAAGAACATCAAGATAGTATCTCTTAACTTTAGATAAACTTGTCATCAAAAGACCACGACAAACAACCTCTTCTGATACAGGTGCGATAATACTAGTATAAAGTATTCGCGTAACAAAATAGCTAATTCCTGTTAAATTGGTGGCTACTTCTACGACTGTACTTCCATTCTGGGTACGAGGAAAGATATAGGTTGTTAGATTTGCCCACACGAACAATAAGAAAAAAGAAAGAAGGAAAACACCCAGGTAAGACCAACGAAACTGGAAACGACCACACTCTTTCCAATGTTCACTTTTGACAAAAGCAATTGTAGCTATAGTTCCCAGAATAAGTACCAATAAAACTTGGAACACATAGTACATATTATCAGACAAAGCAGCCATAAAATCTAAGTCTGATGTGACATTAAAAATGAGGTAATAAGTCAAAATCAACAAGCCAGTTGCTAGGTGAAATTTCACTTCTTTCATTTTCTTCATCCTATTATCTCCTATAAGAGCCTATTTTATATCTAATTGCAAGGACTGGAGGAATAAAGTTAAAATTTCAAAATTCTCTCAGCTTGTAGTCTGTACTCTTCTAAAAGTATAGATAGCCACTATTAAAACTAATATCATATATATCACTGCTATATAAGTATAAGATAAATAGATTACCAATGTAGAAAACAATAATCTTGATACGACATCTCCCAACTGGAAGTAAGTAACCATTCCTCCAAATATTGTAGCTAGTTTCGTTTCATCAAGATTATTAAATATGATAGCTCCTATTTTAGGATTTAATGCACTGACAAATACACTCGAAAGAAATAATGTTAATACTATAAAATAAATATTTTGGTAATAAAACGCAATAAATGATAATAAAATAGTCATTAAATTCATTTTCAATAAGTTCTCTATGGAAAGATTTTTAAATTTTTTACTAATTAGAATCAAAGTTCCACCTAAAATCCCTCCAGAAACAGTACTAATTCCCAAAACTGAAATTGTTGTTGCAGAACTAATAATTGTAAGAGCAGAACTTTTAGAAAGATTCACTACAGCTAGTGGTATGATAATGGCTAAGCTCCCATTAAGAATTGGAATAACAAGTAATACAGTCTTCATATTAGTGAGACTAAATAGATGTTTAAGCGAAAGTTTTAAGTTTGAAATAATATCAGAAAACGTAGCTTTAAAATCAACTTTTGAAACCTTAGTGGATGGGGTCTTGTCTATATAAAAATTGTTAATTTGGCTTTTGATAGCTAATGTTATTAGTAAACTAATAGCGAATGTTAGAGAATTTATAAGAGCTAAGTGAAAGAAACTAAGAAAAGTGATTAAAAATGCCCCTAACGACTGATTTACAATGTTCATGGTAGAAGTTGCTGTTTGCCTAAACGCCATGGTTTCTTCCCTATCTGATTTTTTCACTATTCGATTAGAAATTGGATAGAAAAGACCATTTTCAAATTGCCCCAATGTATCTGAAATAAGATTAACTATACTAGCAAGTATTACTACTAAAATGGATTCCTTAAAATTCATGACAACAGCCACTAATAAATATAAAATTGTCCGTATCCATAACGTTTTGATAATCATTCCCACTTTATTAAGTGTCCTATCTGCAATGATACCAAAAAATATTGTGAACAATATAGGTATAGTCTCCGATATATTTACGATTGAGATAGCCAAATTGCTACTCTTAATCTCCGTCACATAAGTCATGAGAGCTATAAAATATAGTGTATCTCCAAAGTTTGATATCAGATCTGAAACCAAGACTTTCATATATAGCTTATTATTTAAAATTTTTTTCATATGTTATCCCTATATCTACCTTAAACCCTCACTGCATAAAAAACATTTCAGCCAAAGGAGAAGCATTTCCTGTCCTCTGCGCCATTAGTGCAAGAACTATCCCAGAAACCCCATTTAACAAGCCAAAATCAATATACTCTATCACTTCATCATAATTCACACCCCTAAAATATATATCACGTTCCACAAATATGTATTCAGAATCAGTGGCTTTATTTACTATTTCCTTAAATAAATTATCAGAAATAGCTTTAAACTGTGATTCCCCTGTGTCTAAATACATCAAGTTGAACAAAAGCATTATCCCAGAGCGACCATGACAAATTGCGTTATTTAAAATTTCACTACTATTAAGGTAATAAATAGATGAGTGGAATACATCAGTAGCTAACTCTTGTAATTTTGGGATGTCAATTATTTTAGATATATTATATAGTACTCTTGCCATTCCAAGACTACCATAACACCAACTTAAATTATATTCGAATTTCTCACTTTCTACCTCAGCACTTACTCTACCATTCCAGCCAATAATCTTGCCAATCTTATTAGTTTGAAAAGTTTTTTCATAGTAACTCAAACCCTTTTTTAGCGAAATTAAATACTCTGGCATGTTGAATTTTTTAAACCCTAATGCTAAAACATATAGTGGTCCTAATATACCATGAGCTACACCTAGGTTGATATAGCCATTGGGGAATTTTCTCTTTAATTTTTCATTTGGCATATATTCCGGATAAATAGTTGGCTTATTATTTATTACTCCTGCTAAATAATTTAAAACTCCTTTTAATAATAGTTCCTGATTAGAAGTCAATTTATCCTTGCTAAGAAAATACTTTCCTACACTAGAAACTCCTTGGATTACATCAATATATTCTTCTTTAACTTTATTGGATTTTTTTATTTCACTTAGCCTATCTCTAGTTAAAGATACTAAAATTGTTTCAAGTGTCTCTAGCAATTTACTATATTCTTTACTCCTCTTAGGTAACAATTTCAAGGCATATACATAGCCAGAAAATCCATAGCACATTGATATATTATTACGACTGTTCAACTTAATCGACTTTAACAGTTCATGTAAATAGTAGTTTACTCTATTGTAGAGCAACTTAGAATGCTCGTTATCATCGCAATTAGCTAATCTATATGATAAATATATGATTATGCTGGGGTATTCCGACAAGTAACTTCTATTTTCCGTATAGCACGAGCGCTGTAGTAAATCAATAATATTATTGTCTAACACTAGACTATCTACTTTATTGATGATTTCATCATACTTCTTAATTATATTTCTCATAATTATTTAATACCTCTAAAATATACCTCACAAAATAAAGATATTCCTTTTCATTTAAGGAAAATATTCCTATTCTATTCATGTGCATATGAAGCAAACTATGAATCATATCATTTTTATATTCAAAATGTTTCTCGATAGGTGAGAAGCTTTTAAAAACTTCATTGAAAATATCAAATTTACTTTGATCTTCAAAATATTGTTTGAATTCCTTTATTACTTTTGCGTTATTGGGAAACACCTTTTTAAAACTTTTACGATAAATATTTTGAGTAAAAGTATCCTTCATCAATTTAAGTAATTGTTTTGGAGATATTCCCAATAGTCGGATATATATAAAAATTGAATGTAGAACAGATAAATAATCATCAACTTTTAATACTTTCTTTGAAAACAACTTTAAAACAAGATAACTATCAATAGAAAACATCCTCTCACATACTGTTAAAAAGCCAATACCTCCATATCTCTCAACCTCCCTCTCATATAAATTAAAACTTACATCTTTACAAAAATAATGATTTAATAGGAAATCTATCCAATGAATAATTCGATATCTTAGCTTTTCAAAATCATCTTCGTTCATAATTTTAAACCTTAATCTAATAGAACCATCCCCGCCATCATTATAATTTACAAAATGAAAATCACTAACTAATTTCTCAGCTAAAAGCTCATCAGTGAATATAAGAAGATTTTCTCTTAGTTCAGGCATCGTTGAGGAGTTAATTCCATATAATTTGAAATATATCCAATCGCTCGAAAACGTTTTTACATAATCTTTATAAAAGTCATTTTCAATTCTTCTGACAGTTTTTTCACTTACTGAATGAGGGTATACACTATTTCGAGGATTTTCAAATCCAAAGATAAACTCGCAATTTTTACCATCAATCTTATCAAAACGCGTAAAATGTAATTTATCAACATTTTGTTTTAAAATCCATTGAACATCTAAACTATTCTTTAGGTCAATCAGTAAACGCTCATCATCTTTATGAAAGTATAGAAGGCTAGGTACATCAAAAAATTTTTTCCACTGACTAATAGTAGACATATCTTTTTTATCGACATCTGATAAAATCCACTTCTCTTCACTTAAAATAATATTCTTATATTTAATTCTAGGAATATAAGGAAGGAAATCAAGATTCTCAATTACCCTAAATAGAGAAAATGGATTATCTTGCCACTCTAACGAAACTGTTAACAAAAATCTCGCTAAATGGCTAAAAACTCCGATAGATTTATGATTCAGCATTGAGGTTGTTACAAAATTAACAATCAAGTCTGTTCGTAAGTCTCTAAAATATAGTTTGTAATGCTCATTCACTCTCTCAACACCCACTACTAAGAAATCTAATTCTAACGAGTCAATATCAAAGTCATCTTCATAAGATAGTAATAACTTTTTAGAATGTCCATGGTGAGAAGACATAACATTTAAATTTTTATTATCACTTGGAAATTCTATTAATTCTACATTATCAACCCTCGAATCTAATTCTATATTAGAATTTAGAAAATATGAAGCAAATCTACCAATAGACTTTCCTATCATATCACTCCCAGTATTTGGCACAATTGATATAACAGGTTGTTCTCCAAAATTCTTCATTTCACAATACAACTCGAACTGATTCACAGCAAATCTATCCAAATTTGGATACAATAATTCAGGCGGAATATTTGATATATCAATTTCCTTTTTATTATTTTTCACTGCTTTAAAGATTTCTTTACTTAGATAAGACAAAAAAGTTTGTTCTGCAACACTTGATAATATACTATAAGGTTCCAAATTTTGTTTTGGTATCCCCAACCCTAACTTACTATCCAGTAGTTGCTTAATAGGAACTTCAACATACTCTCCGTATTTTTCGACAAATTTTTCTGTGTACGAGATTAATTCCTTATTTCGATAATCTTTACCCAGATTAATTCTCGAAATAAAGTTAACGAAGTCCTCCAATGTCTTTTTTAAATCTTTGGGTAATAGCGAATCATAACTATTCACTAAGTCAACCTTCAGATAGCGCTGTTTTTCTTCATTAAAAATATGAGACATTTTTTCACAAATTTCAGCATATTGAAGAATACCTTCTCCTAACTCTGATTTTGAATACTTCTCGATGCATGATTTAAGTTGTAACAAATCAGTAGTTAATTTTGTTTGCTCATTAATAGAACTTAAAATATAAATTAAATTATCTAAATAATTGTGATTTATTACAACCTTTCGTAAGTTTGTAAATAAAAATTCACTGATAATTAAATTACGTAAATAATCAATAATTTTCTGTGTCTCCAAATTAGGAGACTTAGTTTGAATTTCTTGTACCAAGTCTAATACACTTACTTCCGATTTATATGTCAATTTTTTAATAAATTCTAAAAGGGCAGTTTTCTTGATAAGTATATCTCTACTCTGCTCGGAAACACCCCAATAGTTGATATTATTCAATTGATACTTATCTGATAGCTCCAGTACTTTTTGATTCCACTGTAAATGTAATTGCAATAAAACTGAATCTTCATTTTCTAACATCATACAAAGCGAACTAATCCACTCTCCACTAACAGACACTTTTTTACTATAATTCTCTCTAATCTGTTGAGGGTATGAAACTTTTGAAAAAGAACCAACACCAACTGAACTAAACAATCCAAATGGAGTTGCTCTTGTAAGCGACCTCTTTGCATAATTTCTAAACGTAGAATTTTGATATATTTTTTCCTTAGTTAATTCATTAAAAAATCGTGGATTCGCCACCATCAACATCTCTTGAAATATTTTGCTATCAAAAAATATTTCAAGATTATTTTCATTAAGTTTTTCTATCAGTATAGAATCATTAACGCATTGCCTGTAAATATAATTATCTTTTATTTTAAACATATTTTTCTTTTAATTAAAAAGCAAGTACTTGTACCTGCTTTATAAAATCAATTATTAAATTAGTTTTTACAACAACCTGTAGATGTAACACCACTAGAAACATAATCTTGTTCAGTTGCAACTTCAGTCACATCAAGTTCCAATGAAAATTCTGTATTTTCCATAATAAACGATTCCTCCTCCAATTATTTTTACTTATAAACCACTTCTGCGACCTAGGATTTGCTTCAAGTGCTTTATAAGTACAGTATAACACGAAAATTGGCTTATTTTAGAAAATCGCATATTTGATATTTTTTCTTATAAAAATTTCACATTTGCGATTTTAGTAGATTTGATCATTTCCCTGGTATAATAAAGTTATTACTAATGAGGAGTGGAAGTCATATGAAGAAACAAGTTTTAACATTATTGACAATCGTTGCTGAGATTATTATCTTTTTCCCATTTCTAACTAATCGATAAGTGCTTTGTATTGCTGTAAGCGTAGTTCAAAAAGGGATGTTAATTGTGGATTTTCTAATACTTGCAGAGATTGGATAAAATTTTCAATCTCTTTTTGATTGTTTCCTTTGGTTTGAATGAAAATACTCATTTTCTTTAAAAATTGCCACAATACTTTTTCAAAAACATCGTACGGACGCAACATGCTCTCCAGCTCTGCTTCAAAGATTGGGATATAGGAGAAAAGCTTGCGCTCCATGAGCTCTGATATAATATTCAGAAAGCCACTTTTCATATACAGTCTATTATGTACCAACTCTTTAAATTCCTTGGATTTTTCAAGCAAAGAGGTTGATAAAAAGATCAGATCTTGATTGCTCAAGAAGGGCATGGTATTGCAAAAAAGATAGAGTTCAAACCAGGTCCAAGACTCAATAGCATAGAGGTAGGTAGTCAAAAACTCGCTATCCTCCTCTGCTAGCGGATAGCTTTTATCTAAGGAATGGAGTGCATTTTTAATCACAATAGCATTCAAACGACGATAGGTCTCCGCCATCTGTCCTTGCTCGACTTCCTCCAACAGTTGCTCTAAGCCAGCTATATCTTGATGAGCAAAGCGATCCACAACCTTTCTACCAATCTGCATATGTGGAGATTCTTGATAGTTGATGAGCTTGTGCCCAAACTCATCAAAGGTCACATTGATCCCTTGGATGGCTAGTATGAGCTTATCCGCAGACAGCATAGACTGCCCTAGTTCGAACTTGGATAGCTGAGAAGCTGTTAGTCCAGCACAAGCCACATCTGACTGCTTGAGCTTTCTCGCCAAACGCAATTCCTTGTAAAATTCCCCCAGTTCCATTTTTTCAATCATCCTACCACCTCCTAGCTTTTGCATATTATATCATTATTTGTGTTCATTTGTCAAAACATTCTGACACTTTGGTGATTAAAAAAGCCAGCCTTAAGCTGACTCTAAAAGGACCGAGCCTTGTACAATACAGAACTCAATCCTCGTTCTAAATAGAATGTCTAACTTTTTTGGGCAGTACACGAGCTTGGGGAACAGCCACTGGAACGATGAGGTGTGAGCTCAAAATATCCTCCAGTTATGTTTTTCCTAATAGTATACCGGAAGAGTGAAAGGATTTTATAATGGAGCGGTTACAAAGAACCTACTTTCTATTAAACAGTATACTATGAAAATGTGAAAATTTAACATTTTTTTGTACAAATTTTATAAATTATTGCCTTTTTAATATCAATAGTTAATCTCTTATCCAGATCCCCCTTGTGTAAACTTTATCTTTATAAGCTTCAAGGCCCCTATCCCATCTATTTGCAACAATTAGATCGCTTTGTTTTGTAAATAGTTCAAAATTCTTTTCAAAAATTACGTTATCTATACTAACGTTTAAATTTGGTTCATATACTAAAATTTTTATACCGACAATCAATAGTTCATTAATTATACTTAAAATAGCTGACTCTTTGTAATTATCTGAATTATATTTCATCCCCAATTTATATATTCCTACTATCTTTGGCTTTCGTTCCAATATTTGTTTAACTATGAACTGTTTTCTATTTGTGTTTGAAATATCAATCGCTTCTATCACTGGGGCATTTATTTCTATAAATTCTTTTTTTAATTGTTTAGTATCTTTGGGAAGACAATATCCTCCAAATCCAAAAGAAGGATTATTATAAAAATTTCCAATTCTTGGATCTAAACAAACACCTTTTATTACAACTTCAGCATTTAAACTTCTCCTCTCAGCAAAAGAATCTAGTTCATTAAAAAAAGCAACACGGAGAGCTAAGAATGTGTTAGAAAAAAGCTTAATTGCTTCTGCTTCAGTAGGAGAAACTAACATAACATTTTTAATATTGGCAGTACTATGAGTACTAATCGAAAGGAACAACTCTGCAATTTTTCTTCCTTCAACTGTCTCATCTCCAACAACTATGCGACTTGGATATAAATTATCATATATAGAACAACCTTCTCTCAAAAATTCAGGGACAAAAATGATATTTTTTGTATCAAACAGCCTTTTTAATTTGTTTGAAAAGCCGATCGGAACTGTTGACTTTAAAATAATCTTTCCATTAGGTTTTACCCTCAGAATCTTCGATACCGTTTGTTCGATTTCATATGTATTAAAACTACCAATTTTCTCATCATAATCTGTCGGAAGCGCAATAATATAATAATCAATATTATTTTTAATTTCAGAAAATGTATCAAAAAAAGTAATATTTAAGTTATTCTCGCAAAAAAACTTCATAAGCTCTTCATTTTTAGATGGAAGAATGCCCTTTTTTAAATTATTTATTTTTACAGAATCTATATCATATGCAACAACTTTATATTTAGATGCAAATAGTAACGCGTAGGCCAGCCCAACATGCCCCAAACCAATTACTGCTATATTCATAAAACTACTTCCTTATTTCTTAATCCAAAATCTAATAGAATAAGCTGCCCCATTCCTTAAATACAACTCTTTAATATTGTTTAAAAGTTTTTCAACTGATTTCCAGATTATCAAAATCTGAGATTCATAGCACAATATTGATGATATTCTATCAATATAATGTTTTTCATCAAGTTCCTCTTGATACATTTTTAATTCTTTAGTTTTTCCCATATAACTAACCATACTACTATCACTTACATATGGGAAGTCCTCATAATATATTACTTTATAACGCATAAATTCAAGCGCCCTTCCAATACTATTCACAAAAACATGATCAACATGGTCACCAAGTGAAAGCGGACAATATACGACACATTTGTCGTCTAAATGCATTAACAGCTCTTTTATGATATCATTCTTTAATGTGTCCTCATTTTTTAATTCACTATAGATATGACGGTATAGAAAATTGCCATTTCTATCTTTCCTATAGAGACATTCATAGTACGATAAGTGTCTAAAATCACACTGTAGACGTTCACAAGCTAACCTGTCTTCTTTCTTCCTTTCTTCAATCGGATATTTCCCAAGGTTACACAACTTATGAAATTGCTTAGCAGAGGGCTGTAGCTGTTGGCTCAAAGGGTAACCAGAAAATATAGTAATAACAAGTACAATTTCTCCTTCTGAAGTTAATTTTGAAATATAATCACCACAGGAAAAAATTGCGTCATCTAAATGTGGAGATAAAAATATATACTTAGTATTGTTACTCATAACCATTCCCTCTACAATTTATCTAAAAATTCACTAAGTGTCTGATTAAATTCCACATCATCAAAAAAATTCACCTTATTCTTAATAATGAATATTTCGTTAAATAAACATATATATAAATATTTCAATATCCTTTCAATATCATCCTCTAAATTCTCCTCAATATTTTGTATCAGCCCATTTACAATCTTATTAAAAAAGATAAGCTCTTTATCTCTAAAATTAAATATTTTCATACAACTGTTGTATCGAAAAATATATAAAATAATTTTTACTAATGTTTGAATATTTAAACAACTAAATAAATGAGTTGTACCCGGGACACTATTTATGTTATCAAGAACACTATCTTGAAACCTCAACTCACAGTTCTTTTTGTGAAATTCTTTTTTATCGTTTAGATCTGATATTTTTTTAGACATTTCAACAATCTCAGACATTTTATATGGATATCTAGGATGAATGCCAAAACTATGCAAAAGTAGGCTATTTTTCTTTAAAACAATTGAATTTGTAACATAAAATGGATAGTCGGAATAACTAAAATATACTGACTTCTGTTTATCATTACAAAATTGATTGTAGTTCACAGAATGATACTTAAAAGTCATTATTTCATCCGCTGACTCGCCACAAAGAATACTTGTGTTCCCTTTTTGGAACAACAACCTGCCTAAATAGTACTGCAGTATGACACCACATTCAAAGAGACTTCCTTCCAATCTCCATACTATATCGGGAAAATATTCTAAATCTTGGCTCATTACAGTATCAACTAATAAATTTATACCATAAAATTTTGCAATTTTAGTTACTTCAGGAATCTCATTAATTCCTTTTTCTCCTCCTATGCAAAATGCATTAATTGAAGAATTCGTATAATTCGCTAATGTATATAATATATAATTTGAATCAAAACCAGATGATAGTGTAATATTAGCCTCTCCTGCTTCACTATACACTCTTAATATAGATTCACGTAGCATAGAGTCCCAATTCTTTAATACTTGTTCTTTAGTAAAATTGTTTGAATCATTATAATCAATACCACATATACGAAGAGTATTATTTACAGAAATGTAAGAGAAATATTCTAATTTATTAATTTCGGTTACTAAAGTATTTGAATCTAAAATAAATCCATTTCTCATAAATTCTTGTATTTTTTTGTTATTTAAGGTAACGGGAACATGAGATAACTTCATCACTTTCTTTAAAGATGTACTATAATAGAACACACCTCCATAAACAGTATAGTATAAATTAAAGTATGAAGTCGTTATATCTTGAAAAATTTTTAATTCTTTTGTCTTCGTATCAAAAATTATAATTAAAAACATTCCGGTAATATTCTTTATTAAGCTAATTCCATAAATCTTATACAATCCAGCGAATTCATGCAATTCCAACTTTATATTTTTATAATAAATTTCTCCAAGAAGTTCAATTCTTATTTTATCTGTTTCAAAGATATCAGTTAAAGAATAACTAATTAGATTCCTAGTTTCCATATCGAAGCTTCCTGTGATATTCAATAAAGTATTTTCCATATTTCTTTATCTCTCTCGAATAGATTAACTATTCTAAAAAATATTTAATAAGTTTACTTTTATAATCTTGTAAACCATAACAAAAAGAATAATTTCTATCTAAAAAATGACATCTACTAATCTCTTCTACATATACGTATTTTCCAATAGAATCTTTCCCAAACATACTATCCCACCAAAAAATACAAAAGTATTCTATATTAGTAAGATCGCTATAATAGATAATTCCTCCAGCAACAATTTTTTTTCCAAATAGCAACGAAATTGTTTTAAAATTTTTTTGATTATATAAAAGCTTAAATAATTCAAATTGGCTTTCAGTAAACGTAACCGAAAATTTTCGATTGCAATAATTTTTCCAGTTTTGCAGTATATCTGAAACACGACTGAAATTATAAACACAAACATATTTTCCGTTATTTTTATCAACCAGTGTTCTAAAACGCTTGTAAAAAACACCAAATTTAGAGTCATCTGAAACATCTACAATAATAAGCTCTTCTCTATGACACAAAGATATACTTTGAGTTTTTAGGATGAGATCCATATTTTTATAGCAAAAATCGATAAAATTCTTTTCAATTTCCAAAGAAAAGTGATGCAGCAACGTTGGATCAACTTGCTTATTGGAAACTCCATCTAAGATTGGGATATTTTTTTTAGCTAGAACTAGTAGAAATATATAGTCAAATAACAGATACCTTAAGGGTTTCTCATCTACATAAAAAAATGATACTTTTTTCTTATCTAATAATTTCTCACATATTATAAACAATTCTTCGACAGAGGAATACTTAACTTCTAACTCAATATCATTAAAGTATACTTTTTTCTCTTCAGTAATTACCTCATAAGCTTCACAATAGAATCTCATGTTTCCCTCCCCTATATTCTTAAATAAAATCCTTTGGAAATTGATATATCTTAGTAAAATATTGTTTAAGTTCCGGATGCGGAGCATGGGTAACAATAATGACAGTCAAATCCTCTCTATCTAATATCTTACGTTCAATCGCTAACGAAGTTCTCCTATCGATAGCAGAAGTTCCCTCGTCAATTAATACTATTTTCTTATTTCTAATTAGGCCTCTAGCTAAAGTAATTTTTTGTTTCTGCCCTCCTGACAGTAATCTCCCATCATCACCAACATAATAATCTAAAATGTTATTAGGAAAATCTTTTACACTCAAACCAACTTGTTCTAAAGACTGTAGTATTTCTTCATCAGTATAATTTTCTTCCAATAAAATATTATCTCTAATCGTACCTTCAAACAAATAAGCTTTTTGATCTACATATAGAACATTCGAAACCATATTTAAATAGGAGGTTTTTTTTATATCATCCCCGCAGAATCGCAATTCTCCACTATAATCTCTCAAAAAGCCATTCAATAATTTTAATAATGTAGATTTCCCGCTTCCACTTTCACCTAAAATTAAATACTTTTCATTACGTTGAAAACAAAAATTTAAGTTTTTTAATATTTCTTTATCTCCATACTTATAGCAAATATTTTTTGCTTCATATAACGGAAAATCTCTATTCACCTCATTTGGTTCGATATCATTCATTTTATTTGACTCAATTGGATTAATTGAATACAATTTTAAAAAAATAGGCTTCGTACCAATAATAGAGGATAATTGACCTCCTAATTCACCTAGCGCTGTAAAAATAACACCTGTTAGTGCTCCTATTGCTTCAATAGTACCAATTTTCACTATTCCTTTTATTGCAAGATAGCCTGTTAAAAAAACGAGAGATATCTGAAAAAAAATATTGAGAAAGAAGCTAATAGCGCCTGCTAACGTTTCTACAGTTGTCTTTCTTTGTATAACCATCTTTAATAAAATTCCTGCTTCTTTAATTTTCTTAGGCAATACATATAAAAGATTCAAGGACGCTAACACATCAAATCCATTCAATATAGTCTCACTAGATTTTAAAAAAGCTTCATTTTGGCTAGTTAAATTTAGACTAACTTCTCGCATTTTCGATGCAAAGATTTTTGGTACAAGTAGCATAATCATTAATGAAAACAAGGTGGCTACAGTCAATGACCAATGATAGTGATTAAGAGTCACAACTGCAAATATAGTACCAGAAATTCCTTTTATTACTAAAAAAAGTTGTTTAAAAGCCTGATCATTTAAAGTCTGAACATCATTATTTAGCCACGAAAGATATGTTCCTGATGATTTACTATGAAATTCTTGATAGGTAGAGTTAGAGATGTCTGTGGCAACTCTATTTCGAATCTCTAGATTAAACTCTTGGATCACTTCAACCTGATAATTTTTCACTACCCAGTCAAGGAATATTATCCCACACCAGACAATCATTTGGTAGATTGACAATTTCAAAAACCGCTCTAAATTCATCGCAATTAATTCATTCAACACCAGAGCATTAATAGTTGCTGCATAAATTAGCAATAATTGACCAGCAACAATAAATATCGTTAATAAACTAAATTTTTTTATATTTGATTTTATAATAGTATACACAATAGTTTCTCACTTTCTAAATTTTAATTGAACATAGTTGTCATATATACAATAGAAAAAACCAAAATAATATAATAACATGTATTTCAAAAAAAGAAATTCGTTAAAAATTTTTTCTTCTCTTGCCTTCTTGATTACTTTTAAAGCCTTGCATTTGTCTCCTATTAATAGTAACCGCTTTATGTTTAAAGAATAATATTTCTTTGTAACCAATATTCTCTCGTTGAAACTCAATAAATTAAAATATTTCCTACAGTAATTATAATATTCTTCATCTGCATTAATTGTTTTTTGTGTCACTCCAGTGATACCGTTTTCTTTACTGTGAGCGTAGTAATTCACCAAGAATTCTCGCACTATATCAATTTGGTATCCTTGAGCAAGTAGTTTTAATAAAACAACACCGTCCTGATGTGAATCTATTTTCTCAAAACCATTAATTAATTCTAGCACCTCTTTTTTACACAACCAAAATGACGTACCTGCTATATTGTGAACCATTTGAACAAACAAGGGATTTCCAACAAAATCGGTCTTCTCCTCTTCTCGTGTACCATTTGGATAAATTATTATTCCATAACTATAAACTAAAGCTAAATTCTTCATTCTACTCTTTTTAAAACAAGCCATCAACTTTAAAATTCGATCTGGCATATATTCATCATCATCGTCTAAAAATGATATATACTTACCTCTAGAATTTTTGATACCTATGTTTCTGGCATTAGTTGCACCTAAATCTTCATTACTTAAAATTAACTTAATTCTATGATTGGTATAGCCAAATTGATGGATAATTTTATTTCTTAAATTTACATTACTATAATTATCATCAATAATTATAACTTCGATATTTTTATAACTTTGATGTAAACAACTTTTCACAGCTCTAATCAGAGATTCATACCTATTATGTGTTGGTATTATAATACTTACTAATTCTTGATCTATATTCCTATCCATGACTACTCTTCTCTAATAATTCATCATATACTCTCATGGTTTCTACAAACATTTTTTGCACAGAAAAATGTTTTCTTATTTTTGATTTACTATTCTCACCTATATATTTCAAATACTCAGAATCATTGAGTAAAAAATTAGCACAAGCACACACTCCCTCAACATCTTCCTTCTCAAATAAAAATCCATCAACCCTATGTTCAATAATTTCACTTAACCCGCCAACATTACTAGCTAAAACCGGAGTTCCTTGTGACATTGACTCTAAAACACACATAGGTATTCCTTCTGTATCAGAAGGAATATACAATAAATCCGATATTTGGTAAACTATAGTAGCTGGATAGATTTCACCAAGTAACCTGAAATTATCTCTACATTTCAAATGGCAAATTTTTTCTTTCAAAGCAGCCCACATACTACCATTTCCAGCCATAATAAAAATCACATCTTCTCTGACTAAAAATAATTTTTCTGCAAATTCAAGGAATCTATCCGGCCTTTTTTCTGGATCCAACCTTCCAACATAACAAATGATTTTTTTGTTATTTGGAATACAAAATTCTTTTTTAAAGTCTTGAACACCTACTACATCTAAATCGCTATTTGATACATTAATTCCGTTATTTATTGCAACTATCTTCTTATTTTTTTATTATACTCTCCAATCTTTTTTTCATAGTTTCAGATACACAAATAAAAGCATCTCCCATAGAATATGTCCAAAAATCAAAATAAGTCAAGAATTTCTTTTTTAAGTTATATTCAACCCATCCATGGCATGCTATCACTGTCTTAACCTTTCCAAATCCATTCTTGTCAAGTTTTTTTAACATATATAAAAAATAATTAGTTGAGTAGCCATGACAGTGTATAAGTTGGATTTTTAATAATTTTAAAATATTTTTAACGTGTAAGGCAGTTTCAAAATTATTTGAACATTGAGTACAATCAACATAGGCAATATCTAAATTTTTATAATCATCAATAACCTTTGAATCTCTAGATACGATTATCAAAATAGGATATAGAGACATCCTTCTGATCTGCTTTTTACAAAGTCCAATTATATGCGGATCTATACCTCCACAATGTCCATTATTATACCTAACTATAATATGAGCCGAAAACACTATATCCTTAATGTCTCCATATCCATCAGGGATATTAATATTTATTTTTCCACAACTATATTGCATTGTAACCATCTCCTTAAACGACGCATTATGATATTTGATAGAGAAATTTTTATGAATAACTCAATAATTTTATAGTAAATCATGCTTATATCTCAAAGATACCTATTTTCTCTTGTCTCGACCTTCTCCAAAGAATTGCTATAATACTATTACAAATACATCTGCACTACACTTCAAATTTTAGCACTGTATAAAAACGTTTCAACACACTAACTTTAAGAAAACTTCCACTATTAATTGAAAAAGTTGATAGAGATAAATTAAAGATCTATATTGAAACTCATCCCGATGCTTATTTGACTGAAATAGCTGCTGAATTCAACTGTCCTCCAACAACTATTCATTACGCTCTAAAGGCTATGGGATATAGTCTAAAAAAGAGCCGTACCTACTGCGAACAAGACCCAGAAAAAGTAAATCGGTTCCTTAAAGAATTGAATCACTTAAGCTACCTGACTCCTATTTATATTTATGAGACAGGGGTTGAGACCTATTTTTATCTCGAATATGATCGAGCCTTGAGCAGGCAGTTAGTCTCTCTGGAAGAAGATATAATTATTTGAATTAAGATCGAGACAACGCACACCAGAGATTGCGATACTGTTATAGAAGTACTAATGCCCTTTTTTGTTTCAATATACTATGGCTCCGATGACCTATAAAGATACGATGACGAGTGACTTTTTCGAAGCTTGCTTCCAAAAATTCTTACTACCTACTTTAGATACACCATCCCTTATCATTATGGACAATGCAAGGTTTCACAGAATGAACATGTGTAAGGAGCAGGGCATAGACTGTTACCACTTCCTACCTATTCACCCGAGTATAATCCCATTGAGAAAATATGGGCTTACATCAAAAACATCTCAGAATAATATTGTCAAATTACGATGCTTTTCTTGAGGCACTTTTGTCCTATTCTTGTTTCAGCTGATTATACTCCGTTATTGGGCAGCTACGGAACAGTCGATGGGACGATGGGGGGGACATAAAAAAATCCTCCAGTTTTGTTTTTTATAACAGTATACTGGAGAATTGACAATCTCGGTAGATACCTCGTTATAGCGCGGTTACTTATTAGGCAGTTACAAAACAACTGTGAACAGAAAACATTCCAGAGTCAGACAAGACTTTGGAATGCTTTGGCTCTATAATTTCTGTAGTGGGTAATCCCACCCCAGGAATTATAGGGTCGTTTCTTGTAGAAAAAAAGCCCCATATGACCTATAATGAAAAGCGTCTAACCAACTCATTAGAAAGGGTTCATATGGAACAACTTAAGAATACCACAGATTTGCTCGGATTGGAAGACAAAAATATCAAAATCTTGTCTGTTCTGAAATACCAAACCCATCTAGTCGTTCAGGCAAAGTTGGATTCCCCCGCTCCTCCTTGTCCTCATTGTCAAGGGAAGATGATCAAATACGACTTCCAGAAAGCCTAAAATTCCGCTTCTCGACTGTCAGGGTTTACCCACGGTACTGCATCTCAAAAAGCGCCGCTTTCAGTGCAAGAATTGCCTTAAGGTGGTCGTTTCTCAAACATCCATTGTCAAGAAAAATTGCCAGATTTCCAACATGGTGAGACAAAAAATCGCTCAGCTCCTCCTTGAAAAGCAGTCTATGACTGAGATTGCCCACAGATTGGCGGTCTCAACTTCCACCGTCATCCGAAAACTGAGGGAATTTAAGTTTGAAACCGATTGGACCAAGTTGCCAAAAGTTATGAGTTGGGATGAGTATAGCTTCAAAAAGAGCAAAATGAGCTTCATTGCCCAAGATTTTGAGTCCAAATCCATCCTCGCAATTTTAGACGGGCGAACTCATGCGGTGATTCGAAACCATTTCCAACGCTATCAGAGAGAGGTTCGGGAGCTGGTCGAGGTCATCACCATGGACATGTACAGACCTTATTATCGGCTCGCTAAGCAACTCTTTCCAAAGGCGAAGATTGTTCTTGACCGCTTCCACATTGTCCAACATCTGAGCCGAGCTATGAACCGAGTACGAATCCAAATCATGAACCAATTTGACCGAAAATCCTTGGAGTATCGGGCGCTCAAGCGCTTTTGGAACCCTCGCTTTTTCGTTTCTAGGCTCGGGCTAAATCAGTCCACTGGACTGATTTACTACACCAGTATAGCTTCAAGCTCTGTCAGAAACGATTCTATCAGCCCACGTTTCGAATGCACTTAACCCATCGGGAAGTACGAGATAAGCTGCTTTCTTACTCTGAGGGATTACAGGTTCACTACGAACTCTATCAACTCCTGCTCTTTCATTTTCAAGAGAAGAATGCCGACCATTTCTTTGGATTGATTGAGCAAGAACTGCCAACGGTTCATCCGCTTTTTCAAACGGTCTTTTGGACTTTTTTAAGGGATAGAGATAAGATTATCAACGCACTTAAGCTGCCTTATTCCAACGCTAAACTTGAAGCGACCAATAATTTGATTAAGATTATCAAGCGCAAAGCCTTTGGTTTCCGGAACTTTAACAATTTTAAAAAACGGATTTTGATGACTTTGAACATCAAAAAAGAGAGTACGAATTTCGTACTCTCCAGATTGTAGCTTTTCGCCTACCCACTACACTTGACAAAGAGCCACTCTTTATTCCATGGTATCAAAGGCAAGACTTGGTTTGGCATTGAGGTCCCAGCCTGCGAAGTTTTCTTTGTTCCACTCGCTGACGCTGGCATAGGCAATCATACCTGCATTGTCTCCGCAGAGTCGCAGAGGGGGGATGATAACCTTGACATCTGTGATTTCGGCTGCTAGGCGTTCTCTGAGACCTTTATTGGCTGCCACACCACCTGCCACAACCAGGGTTTTAACAGGATATTTCTCCAAAGCCTTCTTGGTTTTTGCCATGAGAATGTCCATAACTGCTGCTTGGAAGGAAGCACACAAATCTTCTGTAGACAGGCTTTCTCCCTTTTGCTCGGCATTGTGATAAAGATTGATAAAGGCAGATTTCAAACCTGAGAAGGAGAACTCCAGATTATCTTCCTTAATCATGGCACGGGGGAAATCATAAATATCCTGCCCCTGATGAGCCAGCTCGTCAATCTCACGACCTGCAGGATAGGTCAAGCCCATGACACGGCCGACCTTATCATAAGCCTCACCAACCGCATCATCACGGGTTTCCCCAACAATCTTATAATCTCCTGCCTCCGAAACATAAACCAACTCTGTGTGTCCGCCGCTGACCAAGAGGGCTAGCAAGGGAAACTCCAAAGGCTCCACACTCTGAGCTGCCATGAGGTGCCCAGCCATGTGATTAACAGGAATCAGTGGAAGTCCGTGAGCCCAAGCAAAGGCCTTGGCAGCTGACAAACCAACTAGCAAGGCTCCGACCAAGCCTGGTCCGTAGGTAACCGCAACAGCTGTCACGTCCTCTTCGGTAATCCCTGCTTCTGCCAATGCCTCCTCGATACAGGCTGTAATGACCTCGACATGGTGACGACTGGCTACTTCGGGCACTACGCCACCAAAACGTTTGTGACTCTCAATTTGACTAGCAATGACATTGGACAAGAGCTCATCGTCGTTTTTCAAGACGGCGACACTGGTCTCATCACAGGATGTCTCAAATGCTAAAATATATCTATCCTTCATCTATTTCTCTCTTCATGATAATGGCGTCCTCGACTGGGTCATGGTAGTAGGCCTTTCGCTCAGCGATGACCGCCATTTTTTCTTTCTTGTAAAATGCTTGCGCTCGTTGATTTGACTTTCTGACTTCGAGGAAAATCTCCTTATCTGTCGGCAATTGAGCAAACAAGGCTGACGCAATTCCCTGACCCTGATAGGCTCCTTTGACAGCGATTTGCAGGACTTCTGCTTCAAAAAGATTCTCCTGCACAGCTAGAAATCCAATCACTTCTGCCCCATCATAAGCCAATGCATACCAAGTCTGGTCTTGGGACAGATCTGCTTGGATTTGCTCCAGAGTCCAAGGACTGACTAGGTAAACAGCTGCTATAACAGCGTAGATGGCTTGAGCTAGGTCAGGCTGTTGTTGAATTCGCTTGATTTCTATCATAGGCGTTTAATGTAGGACTCACCAGACTCGGTATGGTTCTTGAGCCAGTTTTCCTCAGCCTCGACTCGTTTGAGGTAATTCGGCACAAAATCATGCAAGGAGTCTGCTTCCTTGTCCCAGGCCAAAAGAGCTAGATTAGCTGCATTGGGCAATGTTTCTTTGTAATCAGTCCTTGGCAAGTGTTTTTGAATCTGCTCAACAAAGGGGCCAACTTCTCCGACAAAGGTTACCTGACTAGTACCCTTGACTTTTTCTAGCACCTCTTCAAAAGATAGGTGCGCTTCTGCCATGACAGGTTTAGCATTTTCATAAAATCCTGCATAAACATTATTGCGACGCGCATCCATCAAGGGGACAAACAAACCTTCTTGTTGGTGGGGCACCAGAGCCAAGAGACTCGACATACCAACCAACTCGATGTTCAGGGTGTAAGCTAAGGTCTTAGCAGTTGCTACCGCAATTCGCAAGCCTGTATAGCTACCCGGCCCTTCAGCTACCACGATTCGGTCCAAATCCTTGGGTGTCCAGTCCAAACTTGCCATCAAAAAATCGATGGCAGGCATGAGGGTAATACTGTGATTTTTCTTAATATTAATCGTCATCTCGGCAAGAATCTGCTTGTCCTCTAAAATAGCGAGAGAAAGAGCCTTGCTGGACGTATCAAAAGCTAATACTTTCATAACACATTCCTATCTTTTTGTCTGCTTACTATTATACTACAAAAGCTGGCACATGGGAATTTTCTTTGCCCCCAGACAAGAGTGCCCTCACTTAACTAAAAATAATTTAAAAAAATGCTCACTTTTCCTTTTCTTTTCCGAATATAAAAGTGAACAAGAAAAAAGGAGGAAAATTCAATGACAAATTTTGACATTCTTGACAATCAATTTTTATCCTTATCTGAAAATGAATTATCAGATATTGATGGCGGTCTCGCTCCCTTGGTTATCTTTGGAGTAGCAGTATCTTGGAAGGCTATTGCAGGTGGAACAGCACTTATAGGTTCTGGTTTGGCAGCTGGTTATTTTTTAGGAGGAGATTAATATGATGAAAGATTTGAACAACTATCGTGAAATTTCTAATAAGGAATTGCAAGAAATCAAGGGTGGCTTTGGTGTAGGTGTTGGTATCGCTTTATTTATGGCAGGTTATACCATTGGAAAAGACCTTCGTAAAAAGTTTGGTAAATCATGCTAGATAAGAAACACATTTTTAGAAGGATAAATTTTATTGTCTTCATCTCTTACAGTTTGCTCAGCATTCTCAATGATTTGAACATTACTACTATCCCTTTACCATTCGATTTATCTGTTTGTATTGTTTTATTTTTATGCTTCAACTCTATTTTTGAGCAGAAGAATGATTACCATAAAACTAATAAGCTCTGAAAATACCATTATCATGTCATTTCTAAAAAATACAAAAACCACCTCATCTTGATAGATGGGGTGGAATTTTCGTGTCGTAAATCTACTATCTCTACATCCCCAAACAAAAAACCCCAGCATAAGCAGGGCATCTAAGCATTTAATCCAAAGTAAAATACAAACCAAACGACATAGGTCATGAGGAGGAGAAAAAGCGAGTAGAGAGTCACAAAGGTCATTTTCCACAAGAACTTGGTTTGTCATCGTTCCAGTTTGGCAAATAGAAGATTCCCCGCATAAACGCAAGCAACAAAAACAATAAAAGCTACCAAGCGAGCTCCGATAGCAAAAGCAAATAAGTTATACATAGGGCAACCTCCTTGACTTAAAATCTATATGGAATTATGACAAGCAATAAATTTCACTTCCGTTATCAACATAATACATTTTCTTTATTTTTGCAAACGCTTACCAAAGAAATCGTCCCCTAACTTTCTCGTTTCCGTCTTTTACTAATTTTTCATTTTGTGGTATAATTGAAATAATTGTAACGAATCAAGGTCAATCTAGACACAAAATGGAATGAAATCAAGCAAATCTCTGCTAAAAGTTTGGAATAAGCTGACCTGTAAATAGAAAGGAACTATATGATTTACAAAGTTTTTTATCAAGAAACAAAAGAACGTAGCCCACGTCGTGAAACAACACGCGCGCTTTACCTAGACATCGATGCCAGCTCAGAACTTGAGGGTCGTATCGCTGCTCGCCAACTTGTCGAAGAAAATCGCCCAGAGTACAATATCGAATATATCGAACTCTTGTCTGACAAATTGCTCGATTACGAAAAAGAAACTGGCGCCTTCGAAATTACGGAGTTCTAATATGGCCTACACTCTTAAACCTGAAGAAGTCGGCGTTTTTGCCATCGGTGGTCTAGGAGAAATCGGGAAAAACACTTACGGAATTGAATACCAAGACGAGATTATCATCGTCGATGCTGGGATTAAATTCCCAGAAGATGACTTGCTTGGTATCGACTATGTCATTCCTGACTACTCTTACATCGTGGACAATATCGACCGCGTCAAGGCTGTTTTAATCACACACGGACACGAGGACCACATTGGTGGGATTCCGTTCCTACTCAAGCAAGCAAATGTCCCTATCTACGCTGGACCGCTTGCCTTGGCTTTGATCCGTGGGAAACTCGAAGAACACGGCCTCTTGCGCAACGCCAAACTTTACGAAATCAACCACAACACCGAGTTGACCTTTAAAAATCTCAAGGCAACTTTCTTTAGAACGACTCACTCTATTCCAGAGCCTTTGGGGATTGTCATTCATACTCCTCAAGGGAAAATCGTCTGTACGGGTGACTTTAAGTTCGACTTTACTCCAGTTGGAGAACCTGCGGACTTGCATCGTATGGCTGCGCTTGGTGAAGAAGGCGTGCTCTGTCTCCTGTCTGACTCGACAAATGCGGAAGTACCAACCTTTACCAACTCTGAAAAAGTCGTTGGTCAGTCCATTATGAAGATTATCCAAGGTATTGAAGGACGTATCATCTTTGCATCCTTTGCCTCAAATATCTTCCGTCTCCAGCAGGCAACAGAAGCTGCTGTTAAGACTGGACGCAAGATTGCGGTCTTTGGTCGTTCTATGGAAAAGGCCATTGTCAACGGAATCGATCTTGGCTACATCAAAGCTCCTAAGGGAACCTTTATCGAGCCAAATGAAATCAAAGATTATCCTGCAGGAGAAGTTCTTATCCTCTGTACAGGTAGTCAGGGTGAGCCTATGGCAGCCCTCTCTCGTATCGCCAACGGAACCCACCGTCAAGTACAATTACAACCAGGTGATACCGTTATCTTCTCTTCTAGTCCCATCCCTGGAAACACTACTAGCGTCAACAAGCTGATTAACATCATTTCTGAAGCTGGTGTCGAAGTTATCCACGGTAAAGTGAACAATATCCATACATCTGGACACGGTGGTCAGCAAGAGCAAAAACTCATGCTCTGCTTGATTAAGCCAAAATACTTCATGCCTGTCCACGGTGAATACCGCATGCAAAAAGTCCACGCTGGACTAGCAGTGGATACTGGTGTTGAGAAGGACAATATCTTTATCATGAGCAATGGCGATGTGCTTGCCCTTACTGCTGACTCAGCTCGTATCGCAGGTCATTTCAACGCCCAAGATATCTATGTCGATGGAAATCGTATCGGTGAAATTGGCGCAGCTGTCCTCAAAGATCGTCGCGATCTATCTGAAGACGGTGTCGTTCTGGCAGTTGCAACTGTTGACTTCAAATCGCAGATGATTCTATCTGGTCCAGACATCCTCAGCCGAGGCTTTGTCTACATGAGAGAGTCTGGCGACTTGATTCGCCAAAGCCAGCGTATCCTCTTCAATGCCATTCGTATCGCACTGAAAAATAAGGATGCTAGCGTGCAATCTGTCAATGGTGCCATTGTCAACGCTATTCGCCCCTTCCTCTATGAAAATACCGAACGTGAACCGATCATCATCCCGATGATCCTCACACCAGATGAAGAATAATACTCTTCAAACCACGTCAGCTTCGCCTTGCCGTATATATGTTACTGACTTCGTCAATTCTATCCACAACCTCAAAACTGTGTTTTGAGCTGACTTCGTCAGTTCTATCTACAACCTCAAATCAGTGCTTTGAGCAACCTACGGCTAGCTTCCTAGTTTGCTCTTTGATTTTCATTGAGTACAAGTCAACAAAACAGCCCCGTCTTCGGAGCTGTTTTTCTCTATGCTTTCTTTTGAGATTAAAACTCAATGAAAATCAGACCAGAAGGCTAGGAAAATGCATAACTTGAGTTAGCTCCCATAGTTCGGGGAACTATGGGAGGTTGGAGATGAATCAAAGCCAAGCTTTGAACTCATTCGTAAGCAGCCGACGACGTATCATTTTGATTTTTGAAGAGTTTTAGAAATACTACGATTTTTACCTTCCAGATACACCATCAAAATAGAAATATCTGCTGGGTTTACTCCCGAAATACGGCTGGCTTGGCCGATAGTTTCTGGATTGATGAGTTTGAACTTCTGACGAGCTTCGGTTGCGATAGAGTCAATGTCATCCCAGTCAATATTGGCTGGAATGCGTTTTTCTTCCATGCGTTTCATCTTGGCAACTTGGTCCATGGCTTTGGAAATATAGCCTTCATACTTGATTTCTGTTTCAATCAATTCGATAATCTTGTCATCCAAGTCCTCAGCAGCTGGTCCGATGAAGGCCACCACATCTTGGTAAGAAACTTCTGGACGGCGAAGGAATTCCTTGGCTGTCACCGCATCTGTCAACGGCTTGAAGCCCATTTCCTCAACCTTAGCATTGGTTTCCTTGACTGGCTTGAGTTTGATGCTATCTAGGCGCTTCATCTCATTTTCAAATTGATTTTTCTTGATTTCAAAACGAGCCCAGCGTTCATCATCCACAAGGCCAATCTCGCGTCCCATCTCAGTCAAGCGCATATCAGCATTGTCATGACGAAGAATGAGACGGTATTCAGCACGACTAGTCAAGAGACGGTAGGGTTCAATGGTTCCCTTGGTCACCAAGTCATCAATCATCACCCCTATATAACCATCACTGCGCTTCAAAATCAACTCAGGCTTGCCTTGGATTTTCAGAGCCGCATTGATACCCGCGATAATCCCTTGGCCTGCTGCCTCTTCGTAACCTGACGTTCCATTTGTCTGACCAGCAGTGAAGAGACCTGAGATTTTCTTGGTTTCCAAAGTTGCACGCAACTGATGAGGTAAGACCATATCATACTCAATAGCATAACCTGTCCGCATCATCTCTGCATTTTCCAAACCTTTGATGGAATGAACCAAGTCACGCTGGACATCCTCAGGCAGACTGGTTGAAAGTCCTTGCACATAGACTTCCTCAGTATTGCGCCCTTCTGGCTCAAGGAAGAGTTGGTGGCGTTCCTTGTCCGCAAAGCGCACAATCTTGTCCTCAATCGACGGACAGTAACGAGGCCCCACTCCCTTGACCACACCTGTAAACATAGGCGCACGGTGGAGGTTGTTTTGGATAATCTCATGACTGGTACCATTGGTGTAGGTCAACCAGCATGGCACTTGGTCCTTGACATAATCCTCATCACGTGAAGTGTATGAGAAATGATTAGGTACTGCGTCTCCTGGTTGGATTTCTGTCACGTCGTAGTTGATAGAAGAGGCCTTGACACGTGGAGGGGTTCCTGTCTTGAAACGACCGATTTCGAGACCCAGTTCCTTGAGATTGTCAGCTAGGTTAATAGAAGCCAAGCTGTGGTTAGGACCTGATGAGTACTTGAGGTCTCCGATGATAATTTCCCCACGGAGAGCAGTCCCTGTCGTCACAATAACAGCCTTAGCAGCATACTCTTGATGAGTCGCTGTACGAACACCGACAACCTTGCCATCTTCCACCAAAATCTTATCAATCATGGTTTGACGAAGGGTCAGATTTTCTTGATTTTCAACTGTCTTGCGCATCTCCTTAGAGTAAAGTTCCTTGTCAGCCTGCGCACGAAGGGCACGAACAGCAGGACCCTTCCCTGTGTTGAGCATCTTCATCTGGATGTAAGTCTTGTCAATGGTCTTGGCCATCTCGCCACCGAGGGCATCGACTTCACGTACGACAATCCCCTTAGCAGAACCACCGATAGAGGGATTACAAGGCATGAAAGCCAGCATTTCAATATTGATGGTCGCAAGTAGAACCTTACAGCCCATACGGCTAGCGGCCAAGGAAGCCTCAACCCCAGCGTGTCCCGCACCAATTACAATAATATCGTATTCTTCAGTAAAATGATAAGTCATGTTTCTCTCCTATTCCTCACGATGAATGTGTCTTAGTTGGCCTTCCCAATCTGGTAGGGCCGTTTTTAAAAAGGCTGGAACTAGCTGGATATCCTCAAACTTATCCAAGTCAATCCACTCACAGGGCTGCCTTTTCTCATCTTCCTGCATGGTCAATGGGGCATCCTCCAGCAAGTCCACCAGATAATGAAATTCGATATTGTGATAGGAAAAACCGTCCTGTTCAAAACGATTTTCAACCACAAAAGCTAGCTGCCCAGCTTGAGCTTTGACACCCAGTTCTTCCTTCACTTCACGGACTACCGCGTCTTCCGTTTTTTCGTTAACTTGAATCGCACCGCCGATAGTGTAATACTTGCCCTTGTCTTTGGTGACTAGAAGCTTGCGATTTTGAAGAATCAAAGCTGTCGCCCGAACACCAAAAACCGTATTGTCTACTTTTGTCCGAAAGTCTTGTTGAGTCATTCTTGTCCTTTCCCTTAAACGACACAAAAACAGTCAAAACTCCAAAGAAGTGCAGGACAAAAAAGCCTGCAACATCCATGAGCTTTGACCATCATTTCTATTGCTGTTATTATTGTAGCAAATTGAGAAAATTTGTCAATCTAAATGTACTGACAAACTTGTCCATCGCGGTAAGCATTGTCAATCAAACCGCCACCTAGACACTCTTCGCCATCGTAAAAGACAACTGCCTGTCCTGGTGTAATCGCGCGTTGTGGTTCCGCAAAGATAACTTCTGCCTTGTCTCCTTTGACATGGACGGTCACCTTAGAGTCAGGCTGACGGTAACGGAATTTAGCCGTACATTCTAGCGTAAACTCCTCGGGCATATCACGAGTAAAGTGGACTTGGCTAGCCTCTAGGCTAGTTGACATGAGCGAATCATGGTAGAAACCTTGGCCTACATAGAGAATATTCTTGCTCAGGTCTTTTCCGACAACGAACCACGGCGCGTTGTCACCACCGTGTTGTCCACCGATACCAAGCCCGCCACGCTGACCAATCGTATAGTACATAAGACCTGCATGCTCGCCCATATCGCGACCATCCACAGTCATCATGCGACCAGGCTGAGCTGGCAGGTAGTTGCTGAGGAAGTTTTTAAAGTTCTTTTCTCCGATAAAGCAAATCCCTGTCGAGTCTTTCTTCTTAGCAGTCGAAAGACCTGCTTCTTCTGCTAGTTTTCGAACTTCAGGCTTTTTCAAATGTCCTAGTGGGAACATGGTTTTTTGAAGTTGTTCTTGCGAAAGTTGGCTGAGGAAATAGGTCTGGTCCTTGCCATTGTCCACGCCACGAAGCATGTGAACAGTGCCATCCTCATCACGCACCACTCGAGCATAATGCCCAGTCGCTACATAGTCTGCCCCCAAGGTCATAGCATAGTCCAAAAAGGCCTTGAACTTGATTTCCTTGTTGCACATAACGTCCGGATTTGGCGTGCGTCCCGCACGGTATTCCGCTAGGAAATACTCAAAAACGCGGTCCCAGTACTCTTTTTCAAAATTGACAGAGTAGTAGGGAATGCCAATCTGGTCTGCCACCGCAACCACATCCTTGTAATCTTCGGTCGCCGTACAGACGCCGTTTTCATCTGTGTCATCCCAGTTCTTCATGAAGATACCGATCACATCGTAGCCCTGCTCCTTGAGAAGAAGAGTCGTCACCGACGAATCAACACCACCACTCATCCCCACGACAACACGTGTTTTAGAGTTATCACTCATGGTAAGTCTCCCATCTATTCGTTTATTCACGATTGAAGGTCGTGTGTGCTTCACGATTGAAGGTCGCTTGAGCAGTATTCATTATAACACGCTTGGTTAGAGAAGACAAGGAAGAGCTTAAAAATTGTTTTTTAAAACTTATAGTCAATATACAGATTTGTGAATGATGTGAGTATACCTTCTTCTTATCTTCATTCAAATAACTATAATAAATAAAACAACCCATTTTCTCTAATCTATTTTCCAAGTTAGAGAAAAGGAGTCGTTTTTTTAATGACATTTCCTGAAATCATAAGACAGGTACCTAAAGAATACGAACATAAATCTATTCAATCGAACCTTATCTTTGTTTCAAAATTAAAATGTCAAATGTTCTTAACATGATTTAATTTAATCGGCTTAAACCCATTCACCGTTTTCATTGACAGTATATCCGTCTACAGTTGTGTTGACTGCAAGGGCACCTAAGCCATTGACATAGTACCATTTATCTGATACTTTGAACCATTGGTTTGCTTTCATAGCACCTGATGCTTCAAGATAGTACCAGGTATCTCCATCTTTCACCCAACCTGTTGCCATTGAACCGTTAGCGTTGAGGTAGTACCATGAACCGTTGACTTTAGCCCAACCTGTTGCCATAGCGCCGTTAGCGTTTAGATAGTACCATGAACCATTGTATTGGAGCCAACCTGTCGCCATAGCGCCATTGCTGTTGAGGTAGTACCATGAGCCATTGTATTCTAGCCAACCTGTCGCCATAGCACCATTAGCGTTGAGGTAGTACCATGAACCATTGTATTCTAGCCAACCTGTCGCCATAGCACCATTAGTATTGAGGTAGTACCATGAATCATTGTATTGGAGCCAACCTGTCGCCATAGCGCCATTGCTGTTGAGGTAATACCATAAGCCGTTGACTTTAGCCCAACCTGTTGCCATAGCACCATTAGCGTTGAGGTAGTACCATGAGCCATTATTTTGTAGCCAGCCTGTTGCCATTGAACCATCCGTATTGTAGAAGTACCACATACCATTTTCTTGTTTCCAGCCTGTTTTTGGAGTTTCTGGTTTAGGAGCTGGAGCTGGTTTAGGATCCGGAGCTGGTTTAGGAGCCGGAGCTGGTTTAGGAGCTGGAGCTGGGGCTTCTGGAGTTGGAGCTGGAGCTGGGGCTGGTTTAGGAGCCGGAGCTGGTTTAGGAGCTGGAGCTGGGGCTTCTGGAGTTGGAGCTGGAGCTGGGGCTGGTTTAGGAGCCGGAGCCGGAGCTGGAGTTTCTGGCTCATCAACTGCTTTCTTAAGGTCAGCTTCAGTATTTTCTAATTCAGCTTTTTTAGCATCTAAGTCTTTTTTAGCTGCAACAAGATATTGTTCAGCTTGCTCACCGTCTGAGTTTTTGAAATCTTCTACATCTTTTTCAAGTTTTGCAATTTCAGCGTCTAACTCATCAATCTTATCACTCAACTCTTCAAGTTTTGATAGTTTAGCTTTTTTGGCATCCAATTTAGATTGAAGAGGAGCACGGAGACCTTCTTTAATATAATCTTCTGAGTCAGACTCATCAATCTCTTTGAGCTCTTTTTCTAGTCCCTGAACTTCATATTCCAACTCAGCGATTTTAGCTTCAAGAGCATATTTTTCAGCATCCACTTTTTGTTTGGCTTCAACAGCTTTTTTCTCAGCTTCTTCTGCTTTTGCTTTAGCTTCTGCTACTTTTTTAGCAAGTTCTGGTTCTTTTTTTTCAGCCTGTTCTGCTTTTTTCTTAGTCTCAGCTAACTTATCTGCTTCAGGAACTACTTTTGCTTGTTCCTTATTGAAATTCGCTTCCGCCTCTTTTTGTTTTAATGTTACCTCATCAATATGAGCTAATGCATCTTTTAATTTCTGTTGAGCGGCATTTTTCTTATTGTTTGGACTTTTGTTCAATTGTTCTTGTGCTTCTCGGAGTTTTAAATACGCCTTTTGAACTGCCACATTCGCTTTTTGACGCTCTTCATCCGCTTTTTGAACAAGCTTTGCTTTCTCTTCAGTTTTCTTTTGATCGTCTTCATATTTTTTCTGAGCAGCTTTTGCTTCTTCTAAATCTTTCTTAGCTTCTTCGTATTCTTTCTTAGCAGCTTCAGATTTTTTCATTGCTGCATCATAGTCTCTCTCAGCTTGAGACTGCTTAGCTACGGGAGCTTCTTCTGCTCTTACAACAGTAGGCTGAGACGCAACAAAACCAGCCCCTAAGATAGCGACGCTGGCTAGACTTGTTAAAATCATTTTTTTCTTATTCATCTAAATTTACCTCTTTTCTGATAGTCATTTTTAGACTATACTTATATTAAGTATACTCCCCCCGTAAATATTTGTCAAATGTTTTATATTACATTTTTATTACAAATTTCTATATCATAAGCTTCTACTCCAAAAAATAGATAAAGATACTACTTTTGCCCTTTTCGATTCTCTTTTTAAACATAGCATCATCTTCCTTCATTCCTATAAAAACATTTCCGATGAGAGAGCTTGTTTTTTAATTTCGTTAAACAACAAAAAACGCAAGCTTAAGCCTGCGGACAATCTTTATAGCCATTTCATTTCTTTCACATCTGTTTTACGAACTTTAGCATATTTCTTAGCGCTTGTAAAATGTAGAGTAACTGATTTAAATACTCCGCTTTTGTCTCTTCGTAAACCTAAAACTGCGGATCTTTTATTTTTATCCTCAAAAAATATGACGTCCAATTTCATAGTATTTTTAGATAAATCCCTAGCTACGATGCAACAACTTATTATTTTAGAATAGAAAATATCACCGATAAACTCATATAAAGATATCCTTTCGATTACATCATTGTACATAGGATATTTCTAAAATCTTCTAAAATAAAAACACCAGCTTGAATAGCAGGTTTTGTTTGACTAGCATAATCTCGTGTGATTTTGTATAAGTCAAATAAATGATGTAAATCAGTCAAGCAAAAATTCACTTTGAAAATCTCTAAATACTTATAATTCGTTGATACTTGACATGTTTTTCCATTGAATCTTTCTTGATAGTCCAAAATACAATCAAGTAATTTCAACGACAAACTCCATATTTTCTCAAAATAAAAAAGCACGGGGCAGTTCTCACTACTGCCCAAAGTGGTTGATTAGAGTCGGCTTCTCTAACTCCCTATGTTGTGCTTATTAGGCTTATCGCAAGGGAACAGTTTTTAGCTCTGCCAAGCCACATAGTGTGCTTACTACTATGTGTCCATGTCACCATGAATTGCCGAACGGTTTAACGAGAAAGTATAGTAGATTGAAACAAGATGTGAACAAATCGATTAGGAAAGTCAAATTAATTTCTAGAAATATTTTAACAGTCATAACGGACTATTCCAGATTCAATCTACTATATTACTTTTAGGTTTATCCCAACTCAATTATGACATTTTTTTCAAAAGTCAATATATCTCACTCTTTTCAACGACAAGAAAGAGGCTGATAATCGACCAACCTCTGTTTTTAGATACAGTTCAAGTCCAAACTATTCTTTATAGAAAAGTCCGATAAATTCGAGCAATAGTTAACATACTTACAAATATAACTCCCAAAATAGATAACACTATTTTCACAAAACTCAGTTCCGAACCTATGACATATATATGAAAAAGAAGGGCTAGTCCTACACATATATACAATAAGTAGCCAACAAGTTTTATCTCACCAATTCCTGCAAAAAAATGTTTCATGTGACGATTCTCCATTTACTCCATTAAATCAGTTTTATTTTAGACTATCATAAAACAATCACCTCTTCAATAAAAACCATTTGCGAAATACTATTCTGAAGCATTGATAGCTCAGATTTCTCAGAATAGAGCTGTCCTAACTATCGAGCAGCTCAAATACATATATATGAGCAATTCTAAGCCTAGAATTGCTATAAAATAAATGTTTCCAGGCTATTCTAAGTCTTTGACTGCTTAAAATTTTACATTCTGAAGGATTCTAAAGCTAGAACAGCTCAAAATCACGAGAACTAAGGTATTCGAAACTTCAGAGTAATACAATCCCCATAGGAATTCTCCATTCTTATTAAGCATGATTAAAATGTAATCCTAACAAGTGATCCTCGACTGTGTTTGTAGCACTTAGTTACCTAGATAAGACTATTTCCCTTTATCATATCTGATTTTAAGCCGTTCTAAGATTTAACCTATGTTTCTATTACTTGCTATTTTTAAATAATTCGTATTCCTTTGCTTTGATAAATGGAACTGAAAAATTAGAAAAAAGAAGTAAAACCGAAAACAAATAGCCTGCTTTTTGAATCACTAAAAGATATCCTAAAAATAAGTAAGCTATAACATCCAATGCGAAAAGAAAAAATATTCTCCTCTTCATTAAAGTACTTGTGTCAAATAATCTGATGAATAAAAATTTTATCGTAGTATCTACACAAATTTTTATCAAAAAGATAAGAGCCAATACACGATTATCAACTGTACCGTAAAGAATAGATGGAAATATAGTTAATATAAAACTAGAAATCTCTAAATATTTTATCCAAGAAGATTGAGACACCTTGCTTCTAAACTGACTAATTTTCTTATATTCGTTAGTCAATTTAGTAGCAAAATCTTCCCCAATTAAATGAAAGATTGCTAACTCTAGGATAAAAACACTTATTAATACGGTATAAGTCAAAAAACTTTCTGGGAAAAACTTATTGATTAAAATGGGGAAACTCATTAACAGAATCGAATTTATGGCTAGACAGATAGATACTATTTTATTTTTCACAGAATATAGAGGTAGTGATACTATTGAGTAGATAAAAGCTAAAAAAATAAGCAAAAAATACTCCGTGTCATTTATAATCGCCCTGAATGATAAAAATATATACACCCAACATACGATAATATGTATTTTTCGAATCTTATCTACATTATTCATCTTACTGTCGCAGATATAAATCCATCCCAAGGATAAGGGTTCCCGCTAATATCACAACCTCTATTAAGAGCACCATATCCAATACAGTAAGCTATTTTTCCTGCTGCTGCACCAATAAGCCAGCCTCCAAGACCTCCAACCTTAATATAGTTTATTAGTTTTTTGGTTAAAACTGCAGCTCCAGCTAATGCTATAAAAGTTCCTGAACTCATAGCTAAAGCTACGCAAATTCCTTGACAAGCACGCTTGCTTAAATAAGCTCCCCCATCAAGATACATCATTTCTTCTTCATCAATCACAACATAATTATTTGGTAATACAAGTTCCATTTGTTTTCTCCTCCTTAGTTGAAATTGTTTCATTTGTTTTACAAATAGGACGAACTTAAACTATCTTTTTATTACTCAGTAATAATTTCCGAGATTTCATTTTATGATACTCTCTATTCATACAGAAATCAAAATTTTGCCTTAACCAACTTGTATAATAGAAAAAATCTAATTGATTGATTCTGATGAGGTGTATCCTAATTTTATCAACCTTGTTGGACCAGTTGTTATTGTTACTAATAGACATTTCATACAGCAGTAACTCGACAAGACCTGTACACAGAAGGGTGTTATGAGAATCTTCGATTTTTTTCAAAATATCCTCAAAAAGTTCACTATCCGTTAAAAAGGTGGATTGGTTCATCGCATCATACAGCTGAAGAGACATTAAGTCAGAATAACTTAGCTCTGATTTTTGTATCTTATCCTTTAACGTTTTCGTCAAATCGCTTTCAAACGAATCTTCTTTTTCCCATTTATTTTGATTAAAAAGAAATTCCGTCTTATTAAAAACGAGATGATTGATATCCATTATAGTCCAGAAAAATATTGTAGTAAGCATGATGATTGCAAAAGGAATTTTTAAAATAAATACTAGAATAATAGCAATTTCAAGAATAAAACTCCATATAATCCTAGATCTTAAATCATCAGGCGACAAACTTTTACGATGGAATGAAAAATAGGGCGAGAACCTCACATTTACTTTCTTCCTGCCTATAAAAATAAAAGGAAAAATCGTAATAAGAGCTTCTTTCTTGTACAAATCTTTCAATGCGTATAGTATGTCTAAAACTATTTTTGATAAAATCAAACTACAGAAAGCAAGACTCGTACTAACCACAAAATCAAGGGGAATTTCTAGATTCAATTGCAAGTTACTCACTAACAAATGCAACTCTAGCCACAAGACAAAAAGAGGGAGCATTAATAAAAAAATGATTAGTTTACGTATCATAATTTTACAGTGTCCTTATCATTTTCTTAATTTTGGATAAATCATCATTGCTATGATTAAAATCAAAAAAACGACATTCATCCAAATAATCAACTTTTTTATTTCTTCGCTAACAAAATCATAGGCTAAAAAAGTTATGGATGATATAAATAGACATACAAAAAAAATAATAACAAAAATTTTTTCCATTTTAATACCCATATCTAGTTACCACAAGGCGTTTAAATTTGGGTCTCTCCTATTTACATCATTGTTGGCCCAGATTGTTGTAATAGCATCGCCAATTGACATCCAAGCTGCAAATCCATTAATAGCAGACAGTGCAAATCCTGCCACTCTATTTGCAACTCGTACCCCAACATATCTTGCAGCTGCTCCAGCAATTGCGCTTGTAACTCGCCGCAAACCATAATTACGAATATAATTTCTAACTAGACTGATTGCTCCTCCACCTAAAACACCATTAAAAGCTATATTAATGGCTGTTGCAACAGGCCATCTCAGAATAGAAAATCCCCCATCAAGATACATCATCTCTTCTTGCTCAAGAGCAACATAATTATTTGGTAATACGAGTTCCATTTATTTTCTCCTTTTTTATTAAGCATAGTTAGGATCGTTTCCTAACAAGTGATAGACGACTGTGTTTTTATCACTTAGCTACCTAGATAAGATATCCTTTCTCTACCTTATTTGTTTTTATAGGTTACCTAAGGTTTAAAATCAATTATTGTTTGAAACTTAACAGTTCTAAACCACTAGCAATAAATGATTGCGAACTCACTAATACTATTTCAAAATTTATTTTTTTTGACTTAGTAACGCAATTCCAATTAGCAATACACCTAATATAAATAAAAGTATTTCCCAAAATTTATTCTCAGTTTTAATAAGTGGAATAAGATACATACTGACTAATATGCAACTTGCCCCTATAATGGCAAATATTATTCTAGTTTTATCTCCTAATTGAAACATGTTTGATCCCTATATACACTTCAAGCAAAAGTTGGATTTCTGAAATGGCTAAAGATAAAGATAATGGTTGCGAGCTATTTAAACTATCATCAATATTCTGCTCGATTAAAACAAAGTCTGGTCTTACCTCTAAAATTTTCTTTAACATTGATTCATATTTATTTTTTTCATTATAATGCCGTAAATATAGATTTAATTTTATAACATCCAACATACCATAAAGTGATATTGGATTATTTATTTTTTTAAATCGCTTAACTTCTAATAAATCAATTTGTTCACGCACACTCTCTGAAAGATATGGCTTGATTAAACTGATATAAGATAAAGCCACGCATGGCAACTCAGATTTTGATTGCAATTTCCAAATTTCATGATAATCCTGAAGATTAAACTCACAATTCTTCTTAGATTCCAGTATTGTTAGTACCTTTGATTTTAACAGAAATAATTGTTGATTCTCAATTCTATAAAGTTTTTGTACTAATGCTATGATAATAGAAAATGAAATAAGAGGCAAAAGCAACGGTTTGTCATACACAAAAGTAAAGAAAAAATAGTATGAAATTAGTGTTGTAAAGTACAAGAAGTAGTAAAATTTAAACAGATTCTTAGTTGTTTGACTCTCCTTATAAAACACTGCTATTCCTGGACTAAATCCCATTAGTTGGTGAAAGAGAATTCGATAGTATTTCCTAGCTCCTATAATGATCACAAATATAAAATAAAAATAAATTGGTCTTAATTTACAAAAGATTGAGGAAACTAGTAATAGCAAAGTATGTAAGCATTGAGACAAAATATAGAATAACGGTATCGCCAATACAAAGGTTAAGATGGCATGAGAGGGAGTTCCTAAGATGTCCAATTTTATAAATACTGGGCTGACACAAAATATCGTGCTTATAAGCAGTAAAATTATTAAAATTGTGTCAAAAAAATAACGTTTATTTTTCATTTAGTCTACTTTCCATTGTTAAATAATACTACTGCTAACACCAAGCCAACTTAGCACATTGCATCACCTAATCCTGCGCTACTTATCCATAATCCTTTAATGTTTCTACTAAAATTATTCCAATTTCCCCCATCAAGATAGCTTATTTATCCTAGACAATGCCTACTGCAACAGTATAAATAAGATTCATCAGCCATCTTTTCTGGCAATCATATGGGTAGCCTAATGATATTTCTAGTTACTCAAAAATATCTAGCTATACTAGAGTTATTTCTAATCCCTAGGACACTTGTTAATCCAAATGTAACAAATTTTCACCCCTTAATAGGACTCTTTCTGGAAAAAATATAAGGTCTATCTTTATAAAAAAATCTATCATATTGGGATGGCACGCATCTGGAATTTAAACAAGCTATAAATTCATTTATAACTACTATTTGTTTAGAGGCAACAGCATCTTGTATACCGCCCTCGAAAGAACCATCTTGTAATTCCGAAATATTTTTGTTTAAATATTGTTTTGACAAATCTCTTAATGCTTCATTATCGTAAATGATTCCCAAAAATCCAACCTTATATAGTAAATAATTTAAACTTACAAAGTAATTGAATCCCATAGTATATTTTTCTTTATAAAGCAAAGGTAAAACTTTATAAAAAATATCTAAGTCAACCTCACTCTGATTCTGAAGCAAGTAGGAGTCAAGCAAATTTTCAAAAATAGCTATCAATATGATTGGTGTAAGGTTTTTGTATTCACATGTCAAGTATTCTGAGTATCGTGCAGATGATATTTCTTTTACATAACTTTTTGAAAGCAAGATTTTTTCAAATTCATCATCTATTATTAATCTTCTATTTCCAATCCAAGCGGTATTACCACCCAAATAAGATTGTACAAATAGCAATATGTAAGAAAATATGAACGTAAATACTGAAAGAGGTAGAATTCTATGCGTAAAAAAATAGACGATAATGGTAGCCAGGAGTAAAGATATCTCTCGTGACAATCGAATTCTTTTCAGCATCTTTTTTAACAGTCCGTAAGGTTGTCCTTGGCAATATTCTTGAACTAAATTAATCGGAATGACATCTCTCACCATTTCTGGAAAGTAGAGTAAGTTTATAGGTTGAAATCTCCAACTCCCATCATAAGTAAATGGATATAGAACCAAATACTTAAAAGATTTTTTTCTTATAAACTTAATTATCACAATATGAATGACTGTTGCAATGAAGTATATTAAATATAAAAGTAAAACCGCCATCAATATACTTACAAAAATCCCCTTGGACTCAATCAATGGAAAATAAAATATTGCAACTAGAAGCGAATAAAGTCCCGCTAATAAATATTTCTGATCATCTTTCATTCAAAACACCATATTATTTACTAAGAATACATCAATACAATAGAGCAACTCTGTAAGTCAATATTTGATAAAGCAAAGCTTTAACCCCTTCCCCAGACGTTAGCTTTTCTTCAACCCACTACAGTTGACAAGGAGCCCAAATTATTGATAAAAACTTTAGTCATCATCGTCTCTATAAAAATATTTTCTATACACTCTTGATAATACCAAAATTAATGCCAATATCATACCAAGAGCTATAATAATAGAATTTATTAGATTTATTTTAGTATATCCAATCACTAGTCCAATAATTGGACTAGCAGACATGCTTAGATATAATAAAAATAACAAAAAATGAATTTCACCAATTCCTGCAAAAAAATGTTTCATAGCTATAGTTTTACGCCCATAAATACCCATCAAATTTACCGTCTACGATATCTAAACCATATGCAATGGCTCCTCCTAATGAGAAGACTTCAGCAACAGTAGCCGCAATATTAAGAGCATTAGTAATAGTTGCCATACTAACTCCACCAATATATCTTGTTATAGCACTTAGTTACCTAGATAAGATATCCTTTAGCTTGCTTCCAAAATTTAAGTCTACACCTATAATATGAGTTCATATTAGTACTGCTAAATCCTATCTATAGTAATGTCAAACACCTAAATAAAGTCATCTCTCCAATTCATTCAAGAAATGAAGAAAGGCAAAAAATCTTTAAAATAAGAAAAATGCATATTATCAGGTGTTCAAAAATATTGATGATATGCGTTATATAATAGAAAAATTTACTCAATCTCATTTTCAAATTGAGTTTTTTCCCAGCCTCGTTTTTAATTTATATCTTCAATAGAATCTAATGACCTAGTTTATATGTTATATGGAATAATATTATTTAATCTGTAATTTTTTTAAAAAACTTAATAGTAAATTTGCTCCACTGATTGCTATCAATATTTCAATTGGTAAAAAATAGTAATTCCAAATAAAATGAGAAATCAGCAATGATAGAAAAATAACAATATCAATTTTCCTGTTGTTGACATACTCTGTAATTTTATGATACAGTAATGCAACAATAACTGAAATTAAAACAACCATCATAATACTATTATCCTATTCTCAATTGATTATCACGTCGCCCATCCCAGCCATCAATAATATTGGTAAAAATCCAATCAGCTCCAGCACCAATTCCAGCAGATGCAATACTTCTAATAACAGTATTTGCAAAAGCATTTCCAATATGAATTCCTAATACTCCTAAACCTTTAACAATCCCAGCTACCAGTGCGGAGCGTAATCCATAAGATGCAAGAACTAGTTGAAGGCCTCCACCTCCTGCTGCTGCTAATGCTGCATATGCTGCACCAGTAATGGCACCAGTAATGGCTCCTGTAATTGCCCACCTGGGTATATATATAGCCCCCCATCAAGGTACATCATCTCTTCTTCATCAATCACAACATAATTATTTGGTAATACAAGTTCCATTTATTTTCTCCTTTTTTATTAAGCATGCTTAGGATGGTTTCCTAACAAGTGATCGCAGGCTTTGTTTAGTTACCTAAATTAGACTTCCTTCCTTTATCTTATTTTAAATATTTAAAACCAGTTACTGCTTGAAGCTTAACAGTTTACTTAATTCAAATAACAGCTAATCACTGATTCCCTGATTTTATCAAATATACTAATAACAACAATTGTGATACGATCATCATTATAAGAACAACATTTAACGAATCAAAGTTTTTCCGAGATAATAATAAAGCAACAGCAAGCAGTATTATTACTAAAGATTGAATAACTACTATTACTCTTAACATTTTATCCTCTACTAACAACTCAAGCTCCCTTACATTATATCGACCAGCCCCATGGAAAGATTATAGCTAGACTAATCAATGATATAATACATACTAGAATACAAAATATTTTTTTATTCATACTTTTTCTCCTATCTTTATTTTCTACCTACATAGTACCTCTTATTAAGCTCATTTCAAAATTACGTTAACTTTTTTCACGAAAAGGAGAAAATTATGCGTTATGATTATGGATAGCGCTTTCAAATTTTTAAACTCCTATCCCGTCCTTTTATCTATATAACAAGCATAAGCGAAAATATAATAACTGTCAAGTATCTGAAGTGAATTTTATAAAAAAATTACAAGCCAAATTTGTAAAGTTTACACTAAGCCGCTAGGGCAATCGTCTATCAGAATGTCCGTTTATTTGTCAATAATCCGAGAAAATCTTGCAACGCTTAGAAGTCTATAAAAACTATCAACATTTATATGACTTGCGAATAGCAATCCTGCTAAACCTTTCCACACTCTATCTATACAATCAAGATAAAAACATGTGTAAGCAAATCTGCTACACTTTACTGGAGGACGCCAAGAATAAGAAAAGCTACGATAGGCTTGCTATCTGCTATGTCCGTATTGGGATTTGTACAGATAATGCTAAACTTATCCAAAAAGGTTTCTCACTTCTGGAGCTGACCGAGGAAACTTCTATGCTGTCTCATCTCAAAAAAGAAGTAGAGACCCATTATCAACCAAAGAAATTATAAAAAAAGTCGAGGGAGCTCCTCGACCTTTTCATAGAATCGCCGAACGATTTAACGAGAAAGTATGACTTTTACGTTTATCCCAACTCAATTATGACATTTTTTTCAAAAGTCAATATATCTCACTTTTTCAACGACAAGAAAGAGGCTGATAATCTACCAACCTCTTATTCTGAACCCATCACTCCATCACTTTTTAGCTTCATTCGCTTTCTTAGCGACTGCAATCTGGTATTCGACTTGGTCATTCCCCTTACCTGTACAACCATGAGCAATTGTAGTCGCTCCTGTCTGATGCGCTATTTCAACCAATTTTTTAGAAATAAGAGGGCGGCTCAAGGCAGATACCAAGGGGTACTTTTGTTCATAGTAGGCATGTGACTGGAGAGCTACTAGCACATAATCTGTAGCAAATTCGTCCTTAACATCAATGACATAAGATTCGACTGCCCCAACCTTAAGAGCCTTATCATGGATGAAATCTAAGTCTTTCCCTTCACCCACATCCATACAAACTGCAACAACATCATAGTCTTTCTTCAGCCAGGTAATAGCAACTGATGTGTCTAAACCGCCAGAATAGGCCAAAATTACTTTTTCTTTACTCATGTTCTTTTCCTTCTTTCTATTTTTCAATGGACGCTTTAAAGGCATCCTCAATGAGTTTGTCTAATTCCCCAGACTCCTTCAACTTTTGAATGGTTTTATCGACTGCCTCTTTCAATTCCTTGCTATCTTTTTTCATGGCTACCGCATAGGAATCATCTTGCTCTTTTTCAAAATTGAGGTCTGCGATTGCTAAATCAGGATTATTTTCCACAAATCCCTTGGCAACGGGTTCTTCAAAAATAACGGCATCCACTTGCCCTGATTTTAAATCTGTGATTAAATTCCCATTTTTAGGCAGAGATACGAGGGAAGAATTTTGTAGCAAATCTTTCGCCATCGTCTCTTGAATCGAACCTTTCTGCGCTCCGACCTTTTTCTGCGCCAAATCGTTGACAGACTGATAAGTGGCTAAATCAGATTTTTTGACAATGAGTTTATTTTTTGCAGTATAGTAGGGAGTTGAAAAATCAAACACCTTGCTCCGTTCATCTGTCTTAGAAACACCTGATATGGCAAGGTCAGCTTTTCCTGATTGAACGCTAGCCAGTACATTGTCAAAACTCATAGGAGATAGTTCCAATTCGACACCTCGTTCTGTTGCGATAGCCTTGGCTAATTCGATATCTGAACCCACAATCTGATTTTTCCCATCAACCACTTTTTGATATTCAAATGGAGCAAAATCTGGATTGAGGGCTACAACCAATTTTCCTTTGGACTTGATGGCTTCAATTCCAGCCGATTGATTGTTACTACAAGCAAATAGTAGGGGGAGCATCACTAAACCAAACATCGTCATCAACACCTTCTTCATCTTATTCATAACAAAGCCTTCTTTATGTTTATTCTTTTTTATTGTATAAATAATACTCCTATACTCATCCTTTGTCAAGCCTAAATTGAAAAAATTTTCAATTTGAAACAAAAAAAACCTAGAAATGCTACATAAAATGTCATTCCTAGGCGTATTTATACTATTTTTCTCTGGAAAACATGAGTATTCAGCCAGTCAAAAGGAGCTGAATGAACTCATTTTCCCTCGCCCAATTCAATGACACGATGACATTGTTGGGCTACATAAGCATCGTGGGTCACAATAATGACTGTTTTCCCTTCTCGATTCATCTCTAAGAGAAACTTCAAGACCAAATCTCTATTTTCAGGATCCAGCGAACCTGTAGGTTCATCGGCTAAAATCAGCTGGCTGGGTTTTAAGATGGCTCTAGCAACTGCAATTCGTTGTTGTTCGCCCCCAGACAACTCGGAGACCCTTTGATGCAAAGTAGCTGACAAACCTACTCTCTCTAAAATCTCTTCCACCTTTTTGAGCTTGTCTTTCTTAGGCAATTTCACATATTTCAGCGCCAGCATGAGATTGTACTCGACCGTTTCATCATCAATCAGGGCAAAATTTTGAAACAGATAAGAGATATGTTCACGGATTATTGTTTGCGACTTAGCAGAATTAACCGCTAGATTTGTCTGACCAAAAATCTCATACCGTCCGCTATAATCACCATCTATCAAACCCAATAAATTTAACAAGGTCGACTTCCCACTACCACTCTTACCAACAATAGCTACCAAATCCCCCTGATCAATCCTGAGAGATAAGTTATCCAAAATCACTTTTCCCCCAATGGTTTTGGTAATATTTTTCAACTCAATCATAAGATGCCCCCTTTCAATAACTCTACTAGACTTCTTTTCTCCATCCTAGAAGCTAAGCCTAGCACAAATAGTATATCCAGACATGTAAAACCTGCAAACAGTAGAAGTGGTAAGAACGCATGGGCAAAGAAAATCAAGACTAGAAGAGGGAAACTATAGCCCAGCAAGAGCAGAACGAGGAGAGGACGGTAGCGATCGACCAGTTTCCACCCCATAAACTTCTTGGTAATGATATCCCTGCGCTTCAATAAGAAAGTTGTTACTAGTAAGAAGTAGGAAATCATCATGCTAAGGAGACCAAACAAAGCAAAGAGTAGGTTAAAATTCCGAACAGCATCTCGATAAGAATCCACTTTCTCTTGTTGAATGGCTTGAATAGATGAAAATTTTAAATAATTTCCATCTGACAATTTCTCAACTAACTCTGTAATCTCTTTTTGATGTTGAACCGTATTTTCAATTTTAATCGGATTATTTAAGCCAGTTGTTGACAGGGAGGCTTTCTCATCCCACATCATATCAGAATCATTGACCAAGCTAATAATTGGATTGGAGAGATTTTCCTTTCGCTTATCACTATATGGGAAAAATGACCAATCTCCTTCATAATAGGCAATCTCGACATCCATCTCCTCTATCGTTCGTTTTTGCTGCTCTTCATACTTCATCGAATGAAAGGCAATTAACTTCCCCAAGAGCTGATTTTTATCTTCTTCACCTTTCGTACTTGCTGGCATCAAAATAACTTTTTTAATACCGGTATCTGGTAGCTTGAATCCCTTGCTCTTTAGAAAATTGCGATTGGCATAGTAAACATCCACCGTATCTGTTAACTGATATTGCTGAATCTGTTCTGATTGGACAAAATTTTTTACAGGAAGACTGCTACTCTGCACATAGCCCGCCTGCGTTTTTTCTACCAAATCCTGATAAAATCGATAGAAATAATCTGTAGATTTCCCTGACCCTGCTAGCTCTTCTTGCCACAGATTATCATTGAGTTTGAAGGTTTCTAAGGTCAGGTAATTACCTTGACTTACCCACTGTTGCTGATAAGCAAGTTCTTTGTTTTCTTGTTCTAAACTTCTGCCCACCCCAATCAGTAAGGCCGTCAGTAAAATAGTTGTCCCTATTTTCATCACATAATTGAAGATAAGACCAAATTTGAAAGATGAAAAACCTTTCAGCAGAGAGCTGATTGTCATTTTTTGGATTAAGAGGTAAGTCAACCAACTGATAAAGAGATAAAGCTGCAACAGCAAAAAATGAGACAACCACAGCATAGGAAACAAATCTTTTGGCTTATAATCAAGCAAGAAAAACACGCCTAGATTGATCACAAGAGCCCCACCTAGGAGGAGGTAAAGGTTGCCTTTTACAACATCAGCTAAAACAGCCCTATCTTGAAAACCAAGTAATTTTTGTACCCCAACTCTTTTCATCTCCATCATCGGTTGATACACTGTCACTAACACAAGAAGCAAAATAGCCAAGACAAAAACAATGGCAGATAAAAGCAAATCTCGATTTATGACTTCCACTGCACTTTTGTAGGTCGGCTCTAGCAAGGTAGCCTGGTCTATCTTGAAAAAATCGCTCCATTTCTGTACAATCCTATCCTTGTCCATCTCTTGTGTAGAAGTTATCGTATAGCGACCATTTAAACTACGAGATGTATCCTTGATATAGGTTTGAAAAGTCATAAGCTGAATAGGTTTGGCTTTTAGAAAGGTCGGAATCGTACCAAGTTTATTGGAAATTTCTTTATTACTATAGACTCCTTCACCATCTGTGGTAAAATCAAGAGAAGAAATCCCAAACTCTTGGTAGGGGAAGGTATCTTTATCAAAAACACCAGACTTGACCACCTCATCACCACTGTCTGTTTTGATGATGGAGACTTTATACTCCTTTGATACATCCTCAAAAAATCGAAGAACAGACGCTGCAGGTTCGTTAATATCTTTCAAATACAAATCCAAAGAATCTACAGTCTTTCCCATTTCTTGAATCCGAACCACTTCTCGTGTATAGTTTACATTAAAAACAAAAAAAGTGGTACACAGAAGCAGGAGTAACATACAGAAATTACTGATTTTTTTCATAAAAGTACCTCCACTACAGTTTTCCCTCTCCAAATAGGAGAGGGAAGAATTTTACTCAAATCCATAGAAATATTCCATTCCTGTTGGCGGAATCTTGGTGAGGGAAGCTCTAGCCCATGCCTCAGGTTTTGCATAATCCTTAGAGGTTCTACCCCCATGTCTAACAGTTGCTGTATGATATCGAGTAGAATGTAAGTAATCAGAATATCCAAAAGTTCCTGTCCAACCTACTCCATAGTTCCATTGACCACCCTCAACCCATACTGCTAAAGCATTTGTAGTAGCAAGTATACCACATACCATTAAAGATGCAACACCAATTTTAACTAATTTTCTCATGATTTATTTCTCCTATTATCGAGAGCTGTTCCGTAGAAACAGCTATAGTAATTTATCAACAAGTATCGTAGTCCATTGGACTCACCTTCCTTCTATCTCATTTCATTTTTAAACAACGAACTTACTCTTAACTAGGAGAATAGTTCTCTTCTGTATCAGGTCTTTGAACAACCAGAGTAGTATTAATCACACTCTGACTATTACTCAAGAATCAGCCCAATAAACAACATGGATAGCGCTTTCAAATTTTTAAAATCCTATCCCGTCCTTTTATCTATATAATAAGCATAAGCGAAAATATAATAACTGTCAAGTATCTGAAGTGAATTTTATAAAAAAATTACAAGCCAAATTTGTAAAGTTTACACTAAGCCGCTAGGGCAATCGTCTATCAGAATGTCCGTTTATTTGTCAATAATCCGAGAAAATCTTGCAACGCTTAGAAGTCTATAAAAACTATCAACATTTATATGACTTGCGAATAGCAATCCTGCTAAACCTTTCCACACTCTATCTATACAATCAAGATAAAAACATGTGTAAGCAAATCTGCTACACTTTACTGGAGGACGCCAAGAATAAGAAAAGCTACGATAGGCTTGCTATCTGCTATGTCCGTATTGGGATTTGTACAGATAATGCTAAACTTATCCAAAAAGGTTTCTCACTTCTGGAGCTGACCGAGGAAACTTCTATGCTGTCTCATCTCAAAAAAGAAGTAGAGACCCATTATCAACCAAAGAAATTATAAAAAAAGTCGAGGGAGCTCCTCGACCTTTTACATATTATTTGTTCGTTAGTTCTTAATACCAGCCATTGTTAAGCCAGAAGTTTTTAGCAGCAGTCCATGAACCGTAACGTCCTGCAACGTAGGCATCTGCTACACGTTCTTGGTTTTCAGCTGAGTAGTCACCGTTCAGGTATGAATCTGTTAATTGGTAACGTCCGATATAACGTCCATTTGTAGCTGTATAGCTACCACCTGATTCTTTTTGAGCGATCCATTCTTTGGCTTCTGCTTCAGATCCGCTTACAGTTGAAACAACTGTTTCACTTACTACTGGAGCTGAAACAGTTTCATCTTGAGCGGCTGGTGCCGCATAAGTAGCTGGCGCTGGTGTTGCAACAGGCGCTACAGGGCCATCGATAACCAACTCTTGATCAACATAAATCAAATGAATGTTATCAATGTGGTTGTTTTCTGCCAATTTTTCAACTGTTGTGTTGTGAGTTTCAGCGATTTCTGAAAGTGTATCACCTTCTTTAACAGTGTAAGTTGATGATTCTTGAGCAGATACAAATGATGGAGCAAATACTGCAAACAAGGCAGCTACTCCTGCAAGAGTTGCTTTAATCTTTTTAGTTATTGATTTCATATTCGAAAATTCTCCTTCTTTCTATAGTTCTATCATACCCTTTAAATATTACCGTTTCTTGACACTTTTATGTAGAAATATTACAAAATTATTTTTTATTTCCCTAAATAAGGTGTTTTTTGTCATAAAAGATACTATTTTTATGCTATTTGAGGTATTAGAAAGGTTTTCATCCACAATTAAAGCCAAGCCCCTCATTCTTTGATATAATAGAGATAAGAATTTTTATAAGGGGAAACTGATGAAATCACTTCGTTTTCAATCTGTCTTTGATATCATCGGACCAGTTATGATTGGCCCATCTAGTAGCCATACCGCTGGTGCTGTTCGTATTGGGAAGATTGTCTCTTCCATTTTTGATGATACTCCGACAGAAGTTGAATTCCAACTTTTTAACTCATTTGCCAAGACCTATCGTGGTCACGGAACAGACCTAGCCCTTGTTGCAGGTATTTTAGGAATGGATACAGATGATCCTGAAATTCCAAATAGTCTGGAAATTGCCCACAAGCGTGGTATCAAGATTGTCTGGACCATTCAGAAAGACAGCAATGCCCCTCACCCTAACACCACTAAAATTACTGTTAAAAATGCCCACAAGACCATCAGCGTGACTGGTATTTCTATCGGTGGAGGAAATATTCAGGTAACCGAACTCAATGGTTTTGCCGTCTCTCTCAATATGAATACACCGACTATCATCATCGTTCATCAAGATATTCCAGGTATGATTGCCCTTGTTACAGAGGCGCTTTCCCGCTATGGTATCAATATCGCCCAGATGAATGTCACTCGTGAAAAAGCTGGTGAAAAAGCCATTATGATTATCGAAGTTGACAGTCGCAACTGTGATGAGGCTATCGAAGAAATTCGAAAAATCCCTCATCTCCACAATGTCAATTTCTTTAAATAGGAGGAAGCATGTTTTATTCTATCAAAGAATTGGTCGAGCAAGCAGATCTGGACTTTCAAGGAAATGTCGCAGAACTCATGATTACAACAGAGTTTGAATTGACCGGTCGCGAACGTGAAGAAGTCTTCCTTCTCATGGAACGCAATCTGGAAGTTATGAAAGCCTCTGTCCAACTTGGCCTCAATGAAAATAAATCTCGTAGTGGCCTGACAGGTGGAGATGCTGCCAAATTGGATCACTACATCGAAAACGGAAAAACTCTGTCAGATTATACGATTCTCTCGGCTGCCCGAAATGCCATCGCAGTCAATGAACACAATGCCAAAATGGGCTTGGTCTGTGCCACTCCAACCGCTGGAAGTGCTGGCTGTCTGCCATCCGTTCTCACTGCTGCTATTGAAAAATTAGACCTCAGCCACGAGCAACAATTGGATTTCCTCTTTGCTGCTGGTGCCTTTGGACTAGTCATCGCAAACAATGCCTCCATCTCAGGTGCTGAGGGTGGGTGTCAAGCTGAAGTTGGTTCAGCCTCTGCTATGAGTGCTGCCGCCTTGACTCTGGCTGCAGGTGGAACACCTTATCAGGCCAGTCAAGCTATTGCCTTTGTCATTAAAAATATGCTAGGCCTCATCTGTGACCCTGTTGCAGGTTTGGTCGAAGTTCCCTGTGTCAAACGTAATGCCATGGGAGCTAGCTTTGCTTTCATCGCAGCAGACATGGCCTTGGCAGGTATCGAATCTAAAATCCCTGTGGATGAAGTGATCGATGCCATGTACCAAGTAGGAGCAAGCATGCCAACTGCCTTTCGTGAAACAGCTGAAGGTGGACTCGCTACCACCCCTACTGGTCGTCGCCTCCAAAAAGAAATTTTCGGAGAATAAGCTTATCAAATAGGAGAAACCATGACCTCTATCACAGCGATTTTTTTCGATTTGGATGGAACCCTCGTTGATAGTTCTATCGGGATTCACAATGCCTTTACCTATACCTTTAAAGAGCTGGGGGTGCCTAGCCCTGATGCCAAAACTATTCGTGGTTTTATGGGACCACCTCTCGAAAGTAGTTTTGCGACCTGCCTGTCCAAAGACCAAATTTCTGAAGCCGTGCAGATATATCGTTCTTACTATAAGGCAAAAGGCATCTATGAAGCTCAACTCTTTCCTCAGATTATAGACTTGCTTGAGGAGTTATCGAGCAGTTATCCACTCTACATCACCACGACAAAGGATACATCTACTGCTCAAGACATGGCAAAAAACTTGGAAATCCATCATTTCTTTGATGGCATTTATGGTTCTAGCCCTGAAGCACCCCATAAGGCAGATGTCATTCACCAAGCCTTGCAGACACATCAACTAGCACCAGAACAAGCCATCATCATCGGAGATACCAAGTTTGATATGCTGGGAGCTCGAGAAACAGGTATTCAGAAATTGGCCATCACTTGGGGATTTGGAGAGCAAGCAGATCTACTAAACTATCAACCTGATTATATCGCTCACAAACCCTTAGAAGTTTTGGCGTATTTTCAATAGCATAGACTGGGTAACAATTCCATTTCAGAAGAAAATGAAGTAATACTCAATGAAAATCAAAGAGCAAACTAGGAAACTAGCTGCGGGCTGCTCAAAACACTGTTTTGAGGTTGCAGATAGAACTGACGAAGTCAGCTCAAAACACTGTTTTGAGGTTGTGGATAGAACTGACGAAGTCAGTAACCATATACGGCAAGGCGACGTTGACGTGGTTTGAAGAGATTTTCGAAGAGTATAAGTCTCTACATAATAAAACGCATATTACCAAGGTTGTTTAACTTGGTAATATGCGTTTTTCTTTTTTATTCAATGTGGGTTGTTTGATTAGCAAAGGCGATAATAGCTTGCTTCAACTCATCTCCACTGAGAGTGCGGAACTCTCTAATCTTTTGATTGATGGATTCTAAAGGCATGACATTAACCTTACCAACGAAAATCTTATCCATAACTTGATTGTCAACGAGTTCGGTTGATACCAAGAGTTCTTCGTAGAGTTTTTCACCTGGGCGGATTCCAACTTCAACGATTGGAATTTCACTTTCAGTGTGGCCACTTAGAAGCACCATCTTCTTGGCCAAGTCATAAATCTTGACTGGTTTGCCCATATCAAGGATAAAGACTTCCCCATCTTTGGCATAAGCACCAGCATGGATAACCAGACGGCTAGCTTCTGGAATGGTCATAAAGTAACGGGTCATGCGGAAGTCTGTCACCGTTACAGGCCCACCTTCAGCAATCTGACGTTCAAAGACTGGAATGACACTACCACGGCTACCAAGAACATTCCCAAAACGAACTGCACAGTAGGTTGATTGGCTACGTTGGTTAAAGCCAGTGACAATCAACTCCGCCACGCGCTTGGTTGCTCCCATAACATTTGGTGGATTGACTGCCTTATCTGTCGAAATCATAACCATCTTAGACACTTTAGCTTCATCAACAGCCTTAGCAACATTGTAAGTTCCACGGATATTGTTTTTGAAGGCTTCTTTTGGATTGCGCTCCATCATAGGAACATGCTTGTGGGCTGCCGCATGATAAACAATAGCAGGTTTGTACTGCTCAAAGACTTGCAACAAACGATCATAGTCTTGAATGTCCGCAATCACAGGTACATAATCAATCCCTTGGAACTTACGAATCAATTCATGATAAACAAGGTAGATTGAGTTTTCCCCATGACCGAGCAAGACAATGCGTTCAGGATTGAAGCGACTAACTTGACGACAGATTTCAGAACCGATTGAACCTCCAGCTCCTGTGACTAAGATGGTCTTACCTGTCAGTTCTGCACCCAGACGCGATTCGTCAAGACGGATTTCCTGACGACCCAAAAGGTCCGTAATATCAATTTTTTGGAAGCCAGTACCTGCTTGGTGAAGGCCCTGAACAACAGTTTCAACCTTAGGCATCTTGTAACATTTGACACCCAGCTTATTACACATCTGCAAGATACGCTCATATTCTGACGGATCCAGCGACGGAATCGCAACGATGACACGCTCGATTTGATGGCGTTTGGCTAATTCAGGCAGATTGTCATAAGAGCCCAAAACAGGAATACCACAAAGTTTTTGACCCTTTTTCTTAGAATCCTTATCCAAAATACCGACCAGTTCTAATTCACTGGTTGGATGTTGGTAACTATCCATAAAAAGAGCCCCACCATCACCGGCACCAATCAAGAAGGTCCGACGGTGTTCTCCATCACCACTACCTTTTTTGCGTCTGGAGTAGATTAACTGCCAAGTAATCCGTGGCAATAAAATCAAGAAGGTACTCAACAAGATAAAGAGAATGATGAAACGGATGGAGAAGAGTGGCAAGAAGGCATAACAGATACTATATGACAAGACACTGCTAGCAGTCACACCAAAAAAGATTTTCATGAAATCCGTAATCTTGCTGTAACGACTAATGCTCGCGTTCAACCCCCAAAAACCAATCATCAATTGATAGAACAGGAAGGCCAAACTCGTATAGATAATGTAGTCAACAGGTGCTGGATTAATCAGCCCATAAAATAAAATATAAGATACAATGATGGAAACCACCATACTGAAAATATCAAATATTCCCCAGAAAACCTGCTTTTGTTGTTTATTTAAAATTTCCACCAGATCAATCACATAATCTGTTAGTTTTTTATTCATAGAAATCTACTCCTCCTTAAAAGAGTTTTACTATATTGTTATTATAGCATATTTTTGTTTATTTGGCTTATTTTATCCAAATAAATTATTGTTCTCTTGTACTCCTTCTTCCATTTAAATCCTCTAATTAAACCTACAATCGTCCCAAAGCCATAAGCAAAGTGAATGGAAAATAAAAGAAAGGGCATCACAATTAGAAATCCATTTTTATGTTTTAATAAAGTCAGCAAAGTGAGTAGTGACAAAAGTAGAAAATAGGCACCTAATAGTAAAGTTATGAATACGAATGTGATCGGTAACAATGCTAGACTAAACACAAGACTCAAAACAAATAAACAAGGAACATAGTGAAATAATGATAAACACTTAAACTGAACATGGCTTGTCAAGCCAATCCACAAACCATTTAAATACTTTTGATGCAGCATTTTCTTGAATGTTGGTCGAATATACTGATAAGATAGAATACTTGGGCTATAGCGGATTTTATAACCATATTCTCGAATTCTATAATGAATATCATTATCTTCAGTTCGGCCAAGTTGCTCATTTACTAAACCAACCTTCTGGAAAACCTCTCGTTTATACATTCCATGAAAAATAGAAGAAACATATCTATCCTCAGAACTATTTCGATAATTGGCAATGCTACTGCCAAACATATTTTCCTCAACAAGATGCAAGGTCTCTGCCCATTTTCCTTTTCCTTCGACAATCGTCGGTCTAGGCCCCCCACAGACAAATTCACCTTGTTGAATAATAGCCACATTGTTCATTACAAAACTCTCAGTAACTTTTGAATGAGCATCAATTTTTAAAATAAGGTCCCCTACAGAATGTTTAACTCCCAGGTTAAAACCACTAGCTTGATTTTTCTTAGGATTGTTATACAATCTAATTGAGTTAAACTCTGTATTTTCCTTTATAAATTGCTGAATGATAGCTGTGGTCCCATCTATGGACATAGCATTTATAAATAGAATTTCAATATTCTCTTTAGGATAAGTTTGATTTTTTAAGTCTTCAATTAGACCAGGCAGATATTTTTCTTCATTGTATGCACTGATTACAATGGATACGAGAAGACTTTCAACATTTTGAGTCACTACTACTCTCCTGAATTTTTCCTTCCACCATTCTATCATAATTTTCAAGACTTTCCCATTTTTATCTTGAAAGCCAGAAACCTTACTTGACATTATAGTGAAAAAGCCTTAAAATAAGCTGTTATTAAAATCAGCTAGAAGAGGTATTATATGAAAAAGCAATCACTCTTTTTTGTTCCAGGTATTATCCTGATTGGTGTTTCCTTGCGAACTCCTTTTACTGTTTTACCCATTATTTTGGGAAATATTTCGCAAGGTCTGGAGGTAGAAGTTAGTTCGCTTGGTGTCTTGACCAGCCTGCCTCTCCTTATGTTTACCCTCTTTTCACCATTTTCTACCCAACTGGCTCAGAAAATCGGCTTGGAGCATCTCTTCACCTACAGCCTCTTCTTCTTGACCATCGGCTCACTTATTCGACTAATCAATCTGCCCCTGCTCTATCTAGGAACCTTGATGGTTGGGGCAAGTGTCGCAGTCATCAATGTCCTGCTTCCTAGTCTTATCCAAGCCAATCAACCAAAGAAAATTGGTTTTCTGACCACCTTATATGTAACGTCTATGGGGATTGCAACGGCTCTGGCTTCCTATCTAGCTGTGCCCATTACACAAGCCAGTTCTTGGAAAGGACTTATCCTTCTCCTCACGTTACTCTGTCTAGCAACTTTTTTGGTCTGGCTCCCAAATCACCGCTATAATCATAGACTAGCTCCACAAACCAAACAAAAAAGTCAAATAAAGGTCATGCGTAATAAACAGGTTTGGGCAATTATTATCTTTTCAGGTTTTCAATCCTTGATCTTTTACACCGTCATGACCTGGTTACCTACCATGTCTATCCATGCAGGTCTATCCAGTCACGAAGCTGGCTTGCTGACTTCTATCTTATCTCTGATTAGCATTCCTTTTTCAATGACCATCCCAAGCCTGACAACCAGTTTATCTACTCGCAACCGTCAGCTCATGCTCACTTTGGTTTCACTAGCTGGTGTGGTCGGCATTTCCATGCTCTTTTTCCCAATCAATAATTTCATTTACTGGCTTACCATCCATCTCCTCATCGGAACCGCAACCAGCGCCCTCTTCCCTTATCTCATGGTCAACTTTTCACTCAAGACAAGCGCCCCTGAAAAGACAGCCCAATTGTCCGGCCTATCTCAAACAGGAGGCTATATCCTAGCAGCCTTTGGGCCAACCCTCTTTGGTTACAGTTTTGACCTGTTCCACTCTTGGGTACCAGCTGTAGCTGCCCTCTTGCTCATCTATATCCTGATGACTGTGGCCCTCTTTACAGTGGACAGAGCGGATAAGATCCTTTAAACTTCTAGTTTTAGCTAGAAGTTTTTTATATATAAAAATTTTACACATTTCTCTTGACAGGGCTTTCTTTTAGATGTACAATGTATGTGTAGAAAAATTATATATAAAAATCTTACACATTAGAAAAGGAGGTTTCCCATGTACTTTCCAACATCCTCTGCCTTGATTGAATTTCTCATCTTGGCTGTACTGGAGCAGGGTGATTCTTATGGTTATGAGATTAGCCAAACCATTAAGCTGATCGCTAATATCAAAGAATCCACACTCTATCCCATTCTCAAAAAATTGGAAGGCAATAGCTTTCTGACAACCTATTCTAGAGAGTTCCAAGGTCGCATGCGCAAATACTACTCCTTGACAAACGGTGGTATAGAGCAGCTCTTGACCCTAAAAGATGAATGGACACTCTATACAGACACCATCAATGGCATCATAGAAGGGAGTATCCGCCATGACAAGAACTGAATACCTGACTCAGCTAGAACTCTATCTCAAGAAACTACCTGAAGCTGACCGTATCGAAGCCATGGACTATTTCAGAGAGCTCTTTGACGATGCTGGAGTCGAAGGAGAAGAAGAACTCATCGCTAGTTTGGGAACTCCCAAAGAAGCGGCCCACGAAGTTCTATCCAATCTTCTCGATAAAAAAATCAATGAAGCACCCGCTCAAAAAAATAACCGACAAATTTTACATATCGCCTTGTTAGCCCTCCTTGCAGCACCTATCGGCATTCCTCTGGGAATCGCCATCCTCGTGACCCTGTTCGCAATCCTTGTAGCCGCTTTGACTGTCATTCTGGCTTTCTTTGCAGTTTCCATACTGGGTATCATCGGCGGATTCCTATTTTTAGTTGAAAGTTTCACTGTCCTCGCCCAAGCCAAATCAGCCTTTATCTTGATTTTTGGTTCTGGTTTACTGGCTATCGGTGCTTCTTCGCTAGTTTTACTTGGCATTTCCTATGTAGCTCGCTTCTTCGGTCTACTCATTGTTCGTCTGGTACAATTTGTTCTTAAAAAAGGAAAGAGAGGTAATCAGCATGCGTAAATGGACAAAAGGATTTCTCATCTTTGGTGTGGTGACTACCGTTATCGGCTTTATCCTTCTTTTTGTAGGTATCCAATCTGACGGGATTAAAAGCCTACTTTCCATGTCCAAAGAACCTGTCTATGATAGCCGTACGGAAAAGCTAACCTTTGGCAAGGAAGTCGAAAACCTAGAAATTACTCTCCACCAACACACGCTGACCATCACAGACTCTTTCGATGATCAAATCCACATTTCTTACCATCCATCTCTTTCTGCTCACCATGATCTTATCACCAATCAGAACGATAGAACTCTGAGTCTCACTGATAAGAAACTGTCTGAAACTCCGTTTCTCTCTTCTGGAATTGGTGGGATTCTTCATATCGCAAGTAGCTACTCTAGTCGTTTTGAAGAAGTTATTCTCCGACTACCAAAAGGGAGAACTCTAAAAGGGATCAACATCTCAGCCAATCGCGGACAAACCACCATCATAAATGCTAGCCTTGAAAATGCGACCCTCAATACAAACAGCTATATCCTCCGAATTGAAGGAAGTCGTATCAAAAACAGTAAACTCACAACGCCCAATATCGTTAATATCTTTGATACAGTTCTTACAGATAGTCAGCTAGAGTCAACAGATAATCACTTCCACGCTGAAAATATCCAAGTCCATGGTAAGGTTGAACTGACTGCCAAAGATTATCTCAGAATCATCCTAGACCAGAAAGAAAGCCAACGAATTAACTGGGACATCTCAAGCAACTATGGTTCTATCTTCCAATTCACAAGAGAAAAGCCTGAATCAAGAGGTACGGAATTAAGCAACCCTTACAAAACTGAAAAAACCGATGTCAAGGATCAACTCATTGCGAGATCTGATGATAATATTGATCTAATATCCACACCAAGCAGACGTTGACAAAAACGCTTACATCTGCTACTATGGAAGCATATTTATCTAACCAAAAGGAGGTTCTACCATGAAACAAGAATGGTTTGAAAGTAATGATTTTGTAAAAACAACAAGCAAGAACAAGCCTGAAGAGCAAGCTCAAGAGGTTGCAGACAAGGCTGAAGAAACGATAGCCGATCTCGATACACCAATTGAAAAAAATACTCAGTTAGAGGAGGAAGTCCCTCAAGCTGAAGTCGAATTGGAAAGCCAGCAAGAAGAGAAAATTGAAGCTCCTGAAGACAGTGAAGCGAGAACAGAAATAGAAGAAAAGAAGGCATCTAATTCTACTGAAGAAGAGCCAGACCTTTCTAAAGAAACAGAAAAAGTCACTATAGCTGAAGAGAGCCAAGAAGCTCTTCCTCAGCAAAAAGCAACCACGAAAGAGCCACTTCTTATCAGTAAATCTTTAGAAAGTCCTTATATCCCCGACCAAGCTCCAAAATCTAGGGATAAATGGAAAGAGCAAGTGCTTGATTTTTGGTCTTGGCTAGTGGAAGCGATCAAATCTCCTACAAGTAAGTTGGAAACAAGTATCACACACAGTTACACAGCCTTTCTCTTGCTCATTCTGTTTTCTGCATCTTCCTTTTTCTTTAGTATCTATCACATCAAACATGCTTACTATGGACATATAGCAAGCATTAACAGTCGCTTCCCTGAGCAGCTAGCTCCTTTAACTCTTTTTTCTATCATCTCTATCCTAGTAGCGACAACACTCTTCTTCTTTTCATTCCTCTTGGGTAGTTTCGTTGTGAGACGATTTATCCACCAGGAAAAGGACTGGACGCTAGACAAGGTTCTCCAACAATATAGTCAACTCTTGGCAATTCCAATCTTCCTCACTGCTATTGCTAGTTTCTTTGCTTTCTTTGATAGCCTACGATTTACAGCCCTCTTGTGTGTGATTAGCATTGGAATCATTCTGCTTGCCAGTCTCCATATCATTACAAGACCAAGTCAAGCAAGTGAAACCGACTCCTTCTATCAATTATTCTTGTCTGTCCTTGTGAACGGAGTTATTATCCTCCTCTTCTTTGTAGCTGAAGTGGCACTGATTGGAGATTATCTTCGTATCTTGGCCTTTCTTTAAACTTCATACTCTTCGAAAATCTCTTCAAACCACGTCAGCTTCGCCTTACCGTACTCAAGTACAGCCTGCGGCTAGCTTCCTAGTTTGCTCTTTGATTTTCATTGAGTAGCAATCCTGTCATCCTTGGCAGGATTTTTTCTATGTCAAAAAAGCAAGTCGATTGACCTGCTTCTGCTTTACTTTTCTTGTGCTAATGTTTTAAAATCTTTGTCTAATATGGGTTGCACTTCTATTTGATTGGCGTCTAGTTGGTGGTAAAAAGATGGGGGTAATACCTCTAAGAATTTTGCATAGTCCAAGCGAGCTATGGATTCATAGTCTTCTGGTTTAGAGCCGTCTCCTGTGATTTGAACCAAGTCAATCTCCCACTGGACTTCCTTATCCACCAATTGCTCAATATAGGCTGCAGGAACAAACGGTTCTCTCGGTAAAACTGTCTTGACTCCTTGAGCTAGATGGTAAACGCCATGCACTTTTCCTTCTCCATCCTGATAGAAGGAAACTCTCGCAAAGTAGGCATCTGTCTCTTGAACCGCACGCACACGCGCTTCAAACTGAGCCAAGCCATCTGCCTCTAAAAAGCTTTTCAAGTTCTCACGACTAAAGAAAATAGGATTAAAAATTCCTTGGCAAATCGTAAAACGAGCTACAGGGTCTGCTAGATAGGCTTGAATACTTGCTTGGAAATAAGCTTCAAAATCAAAACCATCTAGCCCTTCAATATCAGTCCCTGTATAAGCAAGCAAAGCATCTAAAAATGACTTGATAATCTGCCAGTCTGTCTTTGTTAGTAGGTCAGGAAGATCGACACGGTAAGCCTTTTGACCATCAGCATAACTGACCTTAAAGAGAAATTGTGATTGCCCCACTATCGCACACTCAATATACTCGAGACGATTAAGAGGCTGACGAAGATAGACTACATCATAGCTATGTGACTCCAAACCGTCTAGCAAGGCCAAGATCGACTTGGCATTCAAAATCTCTTGTTCTCCTAAAATGCTCTGTTTATTTGGAATAAAAAATGTTTTTGCCATAACTGGACTCCTTTGAAATCGTTTACATACAGTATACCTTATTTTCCTGAAAGATACAAAAACAAACTTTAGATTTTTGAGTACAAAGCATAGAAAAACAGCCCCTGAGGACTGTTTGATCTTATACAGTAGCTGCCTGATCCAAGCTTTCACCGATAGCGGCTAGGCGCTCAATCACTTCAGCTTGTGTCAATTCATTTTTTGAAACATAGCGGTTACGTGGGTGAACACGGCACTCGTGTGAGCATCCACGAAGGTACTTGTCTTCATTTTCTTCTGATGTCAAGATACGACGGTTACAGAAGGGATTTCCACAGTTGACATAACGTTCACATGGTGTTCCATCAAACCAGTCTTTCCCTACGATGGTTGGGTTGACATGGTTGACATCAACGGCAATACGCTCGTCAAAGACGTACATTTTCCCATCCCAAAGCTCACCTTGAACTTCTGGGTCTTTACCGTAAGTTGCGATTCCTCCGTGCAATTGGCCGACATCTTTGTAGCCTTCACGGACCATCCAGCCTGAGAATTTCTCACAGCGAACGCCACCTGTACAGTAAACCACGACACGCTTGTCCATGAATTTTTCCTTGTTATCACGGACCCATTGTGGTAACTCACGGAAGTTGCGAATATCTGGGCGAATAGCCCCACGGAAATGTCCTAGGTCGTACTCATAATCGTTACGTGTGTCAAGGACAACGGTATCTTTATCAAGAAGCGCTTCTTTGAACTCTTTTGGAGACAAGTAAGCACCTGTTGTTTCAAGTGGGTTGATGTCATTGTCAAAGTCGTTGTCTTCCAAACCAAGGTGGACAATTTCTTTCTTGTAGCGAACAAACATCTTCTTGAAGGCTTGTTCATTTTCTTCGTCAATCTTGAACCAGAGATCTTCCATACCTGGGAGGCTGTGAACGTAGTCCATGTATTTTTGAGTTGTTTCATAGTCACCTGAAACTGTTCCGTTAATTCCCTCGTCAGCGACTAGGATACGGCCTTTAAGGCCGATTGATTTACAGAAAGCCAAGTGGTCTGCAGCAAATTGCTCTGCATTTTCAATTGGAGTATAAAGGTAGTAAAGTAAGACACGAATATCTTTTGCCATAAGATTTGTTCTCTTTTCTATTCTTAAATTTTCTAAATTTTTTATTTATCCATACTAGTATACCTGCTTGAGAAAACGAATGCAATTTATTTGACTGGAAATTGTAGAGGATTCTCGAAATTTCCTGAATGGTTAAAATAAGGACAAGAGAAAACAGGGATATCTATATCCTTGTGCCAAAAAAACCACTGCCCTCCCCAGATCAACCTGAGGAAAGCAGTGATTCTTATTTTAGGAGTTAGGAATGAATACACGAAATCAATTTAGCTGATTATTTTTTGTTTTTCAAGAATTCATCGTATTGTTTTTGCATTTCGTTCAATACTTTTTCGTAGGCACCTTCAGATTTCAATTTTTCCATCAATTCTGGAATCGCTTTATCTGGGTCTACAGTACCAGTGTTGATAGCTGTATCAAATTGTTGCATTGTGTTAGCAATAGCTGAGATTTCAGATTTCACATTGTCAGTATTAAAGATAAATCCAAGCGCTGGAGATTCTTTAGCTTCTGCCAATTCTTTCTTAGAATTTTCGATTTGTTGGTCTGTAACGTTTTCGTTGATGTAAAGGATCCAGTTGTTACCAGTGTTCCATCCACCCATGTGAGTGTTTCCTTTGTAGCCATCAAGAACGCGAACACGGTTTTCTTTACCTTCAATTTTTTCCCAGTTCTTGCCTTCTGGACCGTAAACAAGACCGTTCAAGAGTTCTGGGTTCGTATTCAAGAGGTTCAAGATTTCCATTGATTTTTCTTTGTTCTTAGAGTTGTTTGAGATGACAAAGTTAGCAACTTGTGTTGTTTGGTTTTTCTTGATGAAGTTAGTAATTGGTTTGATTTGGATATCTTTGTTGGCAACACGTGAAAGCAAGCTGTTACCGTAGTCAGCTGGTCCTACTGTTTCTTCACGAACGAACCAAGTATCTTGTTGAAGGTCAAAGGAAGTATCGCTTGTTGCGACGTCTTTTGGAATGTAGCCAGCTTCATAGAATTTGTGAAGAGTCTTCAAGTGTTCTTTGAAACGAGGTACTTCGTAACGGTTTACAACTTTAGTAGTATCGCCTTCAAGGTCAATAACGAATGGAAGACCGTTTGCTACTGGGTAGTCAAAGTTATCAGATGGGATGAAAACTTTACCAATAGCAAATGGTACTACGTCTGGAGCTTTTTCTTTGATTTGTTTCAAGACTGGCTCAAGAGTTTCGTAAGAAGTAACACCTGAAATATCGATACCATATTTGGCAAGGAGAGTTCCGTTGAAGGCAAAGTTTTGAGATGATGCTACGTTAGCTGCAACTGGTACAGCATAAATCTTACCATTTACAGTATTACCCTTGATATAAGCTGGATCAAGTGCCTTGTAAAGGTCTTTACCTTCTTTTTTGTACAATTCTGTCAAGTCAGCATAAGCACCTTTTTGAGCATTTACAATATAGTTATCTGCAAAGGCGATATCATAGTTTTCACCAGATGATGTGATAACTGACATTTTCTTACCATAGTCACCCCAGCCAAGGTATTGGATATCCAATTTAGCACCAACTTTTTCTTCGATGATTTTGTTGGCATTTGCTAACAATTCATCCAAGTTATCTGGTTTGTCACCGATTTGGTACATTTTGATAACAGGTTTGTCACCTGAATCAGCAGCTTTTTTGCTGTTACCTGTCAAATTTCCACAAGCAGCAAGACCTGCAGCCAAAGCGACTACACTAGCAGATGCAAAAGCATATTTTTTCCAGTTTTTCATGATGAAAACTCCTTTTTTTATTTTTAAACTTATAAACAATGTAATGATCTTATACTCAATGAAAATCAAAGAGCAAACTAGAAAACTAGCCGCAGGTTGCTCAAAACACTGTTTTGAGGTTGTGGATAAGACTGACGAAGTCAGTTACATATATCTACGGCAAGGCGACGTTGACGCGGTTTGAATTTGATTTTCGAAGAGTATTAACTTCACACAAGGGAAGTTGGGAACTGAGAAATGTTCTTTTTCAATAAGCACTATTCTTTCACACCACCGATAGTCAAACCTTTTACAAAGTAGCGTTGGAAGAATGGATATAAAATCGCGATTGGAAGGGTTGCAACCACAACCATGGCCATACGACCTGTTTCTTTCGGTAGAGCAACTCCCAGTTGACCAGTCAAGCCGACCGCTTTGGCAATGTAGTCCATATTTTGTTGGATTTGCATGAGCAAATATTGCAATGGATACAAGTTATCACTCTTGATGTAAAGAAGGGCGTTGAACCAGTCATTCCAGAAACCAAGAGCTGTCAAAAGCGTGATGGTTGCGATACCTGGTAGTGACAATGGCAAACAGATTTGGAAGAAAATCCGGGCCTCACTGGCACCATCGATACGAGCCGATTCGAGAATGGCTTCTGGAATGGTCTTCTTGAAGAAGGAACGCATCAAGATGATATTGAATGGTGAGAGAAGCATTGGAACAATCAAGGCCCAAACAGTGTCACCAAGCTGAAGTACACGGGTCACCATGATATAACCTGGTACCAAACCAGCGTTGAACAACATACTGAGAAGGACGAAGATGGTAAAAAATCTGCGATACTTAAAGGTTGTCCGTGAAATAGCGTAGGCATAGGTTGTTGTGATAAAGACATTTGTCAATGTCCCAACTACGGTTACAAAGACAGAGATGAAGAGGGCTTGTAGGATTTTATCCTTAAACTGTGCCAAAAACTCAAAACCGTCTAAGCCAAATTGGGATGGGAAGAAGCTATAGCCGTATTGGAGGAGGCTTTTCTCGTCTGTCACTGAAATAATGATAACGAATACAAAAGGTAGGATACAAGAGAGGGCAATCAAACCCGAAATGATACTGAAGAAGATATCTGCTTTCTTACTGAAGGAGTGAATGCCGACATTATCAATTTTTTCTTTTTTAATTTTCTTTTTTGCCATATTCTCCTCCTTTCTAGAACAAAGCTGAGTTTGGATCGACTCGTCTTGCAAGCAAGTTTGATAGGATAACCAGAATCAAACCAACAACGGATTGGTAAAGACCGGCTGCTGCAGCCATACCGATATCTGCTGTCTGAGTCAAACCATTAAAAACATATACGTCCAAAACGTTGGTTACATTGTAAAGCTGACCAGCATTGTGTGGGATTTGATAGAAGAGACCGAAGTCTGCGCGGAAGATATTTCCGACTGCAAGGATGGTCAATACAGTTACAAGCGGAGTCAACTGAGGAATGGTTACGTTGCGAATACGTTGCCACTTGCTAGCTCCGTCCACTGTCGCTGCTTCGTAGTAGGTTGGATCAATTCCCATGATCGTCGCATAGTACATGACACTGCTATATCCAAAACCTTTCCAAATACCTAGGAAAAGTAGGAGATAGGGCCAGATGCCCAGGTCAGCGTAGAAATTGACTTCTTTGAGACCAAGACTTTCCAATAGATGATTGAACACCCCTTTATCAATATTTAGGAAGGCATCTGTAAAGAAACTGATGATAACCCAAGACAAGAAGTAAGGGAACAACATAGAAGTTTGGAAAATCTTCACCATTCTCTTAGAACGGAGCTCGCTGAGGATAATGGCAATCCCTACAGATACAACTAAACCTAGAAAGATAAAGCCAAGATTGTAGAGGACAGTATTTCGTGTGATAATAAAGGCGTCTCTTGAACTAAATAAGAATCTGAAATTATCGAGTCCGACCCATTTACTATTTATGATACTATCTATGAAACCATTACTGGTCATGTGGTAGTCTTTGAAGGCAACCACGTTCCCAAATACTGGAATGTAAAAGAATAGAATCAACCAGAGTGCCCCTGGCAAAACCATCAAGAGAAAGATCCAGTTGTCTCTCAATGTTTTTGAAAACTTTTTCATAATTTCCTCCCTTTTTATTTTGATATCCATCTAAAAATTCTTTTTTAGACTTTTGATAACGATTACATTATTAGTATACTCCTATTTGCAGGTTAGGTTAAACTCCTAATTATAGAAAAAACTCCACAAATTATGTAGCAGATTTAAAACTTTATCACCACTATCAAACAAATGTCCTAAATCAATTGTTTATTTTATCTCTATTAGCCCAGTGATGGCGTCACTCTGTTATAAGCATCCAACAACGGGGTATACTGAAAAATCTCCAGACTAGGGAACTCAGCGATAGTTCCTAATCTGGAGATTTTTAATATGTTATTAGGCGTTTGCTTTCAACTTAGCAATAACCTCTTTAAGATTATCAATCAACTCTGCTGCAGTATGCTCAGAGCCTTTTTCATCTGCCAAGAACAAAACTGCTTTTTGAAGTTCTTCTTGAGAGTTTTCAAGGACATCCTTATCTACTGTTTCTTTGCCCACTGTTTGTCCTCCATCCTTAGTTGCTGACTGGCTTTCCTTAATGGACTCTAGGGAAACAATGGCATCTTTGACTGTTTGCAAGATATTACGTAAACCTTGCTCTGTCAAACTATCATCTGCAAAAGCTTTCTTAGCCTCTGCCAAAACCAGACGTGCTGAATCTGTGGTAGGATTCGATACACCTGTCAATGATCTCAAAAGATTTTCTAAGGTTTGAGTCTGCTTACTAATACTAGACTAAAATCAAAAAGTATTATATAACAGTGATATGAAATCAACTAAAGAAGAAATCCAAACCATCAAAACACTTTTAAAAGACTCTCGTACAGCTAAATATCATAAACGCCTTCAAATCGTTCTATTTTGTCTGATGGGCAAATCTTATAAAGAGATTATAGAACTTTTATAGTAGTTTGAAATAAGATGTAAACATCTCTATCAGGAAAGTCAAATTAATTTATAGAAATATTTTAGCAGCCAAGGTGTACTGTTATAGATTCAATACACTATACTTGGTGGTTTAGCTCTCCTGTTTTCTCTTTTAGCTTTAACCAGCCATAAATGGTATTACGTGAGATTTGGAAAACGTGTGACGCTTCTGTTATACTACCTGTTCGCTCACAATAAGAGAGAACTTTTTTACGAAAATCTATTGAATATGCCATAAAAAGATTATACCACATTGTGTACTATTTTTGGTTCATTTTACTATATCACTTTGGACTATATCGGTCTAGTTATGTCTAAACGATTATAGCTGGATACTAAGAGAAATCAAAAAAGCACTAAGGGAGAACGTCCCAAAGTGCTTAATATCAAGGCCTCAAAGCCTATCTTATTCAATAAAATATTACAACATTTTGTTGTAGAATTCAACGACAAGTGCTTCGTTGATTTCTGGGTTGATTTCGTCGCGTTCTGGCAAGCGAGTCAATGAACCTTCCAACTTTTCAGCGTCGAATGATACGAATGCTGGACGTCCAAGAGTAGCTTCTACTGCTTCAAGGATTGCTGGAACTTTCAATGATTTTTCACGAACTGAGATCACTTGACCTGGAGTTACGCGGTATGATGGGATATCAACGCGTTTCCCGTCAACAAGGATGTGACCGTGGTTTACGAATTGACGAGCTTGACGACGAGTAGTCGCGAGACCAAGACGGTAAACAACGTTATCCAAACGACGTTCCAAAAGAAGCATAAAGTTGAAACCTAGGATTCCGCCTTTGATTTTTGTAGCTTGTACGAACAAGTTACGGAATTGTTTTTCACCTACACCGTAAGTGAAACGAAGTTTTTGTTTTTCAGCCAATTGCAAACCGTATTCTGACAATTTAGAACGGTTGTTTGGTCCGTGTTGTCCTGGTACGTAGTTACGACGTGCCAATTCTTTACCTGTACCTGTAAGTGAAAGGCCAAGGCGACGAGCTTGTTTCCAAGATGGTCCTGTATAACGTGACATATGAATGTCCTCCTGATATAAATAATATTTCGGTGGAAATAGTCACTTAGAAAGCCCTGATTCGTGCAGATGCCCTTCGCCTAAACAGCCAAGGTTACTTGTCATAAGACACCTGTTGACGAGCTTCATGCTTTCCTGCTGATATTTCACACAAAATCCATTTTACCATGAATAGCTGGATTTGTAAAGGGGTTTTAGGCTTTATTTTCACTACCAGAGAGGTTGAGAACAAGGGTAAAGGTACTTCCTAGACCGTACTGGCTGCTGACTGTGATTTCCCCACCCAATTGATGGGCCAATTCACGCGCAATCGCAAGTCCTAATCCATGACCACCTGTCTTCATGTTACGCGAAGTTTCGACACGATAAAGGCGTTTGAAAATATTTTCCAAATCCTCTGGGGCAATGCCCTGCCCTTCATCGGTCACACTGATTGAAAGCTGGTCCTTCTCCAGCTTAGCCACCACTTCCAGCTTGGTTCCTGGAGCAGAATATTTAAAAGCGTTATCGACCAGATTCACCAAGATACGAGAAAGCTTAGCATAATCTCCCTCAATCCGGGCAGACTCTGGGATTACCTGCAAGTGGACATCTCTTCTCTCCTGCTCAATCAAAAACTGAAATTCACTCATGCACTCAATTAAGAGCTTGTCCAGAAAAATACTGTCTTTACTGGTAGTTTCCACCTGATTTCTAGCTGTGTTTAGGGTCAAAAAATTCAACTCCTCAACCAGTTTATTGAGCCTCTCCGTCTGGCGTCCAATGGTTGCTAGATAATGAGCTTGCTCCGACTCCTTGATAATCCCATCCAAAATCCCTTCTACCGTCGCTTGGATCGAAGTGATAGGGGTCTTAATATCATGCGACAACTGGGCAATCATCAAGCCCTTTTCTCGTTCGCTTTCTTCCAAGGAATCAAAGCTTACCTGCAAATCATGGGACATCTCATTAAAAGTTTGCCCTAATTGCTGAAATTCTACAGGACCTTGAACCTCCAAATTTGAAGGAAAATCCTTGGCCGCTACCCGCTTGGCATGCTCCTTGAGTTTGCCCAACGACGTAAAGACTGGCAATAGGAGAAAGAGACTAATCCCAGCACCGACAAGGCTGGCAACGATGGTCATCCCAAGCAAAAAGTAAATCTCGCCTTTCGCAATCAGCATTTTTTGAACAGCCCAAAAAACAACCAAAATGGTTAAGAGGGTTGAAATAATATATCCAACCAAAATATAACTTTTTAGTTTCATGTTTGTCCTCTCGGTTTCTCTATCTTATATCCCAACCCCCAAACTGTCTTAATAGTGGGCGTTTGGTCACTACTATATTTTGCCAGCTCCTGTCGAAGAGCATGGATATGCACATTCAAGGTATTGGTGTCATCCACGTAGTCTTCTTTCCAGATCTTTTCATAGAGGTCTGTCTTGGAGAAAACTCGCTCTGGATTGCTAGCTAAAATCCACAGCAATTCAAATGATTTAACAGTTAAATCCAGCATTTCTTCTCCTATTTGAACTTCATGACTACTATGATTCATTTTTAGATTGCCAAGGGAAATCAGCTCTGTTTCGCCCCCACGATGAAGGCGGCGCAAAATATTGTGGACACGCAAAACCAGCTCACGTGGGCTAAAAGGCTTAGCAATAAAATCATCTGCTCCCAAGCTCAGGCCGTAAATCTTGTCCTGTTCACTGGTCTTAGCAGTAATAAATAGGAAAGGCTGCTCTGGTGATAAGTATTGAACCTCACTGATTAAATCATAACCATCCATCCGAGGCATCATGACATCTGTGATAATCAAATCAATCGGTTTTTTCTTGAACAGCTCTAGCGCTTCCAGTCCATCATGGGCTACCAAGACCTGATAACCTGCCTGAATTAAGTATCTCTGATGAATATCTGTGATTTCTACCTCGTCGTCAACGAGTAAAATTGTCTTTCCCATCTGTCTCTCCTTTGATAAAAACAGTGCTATACTGCTTTAAGTATAACACTATTTTTATTGTTTTACGATGATTTTAATCTGCTATTGAAAGAAAGTCCTGATTGCTGATTGAGTTGTTAAACTAATCTTAGTCAGCCCACTATCCATCATTTATTTCCTTAGCTGATTAGTTTTCTTCTTTTTTGTTTTTCAAACCTAGACCACCGAGTAAACCTGCAAGCGCAAGCCCAAGGAAACCAATACTTGCCATTGATGTTTGAGTCTCACCAGTATTTGGTAGCATAGCTTTATCCTCTGACATCATCGTATCAGACATCTTGTTAGCAGAAGCAGCCATGTTTTCACCTGCCATCGTGTTGGTAGAACTTGTCATGGTGTCAGCAGGCATGCTATCTGTAGTACCTGTAGCATGATTGTGATTCATCGGAGTCACGCCAGAACCAGAGTTAGAAGGTGATAATGAACCATTTGCTGTGTCTGATGTTTCTTTAACATTTATCTTAATAGTGACTTTTTTAGTTGCTACGATGTTGTCCAAGTCCGGTTTACCATCTTTGTTACCATAGACATTGACTGTAGCGCTGTAAGTTTGAGTACCATTTGCTCGGAACTGGTCAATGAGCGCTTGTTTTTCTTTGCCAGCTACATTTCCGTCCAAGGCTACTTGATAGAAGTATTGACCTTTGGTCTTCACGTTTTCGCCTAGTGGAGATAGGGCTGGGTTTTTAGCGTCGCCGTTATCTGACCATGGTGCCTTGTCAGATGCCTTGAGCAAGAGACGAGTCAACATGCCATCACCTGCGAAGAGTTCGTATGGAATCACATGGTTGACACCTGCTGTGAATGGACCTTCACCCTTGGCTTTTTCTAGGTAGGCTGCTGGAACATCGATACTGTCTTTAACGTTGTCTGCAACGGCTTTTTGAACTGTTTCTTTAGAAATTAA
>ERZ1023189.13-NODE-13-length-107243-cov-36.612830_pt1 | contig 107243 bp, 91 predicted proteins | sample MGYA00380439_ERZ1023189 | MGnify/ENA primary metagenome ERZ1023189 (study PRJEB33173, sample SAMEA4830404) | metagenome | study: EMG produced TPA metagenomics assembly of the PRJEB25223 data set... | reverse complement strand
GTGCTGGTATTATCAATCATGAACTAGGATTCTAGTTTTGCAGGAAGTCTATTGAAATACTAAGCCTACACAGACTGATTTCAATTTTACCATTCTTCATAGTCAAAACCATCATAATCTGGATATTGTTCTGGCGACGTTCCAACCGAACGTACGAGATAAGCTTCTTCGTCCTCTGTCTCGATTTCTCTCAGCACTTGGCATTCAAAACGCCATTCATCACCGAAGTCGAAAAGAAACTTAAATTTTTGTTTGACACTTAGGCTATCCAGATAGACATTTTCTGTGTAACGTTCTTCAACATCGTCACTAACAAAGCTAAGAAAGTAAGAATCTGCATGACTCCACTCAACATTATCCATGAAAAATGCGTGAGCATGATCATTTGCAAAATCAAAACTCCATAAAATCACATCTGCTAGTTCCGCTAACGTTTTTGTTTTTGGAATCTATATATGTCGGTAGCAACCTTTTTTAAATTTGACGGAAATGATCCAAGCTTCTACAGATGCTGGCTTTTCAGCTTCTATTTCTTGTTTTACTAATTTTAAGTGTAGCATAATACCTCCAATTGCTCTTAGGAAACATTCACTTTCTGCTATTTTATCATAAGTTTGTATAACTGTAGCATTTGAAACCAGATAATTCTTCTGTTTCACGCGAAACACCCTGCGCCAAGCAAGGTGTTCTTGTTTTTATACTCAATGAAAATCAAAGAGCAAACTAGGAAGCTAGCTGCAGGTTGCTCAAAACACTGTTTTGAGGTTGCAGATGGAAGCTGACGTGGTTTGAAGAGATTTTCGAAGAATATTAAGTCGTATAAATCGTCGACGCTGTCGCAATGGTATGCCACTGGTTGGCTGTAGTTGCTGCGAAATCCTTGTCTGCGTAGAAGTCAGTAAATGGTAGGATTTCAACTTCCAGCTCGTCGATGCGGTCAAGCTGACCAGCCAGATAAACCTCGATACGGCTTTCTGCTCGTTTGATGCGTTGCAAGAGTCCGCCCATACGGATGTCAACTGTATCCAAACCAAAGACCTTGTTTTCTTTCAGCCATTGGTGACTAAAGAGGGCATGGAAGTCTTCAATTTGGCTTCTAAGTTCTGGTAATTCTTGTCTGGCGATTTGTTGTAAACTTTCTTTATCATCCGCTTGGTAGGCATGACGAATGCGTCGTCCCACATCTACTTTGCTACTTAAAATAGCATTCAACTGGGCCTGAGTTTCAAAGAGATAAGCATAGTTTCCAGCTTTTTCTTTAATGTTAGCAAGCGTCTCAGCAGCCTGAGCGAAGTGCGGTTTGTCCTGTTCAGGTGTCATGTGTCGGTCAAGTATCGGACAAAGAACATCCTGATAAAAAACATAGCGGTTGGGATTGATACCGCTGAGATTGCATGGTAGGTCTGGTAAGAGGTTGGCAAGGTCAATCTGCATAAAATCCTCAACCGTTAGACCAGTATTGGTCTTGAAGTGCGCAGACAAACTATCTAGGTCATTGCGATAGCTGAGTTCTGCCCAGATTTGCAAGCTTGGTAGGATAGAGAACTGGGCAGTTTCACTACCATTGTCTCCCCAACCCGTTACGATGACTTCTTTAATCTGATTGGCACGGCAGGCTTTATTAGCCTCGATAGCCACTAGACGGCTAAAATGGTTGTGAGGTGTAAAGCCAATCCACTTCCAAGCTCCACCTGCAAATGCAAGGTCATGGCTAATCTTGTGATGATTGCGGAAATTACGGTTGTATTTTTCCTCGCTATCCTGATAATAATCCCAGTAAACCAGAGTCACACGGTCTTTGAGACGGTCTAGGTAGACACGAGTTTCCTCTGGAATTTCCACATCACGGTCGTACTGGCCATCCGCTGACATGAGTTTGAAGAACATATCACTCCACATCTGGCAGTGGAAACCATATTTGTCAGCAATATCCAGCACGCGCTCCAAGTGTTGGCACATGAGGAGACTACGATCCACAACACCGTTCAAAATCAGGTAGCGTCCCAAACCAACCAAGTGGGCTTCGTCCATCCCGATATTGACCTTGCGAGTCTTCAGTTTAGACAACGTGGCAAACATGCCATCAATCAGGTCATAAACCTTTTCTTCGCCAATGAGAAGAATGTCCTCTACATCACGGAGCTCCTGCACTTCCTTGACACCCCATTTGACAAAGGCCGACAAGTGGGCCAAGGTCTGAATGCATGGTACAAAGATCATGTCAAACTGTTGAGCATAGGCTTCTATTTCCTGCAACTCCTCTGCTGAATAAGCTCCACGGAAATAGCCAAAGTAAGGCTGCCCTTCAATCTGGTAAGTGTCTTCCATGTAAAGCTCAAAGGTTGAGTAGCCCATGAGAGCCAAGACCTCAATCATCTGCTTGGCAGAAGCCACATTCAGCACCGCATTTCGAGAACAGTCAACCATGTAAGCCAAATCTTCGTAAGCTGCTTGTTCCTCAATCTCTACTTTATCAGCTTCTGCTAGAACTGTTACCAACAAGGACAAGGCACGATAAAGTTGGTGAGGTTTGCGGTAGGTCAATTGATAGTGACCTTCCTCACCCTCGATAGAGATAGAGGCTTGGTCAGACTGAGTGACAGCCACTTCCACATCTGGTAGAGAAATGTGACCTTTTAAAACCTCAATAGCTTGCGTTTGTTTGGGACTAAGTCCTATAAATCTTACCATTGCTTTTCCTCCTGTAGCCAGTTGACAAGGGCACCGTAGAGATTGGCATCTGCGTGATAGGTGCAGGCCTGGATAACTGGTGCGACCGTGTATTCTTCGTAGGTATCGACAAAGTTATCAACAGCCTTCTTAACACCTTGGATAAAATCTGGATTTTGACTGATAGAGCCACCCAGACTGATGACATCTGGATCGATGAGATACTGGATATTGAGCAAGCCTTGCGCCAGATTGCGGTTCATGCGCTCAATGGCTTCTTGACAAAGAGCATTACCAGCTGCGGCCTCTTGGTAAATCTTGCGACCGTCCCAGTCAGTCTGACCAGATTTTTCAATCACGTATCGCACCATATTGCCAGTTGACGCTAGTTGCGACCAGTTATTAAGTTTTTCAGCAGGGGCAAGGGTTGTCATGTAGCCAAATTCTCCACCCAGACCGTGGCGACCTCGATGAAGTCTACCATTGATAATCATGGCTCCGCCAATCCCTGTCCCAATCACGACACAGGCTGCATTTTCAAGCTCTGGATGAGCTAGTAGTTCACTGAGTCCAACGCAGTTGGCATCATTTTCTAAATGGACAGGTAGCTGATAAGAGCTAAGCGCCTCATACCAAGAAAAGCCATGGATGTAGGGCACCGCACTGAAGCCATCAATCACACCTGTCTCTTGATTGACTGCACCTGGAACGCTCATAGCAATCCCACTGTAATCCTGTTCTGACAAGCGTTGATCTAGCCACGCTAGTAAATCCTCCAAGTTTTCAGGCGTTGAAATACTTGTCTTATACAGTATTTTCCCATCAGGAGTCAGACTGGCAAACTTAATCCCAGTCCCTCCGATATCAATCGTTGCAATGGTCATTGTTTTTACCATAAAAAGGGGCGAATCAGCAGTTAGTCCTTACTTTTTCGCCCCTCCTTTCTTTTGATGTTTACTTTTTGAAATTAAATTTCTTCTTTTTTGATGAATTCTGTACGAATCTCTTGTGGATCCAATAGTCCTGAATGAACTGGATATGGTCGCTCAAGTAAGTCAAGAATGGTTTGTTGATGTTCTGATATGCGCACATTTTCTTGACTCATATTATAGTAACGGAGGACATAGCCTTCTTCATTTTCCGCCACTTTAAAGGCTGTTGGACAAACTTGCGGTATGCTGAGAACAGAATGGCTCAAGAGGCTACCAGTCGCAACCACGCTTCCTTCCTGTCTAGCAAGCTGAAGGCTGGTAAACGGTGTCTGCAAGGCTTTGGCACGACGATAGGCTGAGAAGCGTTCTTGGGCTTGGTGGCATTCAATCGCAAATTCGACTTCAAACTCACGCAAGCATTGTGCTTCTGGCGTTGGGAAGTAGCCCCAGTCACCTAGCTCACCTGATGCACGCAAAATGGTCACGGCAATGGTGTTATCCCCAAGGATTTCGTATTCATTCAATCCCTTATTGGATACAGTCACCCCTTTTTCATCGTCATACAGACTGACAAAAGCTTGTTGGTGTTGAGGATTTTCAGGATTTTCCCATGAAGCAGCTGGTTTGTTTGGTCGTGTCACCACCTCATAGATACTTTCAGAATCATTGCTTGGACGCGTGTTATGAGTCTTGACCAAGAGACGGATACGGTGATCCTTGGCAGTGTTAGTAAAGCGAGTCTTGAAGCGGATTTGTGGATTGTCAACGAAGACAGTCAACTCAGTTTCCAGAGGAATGTTTGTCAATTCTTCTGACCGTCCAGCCTCACGCTTCATAAACTCGATGATACCTTGTTGCTCTTCTTCTAGCTTTTCATCCGCACTGACAGGCACGGTCAATTCATGTTTGAGCAAGATTTTAGCATAGCAAGCTGTGTTTTCCAAGACCTCGTGGCCCTTAAGCTCTGCAAAGATTGGCTCTGTTCCTTTTGGTTGGAAATAGATATACTCGTTTCCGATGTCACCCCGGTCTTCAAAGCGGATAAAGTCTTCATAGGCTTCGTGAGTTGTCTTGTCATAGACTGTGATGTTGTCATCCACACTCACCGTTACGAATGGTGTATCAATCACTCCGTTTTGGTAAATACCCTCACGGTGTTCTTGTTTTCCTTCCAGCAATTGGAAGGTTGTCCAAGAAAGCGGTGCTAGGTGAACTGGAATGGTCACACGCACTTGTCGAGCAATACGAGCTTGGCGGAACTTATCTTTTGGTAAATCGTATTCAAAATTAGCTCCGAGGTCTTCGATTGTAGCCTCTACAGGACGACCATCCAAGTCCTCCACACGGTAACTTGGCAAGATAAGAGCAGCCATCTTTTTGTAGCCTTCTGTTGGGTGCAATTCCTTGAAATCACAAGTCGCCACATCAATCACTGTGCTGACAGTATCGACCTTATCATGCAAGCCTGTGTTAATGACAGTAAAGAGATAGTCACTTTGAGCCTTATCCGTAGCAATTTTACCCTTCCACTCGTTGAGCAAGTTACTTTTAACAAAGTTTCCTACTTGGTTGACCTTGGCAAAACGCGTTTCCATCTCGCGGTGAACTTCGTCCACGCTACAGCCACAGATACTATCATGTGGCGCATTCTGCAAAAGTGTTTTCCAAGCATAGGTCAACTGGTCCTTGTGGTTGTGTCCACCAGTGATAATAGTCAAGGGTTCTACCACTTGCTCTAGGAGGTTGCTATTTTCTTGGAAGGCTTGTTTTAGGTAAATGCGGGATGAAGAAGTGTTGGCAAGTGTGTACCAGCCATCTGTTTCCTGACTGGTCAACTCACCTGTAACAGTTGATAAGTGTTCAGGAAGCGCACCTTCTACAGCTTGAACATATTCATCAAAAGAACTATGAACAAAGATTACATCCGGGAAGAGTTCATTTGCCACACGAATGGCTTCGCTCAGATTTTTCTGTACAGGCTGGTGGTCACAGCCGTTCATCATCAACCATTGGTTGGTCGAAGCGTAGGCACGCACATCTGACAATTTTTGTTTCCAGAAGGTCAAGGCCTCATCTTTGTCAACTGGGATTTCATTCCCATTACTGTACCAGTTGGCAAAGAGAATACCTAAAACACGACTACCATCCACACCCTGCCAGTACATTTCTGAAAACTGGGATGTAAACTGCTCATCTTCAAGGACTTGGTTGTCAAATCCAATCGGCTTCACACCACGACCAAAGGCCGCCACGTGAATGCCTGATTTTTGAAGGATTTGAGGCGCTTGTCCCATATTTCCAAAGGTATCTGGAAAGTAGCCAATCTGGGTTGATTTACCCCATTTGGCAGCTTCTTGTTGACCAATCAAGGTATTGCGGACATTGGCTTCACTGGAGATCAAGTAGTCATCCTGCAAGATGTAAAAGGGACCAATTTTAAGTTTGCCCTCGTCAATGTAGCGTTGGACCTTGTCGCGATTTTCAGGGCGAATTTGTAAGTAGTCATCAAGGACAATAGTTTGTCCATCCAAGTGGAAACTCTTGAACTCAGGGTCATTTTCAAAGAGATCAAAGAGATTGTCAAACAATTCCACCAACTGCATACGATGGCTTTCAAAAGGCAAGTACCACTCACGATCCCAGTGACTATGTGAGATAATATGTACAACAACATTTTCCATGAAGTAAAACCTCATTCTAAATTTAAATTTTAACGTTTTAAATGTAAACTTGTGATTCTGATAAGAATCGGTTGAGCTAAAGCGAGCCCCTTAGCGGATATCCAAGTAATCCAAGACCAACTCACAGAACATCATGTTAGCCCAGGAGAACCATTCACGAGAGTAGAGGGTCGGATCATCTACGTGGAAGCTTTCGTGCATGACACCTGTACCACCATCGCAGGCAACCAGCTGATCCAGCAAGAATTTTTTCTCTGCCTTATCTCTTGTTGTCAATCCTTGGATAGAAAGGGCGATTGGCCAGATATAGCGATAGAAGGTATGAGAACTTCCGAGACCGCTAGCGTATTCTCCTTGGTAGAAGTATGGATTTTCAGAGCTCAGAATGGTACGGCGAGTGGCTTGATACACTTCATCATCGATCGAACAGTAGCCCAGATAGGGCGCAGCTAGTAGACTTGGTACATTTGGATCATCCATGATGCTGGCATTTCCTAGGCCATCTACTTCAAAGGCATAAATCTTTTCACCCTTACTGTTGGTGGTGTAAGCGTAGTTTTCGATTCCTTCTTGGATTTCATCCTGAAGACGCTTGGCATCAGCAATAACACTCTGGCTATCAGCTAGGTTTAATGCTGCGAAGATTTCTTGCACATAACCCAAGACTACTACAGCAAACATATTTGACGGAATCAAGTAACTATACTGGCAACAGTCATCACTCGGACGAAAAGCTGACCAAGTCATACCTGTCACTGCAAAGTCAGGTCCAAAGCCATCATTTACCAAGGTGTCTTCCTTACGGTCCGTATCTCGGACAAAACGATAAGGAGAGTTCTTGTGGTCTTGTTCAACTGTCCATAGATGGAGAATTTCCTTAGTCGCTGCGACAAAAGTTTCATCAAACTGACTAGTCTCGCCAGTCTCTTTCCAGAGGAGATAAGCCAACTGCAAAGGATAGCAAAGCGAATCCACCTCATACTTGCGCTCCCAGATCCAGCCGTTAAGGTCTGTGTGGTCAGTCTCGTGGTGCCCTTTCCAGTTCTCCTCAATGTTGAAGGAGTTAGCATAGGGATCCTTGAGTACCAAGGTCATCTGACGTTTGACCAAACCTGCAATGGTCTGACGCAGGAGGGCATCTCTTTTAGCTACATGAAGGTAGGGTCTGAGTTGGGCTGTCGAATCTCGAAGCCACATGGCAGGAATATCCCCAGTCAAGACAAAAGTTGAACCATCTTCTAAGATTTCAACCGTATTGTCCAAGGTATCGGTGTAGCAACGCTCGAAAACATCCACCCACTCTGGATGGTCCTTAGCCCGCTCTGCTACTTCATCTAGCCATTCTCTAACAATTTCTTTCGAATAAATCATCGTGCAATTTCCTCTTTCAAACAAGTTTCATGTTCAGTATATAGCTTTTGAGACAGAAAATACATACACAAATGATAGTCATTTTTCTACAAAATAGTTATCTTTGAAACTCCTTTTCTAAAGGCCCTCTTTTTCTGATATAATGTAGAAAAACAGCTAAAGGAAAGACTATGAAACCACTACTTGAAACCATCGATACCCGCTTTGGTACTGCTAGCAAGCATGCCTTCTCTCGGGGAAATACCCTGCCATACACAGGCGTGCCTTTTGGGATGAATTACTTTGTGCCCCAGACCAGTGACCAGGATGGATCTTGGTTTTTTGATCCGCATCTGCCTATCTTTCAGGGGATTCGATTAACTCACCAGCCCAGTCCTTGGATTGGGGACTACTCTTGGCTCCTTCTGACACCTGTCACCAGTCAACTGGGTGGAGACAGCCTCTTTCACCGCCAGTCTTCTTATGATATAGATAAAGCTTGCTTCCAACCTCACTATTTGAAGCTCTTTTCTCTGCGTTATCAGATTGAAACCCAGCTCACACCGACTCGCTACGGTGCTTCTATTCGTTTGAAGCAAAAGCAAGGCAAAGCCCTCTCCCTCTATCTTCACGCAACAGATGAACTGACAGTAGAGCAAGTAGATAAGCGAACTCTTGCCCTGCGACAAGAAGGTAAAACTGAAACCAACAAAAATTCGCTAACGATGTTCACTGCCCTGCAAATGAACACGGATATTCTTGCTATCAGCCAAGAAGCTGGGGACTGGCGAATTGACTTAGCAAGTAGTCAAACCGAGATGCAACTAGCCACTTCTTTCATCTCTCCTTCTCAAGCTCTAATCAATCTACCTCAAGAAGATTTTGATAGCTGTAAAACAAGTGCCCAAGCGGATTGGGAAAATCTCCTCCATCGTTTTGACATTATAGAGACAGGAGAGGCTGACCGAACCTTCTTTGACCACTGCCTCTACAGACTCTTCCTCTTCCCACAGACTTTTTATGAGGTTGATGAGTCAGGGCAAGCCATCCACATGGATCTGGCTACTGGTACTGTCAAGCCTGGTGTCCTCTTTAGCAACAATGGTTTCTGGGATACCTTCCGCACCACCTTCCCCCTCTTTGCCCTTATCATACCGGAGCACTATCAACGCTTTTTAGAAGGTTTCCTCAATAGCTACCGCGATACTGGTTTCCTTCCAAAATGGCTGGCTCCAGATGAACGGGGTATGATGCCAGGTACACTTTTAGACGGTATTATCGCAGATAGCGCCTGCAAGGACATGGCCCCCGACCTAGAAGGAGAACTCTTCCAAGCCATGCTCGAAACAGCCAGCAAAGCCGACCCTCTCGGCATCAATGGCCGCCACGGACTAGCCCAATACCAAGAACTAGGTTACCTCTCTACCGACCACCACGAAAGTGTTAGCCATACTCTAGACTATGCCTATAGTGACTTTTGTATCGCCAGCTGTGCCAAAAAACTAGAGAACATAGAAATCGCTGAAACCTACAAGGCTGCTTCACAAAATTACCGCCAGCTATTTGACGCTGAGACAGGTTACATGCGAGCACGAGACAATCAAGGAAACTTTCACCCTGACTTCTCTCCTTATAGTTGGGGGCGAGACTACGCTGAATGCTCTGCCATTCAAGCTACTTTAGGCGTTCTCCACGACATCCCTGGCTTAATCCAACTGATGGGTGGAAAAGAAACCTTTAGCAACTATCTTTTGAAAGCCTGTCAAGATGCTCCCCTCTTTGAAACAACAGGCTATGGTTACGAAATTCACGAAATGAGCGAGATGGCTACTGCTCCTTTTGGACAGATAGCCATTTCCAACCAGCCTAGTTTCCACATTCCTTATCTCTTCCGCTACAGCGATTACCCTGACTACACTGCCCTTCTTATCAAGACGCTCCGTCAGAAAGCTTTTCACCCAAGTTGGGAAGCCTATCCTGGAGATGAAGACAATGGTAGTCTCTCTGCTTGGTACATCTGGTCAGCTCTCGGATTTTATCCAACCTGTCCAGGAAAACCAAGCTATGACCTCGGAATCCCTCTCTTTGACCATCTACGAGTCTACCTAGCTAAAGAAGATAAATGGCTGGATATCCATACTAAACAAAACCACAACCATTTTAACTTTGTCAAAGAATGCCGACTGGACAAAACACTCGTATCAACTATTCAACACCAAGACCTCCTAAAAGCTGAACAACTAACTTTCACCCTCAGCTGGCTACCAAATCACTAATAACCAAAAGAACCTTTGCATCGCGCAAAGGTTCTTCTTTTATGAAACTTGGACTTGAAGTTGATCCACAAGCTGACCATCCACCGTTAGGTTCAGATAGAAATCCAAGGTTTTATCTCCTGCGAAATACAAGGTTGGTAGCGTCAGACTTTTTTCAGTCTCACCAGCTTGAAACGCAAGAACTTGAATCTCATCCTGATAGGCGACACCATGGACACCTGTCCCCGGTTGAATCGAAATCTTAGCTTCTAAAGGACCACTACATTCTCTGCGCTTAACTGTAAAATAGGCATTTTCTCCCTTTGCCACAGCTAGGCTTTTTTCTGCAAATGCTAGTTCCTGAACAACTTCTTTTTTTGATAATCCAGGAGTTTTATAAAGGGAAATCTTGGTCAATACAGGGATAGATTGTGCCTCGGTAATCATCACGCGCACCTTTTGTGCCTCTACTAGCGGACCTCGCAAGAGGCGCTTATGACCAACTGTGAAGCCCCTGCCAAATTCCTGCCAGACACCATCCACCTCTACTTGCACATGAAAAGCAGCGATTCGTTGCCCTAGCTTCAAATCTTCTCTTAACTCAATTACATCAAAAGTTTTAGGAGAACCTAAGTCGAGTTCTAACTGGATGGGCAAGTCTGCATCGTTTGCCCAAGAGCTGGTCTCAAGGCCGTCTGTCAAATGGCGACAAGCAAAGTCTGCGGAAAGAGCTGGACCAGATACCTCAGCTCCCAGAGCCAAATCTTCTTTATAGAGCTCATTGCGATAGGTCACAAATTCATAAAGTCGTTCAATATCCTTTGCATCAAAGAGCCCAGCTTGATTCGGCGGAATATTAAGCAAGAGTGGAGTTCCTCGCCCTACTGAGTGAAAGTAGATTTCGACCAACTCCTCGAGAGACTTAGGATCCTGATCCTCATGGTAGAACCAGCCTGGACGGATGGAAACATCTGCCTCTCCGATTGAAAAAATCGTGCCCGAGGGATCCCCGTGCTGAAGATAGTTCAGCTCTGCTTCTGTTCCTAGTTTATCAGGATTCACCTTTTGCCACAGTGGATCACCTGCATACCCTCGTTCATTGCCAATCCAGCGGATACTGGTGCCTTCTGTTGAAAAAATCAAGCAATCGCCCTGCAGGTCACGAATGGTTTCAAACCATTTTTCAAATTCATAATTAACCTTTTGCGCGCCCTCTCCTCTGGCACCATCCATCCAAACCTCAGCGAACTTACCAGCATTCCCATAGTTAGGATTTGATAAGATTTCCTTCAACTGAGCCAGATAATAGGCATTGTAGTCCGCTTCTCGGTCCACATGATAGAGGGGACTATGGGCATCCCACGGTGACAGGTAGACCCCCATATCCATATCAAACTCTGTGGCAGCTTGGGATACTTCAAGGAGCAAGTCGCCCTTTCCTCTCCTCCAAGGACTGACCTTAACCGAATAATCTGTGTGAGCTGTCGGATAAAGGACAAAGCCATCGTGGTGCTTGACCACCAAAATCAACTTTTTGAAGCCCGTTTCCTTGAGCACACGAACCCACTCACGCGCATCCAACTGACTCGGGTTAAAGCGCTCAGGATCCTCCTGTCCAGTCCCCCATTCTTGGTCATAAAAGGTATTAGGACCGAAGTGGATAAAAGCTGCTAGTTCATCTCCCAGATAAGATAGCTGAGTCTTACTTGGTAACGGTCCATGCGGTTTGATTTTCTTCATCGTTATATATCTCCTTCTTTAGCAACTTCTCTTGTTCACAAGGTTATCCACAGGTTGTGGATAATAAACCATGATCTAACAGCCAGCTCTTTCCAACTCAAACTGGTAGGCTCAGGATTTTTCTCCTCAATATTCCCTCTTCAAACAGCTCTGTCATATGATTCTGCTAACACCTCTCAGAATGCTACTCTCCATAATTATTCTCAGGCTTCTTTCAGGTCATTGTGTGAAGACCATTCACTCTCCAGACTTTTCCACAGATTGTGAATAAGTGATTATTCTAAACTATCACCTCGTCGACTATAACAAAAAATAAAAAGAGGGTCAATAAGATAATTATCTCTTCCTAAATACTCAGAAAAGATTCTATAATTTGTACAATTGAACAAGAAATGCTTCTCCAAAATCTATCTTCAAAAGAATGTTGCATCTTTTTATCCTTTCACACAAACATTTCTCTTTATACAGATCCAAGTGATAACCAGATGATAATTGGACACTTTTTGGTTATTTGTGTATTTTTTGAAAAATTTTTTAAAAAAATTTTATATCCTCTTTAATAGAAGTTTATGCATTTGTATATATGTATTCCATCCTATGTTGTGTATAATAACATAAAATTGTGCTAAATATCATAATTTATATTATTTTCCGAGAAATTATAGCCATTGACATTACCTAGGAATTGCGTTATAACATACATGTAAGCGGTACCCAAAATGGTGCCAAGTCAAAATTTTTAAGGAGGAAAATACATGTCTTCACATCCAATTCAGGTCTTCTCAGAAATTGGGAAACTGAAAAAAGTTATGTTGCACCGTCCAGGCAAGGAGTTAGAAAACTTGTTGCCGGACTATCTTGAAAGGCTTCTTTTTGATGATATTCCTTTCTTGGAAGATGCTCAAAAAGAACATGATGCATTTGCCCAAGCTCTTCGCGATGAAGGAATTGAGGTTCTCTACCTAGAACAACTCGCTGCTGAATCATTGACCTCTCCAGAAATCCGCGATCAATTTATCGAGGAATACTTAGACGAAGCCAACATCCGTGATCGTCAAACCAAGGTTGCTATTCGTGAATTGCTTCACGGCATCAAGGACAACCAAGAATTGGTTGAAAAAACAATGGCTGGGATTCAAAAAGTTGAATTGCCAGAAATTCCTGACGAAGCTAAAGATCTAACTGACTTAGTTGAATCAGATTATCCATTTGCAATTGACCCGATGCCAAACCTCTATTTCACTCGCGACCCATTTGCAACAATTGGAAACGCCGTATCGCTTAACCACATGTTTGCAGACACTCGTAACCGTGAAACACTCTACGGTAAGTATATCTTCAAATACCACCCAATCTATGGCGGAAAAGTGGATTTGGTCTACAACCGTGAAGAAGATACGCGTATCGAAGGTGGAGACGAGCTAGTTCTTTCTAAAGACGTCCTTGCAGTAGGTATTTCTCAACGTACAGACGCAGCTTCTATCGAAAAACTTTTGGTCAACATCTTCAAGAAAAATGTTGGCTTCAAGAAAGTTTTGGCCTTTGAATTTGCTAACAACCGTAAATTCATGCACTTGGATACTGTCTTCACTATGGTAGACTATGACAAATTCACTATTCACCCAGAAATCGAAGGCGACCTTCACGTTTACTCAGTTACTTACGAAAACGAAAAACTTAAAATCGTTGAAGAGAAAGGTGACTTAGCTGAACTTCTTGCTCAAAACCTTGGTGTAGAAAAAGTTCATTTGATTCGTTGCGGTGGTGGCAATATCGTAGCAGCTGCGCGTGAACAATGGAACGACGGTTCTAACACTTTGACCATCGCACCTGGTGTGGTAGTTGTTTATGACCGCAATACCGTGACCAATAAGATTTTGGAAGAATACGGGCTTCGCTTGATTAAGATTCGCGGAAGTGAATTGGTTCGGGGCCGTGGTGGACCTCGTTGTATGTCTATGCCATTTGAACGTGAAGAAGTGTAATCGCTGTTCGGCATTCGTCAATAGAAAATGTAAAAAATAGAAAGAGGAAATAATAAAATGACAAATTCAGTATTCCAAGGACGCAGCTTCTTAGCAGAAAAAGACTTTACCCGTGCAGAGTTAGAATACCTTATTGGTCTTTCAGCTCACTTGAAAGATTTGAAAAAACGCAATATTCAACACCACTACCTTGCTGGCAAGAATATCGCTCTCCTATTTGAAAAAACATCTACTCGTACTCGTGCAGCCTTTACAACTGCGGCTATCGACCTTGGTGCTCACCCAGAATACCTCGGAGCAAATGATATTCAGTTGGGTAAAAAAGAATCTACTGAAGATACTGCTAAAGTATTGGGACGTATGTTTGACGGGATTGAATTCCGCGGATTCAGCCAACGTATGGTTGAAGAATTGGCAGAATTCTCAGGCGTTCCAGTATGGAACGGTCTAACTGACGAATGGCACCCAACTCAAATGCTCGCTGACTACTTGACTGTTCAAGAAAACTTCGGTCGCTTGGAAGGCTTGACATTGGTATACTGTGGTGATGGACGTAACAACGTTGCCAACAGCTTGCTCGTAACAGGTGCTATCCTTGGTGTCAATGTTCACATCTTCTCACCAAAAGAACTCTTCCCAGAAAAAGAAATCGTTGAATTGGCAGAAGGATTTGCTAAAGAAAGTGGCGCACATGTTCTCATCACTGAAGATGCTGATGAAGCAGTTAAAGATGCAGACGTTCTTTACACAGACGTTTGGGTATCAATGGGTGAAGAAGACAAATTCGCAGAACGTGTAGCTCTTCTTAAACCTTACCAAGTCAATATGGACTTAGTTAAAAAAGCAGGCAATGAAAACTTGATCTTCCTACACTGCTTGCCAGCATTCCACGATACTCACACTGTTTATGGTAAAGACGTTGCTGAAAAATTTGGTGTAGAAGAAATGGAAGTAACAGACGAAGTCTTCCGCAGCAAGTACGCTCGCCACTTCGATCAAGCAGAAAACCGTATGCACACTATCAAAGCTGTTATGGCTGCGACACTTGGTAACCTTTATATTCCTAAAGTATAATTTTAGATAATAAACCGTCTACCAACAGCTATGAGGGCTGCGACTAATAGCTTTAGTCCGGTCCTCTTTTATATAATGGTAATCTATTATTTCTTATAAAATATGTGAAAAATCATTAAATTGAAATCTAAACGCATTCTATTGAGTGTGATAAAGGAGAATTTATGGCAAATCGTAAAATTGTAGTAGCTTTGGGAGGAAATGCGATTCTTTCTTCTGACCCATCAGCAAAGGCTCAACAAGAAGCTTTAGTTGAAACAGCTAAGCATCTTGTAAAATTGATTAAAAATGGAGATGATTTGATTATCACTCACGGTAATGGACCTCAAGTTGGGAATCTCTTGCTCCAACATTTGGCATCAGACTCTGAAAAGAACCCTGCCTTCCCACTCGACTCACTTGTCGCTATGACAGAAGGTAGCATCGGTTTCTGGTTGAAAAATGCTTTGCAAAATGCTCTCTTGGATGAAGGCATCGAAAAAAATGTTGCCTCTGTTGTAACGCAAGTTATCGTAGATAAAAATGATCCAGCTTTTGTTAACTTGAGTAAACCAATCGGTCCTTTCTATTCAGAAGAAGAAGCAAAAGCAGAAGCCGAAAAGAGCGGAGCGACTTTCAAGGAAGATGCTGGCCGTGGCTGGCGTAAGGTCGTTGCCTCACCAAAACCTGTTGACATCAAAGAAATTGAAACCATCCGTACTCTTTTAAATAATGGTCAAGTCGTCGTAGCTGCAGGTGGTGGCGGTATTCCCGTCGTCAAAGAAAACAATGGACATTTGACTGGTGTCGAAGCGGTTATTGATAAAGACTTCGCTTCCCAACGTTTGGCAGAATTGGTTGATGCAGACCTCTTCATCGTTTTGACAGGTGTAGATTATGTATTTGTTAACTACAACAAGCCAAACCAGGAAAAATTGGAACATGTGAATGTTGCCCAGCTGGAAGAATATATCAAACAAGATCAGTTTGCACCAGGTAGCATGCTTCCAAAAGTAGAAGCAGCTATCGCTTTTGTCAATGGTCGTCCAGAAGGAAAAGCAGTTATTACTTCCCTTGAAAATCTAGGCGCCTTGATTGAATCTGAAAGCGGAACAATTATTGAAAAAGGATAAGTTGTTTTACTAATAAGATGTATTCTATTTCTAGTATCTTTATATCAAATTAGAAATTATTCTTGAAAACATGTACAATATTTCAAAAGATACTAGTTTTAGACTTTAATATGGTAAAACAAATATAAATAGAAAGCGTTTTCTTGAATGTTTATTTAAGAAAGTAGTTGGTTTTTTACACTTTGTTAGACATCAGGAGGAAAAACAAATGAGTGAAAAAGCTAAAAAAGGGTTTAAGATGCCTTCATCTTACACCGTATTATTGATAATCATTGCTATTATGGCAGTGCTAACTTGGTTTATCCCTGCGGGGGCCTTTATAGAAGGTATTTACGAGACTCAGCCTCAAAATCCACAAGGGATTTGGGATGTCCTCATGGCACCGATTCGGGCTATGCTAGGTACTCATCCAGAGGAAGGTTCGCTCATTAAAGAAACGAGCGCAGCGATTGATGTAGCCTTCTTCATCCTTATGGTTGGTGGTTTCCTTGGCATTGTCAACAAAACTGGTGCTCTTGACGTAGGGATTGCCTCTATCGTGAAGAAGTATAAGGGCCGCGAAAAAATGTTAATTTTGGTACTGATGCCTTTGTTTGCCCTCGGTGGTACAACTTATGGTATGGGGGAAGAAACAATGGCCTTCTATCCACTCCTTGTGCCAGTTATGATGGCCGTTGGTTTTGATAGCCTGACTGGTGTTGCAATTATTTTGCTCGGTTCTCAAATCGGCTGTTTGGCATCTACTCTGAATCCATTTGCGACAGGTATTGCTTCAGCGACTGCGGGAGTTGGTACAGGGGACGGTATCGTACTTCGTCTGATCTTCTGGGTTACCTTGACTGCTCTTAGTACTTGGTTTGTTTACCGTTATGCGGATAAGATTCAAAAAGATCCGACTAAGTCACTGGTTTATAGTACTCGCAAAGAAGATTTGAAACACTTTAACGTAGAAGAATCTTCATCTGTAGAATCTACACTTAGCAGCAAACAAAAATCAGTTCTCTTCTTATTTGTGTTGACATTCATCTTGATGGTATTGAGCTTCATTCCATGGACAGACCTTGGCGTTACCATTTTTGATGACTTTAATGCTTGGTTGACTGGTCTTCCAGTTATTGGTAATATTGTCGGTTCATCTACTTCTGCACTAGGTACTTGGTACTTCCCAGAAGGCGCAATGCTCTTTGCCTTTATGGGTATCCTGATTGGTGTTATTTATGGTCTTAAAGAAGATAAGATTATCTCTTCCTTCATGAATGGTGCTGCTGACTTGCTCAGTGTTGCCTTGATCGTAGCGATTGCTCGTGGTATTCAAGTTATCATGAACGACGGTATGATTACCGATACAATCCTCAACTGGGGTAAAGAAGGCTTGAGCGGTCTATCTTCACAAGTCTTTATCGTTGTAACTTATATCTTCTATCTACCTATGTCATTCTTGATCCCATCTTCATCTGGTCTTGCCAGCGCAACTATGGGTATCATGGCTCCACTTGGAGAATTTGTAAATGTCCGTCCTAGCTTGATTATCACTGCTTACCAATCTGCTTCAGGTGTCTTGAACTTGATTGCACCAACATCTGGTATTGTGATGGGAGCTCTTGCACTTGGACGTATCAACATTGGTACTTGGTGGAAATTCATGGGCAAACTCGTAGTCGCTATTATTGTAGTGACCATCGCCCTTCTTCTCCTTGGAACCTTCCTTCCATTCCTATAAAATAGTGAGTGAGGTGATTCCATGAAAATAGATATAACAAATCAAGTTAAAGATGAATTTCTTATATCATTAAAAACCTTGATTTCCTATCCTTCAGTACTCAATGAAGGAGAAAATGGAACACCTTTTGGACAAGCAATCCAAGATGTCCTAGAAAAAACTTTAGAGATTTGTCAAGACATAGGTTTCACTACCTATCTTGACCCTAAAGGTTATTACGGATATGCAGAAATCGGTCAGGGAGCAGAGCTTCTGGCCATTCTCTGTCATTTGGATGTTGTTCCATCAGGTGATGAAGCAGATTGGCAGACACCGCCATTTGAAGCAACTATCAAAGACGGCTGGGTATTCGGACGTGGTGTCCAAGATGATAAAGGCCCTTCGCTCGCAGCTCTCTATGCAGTAAAAAGCTTGCTGGACCAAGGTATTCAGTTCAAAAAGCGCGTACGCTTTATCTTTGGTACCGATGAGGAAACCCTCTGGCGCTGCATAGCACGCTACAATACCATCGAAGAACAGGCCAGTATGGGCTTTGCACCTGACTCATCTTTTCCTCTGACCTATGCTGAAAAAGGGCTTCTACAGGTCAAACTTCATGGCCCTGGATCGGATCAACTAGAGCTTGAAGTAGGAGGCGCCTTTAACGTTGTACCAGACAAGGCCAACTACCAAGGTCCCCTCTATGAACAGGTTTGTAACGATCTCAAAGAAGCTGGTTATGATTACCAATCCACTGAACAAACCGTAACGGTTCTCGGAGTGCCAAAGCATGCTAAGGATGCTAGTCAAGGTATCAATGCTGTCATCCGACTAGCTACCATTCTTGCTCCTCTCCAAGAACACCCTGCTCTCAGCTTTCTTGCAACACAAGCAGGTCAAGACGGCACAGGAAGACAAATCTTTGGTGATATAGCAGATGAACCTTCTGGTCACCTATCCTTTAATGTCGCAGGTCTCATGATCAATCATGAACGTTCTGAAATCCGTATTGACATTCGGACTCCTGTCTTAGCTGACAAGGAAGAACTAGTAGAGTTGCTTACAAGATGTGCACAAAACTACCAACTCCGCTACGAAGAGTTTGACTATCTAGCGCCTCTATACGTCGCAAAAGACAGTAAACTCGTTAGCACACTGATGCAAATCTACCAAGAAAAGACTGGCGATAACAGTCCTGCTATTTCATCCGGTGGTGCCACTTTTGCTCGCACCATGCCAAATTGTGTAGCCTTCGGCGCCTTATTCCCAGGAGCGAAGCAGACAGAACATCAGGCAAATGAATGTGCCGTTCTAGAAGATTTGTACCGTGCTATGGATATTTATGCCGAAGCCGTCTATCGACTTGCAACTTAATCAGGCAACTGTTTCTACCAAAGAAAATCGACCGATTAATGAACTGCACCCCAAAAGTTAGACAGAATAAATCTAACTTTTGGGGTGTTTTATTATGAAATTGAGTTATGAAGATAAAGTTCAGATCTATGAACTAAGAAAGCAAGGACAAAGCTTCAAACAGCTTTCAAAAAGATTTGTGTGGATGTTTCTGGTCTAAAGTCATCTGAATCTTTGAGATGAGCTTTATAAATCGATTTTTTCAGTTTTTGCACTGGTGTTTCGATAAACTCAAACTTTTTAGCCGTGGTATTGCCTGATTTTATAGTATATTGAAACTAGAATAGTACACCTCTACTTCTAAAACATTTTTAGAAATCGATTTGACTGTCCTGATTGATTTGTCCTGTTCTTATTTCATTTTACTATATTTGAGCCACTTCGTCTTTAACGGCTTTATTCATAAGCTCTTGTAATTTTTCTTTACTATCAATTACTTCTGATTTTCCGTTGTAATTTATTGTAATAGGTTTTAACTTACCTAATTTCTCGACACGCTCATTAATTTGATCTTTTTTGAAGGCTGCATATGTTTTTCCTAAGATTTTTTCGAAAATATATTTATCAGATAGCGGTTTGTATTCTTCTTCAGCTTGGTTTTTGTATTGATTTGAAACATAAGGAACAAATCCTTCATAGTAACCTAATGTTCCCATAAGTTCAAAAACTTGTTTTCTAATTCAAACCATTGCAACTCAGATTTCAGCTTTTCAGATAAATCCTGCTCATCCAAATAATGACTTGAAATTAGTGCTGAACTCGTTTCTGTATCCTGTACAGGCTGAGCACCCATACCAGCAAAAAATAAACTCGTTCCTAGCAAGACCGAACAAGCTCCTATTGCATATGGCCTCAAAGAAAAACGCTGCTTTCTCTCAAATTGAAATTCTTTCATCCCATCTCCCATCATTCATTATTACTGTATATTTTGTATATCAGAAATAGTTTGTATTCACAAATCTTTCTAGTTATTCCCTTATCATTCCTAATTAAGGGAGATAACATACAATAATTTTTAGTTAAATGTATATCGATGTTTTTTGTTTTTCTTAATAAACGCAATACAAAAAGAGCCTGTTGCCAAGCTCTTTGTACTCAATGAAAATCAAAGAGCAAACTAGGAAACTAGCCACAGGTTGCTCAAAACACCGTTTTGAGGTAGTAGATAAGACTGACGAAGTCAGCTCAAAACACTGTTTTGAGGTTGCAGATAGAACTGACAAAGTCAGTAACATCTATACGGCAAGGCGACGCTGACGTGGTTTGAAGAGATTTTTCGAAGAGTATTAGTCTATTATTTCTTCTCAGCGCGAAGGGCTGACAAGATTTGTGTTCGGATATCATCCACACCATTTGGCGTATTTGGTAAAAAGATGGTTTGATTTCCTTTAGAGGCAAAGGTATTCAAGGTATCCAAATACTGGTTGGTCAAGAGGATAGACATGATTTGTTCTTCTGTCATGCCAACATTGGCTTCCTTGAGTTCGGTGATAGACTCTGCCAATCCATCCACAATCGCCTTACGTTGTTGGGCAATCCCCACACCATGAAGGCGGTCTTTTTCTGCTTCTGCTTCTGCTGCAGTGACAATTTTAATCTTGTCAGCTTCCGCCAATTCTTGTGCTGCGACCCGCTTACGTTGCGCCGCATTGATTTCATTCATGGATTGCTTAACTTCTGCATCTGGTTCGACCTTGGTAATCAAGGTTTTCACGATAATGTAGCCGTAAGTGGTCATTTCTTCTGCTACTTGGTGTTGAACTTCAAGGGCAATCTCATCTTTTTTCTCAAACAATTCATCCAAGGTTAATTTTGGAACAGAAGAGCGAAGAGCATCTTCGATATAAGATTTAATCTGAGATTCTGGACGTATGAGTTTATAGTAAGCATCTGTCACGCTCTGCTCGTTGACACGGTACTGAGTCGCTACATTCATCATAACGAACACATTGTCCTTGGTCTTAGTCTCAACCACAATATCACTTTGCAACAAGCGCAACTGAATCCGTGCTGCAATCGAGTCAATCCCAAAAGGCAAGCGAATATGAATACCGCTATTAGCAACCTTTTGGTATTTCCCAAAGCGTTCAATAATCGCCACCGACTGCTGACGAACCACATAAACTGTACTCAGTGTGACTATCACCAATAGGAGCACACAAACAATCAGAAAAATCATGAAAAATATTGCCATAATGGAACCTCCACAAGTATTTTTCTAGTATTATAGCACATTTAAAGAAGGCTGTGCCGTTTTTACTGCGATTTTTCCTGAAATGTCAATAATTAGAGGTGAATTGTCCTATTGTCGTCCAATCTCTTGCTAAAATAACTCTTTATAAAAGGCAATCGTTTCTTCTAAGGTTGGCATAAATGGATTTCCTGGTGCGCAGGCATCAATCAAGGCATTCTTAGAAAGGTATTCAAAGTCGAAATCTTTTTCTTCAATACCAAGTTCAGTCAGTTTCTTAGGAATACCTACTGTCTCAGAAAGCTTCTCAATCTCAGCAATCGCATAATCGGCACATTCTTGATCTGATTTACCTTCTACATGAAGTCCCAAGGCTTTGGCAACATTGCGGAAAGCTTCTGGTACACGTTTAGCATTTTCACGTTCTATAACTGGTAGCAACATGGCACAGCAAACACCATGTGGTAAATTATATACTGCACCGAGTTGGTGAGCCATTGAGTGAACATAACCAAGACCAGCATTATTAAAGCTCATACCACCAAGGAAGATGGCATTGACCATACCTTCACGCGCTTCAATATCATGTCCGTTTGCTACAGCACGAGGAAGATATTCCTTGATAAGCTCAATAGCACCAATAGACAGTTTCTTGGTTACATCATAAGCACCAGGTGTTACCAAAGCTTCAACAGCGTGAGTCAGAGCATCCATACCAGTAGCAGCAGTCAGGCCTTTAGGTTTGGAAAGCATGAGTTCCGGGTCATTAACAGAGATAAGAGCAAGGCTATTCTTGTCAACCATTACCATCTTAACCTTGCGTTCTTCATCAGTAATCACATAGTTAATGGTAATTTCTGCTGATGTACCTGCCGTTGTATTGATAGCCACAACTGGCAAGCCTTTTTTAGCAGACTTATGAAGCCCTTCATAATCCTGTGGTTTTCCACCATTTGTAGCCATGATAGAAATACAACTAGCTGCATCCTGTGGAGAACCCCCGCCAAGACTGATGATAAAGTCACAGCCATGTTCTTGCAAAGCAGCTACCCCATCCGTGACATTCTTACAAGTAGGGTTTGGCTCTACATCGCTAAAGATGACATATTCGATTCCTTCTGTATCTAGTGGTTTTAAAACCTTAGGTAAAATGTCACTGCCTTCGATGTACTTATCTGTCACCAAAAGTGCCTTTTTATAGCCAAGTTCCTTGATATAAGGACCCACTTCATTTACAACACCTTTACCAATAAGGTTAACTGCCGGAACATAAAATGTAGCCATATAATTTTCCTCCTGCGCCTTTGCGCTATTTATTTAACATCATTATATTACTTTTTGTATTCGTTTTTAATTATTTGTGAATTGTTTAACAAATCTTTTTAAAAGGATAGGAGGGACGTAAGTTCACCTCCTATATAAACAAGTTTTATTTATGTAGTGGTCCCAACAACTGACATGCACGATAGTCTGCTGATTCTAGATCTTCTGTTCCAAATAAGGACCAATTTTTAGGTCTAAAGATATCTTCCTCAGGTACATTATGCATATTGACAGGAATTCTCAACATAGAAGCCAAGGTAATCAAGTCTGCTCCAATGTGTCCATATGTTATGGCTCCGTGATTAGCTCCCCAATTATTCATGACGTCATAGACAGACTTGAAAGCACCTTTTCCTGTCAAACGTGGAGCAAACCAAGTAGTTGGCCATCCTGGATCTGTACGATTATCTAAAGTATGGTGAACATCTTCAGGAAGTTCAAGTGTATAACCTTCTGCAATTTGTAGCACTGGACCAACCCCTTTTAGAAGATTGAGACGTACCATTGTTACTGGCATATCCCCCTTCGTCAAGAAACGAGTTGAGAATCCTCCTCCACGGAAGTATTCGCGGTTTGCTGGTGGGAAGTCTGTATTTTCAAGCATAGCCTGCACTTCACTTTCATCCAACTCCCAGAATGGTTTCATAACAGGTTTGCCATCTCGAGTAGCTTGACCTGTACCATCCAATGTACAAGAACCAGAGTTGATTAGATGTAAGAAGCCAGCTGCAGCACGACCCTCTAAAGTATGTCTCGTTACACGTTTAACAGCCTCTGGGCTCCAATAAGTACGCACATCAGCAAAGATTTGTGGAGTATTTGTTAATAGATAATTAAAGAGCATAGACACACCATTTAGTGAATCATTCTCTGTCGCAAATACAAATGGTTTTCGAATACCATTCCAGTCAAACTGAGTATTGAGGAAAGTTTCCATAAAATCTCCATTTGGAAAATGGTCTGTCCACTGACGTTGACCTTGGAAACCAGCTACTAAAGCATGGTGACCAACCGCTTCTTCCTCAAAACCAAGTTCAGCAAGTCTTGGGTTACCAACCATTAAGTCACGTCCAATCATGAACATCTTAATAACAAATTCCCATTGTTTTTCTTTCTCTTCTTTAGAAAGAATCAAATCCTCACGATTTCGGTCAACCCCTTCTTTGATATGTTCTTTTACCCAAACCATAGCACGTTCGAACTCTTCTGGGTCATAAATACCACGGTCCATACGGCGCGTGAACTCCGTCATATCTACCGATTCATTTCGCATTCCTAAGTATTCTTGGAAGAAATCTGGATTTACAATAGAACCGCCAATCCCCATCGAAACACTACCCATTGATAGGTAAGCAGTGTCTCTCATCAAGCCAGTTGCAAGAGCTGCACGCGCATAACGTAAAAGTTTTTCTTTGACATCTTCTGGAATATCTGTATCATTAGCTTCCTGAACATCTCTACCATAAATCCCAAAGGCTGGAATCCCTTTTTGAGCATGTGAAGCTAGTACAGCTGCAAGATAGACAGCTCCTGGGCGTTCTGTCCCATTAAATCCCCAAATAGCATGAGGAATATCTGGAGACATATCCATAGTTTCACTACCATAACACCAGCATGGTGTAACTGTAATTGTTGCGCAAACATTTGATTTTTTAAACAACTCATGGGAAGCTGCAGCCTCTGGAACACGACCAATGGTAGATGGAGAAATCACACATTCCACAGGTTCCCCATCTGGATATTTCAATGTGCTTGAAATCAAATCTGCCACACTTTTAGCCATGTTCATTGTTTGTACTTCAAGTGATTCGCGTACACCTTGACGACGACCATCAATAGTCGGACGAATCCCAATACGTGGATGTTGAATCATACTATTTTCCTCTTATTTTTCTGTTTCTTTCATACTACCGATGATAATTTTTAAAATTACTTATAAGTATAAACCTCTACCTCTGCCAAACTTAAAGGAATTCCTGCGTTTCTCAAAGAAATTCTAACCTTTTTTCCCTTCAGCCCTTTTAAGTCTATGGATAGATTATTGCTTTCTAAACTGTCAATATGTTGTTTAAAAACTTCATGATTATTTGAATCATATATAATAATATCAAAATTTGATAATCTCTGAATTTCAGCATCTGTTCTATTATAAATAATTAACTTTTCTAATTCTTCGGTTTGTGCTAAATCTATCTCCCACCATGAAGGAGAATCTCCTTTGGTATGAGTCACTGAATGATGACCATAATCTCCGTTTTTATTTCCATCAACTGCTAGACGAGAAAAACCATTGTAATCCGTTGAACTCTGTCGAGTTTCTTTGGTTAATGCAATATTAGAAAGTTTCTTCGGAGTTCTCTTTGAACCATAGACTTCAACTTCCGCTAAACTTAACGGAATAGCTGCTGATTTTAATTCTATTTTGACTAGCTTAGCCCCTACAGAAGGTACTTTTAAAGATAACAAACCATCAACTACTTTATCAAAATGTCTTCTAAAAACTTCTTCTCCTGATGAAGATAGAAAAATAACATCAAAATTAGATAAACGCTGAGGTTCGGCATCTGTTCTATTATAAATATCAACTTTAGAAACCGTAAACTCTTCTCCCAGATCGACCTGCCACCAAGCGTTAGAATCTGCCTTAGTATGAGTCACCGAATGATGTCCGTAATCTCCATCTTTATTACCATCAACTGCTAAAGCAGCTACACCCTCATAATTGGTTGAACTTTGAGTAGCTACCTTATTTGTAGAGACTACTTTATCTTCTGTTATTTTATCTATATCCTCTTCAGATTGCTTACCATCTGATTCTCTAAAAACCTCTACTTCTGCTAAACTCAAAGGCACTCCACTCGTTAGTAATTTAACTTTAATATACCTTGCTCCTTTTTCTTTGAAATCTAGACTAACAGATTCACCCGACAAATTATTAACATGTTTCTTAGCAACTTCGTTTCTATTATTGTCATATAGAATCACATCAAAATTAGATAGACGTTGAGTCTCAGCATCTGTGCGATTATAAATTTTAACAAGCCCAACTTTATCCATTTTTTTCAAATCGACTTCCCACCAAGAGGGATTATCTGCCCTAGTGTGTGTTACCGAACCAGAGTTAAAATTACCATTTCTGTTACCATCCACAGCTCTATTAGGGTCTCCATTGTAATCTACAGAACTTTGTGTTGTTGGTTTTGCATATGCTATATTCAAATTACCATCATTAAATTTATCTGGTGTTGGGAAAGGGACTGGGCCTGTCCCTTCAGTATTTATAGACATCTCTACCATTCCATTATGATTAACCGTAATGGTATAAACATGGGTATTCTCATCCCAATTTTCTGTATAAGTATAATGATTTTTATCGCCACTTATATTTATCTGAGGTTTATGACCAGTATGCCCTTTTAATGTAAGTGTTGTTGTCCTAAAGTCATTATCTACAGGATTGATGGAATAATTTTTGCTTATCCAGTTCGCTAACTCTAATTCTTCTTTCTTCCAACTTTTTGATGCATCAAAATTTCCTGATAATGCCCACATAGCTGTCTTATCTGTCCTGTAATTGTTCAATAAAATATGTAAATTATTTGGATTTTCTTTAACAACAGCGTAAGTATGTGGCGTCAAATCTAACGATAACGACTTTGTATTATTAGTATACATAGGCAACATTACTTGCTGATTTTTATTGATATTAACATTACTATTATAAATATACCAGGAATTACCTACACGCTGAGCATACCCATCTCCTTCATAAAGTTTTGGATAAAGCGAGTTTAAATAGTTGACTTTACTAGACAATTCCTCACTATTTTTAGTCAAAATTTTTGCATTAGGGAATATAGATGAAATCTTTTCCTTATCAATTTTCTCATGTATTACAGGAAGAATATGATATCTCCCATTATTATATAAAGGCATTGTTTCATCATTCGAATAAAGTCCTTGATAAAATCCGTTTAATGAACTAATCCTACCTTCTCCATTCCAAAATACAGCTTTTGTTCTATTTACAACTTCTTCCTTACTTGGAGCTGGATTTTGTATAGCATGTCTAAAGAAAGGAATAATACCTTTAGTAAATGCTGGAGTTGGTACATCATTTGTCATAAATGTATACGCGGCACATTCAAAATTATAAACTGTGCCTCCCCCAGTATATACATTCATCATTTCCATAGCAATCATTGATTCTGGTTCCGATGCATAGGATCTCATATCCCTAGCTCTTCCAGTTTCAAATGTGTTTGTATAATGTTTTTCCCACCATTTCCATGTATCTGTTGATGAGCCCCAGTTATCACATAAGCCACTCAACCAAAATCCACTAACGATAGAATCTGTACCCGCATCATCTCTTATTGGCGTATTTTTAGTTGCCAACACCAAATTTTTATGATATTTTTGACTCGCTTCAAAGAATGTCGGATCATTCATAATAGTTTCCCAGAACCATTTTTCATGATCATGCCAGATAAAATGCGCTCCATATTTGGCACAAACTTCCAAATATTTAGCACTATGCGGAGCTAACTGGTTATTGTAAATCCAATAATTCTCAATATTTAAAACACCTTTTAACACACTATACTTTTGGAATTGTTCATCTAACCACTCTGGAGGAACTGTATTACGCTCTCCAGCCGACATAATAACCAAGAAAACTGGAATGTTTAGACTTTGAGCTTCCTCCAACATCTTGACATACCATTCTCTCAATTCTTTCGTATCTCGTGGAATACAACTTGTTGGTTTACAGACTTTTGCAGGATGAAGTTCAATCGCTGCATATGGCTTTACATCTTCAGGAATAGCTTCCCATGCTCCCTTCAATGTGTTCCCCCACCATAATCCGTTACCATTATCATTGCCATACAACGGAGAAAGCAACAATGGCGATTCATTATTAATCGTCGTTCTCATTTGAACACGATTATCAGCCTTAACTCCTGCTAACAATCCAAAACATAACATCCCAATACATACAAACAGTATTGTGATTAATTTTCTTTTTATTTTTTCTTTATTCATGACTTATACCTAAAAATTTAACTCAATAATTTTTTCTGAATTAAATACCAATTCAATATTTTGTACATCAGTATTTTTGCCATATATTCTTACTCTTACTTTTTGATCTTTGTTTCCTCCTTCCAATTTTAGGAATGTTATATCCCCATTTTTCCAAGCAAACGATACCTTATATCCTCCTCTTACTCTGAAACCTTTCACTTCTCCTTCTGACCAAGCAGAAGGTAAAGCTGGAATTAGTGATAACCAATTATGATGGCTCTGTACTAATAATTCACAAATTCCACTCACCAAACCTAAATTACCATCAATTTGAAATGGTGGATGGTCAAGAAATAAATTGCCAAGAGTCGCATTATTTAACAAACCATTAATCTGGTTATAAGCAGGTTCACCTTGATATAGTCTCGCAAAAAAATGAATCAGCCATGCAGCACTCCAACCTGTTTGTGTACTAGCATGCAAACCACTTACTAACCAATTATTAATCGCTTGCTCCCTATCCTGTGAAGATAAAAAGTTAGCGTTTGATAATCTCCTATTGATAGTGATTTTAGCTGCTTCTGCTAATTCCGGAGTTTTATGAATATCAATCTCATTATAAGGATAAAGCCCAAATAGAGGTGAAATGTGTCTATGACCAGGCTCTACTTCTTCATAATCCTCTAGCCATTCTTGTATTTGCCCATTACTACCTATTTTTGTTCTAGGTAATTTCTTTTTTAACTCCTTCACACGACTAATAAAATCCGAATTGTCTCCTAATTGTTTTGCAATTCCAATGCATGAATCACAAAAATATCTTAAAATTTGATTATCAATTGTAGATGATAGACAAGCATTTCCTTCAATACCATTTTTTAAGCGATATTTATTTTCCGGTGAGACACTTGGACCTGTCATCAAGTAGCCATCCACCTCAAATAAATAATCTTCAAAGAAAAGAAATGCTTCTTTTATCATTTCAAAATGTTCCGTAAGAATACGCTCATCTTGGAAATATAAATAGTGTTCCCAAATATGAGTACATAACCATGGAATAGTTAATACCCAAATTGCAGCCCCCATGGCATGAGATTGGGGAGCCGTATCGCCAAAACCATCCGTATTATGATGTGCTGTAAAACCTCTAGCTCCATACATTTTCTTAGCGGTTAGTCTTCCCGGTTCTCTCATTCTTTCGAGCATATCAAATAATGGATATTCTACTTCTGGTAAATCACATGGACCTACCATCCAATAATTCATTTGAGTATTAATATTAATCGTATATTTAGAACCCCAAATTGGATTTAATTCATCACACCATATTCCTTGAAGATTGGCAGGTAAACCATTCGGTTGACTAGACGATATTAACAGATATCTTCCATAATGAAATAACAAGTTAGTCAAGTAGTTACTATACTTTTTAGTGTTTTCAAGAAGTAGATTCGTTGGAATGCTAAGACAATCTTTACTATAGTCTAGTTTAAAATCAACTCTATTAAATTGCTCCTGATATTTTTTTACATGTTCATCTTTTTCTGTAAAGTAATCAATACTACTAAATTCTCCCTGAAGAGAAGAAATATCTATATTTCCCCAATAATCCGTCATTGATTTGAGATAAAGAAATACCTCTGTAGCATTCCGAATAACTATTGTCTCTCCCAATACACTTACTTCACCATCCGTAACCTTAGAATGACATACTACTTTAAACTGAACACCTTTTCTACCTCCAGCAGAGGCCGACATTAAAATTGTACTTGAATCCAGTTTAGATACTTCGTCATTAAACCGTTTATTTCTACCCAAATTAATGTTTAAATTTAATGTGTTTTGAACTGATGACACTATACGGCAACATAAAATATTCTTATTAAAACTCGTAAAATATTCTCTTTTTATTTGTAAATTACAACTATTAGGCTCAAACACAACATTAGAAATAGCTGTATCTAAATCTAGCTCTCTTTCATACAATGAAAGAGCACAAGACTGAATATCTATATGCTCAATGTAAAGTTCCCCAAGTAATTCATAGTGGCTTTGATCTCTTGGGGTAGCAAACATTGTTAACTTTATCAATTCTTCGGCTTTCCGAATTTCTCCATCTAAAAGATATTCCCGAATTTTTTTAAGATGCAATAGTGAGTCTGAATTATTTCTATCTGACTTTCCTCTATACCAAATAGTCTCATCGTTTAGTTGAATACATTCTTTTGTAGCTGAACCATAAATCATACCACCTAAATGACCGTTCCCAATCGGCAAGGCCTCATTCCAATTTGAGGCAGCTTTCTTATACCATAATTTCACTCTTTACCTCTCTTCCAAAATGGAGGTGATATCCCAAATACCACCTCCACACTTTCTACTACTTCAAAATTCCTAAAACAACTAGGATAACTCCAATAGCCATAACACTAAAGATTAGTACAACCGGATTCTTTCCTTTTCTAATTAATTTACACATTAATAAAGTCAAAGCCATAGGGATAAATCCTGGAATTAATTTTGTAATCATTTCTTGAACAGAAATAACAAGTTCCCCCTGCTTAAATTCTAATCCAAAATTAATACCAACCATTGATGGAATCAAACCACCCACTAGTACTAGCCCTAATGCTGTCGCCATACTCGTAACGCGATTCAATGTTCCTTTTGTATTATTTTCTTGGATAAGACTAGAACCCTTAGTATACCCATATTTCAAACCGAAATATTTAACAGGAATATTAATAATATTAAACAATATTAAGGCGATAAAGATACCTAAAGCACCGCCGTCTTTAGAATAAGACGCACCAATACTAAAACAGATAGGAACTAGTGTCAGCCAGAACAAACTATCTCCTAGACCAGCCAGTGGCCCCATCAAGCCAACTTTAATACCAGTAATTGAAGCTGCACCTTCATTTCCTTCTTGTTCTTCCATAGCGGAAGTAACTCCAAGAATAAATGGTGCCGCTGTTTGATGAGTATTGAAAAACTCAAGGTGACGTTTCATTGCAGGAGAAGCTGAATCTTTGTCTGGGTATAGTTTTTTCAATACTGGAAGAATTGTATATAGAAAACCTAGGTTCTGCATTCTCTCATAGTTCCATGAAGAACCATACATAAAACTTCGTTTGAAAACTTTTTTAAGTTCAACTTTAGTTACTTTATTATTCATCATAGATCAAGATCCTCCTCAACATCACTACTTGAAGTTGTTTCTTGTGGTTTACTTCCAATCATATCGTAGAAGTATGCTACCGCAATACCAACTAGTGAGATCCCAATGGTTGACATTCCTCCATACACAGAACAAATGAATCCAATCAACAAGAATACCCACATATTTTTCTTGAGCATCATATTTAAAAGCATACCAAAACCAATTGAAGGTAGTAAAGCACCTGCAGAGTTAAGTCCCTGCATAACGATTGGTGGAACCTTAGCAAACAAGTCTGCCACATATTCCCCTCCAAGCATAATAGCTAGGAAAATTGGTACAATTTTAAATAACGTGATTAAAACCAAACTTGAATAATGATAAAAACCGATCTTTGAATAATCTCCGTTTTTAGCATCATTATCAGCTTTTTTCACAAAATAAACATCTAAAGTTTTTGCAAGAACATCCAACTGTTGGGTAGCAACTGCAATTGGAACTGCTATAGCGATACCAGCAGTTTCTCCTTGACCAGATAAAATACCAAATGCAGTACCAATAATCGCACCTGAAATAGTATCTGGTGGAGTGTAACCTCCAATACCTGTTACACCGAGCCAAGTTAATTCAAGAGCTGAACCAATAAGAACACCTTGGGTGAAATCTCCTAAGACTAAGCCAACCATTGCACTTGTAACTAACGGACGGTGAATCATAAATAACGGTCCATTATAGTCAATAGTGGCAATAATCCCAACTAATGTCACCAGTAATGCTTGTGTGAATAGCATATACTGTACCTCCTTAAACTATTTTTATAAAAATTTTTCCAACATTGTAACTTTATCATTAGGAACCATTTGAATTTCAACTCTCGTTCCCTTATCAACTATTTTCTTAAAATAATATTTGTCTTCTTCACCTAGAGCTACACCTCCCGTTACCTTTTCATTTTCCTCCGTTTTACTCATCTGTCCTACATTGAGGTACTCCAATTTTAAATTTCCTTCAATAGAATCATACACATCTTTTGGATTTGTATATATCAGCATTGTTCTCTTTTTTATTGGCACAGAGTTTAAAACTTCCACAAACCGTTTTACACTAAAGAAAACAATTTTTAAACCTACTGGTGCAGAAATCTTTAAAATAGATTGTCGTGTTTTATCTTCTGAGATGCGATCATTAACAATGATAACTTGCTCAATATCATACTTTTTTAGCCACGTAGTGACAACTTGACCATGTACCAGACGGTCATCAATACGAACAAACTCTATAGACATAAATCTTCTTCCTCCTCTACGTTAAGTTGTTGTTTAACATTAAACAAACTATTTTGAGCATTGTGAACAATTTCTTCTAAATTGATTTTTGAATCATAATTTGATATTAATTCCACTAGGAGAGGAATATTAAACCCTGTTACAATATCAACTGAATCCAAATTTAAAAACCGTGACAAAGCCACATTATTAGGACTTCCTCCAATCAAGTCAGTCAAAACGATAACCTCTTGATTTGAGTCTAACAGTTCATTTACTTGATTTTTAAAATAATGTTCAAACTCTACAATATTCTCTCCAGGCATCAAACCTAATGTCCTAACTCTATCATTTGTTGTCTCACCAACAAACATTTCTGCGGTCATGAGAGCTCCGCTAGCAAAATTACCATGACTAGCAACTAAAATTCCTCTATTAAACATTTTCTCTTTCAACAACTACTCCTTTCTTAAGGATAATATTAGCATAAAGTGAAGTTTCTCCTGTAGCAACAATAGCATAAGCTTTCTTACTACGTTCATAAAAGTCTTCTCTTCTAAGATAAGTAATCGTTTTAAGATCTGTACCATGACCTTCAATCATCTGTCTATAGGTACCCCATATCTTAGGAATATCATCACCCGAAACAACGTTCATAAACTGAATTGAACTATCGACGTAACTATCTAATGGCATTAAATACAGAATGGAATCTAATAATTCTGGAATATTTACACCATCACAACGAATTAGCTTATTTGCACATGAGGCAGAAGGATAATTCGCGTCAGCTAATACTATTTCATCTCCATGTCCCATTTCCATTAAAGTCTTCAATAAATCTGGAGAAATATTTTTCGGTATATGTTTTAACATTAATATCCTCCCTATTTTCTCTGACCGTATGTTTTAAATTTTTCTGCCATCAATTCCATCTCCTCATCAGGAAGAACTACTGGCTCTCCAAAATTCTTAGCTAAACAATAAATTTTTGCACAATATTCAACTTCTTCAACAATATTAAATGCATTCAATAAATTTTGTGCACCTGCTAAAATTCCATGATTCGCTAGTAAAACTGCTCTACGACCTTCCATTGCTTTAGCTGCATTCACAGCCAATTCTTTCGTACCATATGTTGCATACTCAGCTACCCGAACATCTTTCCCTGCCACTGCAATCATATAATGACTCGCCGGAAGTGGTTCTCTGAGACAAGCTAATACTGTTGCATAAGTTGTATGAGCATGGATAATCGCATCGATATCATCACGAGTTTGATATTGAATCAAATGCATATACCACTCGCTAGATGGCAAGCGTTCTCCCTCTACAACATTTCCATTAATATCCATCACTACAATATCGGATTCTTTGATTTCAAAGAAATCAATACCCGACGGGGTAATTGCCATCAATTGTTTTTCACGATCGAAAACACTGAGATTCCCACCTGTTCCTTTCGTCAAATCTGTTTCTACTAGCTTCTTGCCATACTTAATTAATTCTTGTTTTACATCTGACATTCTTGTCCTCCTCATATCAAAACACTAAATATTTTTCAATTCACCAATTATCCCCCCTTCTTGTACAAAACTTAAGAAGGGGGAGGGAGGCAAATTTACAAACTCTCAATCTTTTTAATTCTTTTGGGAGTAATAACTCTCTAATTGTAGGAACTCCTCAATAACATGGTGAGCTTCTTCCGTCCCTTTTAATTGTCCCATAGCTATGAGCTGCACAACAATATTCCCCACAGCTGTACCCTCAGTCGAACCTGTAAGAACCTCTTTACCAGTTCTATCAGCAATCATTTGGTTAAAGTAACTGGCTCTAGCACCTCCTCCAATCACATATATCCTCTTATAAACCTTATGAGTTAGTTCTTCTAGTAACTCTATCGCTTTCCTATACATTTCAGCTAGGCTTTCATAAACAATCTTAAATAGTTGTCCATCTGTCCACTCTCTAGTTTCATGATGATAAGCTAGATATTCTGTCAAAGTCTTGTGCATATCAGATTCTGTTGCAAATTCAGTTGATTCAGTATCAATCAGAGGAAGATTTTCTTTTTCTTTCTCCACCATTGTCCTAATATCATCAAAAGAATAGGCTTTCCCTCTTCGTTCAAATGAACGTCTTAGTTCCTCTATGATCCACAACCCTGTACAATTCTTCAGAAATGTAATCTCTCCATCTTTACCGACTTCATTTGTAAATCCATAACTGAAGGATTCGGTAGTAAGAATCGGTGAAGTAAGTTCCACTCCAACCAAAGACCAAGTACCTGATGAAATAAATAAACTACCTTCTGTCTTAGGTACTGAGACAATCGCACTTGCTGTATCATGACTACAAACATTCACAACAGGAATATCGCCTAAACCATACTCCTTTTTTATCCTTCCAAGAACATTTCCCTCTGAAACAATTTCAGGAAGTAAAGATGAATCCAATTCAAATAGTTTTAAGATATTCTGATTCCAATTTTGACTCCTAGGATCAAATAATTGAGTTGTTGAAGCAATGCTTTTTTCTGTAGCAAACTTACCTGTCAAGAGATAATTAAACAAATCTGGCATTAAAAGAATCTTATTGGTCTTATAGAAAGAGTCAGGAGATTCTTGACGTGCCTTAAAGAGTTGAAACAAGGTATTTATCTCCATAATCTGATTTCCTGTCTCTGAATACAGTTTTTCTAATTCAGTCATTTCAGATATTTCCTTTAACACTCCCTTTGTTCTTTCATCACGATAATGAACAGGTTGTGATAACAGCTTACCTTCATTATCAATCAGTCCAAAATCAACTCCCCATGTGTCAATACCGATAGATAAAATCTTGTAACTAGTATTAGCCAAGCGGATACTTTCAAGAATTTTAGCTAGTAGAAAGTCAATATCCCAAGATAAATGCCCTTTTACTCTAATAGGTAGATTAGAAAAGCGATTTATTTCTTCCATTACTAGTTTATTTTCAGAAAGGTAACCAACGATTGCTCTTCCAGAAGTCGCACCTAAATCTATTGCTAAAACCGCTTCCATTTTTCTTCTCTCTTCGTCCTTGATTAACTTTATTATAATCCCCACATTTTATTTTTTCAATATGTGAACGCTTACTTGAATAATGTTCAAATGTTAACCCAATATTCATAAAAATAATTCAAATTCCTCCAATTTGTGCTATAATATAGTTGAAATGATAAATTAGGAGGAGCTTATGATAAAAGATGAACGTGTACTTGAATTGATTGAAATTATTAAAAAGAAAAAAAGAATTGCCGTAAAAGAGCTGGCAGAAATCACTTTCTCCAGCACAAGTACCTTACGTCGTGATTTAATTTTCTTAGAAAATCAAGGTCTTATCAAAAGAAAGCACGGATACGTGACCCTGTCCTCTATGAACACAATTGAACTTTCTCATCAAATACGGGAAGGAGAAAGTACTAGGCAAAAAAGACTAATCGCTAGTCTCGCTAAAGACTTTATTCGGTCTGGTATGTGTATCTATCTGGATTCCAGTACGACTGTCTACGAACTTTGTCCCTATCTTTCTGAACTTGATAATTTGATTATTTTTACAAATGGTTTACATACTGCACAAACCCTATCTGAAACTGTTAAAGATAGCTCCAAAATCTTTATCACATCTGGCGAGGTCAAACATCAATCCTGTTCCGTGGTCAACTATGATAAGGAAAATTCTTTATTAGATCATTTTAATATCGATTTAGCATTTTGTTCAGCAAGAGGTATTGATGACCAATATGTTTATGAAGCTTCTCTCAGCCAAGCTATTTCAAAAAAGAATATTATTGACAAAGCCCATGAAACCATCTTACTGATTGATAGTTCTAAATTTTACAAGACTGGATTTTTTAAAATTAATCCCCTCTCCAAATACACAACCTTTATTTCTGACACCTTGCCAAATCAAAAATTATTAGACGCAGTCGAATTATTTGATGGAGAATGGGTTTCTGATATTCAATGAAAATCAAATAGGAAGCTAGTCTCAGCTTGCTCAAAGTACAGATTTGAAAATTGATCAAGTCAGCTCGAAACACTGTTTTGAGGTTGTAGATAGAACTGATGAAGTCAGTCACATATATACGGAAAGACGAAGCTGACATGATGTGAAGAGATTTTCGAAGAGTATTCGTTCTGTCTGCTGACTGATTTACAAATATTCACCACATGACATTATTTTCTCAGCAACCCTAAAAACAGAGGCTGGACAAAAACTCAATTTCAGGAGAAAATGGAGTAAACCTTCCCACAATAAAACGCATAGTATCAAGTTTTTGCACACCTGATATTATGCGTTTTTCTGATTTTAAAGACTTTGTCGCCTAGACCCTATATTTCAAGAATTAAGTGACCTTGATGATCTAAATGTATTGTGGTATACTATTTTTGTCATCGGTTACCGATTACGTTCCTATGGGTTCGTGAGAGGAGGTGAAACTAATGAGCCTTATCATAGAGCTCGCTCTTACTATTATAGCGGATGTTATAGCTGGAATTATCTTGTATTTCGTCTGCAGATGGCTAGATAGTAAGAAGTAGACCGAGTGACTAGCCTATAAACACCCGTTAAATCGCTAAGATACGTCAAAAAAGCCCTTAACTACGGCCATAGTTAGGGGCTTTGGTGTTCTAATGAACCTTATCAATTAACTACATTTTAGCATATAATCTACAATAGTTCAAGAATTAAGTGACCTTGATGATCTAAATGTATTGTGGTATACTATTTTTGTCATCGGTTACCGATTACGTTCCTATGGGTTCGTGAGAGGAGGTGAAACTAATGAGCCTTATCATAGAGCTCGCTCTTACTATTATAGCGGATGTTATAGCTGGAATTATCTTGTATTTCGTCTGCAGATGGCTAGATAGTAAGAAGTAGACCGAGTGACTAGCCTATAAACACCCGTTAAATCGCTAAGATACGTCAAAAAAGCCCTTAACTATGGCACTAGTTAGGGGCTTTGGTGTTCTAATGAACCTTATACACTAACTACATTCTAGCATATAAGCCCAGATATTTCAAGAGTTTTATTTATTTTTTCAGGTTCCCTTAGTTCTGAAAGGTCTATAATGAAGTTAGCCATCTAGTATCAAAAAACCGACTAGCTCTTATGAACTAGTCGATTTCTCATCAATGCGCCAACATTTCTTGGGCGATTTCTTGGCCAGATAGGTTATCTGGGTAGTAGGTTGGCCAATTATCCATTTCTTCAAATAGAGTTTCTTGGCTTGTACCTCCAAAAAAGATATGGAAATGTTCTGCCTTAACTGGGGCGATATTGTGGTCACTAAACTGAACATACTTGAATTGTCCAGCGTCAGCATCTGTGGCTTCAAAGAGGAAACGCACGCCACGATTGCCTTTCTTGTAAGTCAAAATTTTCTTACCGACATACTTGTAAGTGTATTTCTTGCTTTGTCCACCTTGAACAAATTCCATAGTATTATCAGTAATGTTAATCTTAGTCACATCTGTCTGATAGCCTTTTGTATAGTAAGCCTTGTACTCAGCCTGGGTCATCTTACCAGTCAACTTAGCCTTGTAGTCAAAGACTTGGTCAAACGTGCCGTCTTCAAGGAAAGGATAAACTGATTGCCAGTTACCTGCATAGTCACTCAAGGTGCGGTCCTTGACAGCTGCATCCTCGAAGTAACCATTTTGGACTGTCTTGGTATCCTCTGCCTTTTCAGGTTCGATTGCTGGGCCTTCTTGGTCTGTTGTTTGTTTCAAAGCCTTGAGGTTTTTCTCCATCACGGAAATGTAGTTTTCTCCAGCCTTGGTGTCCTCTTCTGTCAGACTTTCTAAAGGATTGAGGACATCAGTTTTGACACCTGCTTCTTTTGAAAGTGTGTTAGCAAGGGCTTGTGAGGCATTTTCTTCAAAATAGATATAGGCGATTTTATTTTTCTTGACATACTCTGTCAATTCTGCCAAGCGAGCAGCTGATGGCTCTGCATCTGGAGAAAGGCCTGAGATTGCGACTTGTTTGAGTCCATAGTCCAAGGCAAGATAGTTAAAGGCTGCGTGTTGAGTCACAAAGCTCTTTTGTTTTGCTTGAGACAAGCCTTCTGCGTAAGCCTTATCCAAGGATTGCAATTTTTCGATATAGGCAGCTGCATTCTTCTCAAAGGTCTCTTTTTTATCAGGATAATCTGCTGACAAGCTGTCGCGGATGTGCTCTACTAGTTTAATGGCACGAACTGGTGATAACCAAACATGGGGGTCAAACTCATGGTGATGACCTTCTTCTCCATGGTCATGGTCTCCCTCTTCTTCCTCGCCACCTGGCAAGAGCAACATATCGCCTGTCGCCTTGATGGTTTTCACTTTTTTCTTATCCAAGGTATCTAGCAATTTAGGTACCCATGTTTCCATGTTTTCATTTTCATAAACGAAGGTATCTGCATCTTGGATTTTGGCAACTGCCTTGGCAGATGGTTCGTATTCATGAGGTTCTGTCCCAGCACCGATTAGGAGTTCTACATTAGCCGTATCTCCTGCGACTTGCTTGGTAAATTCATAGACAGGGTAAAAGGTTGTCACGATATTGAGTTTACCATCTGCCTGTTTTTGATTGGAACAAGCCACTAAAAACAAGGCACATAGACTGGCTAGTAATAAGCTAATTTTTTTCACGTTCGTCTCCTATTTGATAAAACGTCTTACTAAACTGATTAGTATAAAGACAGTTACAAAAATAATGGTAATACTTGCACTTGCAGGTGTTTCTGCATAGTAGGAAATGTAAAGTCCTGCTACCATTCCCAAAAAGCCAATCGCACTGGCAAGCAGCATAACCGATTTAAAGTTTTTCCCCAGACGCAGGGCAATACTAGCTGGCAAGACCATAATGGTCGATACCAGAAGAGCTCCTGCTGCAGGAATCATAAGGGCAATAGCCACCCCTGTCACCATGTTAAAAAGAATGGACATGGTACGAACTGGCAAGCCATCCACAAAGGCCGTATCTTCGTCAAAAGTTAAGATATACATAGGACGAAGAAAGAGAAAGGTCAAAATCAAAACAACCGCCGCAATGACAAAGAGGGAAATGACCTGTTCTTCACTGATAGTCACGATCGAACCAAAGAGATATTGGTCCAAACTCATTGAACTCGAGCTTTTACCCTTGCTCATGACAATCAGAGAAACAGCCAGACCTGTTGACATGAGGATAGCTGTCCCGATTTCCATAAAGCTCTTGTAAACCGTACGGAGATACTCCAGAAAGACCGCCGCAATCAAGACAATGGCAATAGTAGAAACAGTTGGAGAAATCCCCAAAACCAGACCAAAGGCTACACCTGAAAGTGAGACGTGGCTAAGGGTATCACTCATCAAACTCTGACGACGCAAGATGAGGAAGGTTCCCAATACCGGTGAGAAAAGACTCATAGCAATAACCGCCAAAAAGGCGCGCTGTATAAAGTCGTAAGATAATAAACTAAGCATGGCCCACCTCCTGGCCATTCTCATGAACATTGAAACAACGCCATGGCGAGTCTTGGTTACGGACTAGATGAATATTGCGATCCGCATAATCCTTAACTTCTTCAGGGTCATGGGTAATCATCAAAACAGCCTTGCCATGATGATGGGCGCTGTGGTGCATGAGTTCGTAAAATTCATTTTTACTTCCTGCATCCATCCCCGTTGTCGGCTCGTCTAGGATAAACACATCAGGGTCAGAAGCAAACATACGCGCAATTACCGCTCGCTGCTTTTGTCCCCCAGATAGAGACCCCAAGCGTTTGTCTCGATGTTCCCACATGCCAACTGAGTCCAGACTAGCCTTGATATGCTCCTCATCATGAGCATTCAAACGACGGAACCAGCCTTTTCTCGGATAGCGACCCGACTTGACAAATTCATAGACCGTACTTGGAAAACCAGCATTAAAACTGGCAATTTGTTGAGGAAGATAGGCTATTCTCAATTTCTTACCTTGCGTATTTGTCTTTGAAATAGCCACCTTTCCAATGCGTGGTTGCAGAATTCCAAGACTAGCCTTGATGAGCGTCGTCTTAGCCGCTCCATTTTCCCCAGTCAAGGTAACAAATTCCCCACTATCAACACAATAATTGATATGTTCAAGAACAGGCTCCTTATCATAATAGAAGGACAAATCCTCTACCGTAATATATCTCATTATTTGATTTCTCCTACTAAAGCAGTCAAAAACCGCTGAATCACTTTTTGTTCATTTGGAGTAAACTGAGTCGCCACTTGTTCATAGGTTAAAAGTGTATGCTCATGGTGATGGTGGTGCTCCTCAGCGATTGGACGAGCCAAGTCAGTCAACTGATAAAAAATCACACGCGCATCTTTAGAATCTTTAGATGTTTCCAACATCCCTTCCTTGACCAAAGACTTAATGGCCTTGGTAACTGCCGCCTGACTGACATTGAGACGACGGGCCAATTCTGAATTTGTTAAAGATTCCTCTGACAAGAGCATAAGGATATGCTCCTGAGTATTGGTCAGGGCCACCTCGCTAGTGCAATGACCTATTAGGATTTCATGCTGATTTTCCGCCTGCAAAATCACCTCATTCAAAAAAGCATTGATATCCTTTGCTAGCTGTCTCATATCTGACTCCTTTCCTTTTAGACTTCTCTTTTTTAAGAGAAAAATACTATTCTTTGACATTTTGTTTACCAGTTAATTATATCACAAGCAAAAAAAGAGTCAAGAAAAAACGTGAAAACTAGTTTCATTCTTGAACTCTTCTATATTATATTATCTATTGAAATTCTTTGACATCTCCATCATAAGTCGCCCAATCTTTGCTGAAAAAGCGCTCATTCAGATGGTAAGTCGGAGCTGGTGTGGGATTGGATAGGAAAGGATCAACTGCCTTGTCAAAAGCCAACCAACCCAACCAACCAAGGTGAATGGTGTCCTTCATAAAGAAAGGCTCCCCGCCGTCCTTAGAAAAATCTGCTATATTGGTAAAACCTTGACTTTCTAACTGGTAGCGAATCTTCTGCACCGTTTGTTGGTACATATCCTCTCGTAGACCAGCATAGTCCATCCATTTTTTATTAACAGGTGGAATGATAAAAATCGGGTTTACCTTAGATTTAGAAAACTGTGTTAAAACCAACTGCAAGTCATTATACTCTGGCGACTTGAGATAGGTAAAGCTTTTCTGAGAATCCTTTAATTTCTTCAAATCCTTCTTGATCTGCTCATTATAGAAATAATTTTCCATTCCCATCTCATTATTGGAAGTATTTTTTTCAGCATCTGCTTTGACAACATCTTCTATTGCTTGATAAGAAAACTGGTCTGGCAAGATTTTTAAATACTTAGCTACATGCTTATCGTAGTTAACATAGCCTCTAACCGAAAACTGACCAAAAAAGGAGGCTTGGCGTTCATTAAAACGAGCCAATAATTCAATCATTTCATTGTCTGCTGTCGACAATTCTTCTTTACTTGCCAACTTCTGAACCAGGTCCTTCATAGCTACGTTTGGGAACTGTTGCAGTAAGCGAGTCGCTGCATATTGACTAGCCTGATCCCCAGATTGATGTTTCAGAAAACTAGTCAACTGGTCTCCATTAAAATACTGCTGGAAGGCTGCTGGATCATAGCCATTTTTACTGAACCACTGAGGTGAGATAACATACACAACTTGTTTATTCTCCAGCTGTGGTAACATCTGTTGCATTCCAAAATATTGGTTAAGCGATGCAGCTCCCCCCTGTCCTAAAAGATAAGGACGGTAGGAACGATTGTATTTCTCAGCTAATACCGCAGGATGAGCACCGTCAAAACGAAGCCATTCACTAGAGCCAAAGAAGGGAACAAAACGCACATTTGGATCAGATAGTGCTCTGACTTTTTGACTTCGCTCCTTAAAACTATCGATAGTAGTAGCCACTGCTGAACGCTTTTCAGCTCCTAGATTATGATGCATCTCAGTAGGATAAAAGAAAATGAGCAGAAAAACCAACAAACCAGCGATCAAGACCGGTCCGAAGATCATCCATAAGCGTTTAAGCATTTTGTAGCTCCACAATACCAGCTATGATTTTATTAGCTGTATTCCAGTCGTCACGACCAAACTCTGTTACAGGGACACGAATGTCAAAACGGTTCTCAATCTCCACAATCAACTCAACCGTTCCCATACTATCCAAGACACCTGCATCAAAAAGATCTTCATCCATCATGTCAGAAACATCTTCCATAAACAACTCATCAATAATTTCAATAACTTCTGATTTGATATCCATATTTTATTTCCTTTTATTTTTTAAACCATAGATTATTCAAGAATCCAGAAAAGATTAAGAATGACAACATGACAACATGGAAAGTGATAACCATGCCAAGCAACTGAATCCAGCGATTCTCAGGTAGGGCAGCCTTCCCTGCTTTTTTCCGTTCCTTATTGAGCGTTTTTTTCTTGCGAACCCAGGCATCATTGATGACCAAGCCTAGTCCATGAAAGAGTCCATAGGCGATATAGTACCAGGTCACACCATGCCAAAATCCCATAATCAGCATATTTACAATGTAGGCCATGCTTGAGGTTACATTACGATTTTTAAAGACTTTCTTTCTGGTTAACACCATCACCATTCGCATAAAGACAAAGTCACGGAACCAGAAGGACAGACTCATATGCCAGCGATTCCAAAACTCCTTTAAATCCCTTGATAAAAAGGGCTTGTTAAAGTTGATAGGGCTACGGATTCCCATCAAGTTTGAGATGGCCAAAGCAAACATAGAATAACCTGCAAAGTCAAAGAAGAGCTCCAGACCAAAAGTATACATAACTGCCAAGGCATAGAGATTAAAGAAGCCACCTGACTGCAAGGCTAAATTCTTCAGAGGAGGTAGTAAGGTCTCTCCTAAAACATGAGCTAGGATAAACTTATACAAAAAGCCCCGCATGATATAGCGGACAGATTCATCCAGCATATCCATCAACTCATCTCGCTCAGGAATGGCCTGATAATTTTCATTAAATCGCTTAAAACGATCGATTGGACCACTCGAGAAAGTTGGCATGAAGAGAAGGAAACGGAGGAATTCCCAGAGGGTAAAATCCTTAATCACTCCATCTCTCAGCTCGATGATAATCCCAACCGAACGAAATGTCAGGTAAGAAATTCCCAAGAACCCAAGCAAAGACTGCGTTCCATTGATAGCTGGTTGCACCTTGACAAAGATAATCGGAAGTAGGGACAGAAAACTAACTAAGTAGAAGACCCACTTGCCATCCTTGCTTTTTCGATAATGCTTGTAGAAAAGCAGGAGCAATATTTCCCAGCAAAGGTAAATACCCAAGGCAGCTAGTTGATTGGTCTTTCCACCCACCAACATGGTGACAATAAAGAAGAGACTTACCAACACTTCATACCAGGCAAAGCGTTTCTTGAAAAAGAGACCTATAAAGATGGGCAAGGTTGCAGCAATCACATAAACAAAATACTGAGGATTGCCATATGGCTCTAAATGAGGAAGCTGTTGAAAAAACTCCATCATCTCTTATTCACCTCGTTAATCAATCCTTTGATGTCAATCTTTCCATTTGGAGTTAGTGGCAAACTGTCTCGGTAAAGGAATTTAGATGGCATCATGTAGGACATCATGATGTCTGTCAGGTCTTCCTTGATGGCCTTGGTAATATCGATATCTCGCTCAAACTGCTCACGAACACCGTCTTTTAAGATGACATAAGCCAATAGATTTTGTACCTTGTGGTCCTTGTTATAGCGCGGTACTGCGACAGCAGATTCGATAAAGCGAGACTTGTTGAGGTTTTGAGAGACATCTTCTAACTCAATGCGGTAACCGTTAAACTTAATCTGGAAGTCCATGCGTCCGCCGTAGAGAAGCAAGCCCTCATCTGTCATGGTTCCCACATCGCCTGTGTGATAGGCTGGCAGACCTTCAAACTCAAAGAAGGCTTCTGCTGTTTTTTCAGGATTGTTCATATAACCTTTTGAAACAGCTGGCCCAGAAACAATGATTTCTCCCTGTTCGCCATTTGGCAGTTTATTTCCTTCCTCGTCAATGATAAAGGTTGGAGAATCAGCCTTGGTATAGCCGATTGGTAGGCGTTTGAGAGTCGCTAACATCTCGTCTGTAACGGCAACTGCTGACAGAGCTACTGTCGCTTCTGTTGGGCCGTAAGCATTGATGATACGGGCATTTGGGAAACGCTCGCGCAGTTTTTGAGCTGTTTTGACCGTCAATTCTTCACCATCAAAGTAGAAATGCGTGATTCCAGGCATTTTCTCACTGTTGAAGTATTCAGACAACATGGCCATATCTGCAAAGGATGGTGTTGATGTCCAGATAGCGATTGGCAATGAAAAGATAGCCGCAAAGAGTTGCTTAAAGTCCTGAGTGATGACTGAAGGAAGAGTGAAAAGCGTACCACCAAGTGCCAAGGTCGGTGCCCAATACATGACAGACAAGTCAAAAGAATAAGGTGGCTGTGCCAGCATTTGCGGACGACTCGGTGTCGCAAATTCCTTATCCGTAATCATCCAGTTTGTAAAGCTGAGGAGATTATCATGTGAAATCTGCACTCCCTTAGGCTTACCAGTCGTACCAGAAGTAAAGATAATGTAGTAATTATCATCTCCCTTGACTGGATGCGTGATTTCATAGTTGTTCCCTTGGGCAAAGGCTTCTTGAACCTGAGCTAGATTTATCATTGGTGTAGAAACCTGCTCCAAGGGAAAGGCTGAAATGGCAATAATCAAGCTTGGCTCTGCTACTTCTAAAATAGCTGAAACTCGCTCCAAGGCCGAATGGCTATCAATTGGAATGTAGGCATGACCTGACTTAATCAGCGCTACAAAGGTTGCCAACATTTCATATTCTTGGCCACCAAAAACAACCACAGGAGACTTCTCAGGCAAGCCTAGTTGGTCAATGACTGCAGCCAAACTATCCGAATCAGCCTTTAAATCGCCATAAGTGTGTTCCTGCCCCAAAACATTATAGACAGGATAGCTAGGCTGTGTCTGAGCAAAATGCTCAATGGTTTCAATCATATCTGCTATTGGTTTATTTGACACAATAGGGATTCTCCTTCAAGTTAAAATTCATTATAGATAAAGCTTCCTTGACCCTGACCAAGATAGCTAAAGAAGTAAAGCAGCCCTAGAAAGATAAGAAAATACAAGGCTGTCCGACCAAGAAAGAGGTACAATTCTTTTCTCTGTTTCATCAAGAAAAACCATTCATTTCTGTAATTTTTCGCTAAAATAAGAGTGATTCTTACTAGCTTATTTTTCTACCATTGTACCACTTTATATAGTATCTTTTCAATTGTTTACCGTATGTTTCCAATAGATTTCAGCTTATTTTAAGGATTATACAGTTTTTCTATGTATATTTTCAAATAGAGTGATCCTGCTTCAAAACTCCATTTCAGGAGACAATGAAGTAAATCTTCCCCATAATAAAACACACAATATCAAGTTTTTTCAACACCTGATACTATGCGCTTTTCTGATTTTTAAAGACTTTTTAACCACTCTCTCATTTAAAATAATCTCGTCTGATATAAATTAAAATAGCTTCTATCATCAGACAAATGGCTGATAGCCAAAAACTGATGCTAATACCAAAACTCTCAGTAATATAGCTCATTAGCAAAACAAATACTGAAAATGCTAATGTAGAAATCACTTCAAGAACGGAATAGACATTAACTAAATGATTTTCCTCTACTGTTTCCTGAAGAAATACACTTTCAGGAACTTCTTTTAGTTGCGATAACATACCAACTAAAGCTGAAAATAATAAAAACATCTGTGCGTTTGGAAAATATAGAATAGTCAGTGTCACTATTGCCATAGCTACAAGAGGAAAAAGAATACTTTCCCATTTAGCAGCAAGGAACTTTTCAGATAGCCTAAAAGCAATTAAGCCACTAATTATAATACCAATAGAGTATGCTGTATTAGAATATCCCCAGTAACTTTCCGTTTTATTTAATAACTCCGTTACAAAAACAAGTATAATGGAAGAAACCCAAATCGTATTTGAAAAAATTTCCAATAAATTTGCTGATACAAAAAGTCTTAATCTAGGATTTCTAGCAACTAACTTCCAACCTTTGAGCAAAATTTCAAGATTAGTTTCTGACTCTAACACCTCCACTTCAGCGTTAGGAAGAAATAACATCAGAAAGCTAGAAATGATATACAAGACTAAAATGATAAACGTGGTAGGTAACAGACCAATTGTTGCAAACAAGAGTCCACCTAATCCCCAACCTATCAATTGAACAGCTTCACCAGTCATTGATAAGGCTGAATTAGCCTTACCCAAATCGGTCGCATAGCGTGGCACAATAGCATAGGAAACGGGTGCTGCAAAACCATCTAGTATGGAAATTGCAACAACAAATAGATAGGTCACCAAAGGCGCTACGGATTGCATTACGGTAAACATTCCTACCAGTATCGCCAATAATATAGTCTTTCCAAATTGAGATAAAGATAAAACCCTATTTAGCGCTAACCTTTTAGTAACCAACGGAACTAAAAGACTCGCAACAAAAGAGGATATTCCTATTAAGATAGGAACTAGTGATGTGGCAATTACTGATTTTGAAATAATGTATATGTTAGCAACGATTGTTACTCTAAAGAAAATATCTGCTAAATTTGCAAATAATTGAGAGACTAACAACTTGACAAATGAATTAGACATGTAGCGCTCCCCCTTTAGTTACAAACTTTGGAATTAAATTTGATTTTTAATATTTTAGCATAAAATAGCAGAAAACAAAAGTGAGGTTTTTTACATGAAAAAACAAAAACTATTGCCTTTATTATTCCTAATTTTAGGAGGAATTATGATTATCGTTGTTGGCTAGTACTAAGAAGTTAGTTAGTTAGTTAGTTAGTAGAATAATTACATCTTCAATCGAAAAAGAGACTGGGAAAAAGTCTTAAAAATCAGAAAAACGCTCAAATCCTTTGGCGCTCTAAGCTTTTCTAATGATAGATTTAGATAGTCAAAAAAATATCTGAAAAGTTCCCAGGATCGTCGTCTCAGCATCAAAAATACGTGAAATTTGCATAATTAAAATAAATTTCAGGGGAGTTAATCGAGTAGGGGATAATCTCTAGCCCCTCTCACACCACCGTACGTGCCGTTCGGCATACGGCGGTTCAACTAACTTTTAACGCATGTCGTTCAAGGTAATAATCCAAACACGAAACCAGTCCACGTTTTTCCAGGACTGGTTTTGATATAGCACGTTTAAGTACCGACTTCTGAGCTACTAATTGATAATGGTCGCCCCAGCCAGATACCTTATCTGCTATCCATTTAGGAACTCCTAACTTAAGCAATCCCCATAATCGTCTCGATTTCTTCTTCCATTGCTTCCAGATAATCACTCGTAGGCGAGTACGCAAGCGCTCATCTATGCTGGCGACTATACTTTTCATATTTCCCAATGAGAAATAGTTTATCCATCCTCGAATAGACAAATTCAGTTGCTCAATACGTCTTGTTAGGTCTATACTCCATTTCCTCTGTGTTAGTTTCTTCAATTTAAACTTAAATCTCCGAACACTATCTTGATGTGGACGGCTTTTCCAACCATCTGATGATTTCCAGAACCCAAAACCTAGATATTTCAACTCTCTTGGTCTGGTAATCTTAGTCTTGGTCATGTTTACTTTCAAACCTAGCCGTTTCTCAATAAAACGACTGACTGAATACATCACACGCTTAGAGGCTGCCTCGCTTCCGACCGTAATCACACAATCATCTGCGTAGCGCACAAATCGAAGTCCCCTCTTTTCTAATTCCTTGTCCAATTCATTAAGCATGATATTGGATAAGAGAGGAGATAAATTTCCTCCCTGTGGTGTACCAACTAGTGTTTTATAACGTTGACCATTAATGATAACACCTGAATGAAGATACTTACGAATCAAGGATTCCGTATCTCCGTCTTCGATAATGTTATGTACTAAGGACATCAATCTATCTTGAGGAACTGTATCGAAAAATTTCTCTAGATCTATATCCACTATCCACTCATAGCCGTCATTTAAGTATTCTAAGAGCTTCATGATGGCTTTTTCACATGACCTATTTGGTCTGAAACCATAACTCGTATCTGAGAAATGGGGTTCACAAATGGGGCTCATGACTTGGACAATGGCCTGTTGAATCATTCTATCCATAACTGTTGGAATTCCTAGTTGACGGATACCTCCGTCTGGTTTAGGTATCTCAACTCTAAGAACTGGTTGAGGCTTATATTTTCTCTGTTTTATCAGTTCCTTAGTCAAGCGCCAGTTTTGTCTGAGATAATTATCCATCTCTTCGATAGTCATTCCATCAATCCCAGCTGAGCCTTTATTGGATTTTACTTGATTGTAGGCTTCCAGCATATTTTCGCGTGATAATATCTTATCTAGCAATTTTGACATGTGCGTATTCCTTTCTTGTTTTGGTGCCTGAGGGACATCTTATATTGGTGAGCCTTCATCTAGTCAATACGTGACAGACTCCAGTTCTATCAGACCTCTCGTTTTACAGACACAAGTGAAGTAGGATTACTTCGATCTGTCGTTTTCTCTTTCTAGCGACAGACCTCAAACAGTCTCTCCCCAGACTGTTTGAGTATTCACCCCTTCGCTCCACTTCCATTACGGAAGTTTCCTCACTACTATGGGCTCGGCTGACTTCTCATGATTCGTTGTTACTACGCTTTCAGCGCTCATGAAACCTCACGGGATAAGTCGTACATCTTTCCTCGTTTATACAAGATATGAGGACGTTAAAAGGTTACAGTGAAAATAGGAAATCTGACGCAGAGTCTTTAGACTCTAGAAAGATTTATCTTTTTCACACAAACCTTAGTCCGAATTCAATTACTCTCGTGATTTACACATATAGGTTACGACCACCTTTTTGGACTTTAGAGTTTGAAGCCTCCTTATCCGCTATATACGCCTTACTATCACGTTCCTGTTCGTAGAGCCACGATTTCGCTATCCCTTCCTCTCCCTGCTACCTCACGATAGTCAGGCTTGGGAATCGCTATTGGGTTCACCGGTAGCAGGTGCCCACCGAGGACTTACACCTCAGATATACGACATGCCCGTCGTACTACAAAAAAACGACGATTTAAATCGTCGTTTTGCTAAGATAAATATGCATTTTTTTTTTTGAAAATACGTCTATTTATTTTTTATTGTTTTTTATTGTAGAGCAGACCCAAGCGAATGAACATAGGTTGTAAAAAGCAAATGAAAAAACTGCGAGGATAATAGCTTCTGTGTCTAAATAACCCATTTCGAGACCTCTTTTCAACAACAACAAGCCTGTAGTTTCGATAACGATCAAACATAAAAATATATAAAAAATTTTCGCATTAAGCATATTGTTACCGCTTTCTTTTTATTTGGTTTTATTGTATAATAAAAGTTGAAAAAAATCAAAAATACAACGGAGTTTCCGTTATGTCTAAGATGTTTAAATGCATGTGTTTGCTAGTTATGTCTGTTTTCTGTATATCTAGCATTTCCCCGTCGCTTGTTGTTTTTGCTGATGATAGCTTATCGGCAAACTCTAAAGTTGTATCTGGTGAGGCTCAGTTTGAGAATGGCTCATCAGTGCGGTTCGGAGATACGCAAGTAAATATTTTAAGCGATGAAGTTCTTGAGGTTGTCAATCCAGATGGAAGTGTAGACACTATTGAACGACGTGCTGACGGCGTCTATATCAATGGGGCATTTTATATGGCTTATCAAAAGAATGAAATCGACCTAAATATATCTTTTAGATCATACGATCCTAATGTTTGGAATTACGTCAACACAATACATGGGAATAAACAAGCTAACACATTCGCTAACTTCATGACTGGTGCTGGAATCAGTTATATGATTGGTAGGATAGGTGCTTTATTGGGGGGTCCATGGGGTGCAATAATTGGTGGAGCATATTTTGGTATACAAGCTTATCAGTCTTACTTGGATTCACAAAGCCCATATCCATACTACATAACAAGTACTTATATCCATGTTGCTCAAAGAAAATGGAAGTTTATCACTGAATACTATAGAAACTCAAACTATACTGGGTATGTAAAAACCGTAACAACCTACGTGAATTTCTAAAATATAAACCCTGCCTAGATATAAAGGCAGGGTTTATATTTTAGTTAATTGCTCAAGTAATTTGTAAGCATAATACTTGCGAAACTCTATTTGTTCAAGCGGTTCAAAAGCTCTTGTTTTTTATCCTCAAGCTCAGCTCTCCTTTGCTCGATTTCTTCACGTTTTTGGGCGATTTCTGCTTGCGCCTCGGGAGTTTCCAAAGTGCCTTGTGACTTGTGAAATTCTACTAGCATATCAACGATTTTTGGGTCTAATTCGTTGACATAATCAGGATTTGACTATTTCGGCACGTTGCTTGCAGGTGCTTGCTTTTTGCCGCCTTTTTTGGGCGTTTTGGCTTGTTGTTCAGCTTTCTGACTGTAGTTGACCTCGTGGAATTTTCGTGCTTGATATGATGCGTTTTATTATGAGAAGATTTACTTCATTTTTTGCTGAAATTGGGCTCTTGCCCAAGCTCTATCAACATAATTGTTTTCTAATACTCAATGAAAATCAAAGAGCAAACTAGGAAGCTAGCCGCAAGCTGTACTTGAGTACGGTAAGGCGACGCTGACGTGGTTTGAATTTGATTTTCGAAGAGTATAAACTAGAAAAGTGAGAATACAAGCACTGCCAAGGCTGCTCCGATAACAGGGCCTACAACAGGAATCCAAGCGTAAGACCAGTCTCCGTCTCCCTTGTTTGGAATTGGCAAGATGCTGTGCATGATACGAGGTCCAAGGTCACGAGCTGGGTTCAAGGCATAACCTGTTGTCCCACCTAGTGATAGACCGATACCGACAATCAAAGTTCCCACTGCAAAGGTTCCGATACCTGCCTGAAAATCGTAAAGACCCAAAGCAAAGATTGTCAACACCAAAACAAAAGTTCCAAGGATTTCGCTAATCAAGTTTGATACAGTATCCTTGATGGCTGGTCCAGTACTGAAGGTTGCCAGGATATTGCCTGCATTTTCTTCTACCTCATAATGCGGTTTGAATTGCAACCAAACCAAAATCTGACCCAGCATAGCCCCTGCGAACTGGGCTAAGATATAAGGCAAAACGGAAGCCCAAGGCAAGTCACCTTTTAAAGCTACACCAATTGTCACAGCTGGATTTAAATGAGCTGGACTGAGTTTTCCAGATACAAATACTGCAACCGCAACTGCAATCCCCCAACCCATAGTAATCACAATCCAACCTGCACTGTTGCTCTTGGTTTTTGGAAGAACCACACCTGCAACAACACCATTTCCTAGAAGAATCAGGATTAAAGTCCCTAAAAATTCTCCAAATAATTCACTCATCATTTTTCTGTCTCCATTAAAAAGAAGGGGCGGGCGACAAGGATTGCTACCCTCCACCTCTTTTATTTTTTCTTAATTTTTTAATTCTGCTAAATCGTTGTTAGCGAGAGCTGCTTCGACATCAGCACGGTAAGTTGCTTTTTCTTCTTCTGTCCAGTCATAGAATCGTCCCATTTCATCCAAAACTGGCTCAACGATGCTATCCAAGCTATCACGCATAAAGAGCATATGGTTGGTACGACGAAGAAGGAAGTCAACTGGGCTAAGAGCCAACTCATTGCGCATTGCATAGTGAAGGGACAAGGTGTCTGCCAAGCTGAGTCCTGGCGCTTGTTCCAAGCTGTGAGCAAGTGCAAAGACTTTCGGTGCATTTGAACCGTAAAGATTTGCCAGATAGTGAGCTTCCTTGCTATCCAAACCACGTGATACTCCAAGTTGCGCAAAGGCTTCGATTTCTGAATCCACATTTGCTGGGTTCAATTCTCCACCTGAAACAGGGTAAGTTTTAGAATTGATCAATTTAAAGCTACGGTCAAATTCTGCTTTGAGGATGTCAACCACGCGCTCCATAGCTCCTTCAGCCATCTTACGGTAGTCTGTGATTTTACCGCCAGCAAGAGTCAAAAGACCATTGTCATCACGGTCCAAGCTAGACCCACGAGAAACTGCAGATGGATCCAAATATTTCTCAGATGTGCTACTTTCAAGCTTGCTGACAGCAGACTCAACATCTTCACGTGTTTTTTCTTTGGAGAGATAAGATTCAACAGTCGCAATCAAGTTGTCAAAGCTTTCATCACTGATGGTACCGTTATTTCCACCATTATAGTCAGAGGCACTGTTCCCTGCAATCAATGGACGAAGACCTGCCCAGCTGCTTTCGATATCATCAATGGTGATGTTGGATTCTGGAAAGCGGTTGTTGACAATGCCAAGTAGATAATCTACATCTTCTTGAGTTACTTTTGGATGCTCCAAATCACCTGTGTAGTCTGTATCAGTTGTACCAAAGTAAGTCTTGTTTTCACGTGGGAGAACAAAGACCATACGACCGTCACCCAAACCTGTGTCGAAGTAAACTGGCTGTGAAACCTTGATTTTGCTTGAATCCACTACCAAGTGAACTCCCTTAGTTGGGCGCATTTGTGAGAATTGCGTTCCCTTATTAGACAAATTACGTACTTTATCACTCCAAGGACCTGTTGTATTAATAACCAGACGGGCCTTGATTTCAAATACTTGGTCTGTCAAGAGATCACGAGCTACAACACCTGTAATCTTGCCACTTTCGTCAAAGAGGAAGCCTTCTGCCTTCACGTGGTTGGCAATGAGGGCACCGTCTTGGTTGGCACGTTTGATGTTTTCAATCACGAGACGCGCATCGTTGTTACGGAAGTCAAGATACACTCCACCTCCTACCAAGCCTTCCTTCTTCAAGTTTGGCTGGCGTTCCAAGACTTCTTTCTTGCTCAAAACCTTGTTCGCAGTTGGTGTGTTGCTAACACCTGCCAAGAGGTCGTACAAGTCCATGGCTACTTTAAGACGGAAGAGGCTAAAGGTTGCTCCATCTTCATCGTAAACTGGTAAGAGCATTGGATCTGGTTTTGGAATGTGTGGAGCGATTTGTTGAACCACTGCACGTTCAGAAACCGTATCTGAGACCACTTCTACGTCGAATTGTTTGAGGTAGCGAAGACCTCCGTGAACCAATTTTGTTGAACGACTAGATGTTCCTTCTGCAAAGTCTTGCATTTCAATCAAACCAGTCTCAAGACCGCTAGCTGCCGCCTGCAAGGCTACACCAGCTCCTGTGATTCCTCCACCGATAATCAAGAGGTCCAGGGTGCGTTCCTGCATTTTTTTAATTGACAATTCACGTGTTTTCTTTGAAAATTCCATATTTACACACTTTCTAAATAAATCGCTTTATTCTGCCAGTATTAGTCGTCTACTTCCGCAAAGACTTGAGTTGCTTTCACAGCCTTCTTCCAGCCCTTGTAGAGTTGTTCCTTGCGAGATTCGTTCATAGATGGCTCAAAGAGTTCTCCTGTCTCGTTCAAGAGTTTCAACTCGTCCAAGTCTTTCCAGTACCCTACTGACAAACCTGCTAGGAAGGCCGCTCCTAGAGCTGTTGTTTCCAGGTTTTTAGCACGTGCAATGTCAATGCCTAAAATATCCGCCTGGAACTGCATGAGGAAGTTGTTCATGGCTGCACCACCATCCACCTTCAGTACTTGAATGGCGGTCTGAGTATCCACTTGCATGGTGTCGATGATATCACGCACTTGATAAGCAATAGATTGCAAAGTCGCCTTGATAAAGTCTTCTTTGCTTGTTCCACGAGTCAAACCAAAGACGGAACCACGAGCATTTTGGTTCCAGTATGGAGCGCCTAGACCTGTAAAGGCTGGAACGACATAAACTTCATCGTTGTTGTGAGAATCACGAGCGTATTTTTCAGATTCTGGTGAATTTTCAACCATGCGAAGACCGTCACGAAGCCACTGAATAGCACTTCCTGCGATGAAGATAGAACCTTCCAAGGCATAATAAACCTTACCGTTGATTCCGTAACCAATGGTTGTCAAGAGGTTGTTTTCAGACAACTGCATCTCTTCCCCAGTATTCATGATGATGAAAGAGCCTGTTCCATAAGTATTCTTAACCATACCTGGCTCAAAAGCCAACTGTCCAAAGAGGGCTGCTTGTTGGTCCCCAGCCATACCTGAGATTGGCACCTCTCCACCGTAGAAATGGAATGGAGCTGTCTTGCCGTAGATTTCGGAGTTAGAACGAACTTCTGGAAGTATAGCCTTCGGAATGTTAAGGATTTCCAAAATCTCATCATCCCATTTGAGTTCTTTAATGTTATAAAGCATGGTACGAGCTGCATTTGAGTAGTCAGTCACGTGAGCCGCACCGTCAGTCAATTTCCAAACCAACCAAGTATCGATAGTACCAAAGAGCAATTCCCCTTTTTCTGCTCGCTCTTGAGCACCTTCTACATGATCCAAAATCCAACGAACCTTGGTAGCAGAGAAGTAAGCATCAATAATCAAACCAGTCTTTTCATGGAATTTTTCCACATAACCTTGGCTTTTTAGTTGCTCAGCCAAAGGTGCTGTCTGGCGTGACTGCCAAACGATAGCATTGTAGATAGGAAGTCCTGTTTTCTTATCCCAGACAACCGTTGTTTCACGTTGGTTGGTAATCCCGATTGCCTCGATTTGATTTGGCTTGACACCACTTTCGATGAAAGCACCCGCAATAACTGACTGAACAGAGTTCCAAATTTCATTGGCATTGTGCTCAACCCAACCTGCTTGAGGGAAAATCTGGGTAAACTCTTTTTGACTCGAGCTAACTTTTTCCCCTTTTTTGTTGAAAATGATGGCACGAGAACTTGTAGTTCCCTGGTCAATGGCCATGATGTATTTTTCTTGTGACATGTGCTGTCCTCCTGATAAAGATCTTGAGGTGTTTCCTCTTTACACTTACTAGTATACAAAATAAAGCGCTTTCTTGTTTATCAACTTTTTTTAATTTTTAAAAAAATGTGAGGAGATTGTGTGAATTTCACAAAAAAGACCTGGATTAACCAAGCCTTTTAAGTGAATAATAACTGGCGAATCGCTACCAAATCCTCCATATCCAAGTCATTTTTTAAATAATAGACTGGTGTCTGTTCCTTCTTATGAATAGGGTTATTGGTAACCAGCAAATCATAATGCCGACTAGGGTCATAAGCTTCAATGGTAATAAAACGATTGTATTCCAAATACCGTTTCAAAATGGCTGCCATCCTTGAAAAGACAAGAAAACCAGATGTCAAATCCAGACCAATCCGCATATGCTGGCCACCGTTTTCAGCCATATATTCGATTAACTGGAGCCATTCCCAGAGAATCTTCTTATCTAAATCTGTCCCCTGTTGAAAAGCAGGTAGAGCATGAAAAATCTCCTCTGCTGTCTCTTTAAAATCATGTTCCATCAGTAAATATGGATGACGATTCTCTAACTGGTACTTGTAGCGATCCTGTAAAATATAGCCCTTATAGAGATAGACTTGAGCACAAAGCTGACTGAGTTCATAGGTGACATGGTCCTCTGTATAATCCCCCAATAGTTCCTCCTTCTTCATTTCTTGAATCAATTGCGTCAGTAAATCTGCCAACTGCCCTCCAAAACCAAGAATATACTCCATAGTATGAAGAGGAAGAATGCGATGAGATAGGAGAAAAGAGAAGAATATCATCATCTCACCATCCTCAACTCCTAGTGGAATATGTTGCCCAGCAAAAAAGGACGGAACCTTTCTCAGCAAACGAAGATAGAAGATATTGTCAAAATACCCTCGCATTTTCTCTTCTATGACTTGAAACTGACAAGCATTGACCCGAAGACGTTGTTGACTGATGTGAGCCCAGAGAACCAAGTCCAATTTCTGCCCCGCAGACAAACTTGCACCGCAGATTTCCTCTAAATTGGCAATCTCCTGTTTTCTCTCTGGTTTCTGCATGTGACCTTCCCATTCCTGACTCGACCAGACCTTTCGGAAAAGACAGAAATAGAAATAGCGAATCTGATGTTCTGGACCTCGCCAACGTCCATTTTGGATGGATAAATCAAATTCTGACAAAATCTGATTTAAACCAGCCAAGTGACGACCAAGCGTAGCCTCGCTAATCACCAATTCTTGAGCCAGCTGATGGGCTAAAAACTGTTGGTGGTAGAGAAGATAAACCAAAATCTGGTATTTAACAGCACTCTCCAAAAACAAGCTCCGAATATCTCTCCCCTTGGTAGCTGCACCGATAGACAGACGCAGATTTTCATCTTCTGAGTGAATAGTCAGTTCTAAGCCACTATCCAAAGCCTTGTCATTGAGCAGGGTGACATATTTGGTTAGGGTTGCTTTTGAAAATCCTGTTTCTTCCATTACAGCCTTGACGGTCGTCTGAGACTCTTGTAATAGAAAGGAAAGGATTGAAAATTGACCACACTCGGCTTTCTCCATCAAATCTCCTAAATACATTTGTTACCCCTTTCATTTTCTACCTTAAGCATAGCATAAATCTTACAAATGCTGAAATAATCTGTTTCTCTTTTTATTTTCATGCTGATTTCCTGGTCCATTATCCTGAAAATCAGTAAACACACGGCTCCCCCTTTGGGCATTTTTATGCTAAAATAGTAGCTATGGATAAAATTATTAAAACTATATCAGAAAGCGGAGCCTTTCGTGCTTTTGTCCTTGATAGCACTGAAACCGTCCGCACTGCTCAAGAAAAACATCAAACCCAAGCTAGCTCAACTGTAGCGCTTGGTCGAACTCTTATCGCCAGCCAGATTCTCGCAGCCAATGAAAAAGGAAATACCAAACTTACAGTTAAGGTGTTGGGATCTAGCTCTCTAGGTGCTATTATCACCGTCGCTGATACCAAGGGGAACGTCAAAGGCTATGTTCAAAATCCTGGTGTTGACATCAAAAAGACTGCGACTGGTGAAGTCCTAGTCGGACCTTTTGTTGGAAATGGTCAATTCCTCGTTATCACAGACTACGGTACTGGAAATCCTTACAACTCTATAACTCCCCTCATCTCTGGAGAAATCGGTGAAGACCTTGCCTTTTACCTTACTGAAAGCCAACAAACGCCTTCAGCGGTCGGCCTCAATGTCCTTTTGGACGAGGAAGACAAGGTCAAGGTTGCAGGTGGTTTCCTAGTTCAAGTCTTGCCAGGAGCCAAGAAAGAAGAGATTGCTCGCTTTGAAAAACGCATCCAAGAAATGCCAGCTATCTCTACTCTTCTCGAAAGCGACGACCATATCGAAGCCCTCCTCAAGGCTATCTACGGGGACGAAGCCTACAAGCGTCTTTCTGAAGAAGAAATCCGTTTCCAATGTGACTGTAGCCATGAACGCTTTATGAACGCTCTTGCCAGCCTTCCAAGCTCAGACTTACAGGAAATGAAAGAGGAAGACCACGGGGTAGAAATCACTTGTCAATTCTGCCAAACTACTTACAACTTTGATGAAAAGGACCTGGAGGAACTCATTCGTGACAAATCTTAATACACCTTTTATGATTGGCAATGTTGAGATTCCCAATCGTACCGTTTTAGCGCCTATGGCTGGCGTGACCAACTCAGCCTTTCGTACCATCGCAAAAGAGCTCGGAGCTGGACTCGTTGTAATGGAAATGGTCTCTGACAAGGGAATCCAATACAACAACGAAAAAACCCTGCACATGCTTCATATCGATGAGGGCGAAAACCCTGTCTCTATCCAACTTTTTGGTAGCGATGAAGACAGCCTAGCACGCGCAGCAGAATTCATCCAAGAAAACACCAAGACCGATATCGTCGATATCAACATGGGCTGCCCTGTCAACAAAATCGTGAAGAACGAAGCTGGTGCTATGTGGCTCAAGGATCCTGACAAGATCTACTCTATCATCAACAAGGTCCAGTCTGTCCTTGATATCCCACTTACTGTCAAAATGCGTACCGGCTGGGCGGACCCATCTCTTGCAGTAGAAAATGCTCTCGCTGCTGAAGCTGCAGGTGTTTCTGCCCTCGCCATGCATGGCCGTACCCGTGAACAAATGTATACTGGCCACGCAGACCTTGAGACCCTTTACAAGGTTGCCCAAGCTCTAACCAAGATTCCATTCATCGCCAACGGTGATATCCGTACTGTCCAAGAAGCCAAGCAACGCATCGAAGAAGTTGGTGCTGACGCAGTCATGATTGGCCGAGCTGCCATGGGAAATCCTTACCTCTTCAACCAAATCAACCATTACTTTGAAACAGGAGAAATCCTACCTGATTTGACCTTTGAAGACAAGATGAAGATCGCCTACGAACACTTGAAACGATTGATTGACCTCAAAGGAGAAAACGTCGCAGTTCGTGAATTCCGCGGCCTCGCTCCTCACTATCTCCGTGGAACATCTGGCGCTGCCAAACTCCGTGGAGCCATTTCGCAAGCTAGCACCCTGGCAGAGATTGAAGCCCTCTTGCAATTGGAGAAGGCTTAATAGTTTAAAACCCGTAACTCTCTTAAAGAGCCTCTTGAATGCCGCCATTCTTTCCTCATCAAAAAAACTCCGTAGTCTCTAGCGCTATAAATCCAGCTAGAGATTACAGAGTTATTTTTTAATCTAAACTTCCTACAAGGGTATATTATCTACTGAAAGGATATGGTATTTGTAGGGAATACTTTAAAGAGTTCTTACAGGAAGTCAGTATTAACTAGTTATATTAGGTTTAGTTTACCCATTCACCATTGGCATTGACTCTATAGCTATCTACAGTTGTGTTGACTGCAAGGGCACCTGAGCCATTGACATAGTACCATTTATCTGATACTTTGAACCATTGGCTTGCTTTCATAGCACCTGATGCTTCAAGATAGTACCAGGTATCTCCATCTTTCACCCAATCTGTTGCCATTGAACCGTTAGCGTTTAGGTAGTACCATGAACCATTGTTTTGGAGCCATCCTGTCGCCATTGAACCATTAGCGTTTAGGTAGTACCATGAGCCATTGTTTTGGAGCCATCCTGTCGCCATATCACCATTAGCGTTTAGATAGTACCATGAACCATTGTTTTGGAGCCATCCTGTCGCCATAGCGCCATTAGCGTTGAGGTAGTACCATGAACCATTGTTTTGGAGCCATCCTGTCGCCATTGAACCATTAGCGTTTAGGTAGTACCATGAGCCATTGTTTTGGAGCCATCCTGTCGCCATATCACCATTAGCGTTTAGATAGTACCATGAACCATTGTTTTGGAGCCATCCTGTCGCCATAGCGCCATTAGCGTTGAGGTAGTACCATGAACCATTGTTTTGGAGCCATCCTGTCGCCATTGAACCATCAGTATTGTAGAAGTACCACATACCGTTTTCTTGTTTCCAGCCTGTTTTTGGAGTAGATGGTTGTGCTGGTTTTTCAGTTTTTGGCGGTTGCTGTTGAGTCAAGCGATTATATTCTTCTTCTGATCTACGAGCATAGTCTTCTTCAGCTTGTTGATCAGCTGGTTTTTCTGCTTTTGGTTGTTCAGCTGGATTCTCTGGTTTTGGAGCTGGAGCTGGTTTTTCTGGTTGAGGAGCCGGCGCTGGTTGTGGTTGTTCAGCTGATTTTTCTTTAACTTTATCTTCTTCTGCTGCTTTTCGTTTAGCTTCTTCTGCTTTTTTACGATCTGTCTTGATTTTTTCTAACCTTGTAGCCTCAGCTTTTTTACTCTCAACTTCCGCTTTTGCTTGCTTAACTTTTTCCTCGTTTCGAGATCCCTTAGCTTCCTCTTTTACTAGTTCAAGCTCCGCTTTTTTAACTTCCACATCGGACTCAGCAATTTCAAGTTCAAGCGTTTTGTAAGTAATGGTTGGGTAGTTACGGTGATCTTCTTCTTTTTGATCCTTGGCTTTTTTCTTAGCTTCTTCAACCTTCTTCTGAGCTTCTGCTACCTTTTTTTCTGGTTTCAGGGATGGGTTTGGAAGAGTTTCTTCACCTACGCTAGAATCTGAAGACTTCGCATCATTTTCTTTTTTATCAGGTGTTGCTTGCTCTCCAGGAACTCCTCGTTTTGCCCGCCCCTTTGGTTTACCTTGCTCTTTAGCATCTGCTCTTCGTTTAGCTTCTTCTTCTGCTTTTTTACGTTCTGTCTTGATTTCTTCTAACCTTGTAGCCTCAGCTTTTTCACTCTTAACTTTCTCTTCTACTTGCTTAATTGTGCCCTCGTCTCGATGTTCCTTAGCTTCCTCTTTCAATAGTTCAAGCTCCGCTTCTTTAACTTTCACATCGGACTCAGCAATTTCAAGTTCGATTGTTTTGTAAGTATTGGTTGGGTAGTTACGGAAATCTTCTTCTTTTTGATCCTCGGCTTTTTTCTTAGCTTCTTCAACCTTCTTCTGAGCTTCTGCTACTTTTTTAGTAAGTTCTGGTTCTTTTTTAAACTGCTCAAAAGCTGCGTCTAACTCTGCTTTAGCTTTTGACGGCAACTCAGCTTTCGACTTCTCTTCTAATAAAACATTAACTTCTAATTCATACAAATACTTCTTTTTAATTTCGCTCAACTTTGTGATTAAGCCGACATTTTGGGTATGTCGATCTTTTTCCAAACTTTTTCTGACCTTCTCCAATATACTTTGATAATGCGACTTGACTTCATCAGCATACTTCTTCGATGTATCTTGCCCACTAGATGTAACCGTGGAGGTATTCCTACCACCAACCCCTTCTGCATGGACTACTCCTCCTAAGAACAAGCTGGCAACTGCTACACTAGCTACTCCAATACTAAATTTACGAATTGAATAATGTACTTTTCTTTCGCTTTTTGATGCAAACATGTTTATTTCCTTCTATATTTTTTCTTTAACCTTACTATATCACTTCAATATGAACTGTATATAAATCGAATTTTGTATTTATCTCTTTATGCTTCCATTTGGGATTATAACTTCATGTAATAGCTTTTCCTCTTCAGCTATTCGTCGATACAAAATAACTGCATAAACTGGAAAAACTAAAACAAAAGTCATATAGGCATGACTCAACAAGGTCAAGCCAATCAACTCAGGTAAAATATTTAAAAAGTAATTAGGGTGTTTTACTGTCCTAAACAAGATATGATCTACATATTTGTGATTATTGACAAGCATAAGCTTCACTGTCCAAATATCTCCCAACAAATGAATCACCAACATCAACATCAGCATAGAAAAAATAAGCAAGACTAAACCAACCATGCCCATGCCATCAAAAATTGTCTTGTGCACCATTGCCTCAACCAAGCAAGAGAGATAAAAAACAATATGAGCCATAGTTAATCGTTTTGTATTCTCAACTCCAAATTCTTTCCCGCCATTGCTAAGGATTCGTTTCTCATTCTCTATCGAACGCTTTAAAAAAATCAATCGAATAAGGAATGTTACTAAAATAATCGCTAATACCATATTAGTATCCTTTCTTTTATCTACACAAAGAATAACACACTTATGTTAACCCTATATGAACTTTAATAAAAAACTAATCTGTCTACAAGCTAATCTTAAATTCCATACCGTGTTCATAAGGGAGAAAACTATAATCCATTTGATAGCTTTCTAAAATATTATTCACAATGTAAAGACCCAAACCGGAACTTTCATCCTTATCTGTCACGATTTGAGAATGATAGAATATATCAAATAAATGTTCTAGTTCTTGGTCACTTAGAGGCGCACATGTATTTTTGATAGAGAGATAGCCATCTTGCTCGGATATGATTACGCGCCCATTTTTATCTGAATATTTAATTGCATTACTAATCAGGTTTGTCAAAACCTTATCCAATGCCCTAAGACTCATGACGACCCTGGTAGCATCTGTCAATTGATTTTCAATTGTAACACCTATTGAATGAGCTAATTCTTGATAACGTGATAAAATATCTACTAAAACTGGCTTAACAGTCAAGGTCTCACGACACTCTGTCCACTCTTGGAATTTAGAAGACTCCAGTACTTCTTCCAATAAGTGGCTCATCTGGTCAATCTTATTTATACTCTTTGCAATATATTTTGGATGATCTTTGTAATCTCCAATATTATGCTGCATATTCTCTAGGATAATTCTAAGACTGGCTAAAGGGGTTTTCAACTCATGTGATGCTCCGCGGACAAAGGAAACCTTTTGATTTTGCAATTTTACAATTTGCTCATTACGACTTTCCAACTCATGAATAACCTTCAACAAGTGCTCATACATACCATTAATCTGTTTTCCAACTTCACCAACTTCACCAACTTCATCTTTCCTACTTTCATCAAAACGAATATTGTCATCCAAATCTTGCATTTTACTAGTCACTTCTGAAATGTAAAAAAGAGGATTGAGCAAGCGTTTAGTATAAAAATAAGAAAAAACAAAGGAAAAAGCAATTGTAACCAAAAATGTATATGGGAGATACAAAAGCAAAATATTCTTTGCTTCTTTGTAGACATCCACCCCGTGAACAAATTGCACTGTTACCTGTTTACCATCTGCTGTACTAACAGATATATCTAACATCACGATATAATTTGATAGCTTTCCATCTTTAATATCCAAGTCATGCACAAGAGGGAGTCGCTTATCTACAATATCTCTTTTAAGGTGAGCAGATATGGTCAAGGACTTTGAATAAGACTGGAGTAAGCTTGGAATTTCATCAGATGTCTTAGTCTTTAAATACTCCGTAAACACTCTTGCGCTCTCATTAAACTTTTCCCCCTCCAGTTGAATATAATAAAAAGGAAAGGTCAAATAAATAGCTATATGAATGACTAGACCAACACCACCTAGAATTGCAAAACTTCTTAAAAAAGACTTGGTTAATAATTTAGGATTTTTTATCATAAGCTAATCTTATACCCAACATTTTTCACAGTCACGATACAATCTAAAGCTAATTTTTTGCGAAGAGTACGAATATAGACATCAACGACCCTATCACAAGGTAAATCAGCTACATCTTTTGAAATTTCTTCCAATATCTGCTCTCTACTTAAAACTTGATTTTTATGCTGAATCAAACACTTTAGTACCAGTAATTCCTTTGGTTTGAGATCAATTTCTTCATTTTTATAATGTGCTTTGTAAGAGGTAAAATCCACTGTTACATCCTGATATCGCCAAATATCCTCTATGACGTAGTAACGTCTGATAAGCGCCTTAATACGCTTGACAAGCAGTACCAAAGAAAAAGGTTTTGTCACATGATCATCAGCATAGAGATCAAATACCTGTGACTGAGTAGTTTCATCTCCCAGAGCACTCAAGACGATGACAGGAATATCGTGCTTTTGATTGATTTCTTTTAACACTTCAAAACCACTCTTCCTAGGCATCATTAAATCCAGTACCATGAGATGGATAGGGAGATCTTGAAATTTTTCCAAGACCTCTTGTCCATCCTTAGCCATAATGACATGATAACCCTCTTCTGTCAGAAATGCTGCAATTCCTTCTCTAATCATTTCCTCGTCATCTGCAACTAAAATGTTCATCTCTCTCCCTTTCTACTACCAGAACTCCATACATCTATTTCCTGTATGCTATTTGAAAATTTCCTACCAGTCTATCATCTATGATAATGGAATGGATTTCATTTATCCGCTACTTTTTGTCAACAACAACGTCAATACAAGAAAATCATTCATCTTGCAGCTTATACTCTTCGAAAATCTCTTCAAACCACGTCAGCTCTATCTACAACCTCAAAGCAACCTGCGGCTAGCTGCCTAGTTTGCTCTTTGATTTTCATTGAGTTTCACTCCACTGTGACTTATGGTCAGATGCTGATACTTTTATTCTTTTATGCAATATCAAATTTTAACTGGCCTGCTTTGACACCAATCTTAAGTGTGCTGCCTGCCACTAAATCTCCCTTAAGAAGAAGTTCTGCCAACTTGTCCTCCACTTCTGTTTGCAGGGTTCTGCGAAGTGGGCGAGCTCCCATCTCTGGGTCATATCCTTGATTTGCTAACAATTTCAGAGCTGAAGCTTGTAATTTCAAGTCAATGCCTTTTTCAGCCAAACTTGCCACTAAAGGCTTGACCATAATCTTCACCACTTCCTGCATATGGTCACTAGATAGGCTATGGAAGACCACCTTCTCATCAATACGGTTGATGAATTCCGGTCTATAAGCTTTTTTCAGTTCTTCAAACATGCGTTTTTCCATATTTTCCTGGTCAAAACGAATATCCTTAGCCCCAAAACCAACAGTCTTATCATCACGAAGGGCAGTCGCACCTAGGTTCGATGTCATAATGATAATGGTATTTGAAAAATCGACCTTGCGTCCCTTGCTATCTGTCAAGACACCGTCATCCAGAACCTGCAAGAGAACATTAAAGATATCTGGGTGAGCCTTCTCTACCTCATCAAAGAGGAGAACGGAATAGGGTTTATTGCGAACCTTCTCTGTCAACTCCCCACCTTCTTCGTAACCCACATAGCCTGGAGGAGCTCCATTTAGACGGCTGGCTGCGAATTTCTCCATATACTCACTCATATCAAAGCGGATAAGGGCTGATTCGTCATCAAAGAGAACTTCTGCCAAAGCCTTGGCCAACTCGGTCTTACCGACACCTGTGGGTCCTAGGAACATAAAGGAACCGATCGGACGCTTGTGACTGCGAATTCCTGACTGATTACGGCGAATGGCACGACTAATACTTGAAACAGCTTGATCTTGACCGATGACACGTTTATGGAGTTCTGCTTCAAGATTTAAATACTTCTTAGCATCCGTTTGAGTCAGTTTTTGAACTGGGATTCCTGACAAGCGACTCAAGGTGGTCAAAATATCAGACTCTGTCACCAAGTCTTTGTAGACAGGTACTTCCTCTTCTTTTGCGATTAGCTGGGCTGCCTGTTTCCACTTGCCATCCATCAGGGCCTTGTCAGCTGGACTCAAATCTGAATCGTCTGCTTTTACATGCTTTGCCTTATTTTGCACTGTTGCTGCTGCTTCGTCCAAGAGGTCGATAGCAGAGTCTGGCAAGTGACGACTGGTTAAATAACGATGAGCCATCTTAACCGCTGTTTCAACCGCTTCATCTGTGATTTGTACACGGTGATGTTTCTCATAAGTCGCCTTCAAACCTTGTAAAATAGTCATACTATCTGCCACACTTGGTTCTTCAATCGTCACTTTAGCGAAACGACGAGAAAGAGCCGCATCTTTTTCGATATGTTTTTGATATTCTTCCTGAGTGGTGGCACCAACCGTTCTCAAAGTTCCACGCGCCAAGGCTGGTTTCAAGATATTGGCCGCATCCAGAGTCGAATCAATCCCGCTACCAGAACCCATGATGGTGTGGAGTTCATCGATAAAGAGGATGACTTGGCCATCTTCTTCAATATCCTTGATGATATTATTCATGCGTTCTTCAAAGTCACCACGGAAGCGTGTCCCTGCAACGACATTCATCAAATCAAGTTCTAACACGCGCATCTTAGCCATTTCCGCAGGCACGTCACCACTAGCAATACGCTGGGCAAGACCAAGGGCCAGAGCTGTTTTCCCGACACCAGCATCCCCAACCAAGACAGGGTTGTTCTTAGTCTTACGGCTCAAAATTTGAATCATACGTGAGATTTCCTTGTCCCGACCGATGACTGGTTCTAACTTGCCAGAACGCGCTTGCTCTGTCAAATCATGCGTATAGTCCTCGAGACCACCACTAGGAGTCTGCGGCATGCCCATCATATTGGCCATAGAATTTTGCTTGTCAGCTACTGTACGATGGCGTTGGCGTAAAGCCTTGAGATCTTCACGAGTCCAGCCTGCCCGTTCTTCTAAATTTCGACGAAGAGCAGCAATCTTGACCTGATCTTTCTTGTCTTCATAAGAAAAACCAGCCCTCTCCAAGATACGAGTCGCCAAGGCATTGCCATCATGCAAAATCGCATAGAGGACGTGCTCTGTCCCTAGCACCTTAGCATGGACCACTGACGCTACATACTCTGCTTCGTCAAAAAGAACCTGCAAACGACGGGAGAACGGCAATTCCGTAAAGGTTTCATCCTGGCTATAGTCCGTTTCAGTCAGTTCCAAAGCCACCTCTTCTAAACGGTCCATCTCATACGGATAATCATTTAAAGTTGCCCCTGCTACACTATAACTGTGATTAGACATGGCAATCAACAAGTGCCACGACTCTAGATAACGAGCTCCAAAATGTCCAGCAACCATGTAGGCACTTTCGATACATTCATTCAATGCTTTTGAATAGTTCATCTTACTTCCCTTTTCTATCTACCTCTTGTATGACCTGACGTAGCATGTTTGCTCGAACAACTGGAGCTTCTTCTCCTAAAACGCGATCCAAAGCTACTGATTCTAGCAAATTCATCTCCTGCTTGGTCATCAATTCCTGCTCAACCAAAAGCTGGAGAATATCCTCATAAATTTCTTGACTGACTCGCTCACCAATCGAGTAAAGCAGCTCCCGGAGCATTTCATGATGACTAGAAAACTCAATCCGTCCTATACGAATGTAGCCTCCGCCACCACGCTTACTTTCAACCAAGTAGCCTCTACTTTCCGTAAAGCGTGTCTTGATCACGTAGTTAATCTGACTAGGAACAACCTGAAAGGTATCTGCCAACTGACTCCGTTGCAACTCCACGATACCAGATTGATCTAAAATCGCCTTGATGTAGGCCTCAATATGATCCGATGTATTTTTAAATCTCATAACAAACCCACCTCTCTCTTTAAACCTTGACCTTGTTTGACTATTATACCGAAATTTTCTCATTTTTAAAAGAAAAAGGGCGCTGGTAAAGGATAATCTTCACCAACTCCCTATTTTTCTACTTATCTAAGCCTAATTCTGCCAAGATTTGACGTTTGTAGGCAATCTTTTGGACTTCCTTGTCCTCATCTTCAGACCAATCTAGTTTAATTTCTGAAACAATCTGCCCAGGGCGATTTTTCAAGATATAGATGCGGTCGCTGAGATTGAGGGCCTCCTCAATACTATGCGTGATGATCAGGGTTGTTAGCTGCAACTGCTTGTGAATCTCAAGATACCAAGCGTGGAGTTCCATCTTTGTCATCTCATCCAAGGCGCTAAAGGCCTCATCTAAGAGAAAGAGCTTGTGCCCAAAAAGGTAGGTCCGGAGTAAGGCTACACGCTGGCGCATCCCACCGCTAAGTTCATGAGGATACTTGTCTCTTACAGCTGTCAGCTGGAAGGTCGCAAGAATTTTATCCGCTCGGGAAATAGCTTCTGCCTTATCCACCTTTTGAATCAAGAGGGGCAGAATGATATTTCCAAGCACCGTCTTGTGCTCCAAGAGCAGATCCTTTTGCAACATATAACTCACGCGCCCCTTGGGATTTTCTTCACCATCAAGGACAATTCTCCCTGACTGAACTTCTAAAATCCCAGCGATTAGATTAAAGAGGGTGGTCTTTCCAACACCACTTGGGCCTAGGATGGAAACCACTTCGCCTGAAGTCACCTGTAGGTTGATATCCTCTAAAATCCTCTCCTGACCATAGGCATAACTGACGTGCTCTAGTCTAATTTCTGTCATTATTTCACAAATTCGTTGGTGAAGCCTTTGTCTGTCAAGTCTTCTTTAAGGATACCATTTTCTTTATCCCATTTGTAGAAAGCATTCCAGCGAGCTGCGTCAAATTGACCCCATTTTTCCTTGTCGCTTGCGTATTCTTTTGACAAGTATTTTTGAGATTCGATGACAAAGTCACGTTTTTCCTTGAGTTCAGGTGCATTCTTGATGAGAATATCTGCAGCTTCTTCTGGATGTTCCATGGCATATTGGTAGCCTTTTTTGATGGCTTGGATGACTTTGCGAGCTTCTTCTTTGTTATCTTTCAGATAGTCGTTGTTTGCGATGATAACTGGTGAATAGTAGTCAAACTCCTTGACATAGTCTTTCAAGTACATGAAGTTAGCATCTACACCTTGAGATTTAGCAAGGATACCATCCCAACCGTAGTAAATCCAAGCAGTATCAAAGACCCCATTGGCAATCGGTGTGATTGAGTTTGAGTCGTTATTTGGTACTTTTTCAACCTTCTCAAAGTCTCCACCTTGAGATTCTACCAAGGTTTTCAACATAGCAAGTTCAGTTGGGTCATTCCATGTCCCATATTTCTTACCAACCAAGTCTTTTGGACTGCTTACATTATCAGATTTACGAGAGATGATTCCTGATGTATTGTGTTCAACAATAGCTGCAACGGCAGTGATTCCTGCTCCTTTTTCCAATTTCTTAGCCATGTAGTCTTGGAAATACACTGCAAATGGTGCCTTTCCGTTGATAACCAAGTCAGAAGAACTTTCTTCTGGTGGCAATTTCAAATCAACATCCACTCCAGCTTCTTTGAAATAACCTTTTTCCTTGGCAACATAAAGCCCTGTGTGGTTGGTATTTGGTGTCCAGTCTAGGATAAAGTCAACCTTCTTAAGTTCTGCCTCTTTGTTGTCTTTAGAAGCAGTTCCTTGACCACAGGCCACAAGCACAACAGCTACAAGAGCTGTTACAAGCGTTAAAAACACTTTCCATGTTTTCTTCATTTTGATTTCCTCTTTTCTTTTTCAGAAACATTCTAATTCTACGAACGTTTCCATTTAATAACATATTTTTCACTAATATCGACCAACTTCATACCCAAAAGGCTGATAATCGATACCAGAATAATAATAGCGAACATGGTATCATACTGAAACAATTTCTTGGACTGAATCATATAAACACCAAGCCCCTCAAAGCCTCCCAACCACTCAGATACCACTGTTGTGATAAAAGCGTAGGAGACACTGACCCTCAGACCAGCATAAAAGTAGGGCAGGCTGACTGGAATTTTAAAATGCCACAGGATTTGCCAAGGCTTGGCCCGCATCAGACTAAACAAGGTCAGCATATCCTTGTCGCAATGCCTAAAACCGTCCAAAATGCTGACGATGATGGGAAAGGTTGTCGTTAAGATAATCAAGACAATCTTGGGCAAAATCCCATAACCTAGCCACAAGACCAGGATAGGAGCTATGGCAATGGTCGGAATGGTCTGAATGACCACCATCATAGGGTAAATCAGGTCATTGAGCCAAGTCAAACTATCCATGAGTACAGCCATAAGACAGGCAATCAAAACTCCCAAAATCAGCCCCAGTAAAGCCACTCTCAAGGTCGCCCAGCTATGGTGCCAGAGAAATTCTCTGTCACGAACAAAGGGCTGGAGAATTTCAAGAGGTGTCGGCAGGATAAACTTGGGGAGAAGTTTAAGAAAACCTGCTAACTGCCAGATTGACAAGACTCCGAGAAAGCCCAATAGACTAATGTGTCGTCTCAGTATACTTCTCAAGTTTCTCATCAATACTTAAAATCTCTCCTACATTTATTTTGACATTGGCAAAGACATTGTCTGCCCCCTGCCCTGCCACTTCCAGCGCTTCTTTTAGAATGCGCATAAGCTCATCAAACTCCCCTTCCAAGACCGTTTCAAATGGTGTCACTACCATCGTCACTTCTTGAGTTTGCAGATAAGCAATGACCTGATCAATAACAGCTATCCGATCAATCCCCTGTGCTAGGGGTAAAACTTGCAAGGCAATGCTTGCTTTCATAAGAACCTCCTCTTCTCGTTTTCCTTTTTAAAAAAAGAAAAACCTTTACCATACATGGAAAAGGTGCAAAATTAGACTAAGTATCGTTCCCTCCGCTGGCATTACCCAGATCAGGTGCGGTCGAAGTTTAACACTTCCTCTCAGACTGTACACAGACTCCCATATATTATATGTATATATGATAGCGCAAAATAAGAAAAATGTCAAGGAAACTGCTTACAGAAAAGAGCAGGAAATTTCTCCTACTCCAATTTTCTATACTCGTTCTCCATCACTGTTTACTCTGTAGCCATCCACCGTCGTATTAACAGCTAAGGCGCCTGAAGAGTAAGAATAATACCACTTACCAGAGACCTGGTACCAGCCTGTTTTCATTGCCCCTGAACTACCCAGATAATACCACGAGCCATTCTCCTTTAACCATCCTGTCTGCATTTCACCAGATAATTTCAAATAATACCAGCTAGAACCATCTTTCAGCCATCCTGTTGATTTATAACCATTTGATTTGAAATGATACCAACTACCATTTATTTTCTTCCAACCGACAGTTGAACTATTATTGGATCCATAGCTAGAGATATTTCCTGATTGATTCTGATAATTTTGTGAAGAAGTCACTCCCTCTAGCTGTATATAGCGACGACTTCCGTTATAAGCCGTATAACTCAACCACTTGTAGCCGTCTTTTTCAAGTATCTGATCATAATGAACCTTCTCCCCAGGATAATAGTAATCAATCACAGTTGCACTAACTAGGGGTTCAGTTTTGATAGCAGACTTGGTCTTAAAATAATGAGTTCCACCTGTTGAAGAAAGAACAGAATGACCTAGAGGATTTTTATTCACAGCCTCCAATTGAACATAACGATAGCTTCCATTATAGGCAGTATAACTCAACCACTTGTAGCCGTCTTTTTCGAGAATTTGATCATAATGAACCTTCTCTCCAGGATAATAGTAATCAATCACAGTTGCACTAACTAGGGGTTCAGTTTTAATAGCAGACTTGGTCTTAAAATAATGAGTTCCGCCTGTTGAAGTTGAGGATTGACTATTCCCAACACTGCCACCATCCAAATCTTTAAAATGAATAAATCCTGTCATCGTGTTTGCTTTTATAATTCGTTTATTATAGGATTCTGTATAACCATAGTTATATTCCTCAATCTCAATCTGATCTCCCATTACATTTGACACCCAGGCAACATGACCATAAGTTCCTGCAGTAGACCAAGTAATGGAACCAATCGTCGGTGTATTATCTACACGATAACCTTCCCGACGAGCACGATGTCCCCATTCATTCGCATTTCCATAAGCTGCCGGCATTTCAAAACCATTGACATTACTCAAACGAAAGGCTACAAAAGAAGTACACTGACGAGAATACATGCGCCACTGATCAATCTCCTGGCTCCCATTTTTATAATAAGCAGGATAATCATCCCCACGCGCAATCGATCCATTTCCTCTGGAATAGGCATAGACACTATCACCAGCTGCTAGCATCAATCCTACTACTAAAAAAGGAACAAGCTTTTTAACTGACATCTTCAAGTAATAACTTGTTCCTCTTGCTATAAACGGTAAAATTTTCATTCTTCCTCCTTGAAAAATAATATAAAGCGATGATTGCCTTCACCTAAATTATTCGGAGAAAAAAGAAAAAGTGAGAAAATTTCTCACTTTAGTCAAGATAATGAATCAAATTCTTTTCTGTAAGAATATCTGAGTAAGTAAAGGATTCAACGTAAACATTAACTTGTTTATCTCCTTCCACATCCCCAAACTCCACAATAAATAGGGATGGATAAACTTCAATTAGCTTACCCAATCTATTTTTTTGGCGCTTACGACCATTCTCCAAAGTCATTTCTACGACTTGTCCCTCATGTGCCTTGATTTCTTCTTTGATTTTTTTCATCTTGGCTACATCTGTAAATGCATCTGACATCTTATGCCTCCCTCTTTGAGATACTTGAAAATTTATTGTATTCTTTTTGGAAAATCAATTCCACTGTTCCACGAGCTCCACTACGGTTTTTCTCGATAATAACTTCCACCTTATTATTTGGGATACCTTCCTCTTCTTCACCACCACGTTCATAGTAGTCATCGCGATAGAGAAAAGCTACGATATCAGCGTCCTGCTCAATAGACCCAGATTCACGAATATCAGACAAGACCGGTCTCTTGTCCTGACGTTGTTCTACACCACGAGAAAGCTGACTCAGAGCGATTACTGGAACCTTCAATTCCTTGGCTAGTATTTTCAACTGACGAGAAATTTCAGAAACTTCTTGTTGACGATTTTCTCGACCAGTTCCCGTGATAAGTTGCAAATAGTCTATCAAAATCAAACCAAGATTTCCAGTTTCTTGAGCCAATTTACGAGAACGAGAACGAATCTCTGTAATCCGAATACCTGGCGTATCATCGATATAGATACTGGCGTTAGCTAGATTACCCTGAGCAATAGTATATTTTTGCCACTCCTCATCTGTCAATTGCCCTGTACGGATAGAATGTGACTCCACTAAGCCTTCTGCAGCTAACATACGATCTACCAAGCTTTCCGCACCCATTTCGAGTGAAAAAATAGCAACCGTTTTGTCCAACTTAGTCCCAATGTTCTGAGCGATATTCAAGGCAAATGCTGTCTTACCAACTGCTGGACGAGCTGCTAAGATAATCAACTCCTCCTCATGAAGTCCTGTTGTCATATGATCCAAATCACGATAACCTGTCGCAATACCTGTAATATCGGTCGTTTGTTGCGAGCGAGCTTCCAGATTTCCAAAGTTGAGATTCAACACATCTCGAATGTTCTTAAACCCGCTTCGATTTGCATTTTCACTGACATCAATCAGCCCTTTTTCTGCCTGAGCAATAATTTCATCAGCTGGTTGTGACGCTTCGTAAGCTTGGTTGACAGACTCTGTCAACTTGGCAATTAAACGACGTAGCATTGCTTTTTCTGCAACAATCTTAGCATAATACTCCGCATTAGCAGAAGTTGGCACAGAATTGACAATCTCAACCAAGTAAGACAAGCCACCAATATTCTGTAAATCACCTTGATTATCAAGGATAGTACGAACCGTTGTTGCATCTATGGCATCACCACGATCGGATAAATCGACCATGGCTTGGAAAATCAAACGATGGGCATACTTAAAAAAGTCCCGAGACTCAATGTATTCTCGCACAAAAACAAGTTTACTCTCATCAATAAAGATAGCCCCTAAAACGGATTGCTCAGCTAAGATATCTTGAGGTTGTACTCGTAACTCTTCTACTTCTGCCATCAGACTTCCCTTCCTTTTACAATCTTGTCAAGAAGGTGTAAACTTATCCTTCTTTCACACGAAGATTGATTACACTTGTGATATCTTGATAGATTTTCACTGGCACATCAATCAAACCAACCGCTCGAATCGGAGCTTGTACTTGAATATGACGTTTATCAATCTTAATTCCAAATTGCTTTTGCAATTCTTCTGCAATCTTCTTATTGGTAATAGAACCAAAGGTACGACCATCTGGACCAACTTTTTCAACAAATTCTACAACAGTTTCTTCTGCTTCAAGTTGTGCTTTAATTGCTTTTCCTTCTGCAATCATCTCAGCGTGAGCTTTTTCTTCCGATTTTTGTTTACCACGAAGTTCACCTACAGCTTGAGCAGTCGCTTCTTTGGCTAGATTCTTTTTGATAAGAAAGTTTTGCGCATACCCTGTTGGTACTTCCTTAATTTCGCCTTTTTTACCTTTTCCTTTAACATCTGCTAAAAAGATTACTTTCATTCTTCTTTCTCCTTTTCCTTTATTTCATTTAATACAATTTCTGTCAGTTTTTCACCTGCTTTTGACAAGGTTACATCTTTAATTTGAGCTGCTGCCAAATTAAAGTGGCCTCCACCGCCTAACTCTTCCATAATCCGTTGTACATTCAGTTTACTACGACTTCGAGCTGAGATAGAGATAAATCCTTGTGTATTCTTCGCAAGAACAAAACTCGCTTCAATACCTGACATGGCTAACATGGCATCTGCTGCCTTACTAATAACAACTGTATCATAGCATTTCGTGTCCTTAGCCTCTGCTATTAGTACATCTGAACCTAATTTACGCCCCTGTAAAATAAGTTCATTGACCTCACGATATTCTTCAAAATCTGTCGCAGCGATTTCCTGGATAGCAATACTATCACTTCCGCGCGTTCTGAGATAGCTAGCAACATCAAATGTCCGACTAGTTACTCGCGAGGTGAAATTTTTAGTATCCAACATCATACCAGCCATCAAAACACTTGCTTGCATACGACTCAAACGATTTTTCTTAGAATTCTGGAACTGAATCAATTCCGTTACCAACTCACTGGCACTACTTGCACCACTTTCGATATAAGTAATGACCGCATTATCTGGAAAATCCTGATCCCTTCTATGGTGGTCAATAACAATGGTTTGGGTAAATAAATCATAAAATTCTTTTGATAATGTTAAGGCTGTCTTTGAATGGTCTACAAGAATCAACAAAGAACGATTGGTCACCATCCCCATTGCATCCTTAACAGACAACAACTTCGTAACTCCTTCTTTTTCTATGAATGAAACAGCTCGTTCAATATCTGGAGACATTTGTTCTTCATCATAAAGAGCATAGCTATTTTCAATCACATTGCTGGCGAACAACTGCATACCTACAGCAGAGCCCAAAGCATCCATGTCTAAATTTTTGTGACCGACTACAAAAACCTGATCTACACTCCGAATCTTATCTGAAATAGCTGTCATCATAGCGCGCGTACGAGTCCGTGTACGCTTGATTGAAGCAGCAGACCCACCACCAAAATAAACTGGATTTTTCGTTTCGTCGTTTTCCTTAACAACCACCTGGTCGCCACCACGTACTTCAGCCAAGTTCAAATTGAGCAAAGCAACTTTCCCTATCTCATCATGATTTCCATCGCCATAAGAAAATCCCATACTTAAGGTCAAGGGCAACTGTCTCTGTTTCGACTCTTCTCTGAAAGCATCAATAACAGAAAATTTATCATTCATCAAGCCCTCAAGCACCGTGTAGTCAGTAAATAGATAAAATCGATCCATACTTACCCGACGAGAAAACATCATGTATTTTTCTGAAAACTCTGATATAAAATTAGCTACAAAACTATTGATTTGACTAATATCTGACTCAGAAGTTGCATCCTCCAAATCATCATAATTATCCACAGAGACAATCCCAATCACTGGTCGACTTGTTACCAATTCATCTGTTATGGCTTGTTCCCTGGATACATCTACAAAATACAAAACACCGGAAGAAGCATCCATATGAACAGCATAACGCTTCTCACCAAGCTTGGCATAAGTAGACGGATTTCCTACTGAAGCCTTAATAATCGTTTGAACAGCTTCTAAATCAAAATCACCATCTTCCTTGGTCAAAATCAATTCAGCATAGGGATTAAACCACTCAACCTCTCCAGAAGATAAATTCAATTTCATAACACCTACAGGCATCTGTTCCAATAGAGATGTCAAACTTTCTTCCGCTTGGTGGTTTACATACTGTATCTGTTCTACATCACTCCTTGTATAATGCACTCTCAGTTTCTTAAATAAAAAAACATAGCCTCCTACAAAAAGAAACAAAATTAAAACCGTCAACAGATTATTATTAACAAAAATAATGAAAGTGGATAAGACTCCAAACGCAATCAATCCTACTAGAATAGGAAAAATTGGACTTACATAAAATTTTTTCATTCAAAACCTCTTGGCACCCATTATACCATAATACCCCTCAAAAAGCGACTTTTTAAAAGTGTAATCAGTAATTCTATCAATTATAAGAAAAAGGTAGTTTACAATTCAGTAAACCTACCTTTACACATATTGAAATTAAGATTCTTTAACCTCTAACAAACCAATTTCGCCATCCTCACGACGATAAATCACATTGGTTGTCTGATCTTCAACATCCACATAGATAAAGAAATCATGCCCCAATAAATCCATTTGTAGAATTGCTTCTTCCAAATCCATTGGTTTTAAATCAATTTGTTTTGAACGAACAACTTTAGACTGGACAACATTTGAATCTTCCACCAAAGCATCTGTAAATAATTGACCAGTTGCTACCTTATTTTTATTTTTACGCTCGATTTTTGTTTTATTTTTACGAATCTGACGTTCAATTTTATCAGTTACAAGGTCAATTGAACCATACATATCTTGAGATACATCTTCTGCGCGGAGAGTAATAGATCCAAGCGGAATCGTTACTTCCACTTTAGCCGTTTTTTCACGATAAACTTTTAAGTTAATTCGGGCATCCAACTCTTGTTCTGGTTGGAAGTACTTTTCGATCTTTTCGAGTTTAGAAACTACATAATCACGAATTGCTTCTGTTACTTCTAGGTTTTCACCACGGATACTATATTTAATCATATGAGTACCTTCTTTCTAAACATTTTTGTTTTTATGATTTTATTATAACGCTTTCATTCTATTTTTGCAAATTTTTTCCTCATCTTACAAGGGAAAATGTTTTTACATCCTTAGCACCAGCTTCTTCCAACAGTTTCTTAACACGATTTATAGTTGCTCCTGTAGTATAGATATCATCTATAAGTAGGATTTTTTTAGGAATAGTGACTCCACTTTTAATAAAGAAAGGAAGTTCTGTCCCCAAGCGCTCTGAACGATTTTTAGAAGAACTGGCTCTCTCTTCTCTTTTCTCTAATAAATCCAGATACTCAAAACCTGCTGCCTCTACCAAGCCCTCAACCTGATTAAATCCTCTATTAGCATATCTATCAGGACTTAGGGGAATTACAACAAATTGATACTCTTTGTACTTTTTCAACTCCTCACTTAAAAATGAAGCGAAAACTTTTCTTAACAGGAAGTCTCCATCAAACTTATACCGACTGAAAAAATCCTTCATAGCTTGATTGTAAGTAAAAATCGCTCTATGACTGACTCCAACTCCTTCTTTACACCAAAGTTGACAATCTTGACACTTTGTTGACAACTCTGTTTTCATACAATTTGGACAGTTCTCTTCCCCAATTCTTTCAAAAGTAGAATCACAGTCTGAACAAAGACAAGAGTCATCATTCCTCAGAAGTAAGAGACTACTAAAAGTTAAAACAGTCTTCATAGTCTGCCCACATAACAAGCACTTCATAGACCAGCCTCCTTATTCATCATCTGAATTTCCTTAATCGCCTTCTTGATTGAAGCATTTAACCCATCATGGAAGAAAAGCAAATCTCCTGTCGGTCTATCCATGCTTCGTCCAACTCGTCCACCAATCTGAATCAAACTAGACTTGGTAAACAAACGATGATTGGCCTCTACTACGAAAACATCCACACAAGGGAAGGTAACTCCACGCTCCAAGATTGTCGTACTGATAAGTATTGTCAGTTCTCCATCTCGAAAAGCTTGTACTTGCTCTAATCGATCCTCTGTTACAGAAGATACAAAGCCAATTTTCTCATTTGGAAATTGCTCCTGTAAGATTTCTTCTAACTGCTCCCCTTTCTTAATTTCTGAAGCAAAAATGAGTAACGGATAAGCTGTCTTTCTCTGCTTCTCAATATAGGACTTTAACTTTGGTGACAAACGATTCTTGTCTAAGTAGCGATTAAAATCCGATAACCAAATTGGTTTTGGAATAATCAACGGATTTCCATGAAACCGTCTCGGTAAATTCAGTCTTTTTAGTTCTCCTAAACGGACCTTTTTATCTAACTCATTGGTCGAAGTCGCTGTTAAAAAGATTCTCAATCCATTCTCCTTTACACTATTCTTGACAGCGTGGTAAAGCATTGGATTATCAACATAAGGAAAAGCATCTACTTCATCCACTATCAGCAAATCAAAAGCTTGATAAAACTTCAATAACTGATGGGTTGTTGCAACAACTAGTGGTGTTCGAAAATAAGGTTCCGATTCTCCATGTAGCAAAGCTATCCCGCAAGAAAAATCCTGTTGCAGGCGCTTGTACAGCTCCAAACAAACATCTATGCGAGGACTAGCCAAACACACTGCACCACCCGCATTGATCACTTTAGCCACTACTTGATAAATCATTTCTGTCTTTCCAGCTCCTGTTACCGCATGAACTAAGGTTGGCTTTTGCTTGTCTACTGCTTGAAGCAGTCCCTCTGACACCTTCTCTTGAAAAGGAGTTAATTGGCCGCGCCATTTGAGAACATCTTGCTTCGGAAAATCCTCCTGCGGAAAATAGTATAAAGTTTGATCACTTCTGACTCGCTTCATCAGCAAGCACTCTCGACAATAGTAAGCACCGATGGGCAAATACCATTCTTCTAGAATAGTACTATTACAACGTTGACAGAAAAGTTTCCCCTTCTCCTTTCTCATTGCTGGAAGTTTCTCCGCCAACTGACGTTCTTCTTCTGTTAATTCATTCTCAGTAAATAAACGACCGAGATAATCTAAATTTACTTTCATACTTCTTTATTCGTAAAAACTAGCACTTTAGATGATTTTTTAGTACAATTAAATCATGGAATTTAGAACAATTAAAGAGGACGACCAAGTCCAAGAAGAAATCAAAAAATCTCGCTTTATCTGCCATGCCAAGCGTGTTTATAGCGAAGAAGAGGCTCGTGACTTCATTACTGCCATCAAAAAAGAACACTACAAAGCGACACATAACTGCTCTGCCTTTATTATTGGAGAACGTAGTGAAATTAAACGTACAAGTGATGATGGTGAGCCTAGTGGTACTGCTGGTGTTCCCATGCTTGGGGTACTAGAAAATCACAATCTCACCAATGTCTGTGTGGTCGTGACACGCTACTTTGGTGGTATTAAACTAGGCGCTGGAGGACTAATTCGTGCTTACGCCGGCAGTGTCGCCTTAGCTGTCAAAGAAATTGGTATTATTGAAATAAAAGAACAGGCTGGCATTGCTATTCAAATGTCTTATGCTCAGTACCAAGAGTACAGTAACTTCCTTAAAGAACATGATCTCATGGAGCTGGATACAAACTTTACAGATCAAGTCGATACGATGATTTATGTTGATAAAGAAGAAAAAGAAACTATTAAAGCTGCACTTGTGGAGTTTTTTAATGGAAAAGTCACTTTAACTGACCAAGGTTTACGAGAGGTTGAAGTTCCTGTAAACTTAGTGTAAACAATGAATAATACAGCGTTTCGTTGACATTCTCACAACTACTTTAGCGAGCAAAATAAAAAGATGCGTACCAAAATATACTAGAAAATGAAGCAATTCAAACGAAACCTGATATCGTTTTCCTTCACACCTATTTACTAGAATTAGCTGAACGCAATCACTTGAAAATTAATGACTTTGATCTATGATATATAGAAATCCTATCGCTTCGATAGGATTTCTATATTTTACAAATGGTATGGATAGCGTTATACTAAAGATATCTTATACAAAGAGGTATTCATATGTCTATTTATAACAACATTACTGAATTAATCGGTCAAACACCGATTGTTAAACTTAACAACATCGTGCCAGAAGGTGCTGCAGACGTCTATATAAAGCTTGAAGCATTTAATCCTGGTTCATCTGTAAAAGACCGTATTGCCCTTAGCATGATTGAAAAAGCTGAACAAGATGGTATTCTGAAACCTGGTTCTACTATTGTTGAAGCAACAAGTGGAAACACTGGTATTGGACTTTCATGGGTAGGTGCTGCTAAAGGGTATAAAGTCGTCATCGTTATGCCTGAAACTATGAGTGTAGAACGACGTAAAATTATCCAAGCTTATGGTGCTGAACTCGTCCTAACTCCTGGTAGCGAGGGAATGAAAGGTGCTATTGCTAAGGCTCAAGAAATCGCTGCTGAACGTGATGGTTTCCTTCCTCTTCAATTTGACAATCCAGCTAATCCAGAAGTACACGAAAGAACAACAGGAGCTGAGATACTAGCTGCTTTCGGTAAAGATGGATTAGATGCCTTTGTTGCTGGAGTAGGTACCGGTGGAACGATTTCTGGTGTTTCTCATGCACTCAAATCAGAAAATTCTAACATTCAAGTTTTTGCAGTAGAAGCAGATGAATCTGCTATTCTATCTGGTGAAAAACCTGGTCCTCACAAAATTCAAGGTATCTCAGCTGGATTTATTCCTGATACACTTGATACTAAAGCCTATGATGGTATCGTTCGTGTAACATCAGATGACGCTCTTGCACTCGGACGTGAAATTGGTGGAAAAGAAGGCTTCCTTGTAGGGATTTCCTCAGCTGCAGCTATCTACGGAGCCATCGAGGTTGCCAAAAAATTAGGTACAGGTAAAAAAGTCCTTGCCCTAGCACCAGATAACGGTGAACGTTATCTCTCTACAGCACTTTATGAATTGTAACCGTCCAATAACGAAGTATATTGAAAAATCTCCAGACTAGAGAACTCACGGATAGTTCCTAATCTGGAGATTTCTTATTTGCACTTTTCTTGTACAACTTTAGTCCACGGTAAATAGGCCTCTAAAACCTCTTTGTTTACGAGAGTTTCCACGTTTGGAAGACATGCTAGAAGATAGGATAGATATTTCTCACTATTTATAATGGATTGAAATAAGATATGAACAAATCGATTAGGACATGATGGTAAAGCGTAATCCCTTGTTTCTCAGCTTTCCCAGACAAAAAAGTCCAATAGTAAGTCAGCTGACTATCACTCTCTAGCACCCTATAAGAAGTTTCATCCGCATGAAGTAAGGACTGCGTCAATAGTCTCTCTCGCAAGAGGTTATAAAGGGGCTCCAAATAGTATTGACTCGCCTTGATATGCCAATTAGCAATTTCCTTACGTGTGATTGGTAAACCCATCTTAGCCCAATCTTCTTCTTGGCGATAATTGGGTACCTTCAGATTAAACTTCTGATGGATGGTGTGAGCGATAATAGAAGCTGAGCCAAGGCTATGCGCCAAAGGGGCTTTAGGAATAGGAGCTTTCACAAGCTTATCCAGATGATTATCTTTTACTCGTTATGGACAATGCTATATGGCATAAATCAAGTACCTTAAAGATTCCGACTAATATTGGTTTTACCTTTATTCCTCCATACACACCAGAGATGAACCCCATTGAACAAGTGTGGAAAGAGATTCGTAAACGTGGATTTAAGAATAAAGCCTTTCAAACTTTGGAAGATGTCATGAATCAACTTCAAGATGTCATACAAGGACTGGAGAAGGAGGTGATAAAGTCCATCGTTAATCGGAGATGGACTAGAATGCTTTTTGAAAGCAGATGAGTATAAAAAGAAAGTCCTCATTTCAATAGAAATCACGACTTTCTGATGGATTTATTTTTGGAGTGATAGAAAAGCCCTTCATAAGCCAGTCTACTTGTTCAGGTGTGAGAGCTTTGACATCCTTTTCTGTACTGGGCCAAGTCAGTCTGCCGTTCTCAAAGCGTTTATATAGTAGCCAAAATCCTTGACCATCCCAGTAAAGGGCTTTAAAGCGGTCTTTACGTCCACCACAAAAGAGAAAGACTTGACCGGAGAAAGGATCCAATTCAAAGTGGGTTTTAACTACATAGGCTAATGAGTCTATTCCCTGCCTCATATCTATCTTGCTACAAACAAGGTGAACTTGACCTAAATCACTTAGTTGAATTATCATAGTACAATACCTTTCCTCCGATAATTATTTTTTATCTAGTATACTGGAAGTTAGGGAATTAGGATAGATACCTTGTTATGACGCGCTTACTATGAATTTGAAGTATAGTCTCCTAAATGCACTTAGCCCTTATTATAGGGCTTTTTGTTTTAATTATTCTAATCGAGTGAGACTGGGGGAAAAACAATTTCAGGAAAAATATAAGCCCTATACAAAAAAGGAAGCAAATTGCTTCCTTTCTATTATTAGTTATTCAAGGCTGCTGCCATTGTAGCTGCAACTTCAGCTTCGAAGTCGTTTGCAGCTTTCTCGATACCTTCACCAACTTCAAAGCGAGCAAACTCAACTACCGAAGCGTTAACTGATTCAAGGTATGCTTCAACTGTCTTGCTGTCATCCATGATGTAAACTTGTGCAAGAAGTGTGTAAGCTTGGTCAACTTTAGTATTATCAAGCATGAAGCGATCCATTTTACCTGGGATAATTTTGTCCCAGATTTTTTCTGGTTTGCCTTCTGCAGCCAATTCAGCTTTGATGTCAGCTTCAGCTTGAGCAATAACATCATCAGTTAATTGAGCTTTTGATCCATACTTCAAGTGTGGAAGAGCTGGTTTATTAACCATTGCACGGCTTTCGTTGTCTTGGTCGATAACGTGATTCAATTGTGCCAACTCATCTTTAACGAATTGCTCATCCAATTCTTTGTAAGAAAGAACTGTTGGTTTCATCGCTGCGATGTGCATTGACAATTGTTTAGCAAGTGCTTCGTCTCCACCTTCAACAACTGAAATAACACCGATACGTCCACCGTTATGTTGGTATGCTCCAAAGTGTTGTGCGTCTGTTTTTTCAATCAATGCAAAGCGACGGAATGAGATTTTCTCTCCGATAGTTGCTGTTGCAGATACGTATGCAGCTTCAAGAGTTTCACCTGAAGGCATTATCAAAGCAAGAGCTTCTTCGTTGTTAGCAGGTTTTCCTTCAGCAATGACTTTAGCTGTAGTATTTACCAATTCAACGAATTGAGCGTTTTTTGCAACGAAGTCAGTTTCAGCGTTTACTTCAATAACTGCTGCAACATTACCGTTAACATAAACACCAGTCAAACCTTCTGCAGCAACACGGTCAGCTTTCTTAGCTGCCTTAGCCATACCTTTTTCACGAAGCAATTCAATCGCTTTTTCGATGTCACCGTCTGTTTCTACAAGCGCTTTTTTAGCGTCCATAACACCGGCACCAGATTTTTCACGCAACTCTTTTACAAGTTTAGCTGTAATTTCTGCCATTTTAATTCTCCTATATTTTTTGAAAATAGGAGAGCCGGGCTAAGCCCCGCCCTCCTAGGTAATTACTATTTGTATAAATTAAGCGTTGTCGCCTTCTACAACTTCAACGATTTCTTCAATTGAATCTGCTTGAGTTTCTGAAGCTGCAAATTCTGCTTCAACTGCTACTGCATCCTCACCTTGACGTCCTTCGATAATAGCGTCAGCCAATTTAGCTGTGATCAATTTAACAGCACGGATAGCGTCATCGTTAGCTGGGATGATTACATCGATATCATCTGGATCAGTATTGGTGTCAACCATCGCTACAACTGGGATTCCCAATTTTTTAGCTTCTTTAACAGCGATTTGCTCTTTATGTGGGTCAACTACGTACATCACATCTGGGATACGAGGCATATCTTCGATACCGCCCAAGAATTTTTCAAGACGCGCACGTTGTTTGTTAAGAAGTGCAACTTCTTTCTTAGGAAGAACTTCGAAAGTTCCATCTTCTTCCATACGTTTAATTTCTTTCAAACGAGCGATACGTTTTTGGATTGTTCCCCAGTTTGTAAGAGTTCCACCCAACCAACGGTGGTTGATGAAGTATTGACCTGAACGTACTGCTTCTTCAGCAACTGCATCAGCTGCTTGTTTCTTAGTACCAACGAACAATACAACTGCATCGTTAGCTGCTGCATCACGCATGAAGTCGTATGCTTGGTCAGCGTATTTTACAGTTTGTTGCAAGTCGATAACGTGGATTCCGTTACGTTCAGTAAAGATGTACTTAGCCATCTTAGGATTCCAGCGACGAGTTTGGTGACCAAAGTGTACACCAGCCTCAAGAAGTTGTTTCATTGAAATTACTGCCATGAGTATTTCTCCTTTTTGTTTTTTTCCTCTTCTTGACTTCAACTCGCAAAACGACCCAAGGGCAACTGCTTCACAATTCATCAAGAATGAGTATTATCGTTCACACGACAATTTTCATTTTACCATACTTTTCCAATATTTTCAAGCTATTTTGATATAATTTTTAAGGCTCTATAATATTTGTAGTGGGTAAATCCACTATAGATATTATGGAGCCTATTTTATTGTAGAAAAAAAGTCCCATAAGATCTATAATGAAAAGCGATCAAACAACTCATTAGAAAGATTCATATGGGACAATTACATTTTATCACAAAACTACTCGATATCAAAGACACAAATATCCAAATTATAGATGTCGTCAATAGGGATTCACACAAAGAAATCATCGCCAAACTGGACTACGACGCCCCATCTTGCCCTGATTGTGGAAGTCTAATGAAGAAATATGACTTTCAAAAACCGTCTAAGATCCCTTACCTCGAAACAACTGGTATGCCTACTAGAATTCTCCTTAGAAAACGCCGTTTCAAGTGCTATCACTGTTCAAAAATGATGGTTGCTGAGACTCCCCTGGTAAAGAAAAATCACCAAATCCCTCGTATCATCAACCAAAAAATTGCTCAAAAGTTAATTGAAAAAATTTCTATGACTGATATTGCCCATCAGCTGGCCATTTCAACTTCAACTGTCATTCGCAAGCTCAATGACTTTCACTTTGAGCATGATTTTTCTCGGCTTCCAAAGATTATGTCTTGGGATGAGTATGCCTTCACTAAGGGAAAGATGAGTTTCATTGCGCAAGATTTTGATAATCTTAATATTATCACTGTTCTTGAAGGCAGAACACAAGCTGTCATCCGAAATCACTTTCTTCGCTACGATAGAGCCGTTCGTTGTCAAGTGAAAATCATTACGATGGATATGTTTAGTCCTTACTATGACTTGGCTAAACAGCTTTTTCCGTGTGCTAAAATCGTTCTAGATCGTTTCCATATTATCCAACATCTCAGCCGTGCCATGAGTCGTTTTCGTGTTCAAATTATGAATCAGTTTGAACGAAAATCTCATGAATACAAGGCTATCAAGCGTTACTGGAAACTCATCCAACAGGATAGTCGTAAATTGAGCGATAAACGTTTTTATCGCCCTACTTTTCGCATGCACTTAACAAATAAAGAAATTCTTGACAAGATTTTAAGCTATTCAGAAGACTTGAAACACCACTATCAGATCTATCAACTCTTACTTTTTCACTTTCAGAACAAAGACCCTGAGAAATTTTTCGGACTCATTGAGGACAATCTGAAGCAGGTTCATCCTATTTTTCAGACTGTCTTTAAAACCTTTCTAAAGAACAAAGAGAAAATCGTCAACGCCCTTCAACTACACTATTCTAATGCCAAACTGGAAGCGACCAATAATCTCATCAAACTTATCAAGCGCAATGCCTTTGGTTTTCGGAACTTTGAAAACTTCAAAAAACGGATTTTTATCGCCCTGAATATCAAAAAAGAAAGGACGAAATTTGTCCTTTCTCAAGCTTAGCTTTTTTTCAACCCACTACAGTTGACAAAGAGCCATTTTTAATAGGGATTGTCACGGTAAAACCTGAAAAGAGGGCTCTATTCGAGTCCCTCTGTAAATTAATCTGCATAAATATATGTAACAAAACCTTCAGAAGTTGTTGTTGGATTGAACCATCCACGGTGATTTCCAATTGTACGATTACCTGCATAATTTGATTCTGATACTTGGATACGTGTTGTTGATTCAACAGCTGTAACAACCGCTACGTGACCATATCCACCATCATTCCAACATGCAATTGCTCCAACTTGAGGTGTTGAACCTGTACGGAAACCTGCTGCTGCTGCACTTGTAGCCCACTGTGCTCCATTACCCCAGTAGTCTCCAGCCCAAGGTGCCAATGTTTTTACTCCCCATGTACATTCTCCAATTGGATAACTTGAAGCGTTTGTACTGTATGTTGGACGAACTTTTGCACGGACAGGTGCTGCTGCAGATTCAGATACTGCTTGCACTTGAGCTGTTAAGTTAGTGTTTGCTGAAGCAAGTACTGATTGTTGTTGGCTAGCTCGTTTTTCTTTATAAGCTGCTTCTGCCACCGCAGCTGCACGAGCCTCTGCCTCAGCTGCTGCTTTTTGCTCTAATAGACTTGCTTTTTCCCCTTCAGCTGTCGCTTTCTCAGCAGCAAGACTTAATTCAGCAGCTTTTAGTTCTGCCTGTTTCGTAGTCAATGCTTGAGCATCATCAGCCAATTTTTGTTGATTAGCAATTACAGTATTGATAGCATCATTATTTGCTACTTGTTTTTCAGAAATAGCTTTTTTATCTGCCTTTTGTTGTTCTAACATTTTGTTGTTTGCAGATACGATTTCACTCATTGCAGCAACACGTGAAATAGCTTCTGTAATTGATTTTGAGTTTACAATGGTATTGATATAGCTAGTTACGGCTCCATTTGTTTGAGCACTACGAGCTTGTTTTTCCAACGATTGGTTACGAGAAACAATGTTTTTAGAAAGTTCTGTAATCTCACCCTCGAGTTTCTTAGATTCTGCTTGTAATCTATCATTTTCAGCTTGCAAGTTAGACTGCTCAGCTTGAATAGCTGATACTTGCTCCTGAATTTGGTCAACTTGTTTTTGGGCTTCTTGTTGTTGTGCTGTTAAGTTACTAATTTTATTATCTTGAGCAGCAATTTTGTCATCAGTCGTTTCTGCATGCGCAGTTGTTAAAACAGCTACTTGAGAAACCATTACTGTACTTAATAAAAGTGACGCTAAGATTTTTTTCTTCATATTACGTAGATACTCCTTCTTTTAAAGACAATACTAGTATACCAAAAAAAGGCCTAATAAATATTACGCCTTTGTTACATTTATATGTCGTTCTTATAGATAATATTTTTCAAAAATAAATTGAAAAACAGTAATCCATAAAAAATTTAAAATCATCGTCGGTACCAAGCTATAGACTATAAAAATCGACATGCTATCTACTGTCAACCCTACCATAAAAGCCAAAAGATAACTACCCATTTCAAACAGGAATGTCAGTACAATCATAGCTAGCATTCTTGTCCAACGATTCAACAAAATAACACTATTCAATTTATGAAGGAAGGCTCCCAATAAGATAAATAAGAGAGTTGTAATCCCTATTAGATGGAAAAAGTAAACATCATAAACCAAGCCTATAACAAAACAATAGACTAGGTAGAGATACTCTGATACTTCTATCGTCTCAAATAAGAGAAATAGAAAAAGAAAATGACTAGCCAAATGTACATGGGGGAAAAATGAGCCCAGAAGCTGGCTAATATGGGCGTCAATTAGAACAAAGAAAGGAAGCAATAAAAATACTCCAACTCGCTTCAACTGTCTCATTATGAATTCCCCACTAATTCTATCACATCTACATTATGAGTATCTGCACTCAATTTAACAGTTACTTCTCGTGTCAAATAGTCTGTACTATGCGTTGTGGCAACCACTTCACCAACAGGAATATCAGCAACGTTAAAGTTTCCTAATCCACCAGTAGTCACCTTATCTCCCGCACTAATATCGCTATTACTATTTAATTGGCTAACTTTAAGAACGTCATTTTCCTTGTCATAGCCAATAATAATTCCATAAATTGTAGTAGAGCCATGTTGAATTTTAACAGAAATCTTATCAGCATTTTCCGTATTTGTCAGAAGGTTGACTATAGTAGAGTTCTCCTCTACTTTTGAAACACTCCCAATCAAGCCACCATTTGCAATAGCTAACATGTTCTCAGAAGCACCTTTTGATCTACCTGCATCTAAGGTCAACTCCTGCTTCCAAGATACCGGAGAACGCATAATAACATCTGCTGCTAAAGTCTTTGTGGCTTGCAATTTAGACTTCATATCAAGCAATTGGCGCAGTTGTTCATTTTCTGTCTTTAAACTTTCCACCTCATTTGATTTAACTTCTAATTGGTAAAGCTGTTTCTTCAAACTTTCATTTTCATTATATGTTCGTGTCAAATGAGCCAAATCTGATTTGACAGAATCAAACCACTGAAAAGGTTTTTGTACAACTCTATCAACCAATGAGATTCCATCTCCTAATTTTGTCACAATTGTACTTGAATAAGTCGTCGCTAAGAGAGCTGACACAAGCAGAACAGTGACAAAAACAATAATGACATATTTTGATTTTTTAAAACGGTTCATATTCCTACCTTTATATCAAAAACTGTTACAGTAACTTTTTATCAATTCCTGAAAGCTACTAAGATTTTAAGAAAAATAAACAACAACCAAGTACGAGAATAACAAGAATGGTCAGCGTATCCTTTAGAGTCCATTTCAATTGTCGGTATTGACTTCTGCCTTTTCCACCCTGATAGCCACGCGCTTCCATAGCGATAGCCAAGGAATCTGCACGTTTTAAACTTGTCGCAAAAAGAGGAATCAAAATGGGAATCATCGCCTTTACTTTTTGAACGATGCTTCCTTCTCCAAAATCCACTCCACGAGCTTTCTGTGCATTCATAATCCGCGTCGTATCATCCATCAAGGTTGGGACAAAACGCAAACTCATAGACAGCATCAATCCAATTTCATGAACTGGAACTTTCACACGCTTTAAAGGTGCTAATAAAGCTTCGACAGCTGATGCCAAACTTAAAGGCATGGTTGTTAAGGTTAACAAAGTTGAAAAGAAAATAATCAATACAAAGCGACAAAAAATAATCCCAGCTTGTTGCAAAGCATAATCCGTGATTCTCACAAACGAAAACTCAAATAAAACATTCCCATTAGAAATGAAAAATAGTTGAAAAATAGTTGTGAAGGCAATCAAGAAAAACATAGACTTCAAGCCCTGAATAAAAAATGAAAGAGATACTCCTGACAAGGCAATAAATATCCCTGTCGCTATAAAAAGAATCAGATTCGTCAAGGGGTTATTAGCCCAAAACACAATCAAAATCAGTAGCATCATAGCAAGCAATTTGCTACGTGGATCCAATCGGTGAACAATCGAATCCCCTGGGATATAACGCCCTAAAATCATACTATCCATTTAGCGACTCCTTGAACTCCTCTATCTTAATCGGTAATCGTTTAAATGACACGCCTCTATCAGCCAATCGTTTACAAAAGGCCGTAATTTTAGGTACTCCCAACTGAACTTCTTCCATAAAAACAACGTCTTGAAAGACATCACTTGGTTTGCCCCCCTTTACTAAACGTCCCTTTTCCATTACATAGACTTGATTCGCATATTCAGCAACATCATCCATCAAATGCGTTACCAAGACGATGGTCATCCCTGACTGGTGGAGTTTTTTGAACAGGGTCATCAACTCTTTTCTCCCTAGAGGATCTAGACCAGCTGTTGGCTCATCTAAGACTAATATAGCTGGCTCCATGGCAAGTATGCCTGCAATGGCAACACGTCTCATTTGTCCCCCTGACAGCTCAAACGGACTACGATCAAAAAGTGATTCATCAATTCCAACCAGAGCCAGTTTCTCACGCGCAGTCTTCACAGCATCTTCTTCAGAAACTCCAAAATTTTGCGGTCCAAAAGCAACGTCCTTCAAAACCGTTTCTTCAAAAATCTGATTTTCAGCAAACTGAAATACCAAGCCAACCTGTTTTCTAATTTGACGAATATCTTTATTTTTAGAAGTCGAGGTGATTAAGGTATCAAAAACCCTCACACTCCCTTGATTTGGCACCAATAAACCATTTAAGAGTTGTAAAATAGTTGATTTACCACTACCTGTGTGCCCAATTAAAGCTGTATAAGAGCCATCTTCAATCGTCAAAGAAACATCCGACAAAGCTGCTGAAGCTAAGGGAGTACCTTCTTGATATGTAAAATTCACATTTTCTAGAGCAATTCCCATAGCTTATCCTCTAGCTCACTTTCTGTCAAATAATTTTCAGGTAAATCATAGCCATTCTGGCTCAAAGATTTTTTTAATTGATTAGCAAAAGGATCGTCTAATCCAATTTGATCTAAATCATTTCGAGAGAAAAGCTCCCTTGGACTACTAGTTGATTCAATTTCCCCTTTTTTCATGACCAATACGCGATCACTCATGGCGACTTCTTCCAAATCATGGGTAATAGAAATGACCGTCATATCATAGTCTTTTCGAATTCCTTTTACTGTCCCAATAAGTTCTCTACGCCCCTCAGGATCCAACATACTCGTTGCTTCATCTAAGATTAAAATAGCTGGTCTTAGGGCTACAACACCTGCAATGGCCACACGTTGCTTTTGACCACCTGATAGACGCGCTGGCTCTCTCTTTTTAAAGTCCAACATGCCAACTAAAGCCAGAGCTTCTTCCACTCTCTTTTTCATTTCTTGACGAGAAAGTCCCTGATTTTCCAAACCAAAAGCAACATCATCTTCAACAGTCGCTCCAACAAATTGATTGTCTGGATTTTGAAAAACCATACCGATTTGACGACGTATATTCCAAACATTTTCCTCAGTCAAACGTTGGCCATCAATTACAATCTCTCCGGATTCTGCTTCCAGTAAGCCATCAATTAATCGAACCGTCGTTGATTTACCACTACCATTATGCCCTACAATCGAAAGCCATTCTCCACGTTTCACGTGAAACGTAATATCCTTCACATCGTAGTAGTTCTGATTTTCTTTATAGCGAAAAGAAAGATTTTTTACATCAATTATTGATTTCATTTCGAACCAAATGTCCCTTTAAATACATAGGCACTACCCTTAAAATAGTCATAGCCAGAGTAGATAGTGAAAAATAAGGCTACATAAAGTAGAACTTGACCAAGCAAAGTCCAATGTAATAGCAAGAAAATAATAGCAAACATCTGACTAAAAGTTTTAATTTTTCCAGGCATTGCTGCTGCTAAAATTGTTCCACCAGTTTCAACCAATAAAAGCCTTAAACCTGTCACAGCTAACTCACGACATATAATCACTGCAACAATCCAAGCCGGAGCCATACCTAACTCAATCAACATAATAAAAGCCGACATAACTAGTAACTTATCCGCCATAGGATCTGCAAATTTACCAAAATTACTGACCACATTCCATTTACGAGCTAAATATCCATCTAAATAGTCGGTAATACTGGCAACAGCAAAGATAATAGCTGCAACTATATGACTCTCTATCGAATTTCCTATCGTTAAAATAAAGATAAAAATAGGTATAAAGAGAATTCGACCTATTGTTAAGAGATTGGGAATTTGTTCTTTTTTCATTCGTTTTTCCTTAATTTTTAGTAAAGGTTACAGTGATTTGTCCAGTCTGAGCTGTTAATTTCGATAAATCAACAGTCTGATTATCTACTGTCAAATCAACACCTTTTACAACACCTAACGTAATTGTTACAGGACTTTTAGTTGCAACTGTTGCTTCTGCACTTTTCTTCTTTGGCGATAAGGTTACACCGCCCTCAAGTTCGCTTTCTGAAACACTGACCCAACTTGTAACATCTGAAACTGCCAATTGCAATTTAACTGTTTCCTTACTTGTCTTATAAGCGATTTCTACATGATTTCCTTCGCCTGATACACTTATAGCTGATTCTATACTAGAAGAACTACTACTTGAGGAGTGGGGAACAGAGCTAGTTGAACTTGTTGATTGAACCACACTGTAATTAGAAAGAGAAGGCTCCTCTGGTTGAGTTTGAATATAGTTCCAAACATAATAAGTCACAAAAATTAAAATCGATAAAGCAAAAAGGATAAAATAAAATAAAGGTAAAAATGATGTTTTTTTCTTCTTTTTCTTACTTGAACGTCTACGACCTGTCAACTCATCTTCATCAACATCTACTTCCTCATAAGTAATCATACTCCCAGAATCATAAGCATCCAAAACAATTTGGTCATCTAACTCAACAGCCCATGCATATTTTTTCAAGAAAGAACGCGTGTAAAAAGGACTTGGAAGTTGATCGAAATCGTCTGCTTCCATTGCTTCCAACATATCTAACTGGATTTCTGTCTTTTTCTGCAATTCATCTAAACTCAATCCCTGATTGATTCTAGCTAATCGTAAAACCTCTCCAATTGTTTTTTTTCTCATACTTGTCATCCCTTCTTTCTAGTGTCTATTATGATAGGTTACTACGATGGAAATATTGTAAAATCAACTATGTCACCATCATCTATTAAATGATGTCCAGCATCAAGGACATCCTCTAAAGTAATTTCCTGTAAAATTTTCGGCAAATCAAAAATTGTCTCACCATTTTCAAAAGCATCATATTGCGTTGCAATAAATTCAAGAGAGTTCATGCTACTGAAAAATTCGCCAAACATCTCTCTTTTGATAATATCTAAATGTTCCTCTGTAATATCTAAATCCTTTGTAAAATTACGAATAGCCTTCCTAAATTGATGAGACAAAGCAACTGGCTCTTTCGTATCCATTGTCAACATGACAAAATGAAAGCGACTTGTTATTTCAACTTCCAGAGATAAGGACGCATCAATTTTACCTGATTCATAACATTTTTGAAAACGATCCGAAGTCCAACCAAACATCATTGCAAACAATAATTTTAATAAAATATGATGTCGATAGCAATCCGCTTCAGAAACTTCTCGCTTACCTCTAACTCCAATCGCTAGTTTGGGAGAAGATACTTCCATTCTCATACTATCTGTTAGCTTTACAGGCTGTAAAAACAACTTTTCTCTTGCTACTTCCTGAAAATCTGAATCTTTCAGTTCTTTGCTTTCAAAATAGTCCTGTACTCGCTCCACATCAAAATTACCAACTAAAAACAGAGACATGTTTACAGGTTTGTAAAACTTTGTAAAATTTTCTTGCAAATTAGTTAGATTGATTTGGGAAATGGACTCCTCACTTCCAACTATATCAGTTGCTAAAGGTGTACCAGGATACAAATTCGCTAAAGTTGAAAAGAATAAACACGAATCTGGATCATCTTGGTACATTTCTCGTTCTTGCTGAATAATATCCTGCTCTGTCAGAATGGAAGCTTCAGTAAAGTGTGCTGATGTTATCAATTCATCAAGTAAATCTAAATTTTCTAAAAAATAATCTGTTGCTGAAAAAAGATAGTTTGTTTTTGTAAAGCTTGTAAAGGCATTACTATCTGCACCTATACTCGTAAAAGCCGACATCAAATCACTAGAATCTTCTCTCTCAAATAATTTATGTTCAAGAAAATGAGCAATTCCTCCAGGATATTGTTTTACATCTCCGTCAACTTCTGTGACAAACGTATCTACCGAACCAAACTGTACAGTGACACTCCCGTAAACCTCTTTAAATTCCTTTTTAGGCAAAAGAGCAACTGTCAATCCGTTGGCCAAACGAGTTCGATAAACCATTTCTTTTACAGCTGGATAGTATTTTTCTTCAAAAACAACCTTTGTCATTCTATTCCTTCCATAAAGTAAATCGCTTGTAGTTTCACATTATTAGCTACTCTACAAATAGCATCTTTGTCAATTTGTTCAAGCTTTGCAATCCAACTTTTAAAGTCTGCTGAAGATTTTCCAAATAAGGCATTTTGATAAGCACGTTCAATCAATGAAGATTGATTATCTTGAGAAAGTAACAACGACCAACGAATCATTTCCTTGGTCTGATTTAACTCAAACTCTGTAAAATAACCTTTTTTTAAATCAAGCAGTTGATTATTCATCATTTTACGAGCCTGGTTACGATTTTCTCGATTGATACCAGCATACATCCTCAAGAATCCACTAAATAAATCAAGCTCACTTGAGATGGTATAAGCTAATCCAGCATTTTCACGGACATTTGTAAAGAGCTTAGAGTGAGCAAATCCACCAAGTAAACCATTCATTACAATCATGGGTAAATGTTGTTCATCACCATATTTAGAACGGTAATGATAACCTAATTCCAAAATGGATTGTCCCACATTTTTCCGAACCATACCTTCCTGAAGGATATTAGAATAAGGTTGACAATACTGAACCTTCACATCTCCTTTTCGACCTTTAAAGCCAAATGATTCTAATACATTTTGAATTTCAACCTCATTAAAATCACCTAGGAAAAAGAAATCTATTCGATCATTGGCTAAAAATTCTTGGAAACAAGAATAAGAACTTTGTGGAGTTTCAGCTAAAATACGATTTCGTAAATCACTATATTCCAATTGAAGACGTTCATCATGAAAAAACAATTTATCCAATTCTTTATGTGCAAAATAAAAAGAATCATCCATATCAGCTGCTAAACTTGCTAGCAATTGTTTTTTCTCAATTTCAAATAAGGCCGGATCAAACCCATTATCAACTACTACGGGTGAAAAAAGAGTTTCTTTTACAAGTTTCAAAATCTGAGAGGTTAGCACGTTTTTCCTACTTAAAAACTCATCACGAACATAGGTAAATGTCAATTCTATAATGTGGCTTTGCCCTCTTCTGAAACAATTGGTTGACATATCTGTACCGTATAGACTGGCCAAGTGTCTCCTCAAATCTTGAGAAGTGGGGTACATCTGATTAGCAGTCTCTAGCATACTTGCACTCAACATGTGACCTGCAATCGTATCAAGGGATAATGGAGCGGTAAAACGCACGGTAATTTTGTTTGTTTTAAACTTTTTTGATTGGATAAAATGTGTTGAAATTCCATGCACTAACTCCATGATTTACCTCCTTATATACAGACTTCTATTATATCACGAAAACCTGAAATTTTCTTGTTCCCTGTAACACTTTTGAAATAAAAATCGCTTACATTTCTCGCTGTCTCTCTCACTATTTTTAGGAAAATATGGTATAATACCAAAGATTGAGGTGAATTATGGAATACAAATTATTTGAAGAATTTATTACCCTCCAAGCACTACTCAAAGAACTTGGAATTACACATAGCGGAGGAGCTATTAAATCATTTCTCTCTGAACATTCTGTTTACTTTAATAGGGAATTAGAGAGTCGTCGTGGAAAAAAACTTCGTATTGGCGATAAAGTTGACATCCCTGACATGAACATTGACATCTTGTTGACACAACCTACTTCTGAAGAACAAGATGAATACCAAGCTGATAAAGTTGAAAAAGAACGGATCGCTAAACTTGTCAAAAAGATGAATAAGGGAGTTAAAAAAGACAAATCGAAACCTGCTTCATCACCTAAAAGCCAACAAGCTCCACGATTCCCTGGTAGATAATCATGTGGCTACAACATCTATCTCTCAAGACTTTTCGTAATTACAAAGAAACGAAAATAGACTTTAATCCTAAATTGAATGTCTTTTTGGGACGTAATGCACAAGGAAAAACAAACATGTTAGAGGCTATCTATTTTTTAGCCTTAACGCGTAGTCATCGAACTCAAACAGATAAAAATCTCATTCATTTTGATGAGGAACAACTTCATCTTTCAGGTCTCGTTCAGAAAAAAACTGGATCCATTCCCCTAGAAATCGAACTAACACAAAAAGGCCGTGTAACAAAAGTTAATCACTTAAAACAGGCACGCCTTTCAGATTATGTAGGACACATGAATGTTGTCTTATTTGCTCCTGAAGATTTACAACTAATTAAAGGAGCACCTTCGATTCGACGAAAATTCATTGATATGGAACTTGGGCAAATTAAGCCAATCTATTTATCTGACTTAACCAATTATAACCACATCCTAAAGCAAAGAAACACTTACCTAAAATCAGCTCAAAAAATAGATGAAACATTCCTTTCTGTGTTAGATGATCAGCTAGTTGATTATGGATGTCGTGTAATGAATCACCGCTTAGATTTCATAAAAAAACTAGAATCATTTGGGCGTAAGAAACATTTTGAACTCTCTAATCAGATCGAAGAGTTGTCAATATCCTATCAATCTTCTGTCAATATAACTGACAAACAAAACTTATCCGAATCTTTCAAAATTGCTTTAGAAAAAAGTAGATCCAGAGATTTATTTAAAAAGAATACTGGTGTCGGTCCTCATCGAGATGACATTTCTTTTTATATAAATGGGATGGATGCTAGTTTCGGAAGCCAAGGTCAACATCGTAGTCTCGTCCTCTCGATAAAATTAGCAGAAATCGAATTAATGGAAAGCATTACCACAGAATCTCCGATATTACTGCTTGACGATGTGATGAGTGAACTTGACAACACTAGACAGTTAAAATTATTAGAAACGATTTCTCAATCAATCCAAACCTTTATCACAACAACAAGCTTAGACCATCTTCAAAATCTGCCAGAAAATCTAAGTATCTTCACTATTCAGGATGGTAAGGCTGCTGTAAATGGAAATTGACAACATTGTAAAAGAACTCCTGTTTTCACTGGAGTTCTTTTCATTGTTTTTTACATAGAATAATTTGGTGCCTCATTAGTAATTTGCACATCATGAGGATGGCTTTCTTTCAAACCAGCACCAGACATTTCAATAAATTGAGCATTATCGTGTAGTTCTTTAAGGTTAGCTGCACCACAGTAACCCATACCAGAGCGAATACCACCAATCATTTGGAAAACAATATCAGCTGCCGCTCCTTTATAAGCAACACGACCTTCAATTCCTTCTGGAACGAGCTTGTTTGCTTCATTGACAGAACCTTGGAAATAACGGTCGCTTGAACCTTTCTTCATAGCAGCAATTGATCCCATACCACGGTAAGTCTTGAATTTACGTCCTTGAAAGATTTCAGTTTCGCCTGGAGCTTCATCAGTTCCAGCAAACATAGATCCAAGCATAACAGCATTTCCACCTGCAGCAAGTGCTTTTACAATATCTCCAGAATACTTGATCCCACCGTCAGCAATAATCGTTTTACCATATTCGCGCGCAACAGCTGCAGCATCGTAGATAGCTGTTACTTGCGGAACACCAACACCAGCAATCACACGAGTAGTACAGATAGAACCTGGTCCAATACCAACCTTAACAACGTCTACACCCGCTTCATAAAGGGCACGTGCACCTTCAGCAGTAGCAATATTTCCAGCAATCAAAGTCCGATCTGGGAAATGAGCACGAATCTCGGCAATTTTACGCAAGACACCTGCAGAATGACCATGTGCAGTATCAATAACAATCGCATCCGCTCCTGCCTCAAAAAGAGCCTCTGCACGTTCAAATGTATCTGAAGTAACACCTACTGCACCTGCAACTAGAAGACGACCAAACTCATCTTTAGCCGCATTTGGAAACTCAATAACTTTTTCAATATCTTTGATAGTGATCAAACCAGAAAGACTGCCTTCTTCATCGACCAACGGAAGTTTTTCAATACGATGCTCTTGAAGAATACTCTCAGCCGTTGCAAGATCCGTACCCACAGGAGCAGTAACAAGATTTTCACTAGTCATATGGTTTGAAATTGGTTGATTATAATCTGAAATAAAACGAAGATCTCGGTTTGTCAAAATACCAACCAATTTACGATTTTCAAGTGTTTCAACAACTGGAACACCACTGATGCGGTAACGACCCATAAGCTCATCTGCTTCAGCAATTGTATGTTCAGGCGTCAAGAAGAACGGATCAATAATAACTCCATTTTCAGAACGTTTTACCTTACGAACCTCGTCTGCTTGTTGAGCAATTGACATGTTTTTATGGATAACTCCGAGACCGCCTGCACGAGCAATAGCAATGGCCATTTGACTCTCTGTAACTGTGTCCATGGCAGCGGTAATAATTGGGATATTTAAAGTCAAATTATCTGCCAATTTAGTTGTTAAATCTGCATCGTTAGGCAACACATGACTTTCAGCTGGAATAAGCAATACATCATCAAAGGTAAAACCTTTTTTCAAAAATTTAGTGTCCCAATTAGACATTCGAAGTTTCCTCTTTTCTTTCTTTTTGAGCTTGACTCTTTTTATATTGTATCTATCATACCATTCTATAAAAATTTGTCAAATGTTACAGGGGTAAATAAAAAACTATCTTTTCTTCGAGATAGAAAAGATAGTTTCTTGTAAAATAAACTTAGTTAAAGTAATGAAGTCCCATTGCCCCTTTTACCTCAGATAGGGTTTGACCCGCAACTTCACGCGCTCTTTCACTACCTTTTTGAATCATATTATAAACTTCTCCCATATCCTTAGCAAATTCAATACGGCGCTCACGAATAGGACCCAGTTCACGTTCTAATATTTCAAGTAGATAACGCTTGGTCTTCACATCACCAAGACCACCTCGTTGATAACGTTCTTTCATATCAGCAATTTCTTGAGCATCTTCTGGACGACCAAAAACATCTAGATAATGGAAAACCATATTTCCCTCAATCTTACCTGGATCCTCAACGCGGATATGATCTGGATCTGTATACATACTCATTACTTTTTTACGCAAAGTATCCGCATCATCAGCTAAATAAATACCATTATTTAGTGATTTAGACATTTTAGCATTTCCATCTAAACCAGGCAAACGCCCTGCTCTCTCATTTTCTGGATAAATACCTTCCGGCTCTACCAAGACATCACAGTTATATGCATTGTTAAAAGAACGAACAATTTCACGAGTTTGCTCAATCATTGGTTTCTGATCTGTCCCAACAGGAACATAATTAGCCTTGAAAGCTGTGATATCAGCTGCTTGAGCGATTGGATAGACCAAGAATCCTGTCGGAATGCTTTCTCCAAATCCTTTCTGAGAAATCTCTGTCTTGACTGTTGGATTTCGCTCCAAACGTGCTAACGAAACTAGATTCATATAATACATAGACAACTCAGCCAACTCTGGAATCTGGCTTTGAATAAAAATAGTTGACTTATTTGGATCCAATCCAACTGCAAGATAATCCAAAGCCACATTTCCGATAGACTCTACAATGGTTTGAGGATCTTTGGCATGATCTGTCAAGGCTTGTTGGTCAGCCAAGAACACAAACATATCATACTTATCCTCTTCCTGTAATAATACTCGATTTTTGAGACTTCCAACATAATGTCCAATATGCAATTTTCCTGTTGGACGGTCTCCTGTTAAAATAATGGGTTTAGTCATTTTGTTCTCCTTCGATATAGTCCTTTCAATTATAGCATTTTTTTAATGAAATAACCGTAATTTATCAAAATAAATCAGCCTTGCTTTTTACAGATTTGTGTAAAGGATACTGTAAATATAATTTACACAAAATTGACAAATAAAAATTTGAATATTTCTGTATTTTCTAGTAGAATAAATATATTACACATATAGGAGAAAAATATTGCTTACAGTATCTGATGTTTCACTACGTTTTAGTGATCGCAAACTTTTTGATGATGTCAATATCAAATTTACAGAAGGAAATACTTACGGATTAATCGGTGCTAATGGTGCCGGAAAATCAACCTTTTTAAAAATTTTAGCTGGAGATATCGAACCTACTACTGGTCACATCTCTCTTGGTCCAGATGAACGTCTCTCTGTTCTTCGTCAAAATCACTTTGACTACGAAGATGAACGTGCCATTGATGTCGTTATCATGGGAAATGAAAAACTTTATAGCATCATGAAAGAGAAAGATGCTATCTACATGAAGGAAGATTTCTCAGACGAGGACGGGGTTCGTGCTGCCGAACTCGAAGGAGAGTTTGCCGAACTTGGAGGTTGGGAAGCAGAGAGTGAAGCCTCTCAACTACTTCAAAACCTAAACATTCCAGAAGAATTACACTACCAAAACATGAGCGAATTGGCCAACGGTGAAAAAGTAAAGGTTCTCCTCGCCAAAGCACTTTTTGGTAAACCAGATGTTCTTCTCTTGGACGAGCCTACTAACGGTTTGGATATCCAATCGATTACTTGGTTAGAAGACTTCTTAATTGACTTTGATAACACAGTTATCGTAGTATCCCACGACCGTCACTTCTTAAACAAAGTTTGTACTCACATGGCCGACCTTGACTTTGGAAAAATCAAACTCTATGTCGGAAACTACGACTTCTGGAAGGAATCTTCTGAGCTTGCTGCTAAATTGCTAGCAGACCGTAATGCTAAAGCAGAAGAAAAAATTAAACAATTGCAAGAATTCGTTGCTCGTTTCTCTGCCAATGCTTCTAAGTCAAGGCAGGCAACATCACGTAAGAAAATGCTTGATAAGATTGAGCTAGAAGAGATTGTACCATCTAGTCGTAAATATCCATTTATCAACTTTAAAGCGGAACGTGAGATTGGTAATGATCTCTTGACAGTAGAAAATCTAACTGTAAAGATTGATGGTGAAACTATCTTGGATAATATTAGTTTCATCTTGCGTCCAGATGATAAGACAGCACTTATTGGACAAAATGATATTCAAACAACTGCATTAATTCGTGCAATCATGGGAGATATTGACTATGAAGGAACTGTCAAGTGGGGAGTTACAACTAGTCAATCTTACCTACCAAAAGATAACTCAGCTGATTTTGCAGGAGGAGAATCAATTCTTGACTGGTTGCGTCAATTCGCAAGTAAAGAAGAAGATGACAATACTTTCCTACGTGGCTTCCTCGGCCGTATGCTCTTCTCTGGAGATGAAGTTAACAAACCTGTAAATGTCTTGTCAGGGGGAGAAAAAGTTCGTGTCATGCTTTCAAAACTCATGCTCTTAAAATCAAATGTCCTTGTACTTGATGATCCAACAAATCACTTGGACTTGGAATCTATCTCAAGCTTGAATGATGGATTGAAAAACTTTAAAGAATCAATCATCTTTGCCAGCCATGACCACGAATTTATTCAAACTTTGGCTAACCATATCATTGTCTTATCTAAAAATGGCGTCATTGACCGTATCGATGAAACCTACGATGAATTCCTAGAAAATGCAGAAGTACAAGCAAAAGTTAAAGAACTTTGGAAAGACTAAATAAAACTTCAAAACTCAGTTGGGTTAACCAACTGAGTTTTCTATCATTCTACGAGGTAACATGAAATCATTTTTAAAAACATATCGAACCTATTTTATTTCTTTCATCATTCCTGTAGTGATTATGTCTGGAGTATATCTATCTCAAGGTATCTACTGGAATAGCGACAACTCTCCTCTATTAGGAGATGGCTTTCATCAATACGTTATTTTTGATGTAGCCTTACGAAATATCCTACATGGAAATAGTAGTCTGTTTTACACCTTTACAAGTGGTCTAGGGCTAAACTTCTATGCTCTGTCTAGTTATTACTTGGGTAGTTTTCTCTCACCTCTGGTTTACTTTTTTGATCTAACGAATATGCCAGATGCTGTTTATCTGACCACTCTCTTAAAATTTGGATTGATTGGTCTGTCAACCTTTTTTAGTTTGAATAAATTGTTTCAATCTATCCCTCAGACTTTAAAACTAGCCTTATCTACTTCCTATACTCTGATGAGTTTCACTGTCAGTCAATTAGAGATAAAAACCTGGCTAGATGTTTTTATCTTGATTCCTTTAATTATAACTGGTTTACATCTACTGATAACTGAAAAGAAACTCCTATTGTACTTTACAAGTCTGTCAATCTTATTTATTCAAAATTATTATTTTGGATATATGACAGTATTGTTTCTTATTTTCTGGTATCTCTGTCAAATTTCGTGGGACTTTAAGACTCGAAAATCATCTGTTCTTGATTTCATAGTTATCTCCTTTTTAGCTGGTATGGCTAGTTTGATTATGACTCTTCCCACTCTGTTTGATTTACAGACACATGGGGAAAAATTGACTGAAGTTACAAAGTTTCAAACTGAAAGTAGCTGGTATCTTGATCTCTTTGCTAAGCAATTCATTGGTTCCTTTGACACAACAAAGTATGGGGCCATCCCAATGATTTTTGTTGGACTACTTCCTTTTATTTTGACCATTTTATTTTTTACGCTGAAATCTATTAAGTTTCACGTGAAACTCATATATGTATTATTCTTTGCATTTCTAATTGCAAGCTTTTACATAGAAGCTCTTGACTTATTTTGGCAAGGCATGCATACTCCAAACATGTTTTTACATCGCTATGCTTGGATTTTCTCTACCTTGTTAATTTACACAGCAGCAGAAGTCTTAAAGCGTCTGAAAGAACTTAAAGTCTGGAATTTTTTAGTTTCGCTTTTTCTTGTAGTAACAGGATTTTTAGCTACCATCTATCTAAAATCGCATTATTCTTTTTTAACAGATTTGAATATTCTGCTTACTCTTGAATTTTTGGTTGTCTATTCTCTTTTACTCCTTGCAGTTATCAAAAAGTTTATATCTGTGAATCTATTTGCCATTCTAATCTCTTTATTTATACTGGTTGAAATGAGTTTAAATGCTTCATCTCAAATGGACGGAATTGCTAAGGAATGGGGATTTGCTTCTCGAAGTACTTATAGTCGAGATATCCCAGCTATGGAATCTTTCTCAACATATATTGGAAATCAATTTACTCGTACTGAAAAACTACAAACTCAGACAGGAAATGACAGTATGAAATTCAACTACAATGGAATCTCTCAATTTTCATCTGTTCGAAATCGTTCATCAAGCTCTACTTTAGATAAACTTGGGTTTAAATCCTCTGGGACTAATCTCAATCTCCGATATGCAAATAATAGTATTTTGGCTGATAGTTTATTTGGTATCCAGTACAATATCTCAGACAGTCCTATTGATAAGTATGGTTTTAAAGATATCTATCAAAAAGATAATCTTACCCTATATGAAAATCAATACTCTCTTCCGATTGCAGTTGCTAGTCAATCTGTTTACAATGATGTCAAGTTCAATGAACATACCTTGGATAATCAGGCCTCGTTTTTAAATCAACTTGCTAACGTTGATTTTGATTATTTTTCTCCAATCCCTTATGAAAAAATAGAAAATACTAATAATTTGATTAGTGTCACAAGTTCTTCAAATGAGGATGCAGCAATCCAGTATCAAATTGAAGTTCCAGAAAACAGCCAAATTTATCTCTCTTTCATAAACCTTCACTTTTCTAACGATAAACAAAAGAAGGTTGACATCCTTGTAAATGGTGAAAAAAAGACTTTTACAACTGATAATGTCTTCTCCTTCTTTAATCTAGGATATACTAAAGAGAAAAAAACTTTCAATATCAATGTTAGTTTCCCTGGAAATTCACAAGTATCATTTGAATCTCCTACCTTCTATCGTTTAGATACCAAAACTTTCACCGAGGCAATTCAAAAAATTAAAGAACAACCTGTCACAGTATCAACTTCTAAAAACAAGGTTTTTGCTACATATGATGTCCAACAAGATACATCTATTTTCTTCACCATTCCTTATGACAAAGGTTGGTCTGCCTACCAAGATGGTAAGAAAATAGAAATTAAACAAGCTCAAACTGGATTTATGAAAGTTGACATTCCCAAGGGGAAAGGAACTATTACACTTTCCTTCATTCCCAATGGTTTTATTACTGGAGCAATCTGTTCCTTTACTTCTCTCTTACTATTTGGAATCTATAATCACAGACGAAAGTCATCTAAGGCATAAAAAATCGACCAGTTAATCGGTCGATTTTTTTAATCTTCTTCCATTTTCTTAGGTTGATAGGCTAGCATACCTAAACCAGTAAATAGAGCTAGTATGACAGCTAGGAAAATGACTTGTTGATGGAGATTGTTTGTCGTAATCCCGAAACTGAATAACTCATTGGCAACCAAGGATTAATAGCTCTAAAGAAATCATTTGTCAAAGCAAGCGGATAGGTACCTGCACTTGATGCTAACTGTAATAAAAGAAAAATAAGCGAGAAGAAAGCTCCTATACGGCTATTCCATGTTGTTAAAGCGGTCACCATAGACATGAATACTAAACTTGTTAAGATGATGAGAATAAATGTTCTCATTTCATGATTAGCAGTTAGACCAATAAGATGAACTCCTCCATATACCAAAATCCCTGCCAAAACAGCTATAATACCATTTATTTCAGCTCGAGATTTCAACCAAGCCCAACGGCTCTCTGGATGACGTCCTGAAGGTAACTTCGCAAAGATCATATTCGTTGATATTGCTGCAACAAAAAGAGCAACTGATATCATATAAGGAGCCATTGCAATTCCATTTACAGGAACTTGGTCATTGTCTGTTTTGGAAAGATTGAGTGGATTTGACAAAATCTCTGCATTTTTAGATTCTGTTGATGCTGATTTGAGTTGATCACTAGCATTACCTAGTCCTTGTCCTAAAGAAGCAAGTCCTGTCTGTAAACCTTCCAATCCAGAAGTTAACTTTGTTCCACCTTCTGCTAGTTTCCCAGCTCCATCTGCCAATTTATTAGCTCCACTTTCTAATTGAGAAACACCTGAAAGTAACTGACTGGATTTGTCAGCTAGTTGGCTAGAGCCTGACTGCAATTTATCAACTCCTGCTATCAATTCTTGACTCTTTTGATTCAATTAATTGGAGCCAGTTGATAATTTTTCAATACCAGATACTAATTCTGGAGTTTTTTCAACTAATTGACCAACTCCTGCTGTCAAGCTAGAAGATTTTTGTGTCAAGGTGTTTGAGCCTGAAACTAATTGATCCAAACTACCTGTCAAGGTAGCATTTTTTTCACTTAGTTGACTTGCGCCCTGAGAAACTTTATCAACACCTGTAGTATATGCGTTTACACCTGATGCAATCGACTGACTGGCAGGAACTAATTTGCTAGTAACAGCTCCTTGTATCTCTGTTAATCCACTTGACAATCCTATCAAAGAAGTAGAAGTAATAGGTAATACTTGATTAGCTTGATTTTTTAAAGTCGAAAGATTAGAAGATTGATTTTGTAAGTTTTCTAAACTTCCCTGTAAATCTTGTACTAAAGCTACACTTGACTGAGCCGATTGAATACTATCAGTTGAATTTTGAGATACAGAATCACTTATCTCAGTTTGTTGCTCACTTGTCAATGATTGATAAGCTGCTGTCGATTGAATATTGGATAATGTAGTTGCTTTTTCAGATAAATCACTTGGTAAAGTCACTACCATATAGTAATCGCCATCTTCCAATCCCTTCTTTCCTTCCTCTTCATCTACAAAATGAAAATCCAAGGTTTTATTTTCTTTTAAATTGGACACCATGTCTTTTCCTATTGCCATAGTATTACCATTATAGGAAGCCTCTTTATCATTATTTACAACTGCCACAGGTAAGTCAGACAATTGCCCATATGGATCCCACATTGATGACAAAAATATGATATTGTACAGAGCTGGAATAAGAGAAATCCCGATCATGACAATAATAAAGGTTGTTTTTTTTAAATTGCTTTCCATTCTTTAAACATAGTTTCTCCTCGTAATATATAATCATGGGGATATTTCAATCCCAAGTTTTATTCGTTATCACTTGACTATTGCAAGGTTTTCTAGAACAATAGAGTCATGGAATGGACTCATGGTTGTTTCTTTTTCTCCTTGTTGCTTGGACTTCATTAAAAAGTCTGTTACCCAAGCCTTGTTCAAACTTCCAACACACTAGCTGTTTCCACAGCTTGACTTCTGTATCTAGTAGGATGCAGGCGGCTCTGTCAGGCTGTGATAAGGATTCTCTTATGCGAGGATGTTGGAACAAGGTGTTTCTGGGAAACCTTACAGTAGTCAAAAAAACTTCCAAATCTAATGGAAAGGAGACCTTCCTTAATGAAATGTTTTGTCGGTTTAGACATCAGCTCTACAAAATTAGATGTGTGTATCATGTTGAGTGATACTAGCACCCCCGTCACTGCTTCCCTCTCTAATGACCTTTCTGGGGCAACAGAGATTAAGAATCATATCCTTGATTTGAATCATACCTATCACTTCGAAAGGATTGTCATTGGCATGGAAGCAACCAGTCTCTACAGTTTCCACCCTGCTATGTTCTTCCATGAAGATAGGCAGTTGAAAGAACTACATGTTGAGATTATGGTCGAACAACCTAATAAAATCAAGAAGTATCGGGATGCTTTCGAAGAAAACAAAAACGATACCATTGATGCTTTCTACATTGCGGATTATTTCCGTATTGAGCGATTTTCACCTTCTTTTTTAAAAGAAGAGAAATACATGGCTCTCCAACATCTCACAAGAACCAGACTCCAAATCATCGAGCAATTAACCAGAACCAAACAGCACTTCATTGAAAATATCTACTACAAGTGCAATACCTTGGCTTATCAATTCAAGAAAGAAGAACTCTCTACTAACCTATGGAGTTCAACGATGATGACCTTGATGACAGATGAGATGACCTTAGACGAACTTGCTAACATGCCTCTTCAAGAATTAGATGATTGGCTCCAAAAACTGGGTAAAGGGCATTTTAAGGACTCTGAGAAGCTTGCTCAAACCATTCAAGCCGCTATCAGAGGTTCTTATCGCCTCTCTAAACTCCAACAAGATTCAGTCAATGTCATTCTCGGACTTCTGGCTCGGGAAATTCGAAACCTGGAAAAAATGATCAAGGAAATTGATAAGGCCATTGAAGATATGGTGGAAACCATTCCTGAATATCAATGCCTGACCTCCATACCTGGGGTCGGGAAGGTCTACGCTGCTGGTATCACTGCCGAAATTGGACAAATCGAACGCTTTAAAGACCATCCCCAGGTCGCAAAATTTGCTGGTCTGAATTGGAGAGAAAAGCAATCTGGTAACTCAAACTCACAACATACTTCGCTTGTGAATAGGGGCAATCGTTATCTGCGCTACTACCTGGTTGAAGCCGCCAACTCGGTAAGGCGTTATGATGACGAATACAAGGATTTCTATAAGAAGAAATACCATGAAGTACCTAAACACCAACACAAACGAGCCATCTTACTAACCGCTAGAAAATTTGTGCGTCTGGTGGATGTGCTACTACGCAACCATCAACTCTATACGCCACCAAGGAGGATTATGGAAGATAACTAAGTTATATCTGCACCTCTCCTTGAAAATCTACTAAAAACAGTGTGAAAACATCGTTTTCAGTAGGGCTTCTTTAGTGCACCCTTTTTTTGAAATAGTTTTCAAACTTTGAGCGGGGGGTCGCTTGACATTTTACCACTAGACTTTTTTAAACATATTGTCTAAAATTTTGATATAATAGATTATACATTAAAAAATCTAAATTACAAGATAAAAAATCTATTTTTAGACATATAGTCTAATTTGTTTACAAGGAGGAAATATGCAAGAAAGTAACAAACGCTTAAAAACAAAGCGAACTATTGAAAACGCTATGGTACAATTACTGATGGAACAGCCATTTGATAAAATTTCTACTGTCAAATTAGTAGAAAAAGCCGGAATTAGTCGTTCCAGCTTCTATACTCACTATAAGGATAAGTATGATATGATTGAGCACTATCAAAGCAAGCTATTCCATACATTTGAATATATTTTTCAAAAACATGCTCATCACAAAAGAGACGCTATTTTAGAAGTTTTTGAATATCTAGAGTCAGAACCACTTCTGGCTGCCCTTCTTTCTGAAAATGGGACTAAAGAAATCCAAAATTTCTTACGAAATAAACTTCATATCATGCTTAGTACAGATTTACAAAAGCGATTTATGCAACTGAATCTAAATACCACTGAATTAGAATATAGTAGCATCTATCTAACTCATGCACTTTTTGGTGTCTGCCAAACTTGGATTGCACATGGAAAAAAAGAAAGTTCTCAAGAAATAACAGACTTCCTTATGAAAATGCTTGGTGATACAAATTGATACAAAAAGAGGAACACAGCTGTGTTCCCTTTTATCTATACTCCGCCAGTAGGACTCGAACCTACGACATCATGATTAACAGTCATGCGCTACTACCAACTGAGCTATGGCGGATAAAATAGTCCGTACGGGATTCGAACCCGTGTTACCGCCGTGAAAAGGCGGTGTCTTAACCCCTTGACCAACGGACCTTCTATCTGTAGCAGATATAACCATTATATCAATTTCTTGCTAATTGTCAATCACTTTTGAGATTTTTTCTCTAAAATATGTAATTCGAATGTGATAATGTCTTTAGTAAATCGAACGTGAAAATGTCCCATTTGGTA